>Ga0335070_10008305_pt1 | contig 12173 bp, 9 predicted proteins | sample Lox_Sample_13_FD_206722 | JGI IMG/M metagenome (GOLD analysis project Ga0335070, IMG submission 206722) | Soil microbial communities from Loxahatchee National Wildlife Refuge, Florida, United States - Lox_Sample_1.3 | ecosystem: Environmental > Terrestrial > Soil > Wetlands | place: USA: Florida...
GTGCCGGCGAGATCGCGCGGGATCTCGCCGACGACGGCGCAGTCGCGGATCTCGCCCTCCATCGGCCAGGGCTCCCAGGGACCGCGCAAGGTCGCGTCGTGCGTCGGGAAGGGCTTGCTCACGGAGGGCCTCCAGCGTCGGGCGTGACTGCGAGGGTATCAGAGTGACGCGTAGAGCGCGCCGATCAGCGCGGTTCCGCGCGGCTCGTTGACGAGCGTCGCCGCCATGCGGCTCATGGCGTAGCCGACCGCCACGCGCGCGTCCGGGTCGGCGAAGCCGAACGAGCCGCCGAAGCCCGTGTGTCCGTAGCTGCGGGGATTCGGGCCGTAGATGTCCTTGCCGGCGTTGACGACGTAGCCGAGGCCCCAGCTCATCGACATCTGCAGCACCTGGTCGGGCCCGGCCGCGGCGACGCTCGAGGCGCGCTCGAGGGTCTCGGGGCGGCACAGCGTGACGCCGTCGAGCGACCCGCCGCAGGCGAGCGCCGCGTAGACGCGCGCGATCGAGCGCGCATGGCCGTGCCCGTTCGCCGCGGGAATCTCGGCGCCGCGCCAGGCACGCGTCGCGGTCACACGCGGGTCCGCCGGCGGATTCGCGAGCGCGCGCGCGAGCAGCGACCCGGGGTTGCTCGCGAGCAGCTGCTGGAGGGCGGGATCAGCCGGCGGCGGGATCAGCTCGGCGACGCGCGCATCGTGCTCCGCCGCCAGGCCGATGTGCAGGTCGGCGCCGAGCGGCCGCGCGACCTCGTCGCGGAAGAAGGCGCCGAGGCTCCTGCCGTCGATGCGCCGCACCACCTCGCCGACCAGATGCCCGAAGGTGAGCGCGTGATAGCCGTGCGCGCTGCCGGGCTCCCACCACGGCGTCTCGGCTGCCAGCGCCGCGGTCGTCGTCTCCCAGTCGTAGAGATCCTCGACGGTGAGGTCGCGGCGCAGGCCGGCGAGGCCCGCCTGGTGGCACAGCAGATGGCGCACCCGCACCTGCTGCTTGCCGGCCTGCGCGAACTCGGGCCAGTAGCGCGCGACCGGCGCCTCGAGGTCGAGCGCACCGCGCTCGACCAGCAGGTGTGCGCAGAGCGCCGTCAGGCCCTTCGTGGTCGAGTACAGGTTGACGAGCGTGTCGCGCTGCCAGGGCCGCGTGCGCGCGGCGTCGGCGAAGCCGCCCCAGAGGTCGACGACGACGCGGCCGTCGACGGCGACGGCGACCGACGCCCCCGTCTCGAGGTCGCGCGCGAAGCTCTCGTCGAAGACTTCGCGCACGCGCTCGAAGCGCGGGTCACAGAATCCGTGGAGTGCGGCAGGAGGCATGGAACTCCCGATAGCGTACGCTGAGACGCCGAAGCGTATAGAGGCAGCCTGCGCAACGCCACGAAGGCCTCCGAGCGGGTGCACATCTCGCTTTCCGACGACGGCGGCCTTACGGGGCGCTGGGTGCGACAATATCCAGAGGGCGGCCGAGGCTCTGGGTGCTCACGGCGGAATCTACAAGCTGCAATTCGAGCAGAAGTACATCCATGGCGTCCGGGGTACTCCACCTAACATCGACGTCGTTCTATCCGCACCTCAGAGCCCGCCGGTGGGGTCGAGAGCAAGTTCGCCGAACCATATGACGCGAGTTCCGCCGGGCAACTCCTGAAGCACATCCTCGGTCTGGGCCACGTGCGTCCCAACGGGCGACCGATCCGGCTCGTATACCTCTGGTACGACACCCGCACGCATGAAGCGCGCGAGCACGCGGGCGAGATCACTCGCTTCCGCGACGCCATCGGCAACGAGATCCGCCTTCACGGCAACGACGTATCAAGACCTCTTCGAGCGCGTTCGCCCGAGCGCCGAGCCAGAGTGGGCGCGCTACATGGAAGACCGACACTTTCCAGATCGATGAACATCGCGAGAATCAAGTGTCGAGTTTGACCGCATCTGTCACATCGACGTGTCAGAGTGCATGCGATGGCGATTCGCCGGGCGCAGCTCGAGCTCGATCTGAAACCGCGAGCCGGGTGGGGCGGCAGGCGTGAAGGAGCTGGGCGCAAGGTCGGTCCGAACCCGAGCGATCCGCATCGCCGTCGCGCGCCACTCGCCGCACGACATCCGTGCCATGTAACGATCAAGGTCCGAAAAGATGTTCCGTCTCTCCGAACCGTGCGCCTCGTGCGCGAGTTCGAGCGCTCGGTCGGGGAGGCATGTGATCGCGGACGATTCCGTGTCGTCCACTACTCGCTGCAGAGCGATCACGCTCACCTGATCGTAGAGGCTGCGAACACGCGAGACCTGGCGTGTGGGATGAAGGCAGTCGCGGCGCGTCTGGCGCGGGCGGTGAATCGCGTCTTTCGGCGAAACGGCCCGGTTCTGGCCGACCGGTTCCATCTCCATGTGCTTCGTTCGCCGCGCGAGGTCCGCAACGCGATCGCCTACGTCCTGTTGAATGCGCGGCGGCACCTTGCGAAGCGGGGAAGACGGATCGATCCGCGGCTGCGGATCGATCCGGCGTCGTCCGGCCGCTGGTTCGACGGCTGGCGCGGCCTCGTTCCGCACGCCGACGACCCGCCGCCAGTCGCTCGGCCGAGGACTTGGTTGTTGGGGACGGGCTGGCGCCGTGCGGGGCTCATCAGTCTCAGCGAAGTGCCGGGGATCAGGCGATGAGAGCCGCCCACCCCGACGCGGCCCCCTCCTCGCTCTTCTGCCCCACCACCCCTTCTTCCCCGCCACGGCGCGCTTTTTCCAACCACCACCGGGCGAGCGCCACGCTTGTTACTCTGCGCACCATGAGCGACGCCGCCGCCGAGCGCCCGCCCAACCGGCTCGCCGGGGAGACCAGCGCCTACCTCCGCCAGCACATGCACAATCCCGTCGACTGGCATCCGTGGGGGGAGGCGGCGCTGGCGCGCGCGCGCGGCGAGGACCGGCCGCTGCTGGTGTCGATCGGCTACAGCGCGTGCCACTGGTGCCACGTGATGGAGCGCGAGTCGTTCGAGGACCCGGAGACCGCGGCGCTGATGAACGCCCGCTTCGTCAACGTGAAGGTCGATCGCGAGGAGCGGCCCGACGTCGATCGCATCTACATGGACTTCCTGGTGCGCAGCCAGGGCCACGGCGGCTGGCCGCTGACGGTGTTCTGCACGCCCGACGGCCGGCCCTTCACCGGCGGCACCTACTTCCCGCCGGTGCGCCGCCACGGCATGCCGGCCTTCCGCGAGGTGCTGGGCGCCGTCGCGAGCGCTTGGGCGGAGCGGCGCGCCGAGGTCGAGCAGAATGCGAGCGAGATCGTGGCCACGCTGGCGAAGCGGCCGGCGGGCGTCGCATCGGAGCCGCCCGGCGCCCACAGCCTGGTCCAGGCGGCGGAGCGGCTGCTCGCGGGCGCCGATCGCGAGCGCGGCGGCTTCGGCGACGCGCCGAAGTTCCCGACCTCGCCGGCGCTCGAGGCACTGCTCGCCGCGGTCGACGTGCTGCCCGCCGGCGCGGCGCGCGACGCCCTCGACCACGTGGCGACGAGCTGTCGCGAGATGGCGCGGCGCGGACTCTACGACCACCTGGGCGGCGGCTTCCACCGCTACTGCGTGGACGCAGAGTGGGCGATCCCCCACTTCGAGAAGATGCTCTACGACCAGGGCCAGCTGCTGCGCGTCTACACCGAGACGTGGCGGCGCCGCGGGGGCGCGGATGCCGACCTGGTCTGGCCGATCCGCGAGACGGCGGCGTACCTGGCGCGCGAGATGGCGGCCCCCGACGGCGGCTTCTTCGCGAGCCAGGACGCCGACAGCGAGGGCGAGGAGGGCAAGTACTACGTCTGGACGCCCGCGCAGCTGGCCGCGGTGCTCGGCGCCGAGCGCGCCGCCGGCTTCGCCGCGGCCTACGGCGTGACCGCGGCCGGAAACTTCGAGCACGGCACCACGCACCTCGCGGACCGCGCGCGCCGCCCGCGCGCGGAGTTCGCCGCGGAGCGGGCGGAGCTGCTCGCCGCGCGCGCCGCGCGGATCGCTCCCGGCACCGACCGCAAGCGCGTCGCGGCCTGGAACGCCTTCGCGATCTCGGGGCTCGCGCGCGCCGGAAGCCTGCTCGGCGACGCGGCGATGCTGCGCGACGCGACGGCCGCGGCTGACTTCGCGCGCGAGCGCCTGCGCGACGAGCAGGGCCGGCTGCTGCGCGTCCACGACGGCGGTCGCGCGCACGTCCTCGGATTCCTCGAGGACGTGGCCGGGATGCTCGAGGCGCGGCTCGACCTGTACCGGGCGGGCGCCGGCGACGCCTCGCTGGCAGTGGCCACCGAGCTCGCCGACGACCTGGTCGCGCGCTTCTGGGACGCCGACGAGGCAGAGCTCTACCTCACGCCCTGCGACGGCGAGCGCCTGGTGCACCGGCCGCGCGCCGAGCCGGACGGCGCGACGCCGCACGCGGGCGGGCTCGCCGTGCTCGGCCTGCTGCGCGCGGCGGCCCTCGGCGGCCGCGAGGACTGGCGCCGCGTCGCCGAGCGCGTGCTGCGTGCGCACGCCTGGCTGCTCGAGCGCGCGCCGGAGGCATTCCCGACGCTGGCGCGCGCGGCGGCGCTCGCCGAGCGGGGCGTGTCGGTCGCGGTGGTGATCGGCGATCCCGAAGACGCCGCGGCGCGCTCGCTCGCCGCACGCGCGCGCCGCGTGCTCGCCCCCGAGGACGGCGTGGTCGTGCTGGCGCCCGGCCGGCCGGCGCCCCCCGCGCTCGACCCGAGCTGGCTCGCGGGCCGCGAGCCGGTCGACGGGCGCGCGACCGCGTTCGTGTGTCGCGGCACGACCTGCTCGCTGCCCGTCACCGATCCCGACGCGCTCGGGCCGCTCGCGCCCGGGCCGGATCCTGCGAGGAGCACGCGATGAGCAAGCCCCCCACGAACCGCTCGCTGCGCGGCGGCCACGAGGACGGACTCGTGCCGCTGCAGCCGCTCGACGTGGCCGCCGCCGGCTCCGTCGACGCGCTGGTGCGCGGCATGGCGACGACCGCCTTCGGCGGGCGCCGGCTCGGCGAGGCCGCCGACGTGCTCGAGGCGATGGTGCGCGACCGCGACTGCTGGCGCGTGCTCACCATCTCGGGCGCCATGACGATCGCGAAGCAGGGGCTCGTCGTGTGCGAGATGATCGACCGCGGCTGGGTGCAGGCGATCGTCGCGACCGGCGCGCTGATGACGCACGGCTTCGTCGAGGCGGCCGGCATGCTGCACTTCAAGCACCGCGCCTCGATGCACGACGAGGAGCTGTTCGAGAAGGGCTACAACCGCGTCTACGACACGCTCGAGCTCGAGCAGAACCTGGATGACGCCGAGAAGATCGTCTCCGAGACGCTCGACGCGCTGCCCGAAGACACCGTCCTGTGCAGCCACGTCGTCACGGCGGCGCTCGGCCGCTACCTGGACCGCCAGGGCGGCGGGCGCGCCATCCTCGCCAGCGCGGTGCGCAAGCAGGTGCCGGTCTTCGTGCCGGCCTTCACGGACTCGGAGCTCGGGCTCGACGTCGCCGTCTACAACCGCCGGCGCGAGCTGGCCGGCCGCAAGCGCCGCCCCTTCGATCCGTTCCTCGACCTCGAGGCCTACACCGACGGGATCCGCGCGCACGAGAACATCGGCATCCTGACGATCGGCGGCGGCGTGCCGCGCAACTGGGCGCAGCAGGTCGGACCCTACCTCGACATCTCGGCCAAGCGGCTCGCCGTCCGCGAGCCGGTGCGCCGCTTCCGCTACGGGGTGCGCATCTGCCCCGAGCCCGACCACTGGGGGGGCCTCTCGGGCTGCAGCTACAGCGAGGGCGTGTCCTGGGGCAAATTCGTCCCGGAGAGCGAGGGTGGGCGCTTCGCCGAGGTCTACGCCGACGCCACCATCGCCTGGCCCATCGTCGTGCGTGCGGTGATCGAAAGGCTGGAGCGCTAGCGGGGGCGTGCCCCGTCCCCGGCGGGTCAAGCTCTCGCGCCGCCGGGTCGAATCGGAGTCCTCGCGGGCATGCGCACGCGTTACGGGTCACCTGCGCGCGCATGCGGGGCACTCACCGCGGGAGGCTCGGCCCGATGGCGACGATCCTGGACGGTCCGGAGCGCGGGAAGACCCCCGCGACCTCCGGCGCAGCGCCCGCCGACCCGCCCCCCACCGAGGCGGTGCTCGACGAGACCTGCGACTTCGACCGGCTCACGGTCGACGAGATCCTCGCCGCGATCCACGCCGAAGACCTGAACGCCGTCGAGGCGGTGGGCGCCGTGCTCGGCGACGTGGCGCGCGCCGTGCGCGCGCTGGTCTCGGTCCTCGAGGCAGGCGGGCGCTGGTTCAACGTCGGCGCCGGGACGAGCGGCCGCATGGGCTGCCTCGACGCCGCCGAGATCCCGCCGACCTTCGGCTTCCCGGGCGAGCGCATCGAGGGCCTGATCGCAGGCGGACCCGCCGCGCTGGTGCGCTCGCGCGAGGGCGCCGAGGACGACGCCGAGGGCGCGCGCGCCGCCTTGCGCGCACGGCAGCTCGCTCCGCGCGACGCGGTCGTCGCGCTCTCCGCGAGCGGCCGCACTCCCTACGCGCTTGCGGCGCTCGAAGTGGCGCGCGAGGTCGGCGCGCGCCGCATCGCGATCACCTGCGACCCCGAGTCGCCGCTGGCTGCGGCGGCCGAGATCGCCATCGCGCCGCGCGTCGGCGCGGAGGTGATCGCCGGCTCGACGCGCATGAAGGGTGGGCTCGCGCAGAAGATCGTGCTGCACCAGCTCTCGACGGCCGTGATGGTGAAGCTCGGGCGCGTCGAGGGCAACCGCATGACGCATCTGCGGCCGGCCTCGCGCAAGCTGTGGGCGCGCGCGGTGCGCCTCGTCGTCGAGCACGGCGGCGTCGACGCGGCGCGCGCCCGCGCGCTGCTCGAGCGCTGCCAGGGCAGCGTCGCCGACGCGCTGCGCGAAGCGAGGAAGTAGCCTCAGGCTTCTTCGAGCGCGAACGGGCCTTCGTAGCGCGCCTGCCGGCGCCAGAGCACGTAGCCCGCCGCATTGGCGTGGATCACCGGCTCGCCGCGCGGGCTCCCGTGGATCCACGCACCGAGCGCCGCCATCACGCCGCCGTGGCTCACCACCACGACCTCGGCCCCGAGGTGGCGCTCGGCGATCGCGTCGAGCGCCGGTCCCGCGCGCTCCAGCACCTGCTCGAGCGACTCGCCGCCCGGCGGCCGGAAGCGCCAGTGCCCTTCGCGAGCGCGCGCCGCATCGTCGAGCGCGGCGTAGGGCTGGCCGCGCAGCGTCCCGAAGTCCTGCTCGCGAAGGGCGTCGACCACCACGGGCTCGAGGCCGAGCACGCTCCCGACCAGGCGCGCCGTCTCGAGCGCGCGCACGAAGGGGCTCGAGTAGATCGCCACGGGATCGAAGCGCGCCAGCAGCAGCCGCCCGCGCGCCAGCGCCTCCTCGCGCCCGCGCGGCGAGAGCGGCTCGTGCGGCCCATGCGTGAAGCGCCGCTCGGCATTGGCGACGCTCTCGCCGTGGCGGATCAGGATCAGGCGTGCCATCCGCTGCCAAGGCTAGCTTCGAAGCCACCTAGGCCGCTTGCGCCAGGTCGCCGGCCGGCAGCCACAGCGTGAACTCCGCCCCGCCTCCGCGCCGGTTGGCGGCGTCGAGGCGGCCGCCGTTGCGGCGCGCGAGGTCGTAGGAGAGCGAGAGCCCGAGCCCGGTGCCGACGCCGGGCGGCTTGGTCGTGAAGAACGGATCGAAGAGATGGGCGAGCACGCTCGGCGCGATCCCGGTGCCGCGGTCGCGCACGCACAGCGAGACGCCGCCGGCCTGGGGAGCGACCTCGATCTCGATGTCGACGCCCTCCGGGCTCGCCTGCACCGCGTTGACGAGCAGATTGAGCGCGATCTGCACCAGGTCGCCCTCGACGGCGCGCACGCGGGGTGCCTCCAGCAGGCGCTTGCGGATCGCCCCCGGCGGCAGGCCGACGCCCGCCATCGCGACCGCCACCTCGGCGACGCGGCCGAGGTCGACCGGGATGCGCTGCGCCTCGTCGGCGGGCTCGTGGCGCGCGAAGCGGTGCAGCCGCGTCACCAGGTTGGCGATGCGCTCGACGCCTTCTTGCGTATCCGCGACGAGCTCCGCCGCGTCGTGCACCAGCTCGCGCGCTCGCGCGGGCAGGGGCTCGCTCGCGGGCGGATCGGCGAGCTCGGCGATGCTCTTCTCGAGCTCCGTCAGGTTGGCCCGGATGAAGGCGAGCGGGTTGTTGACCTCGTGCGCGATGCCCGCGGTCAGGAAGCCGAGCGCCTCGAGGCGCGCCGCGAGCGCGAGGCGGCGCTCGGCGTTCTCCGCCTCGCTGCGGTCGGCCAGCAGCGCGGCCGTGCCGACCTCCGCGATCGCGCTGCGCAGCGGGAAGCTGCGCACCTCCCCCGACGCGTCGGCGCGCGCCTCCGCCGCGGCGAGCAGCTCGCGGAGCGGACGGCCCATCACCTCCGGCGTCCCCACCAGCTCGCGCGCGGCGCGGTTGCAGTCGATCACCTTGCCCTCGAGGTCCGCCACCAGGATCCCGATCTCCACCTGTTCCAGCACGTCGCTGCGTGCGACCGGGAGGTACATGGCGAGGCCCGAGTCGACCACCGCGATGCGGATCAGCAGCGCGCCGAAGCCGAGCAGCACCGGGGTGGGATCTGGGCCCGCGACCCCGTTCATCACGTAGATCGCGTTGCCGAGCAGCGGCGCCGCGACGCCGACGCCCAGCATCGCCATGCGCGTCGGGCTGGCCTTGTGCAGGCGCAGGGCCGTCTGCACGAGGTAGAACCAGGCGACCCCGATCAGCGCCCACGACCAGAGCAGGTTTCCCCAGAAGACGGGGCCTCGCCGCGGCGGGGAGACGCTCCAATCGACGAACCGGGTCCCGTCGTCCCAGAACAGGCAGGAGAACACGAGCAGCGAGGGCAGCGCGACCAGCGGGATCACGGCGCGCGCGTGGCGCCACCAGCGCGGCTGGGCGCTCTGCGCCGCCAGCGCAAGGAAGGAGAGCGGAAGCGCGCAGATCCCGAGGTAGTCGACGCGGCGGGCGAGCAGCACCTCCGCCGGCGTCCGCGCGCGGCCGATTAGCAGGTCGCCGGTCGCCCACACGGCGACGGCGGCGGCCATCGCCACCACGGCGAGCGAGCGCCGCCGCCAGCCGGTCGACGTGAGCAGATCGAGCGCGATCCAGCCGCAGATCGCGACCGTGGCGGCGAGCCCCAGGTCGTAGAGCATCGGCTAGTCATCGGCCGGGTGGCGTGGGGCATTGAGGGCGCCCTAGGCTCCGTCCCGTGCCTCCGCCCCCGATGCGCGCCGCCGTCGTGCGAGGCCCGGGAAAGCTCGAGGTCGCGCGCCTCCCGGTCCCGGAGCCCGGTCCCGGCGAGGCGCGCGTGCGCGTCGAGGCGTGCGGGATCTGCGGCAGCGACCTGAGCCTGTTCGCGAACGGCTTCTTCGCGCCCGGCCAGACGCCGGGGCACGAGGCGGCCGGGCGGGTCGACGCCCTCGGCGAGGGCGTCTCCGGGCCGGCGTCGGGCACGCGGGTGGCCGTCGAGCCGATGCGGAGCTGCGGCGCGTGCGCCTGCTGCCGCAGCGGCCGCTACTCGATCTGCAGCGAGGCGCGCATGGCGGGAGTCCACGACCCGGGCGGGCTCGCCGAGTACGCGATCGTGCCCGCCGCGCGCCTGCATCCCGTCCCGGCCGGCCTCGCGCCGCCGCTCGCGGCGCTCGCCGAGCCGACCGCCGTGGTGGTGCACGCGCTGCGGCGCGTCGCGCTGGCGCCCGGACAGCGCGTGCTGGTGCTCGGCGCCGGCTCGGTCGGCCTGCTCGCGGCCGCGGCGGCGCGCCGGCTCGGCGCGGGCGAGGTGTGGATCAGCGCACGCCATCCGCATCAGGCCGAGCTCGCCCGCTCGCTCGGCGTCGCGCGCGTGCTCGCCGAAGCCGACGCGATCGCGGAGCGCCTCGACGTGCTCGGGCGCGAGGCGCCGATCGACCTCGTCGTCGAGACCGTCGGCGGCGCGGCCGACACGCTGCGCGCGGCGGCCGCCGCGGTGCGCGCGGGGGGCGCGGTCTCGGTGGTCGGCGTGTTCTGGGGAGCGCTCGCGCTCGACCCGATGCCGCTGCTGCTGAAGGAGGTGACCCTCGCGTGGTCCTACTGCTACGGCGCCGACCGCGGCCACGCGCGCTCCGATTTCGCCGAGGCGCTCGACCTGCTCGGCGCCGAGCGCGGCGCGCTGGCACCGCTCGTGACCCACGCGATCCCGCTCGACGACGTCGCGCGAGCCTTCGCGGTGGCCGGCGAGAAGAGCGCCGGCGCCGTCAAGGTGAGCGTGACTCCCTGAGGAGGCGACATGGACTTCGAGCCGTCGGACAAGTGCAAGCAGATCCAGGACCAGATCGCGCGTTTCATGGACGAGTACGTCTACCCGAACGAGCGCGTCTACCAGGAGCAGCTCGAGGCCGGCGGCGATCCGCACGCCGAGCCCGCGATCATGCGCGAGATCCGCGGCAAGGCGAAGGCGCTCGGGCTCTGGAACCTGTTCCTGCCCGACGCCGAGTACGGCGCCGGGCTCTCGAACATGGACTACGCGCCGCTGTGCGAGACGATGGGCCGGAGCCCGCTCGCGCCGCGCGCCTTCAACTGCCAGGCGCCCGACACCGGCAACGCCGAGATCCTGGCCGAGTTCGGCAGCCCCGAGCAGAAGAAGGCGTGGCTCGAGCCGCTGCTCGAAGGCGAGATCCGCTCGTGCTTCTCGATGACCGAGCCGGAAACCTCGGGCGCGGACCCCACCGGCCTGCAGACGCGCGTGCGCCGCGACGGCGACCACTACGTGATCGACGGCCACAAGTGGTTCACGTCGGGCGCGATCGGAGCGCGCTTCGCGATCGTGATGGCGGTGAACGATCCGCGCGCGCCGATGCACGAGCGCGCCACCATGGTGATCGTGCCGACCGACGCGCCGGGCTTCCGCATCGCGCGCGCCGTCTCGGTGATGGGGCACGCAGGCGGCGGGGGCCACTGCGAGATCTACTACGAGAACTGCCGCGTGCCGGTCGCGAACCGCCTCGGCCCGGAGGGTGCCGGCTTCGTGATCGCGCAGGCGCGCCTCGGCCCCGGCCGCATCCACCACTGCATGCGCGCGATCGGCATGGCCGAGCGCGCCTTCGAGATCATGTGCCGGCACGCCAACACCCGGAAGGCGTTCGGCTCGACGCTCGGCGAGAAGCAGTTCGTGCAGGAGTGGATCGCAACGTCGCGCATGGAGATCGACCAGGCGCGCCTGCTGACGCTCCACGCCTGCTGGAAGATGGACACCTACGGCAAGAAGCTGGCCCGCCAGGAGATCTCGATGATCAAGGTGGTGGCGCCCAACATGCTGATGAACGTGCTCGACCGCGCCATCCAGTGCCTCGGCTCGCTCGGCGTCTCGGACGACACGCCGGTCGCGGCGATGTGGCGCCACAGCCGCGCGCTGCGCCTCGCCGACGGCCCCGACGAGGTCCACAAGATGGTGATCGCGCGCCGCGAGCTGCACCGCTTCGCGTAAGTCACTCCATGTCGTCTTGACCTCGAACGGGAACTCGGGGATGATGCAGCGTGCAGTGGGGGTGGTGCCGGACTGAGGCCACCCATGCTTCGAGAAGTGTTCGTCCCCCTCCTCCTGGCCGCGCTCTTCGCGGTCGTCCCGAGCCAGACCGGCTCGGCCTTCGAGCTGATCGAGACGCTCTGGTACGCCGGCGACTTCGATGGCAAGGGGGCGTATTTGAATGCCATCGCGACCCAGAGCACCTTCAAGATGTTCGAGAACTTCTCCGTACCCGACGCCGCCGGCTGGCACGTGAAACAGATCTGGTCGAGCGGGATCAACGTTGCCGCCGACTCGGTCCTCCAGGCGGAGTGGTCGATCCGCACCGGCATGGCACCGGGCAACGCCGGCACGATCGTCGCCGAGGACATCAGCCCCGTGACCCAAACGCCGACCGGCCGCGCCTACGTCGTCGCGATGCCGCCGCTGAATGAGCCGGAGTACAGCTACCGGGTCACGGGTCTCGACTTGGTGCTTCCCCCCGGTCAATACTGGTTGAACGTGACACCCCTCGCCTTTCAGGCGACCATCACAGTGACCGCGGGCGCGAACGGAGTAGGAACGCCGATCGGTGACGCTGGGGTCGCCCTGTGGTGGTGGTCGGACGGGTTTCACGTCTACGACTCTGTGGCGCACGGCTTCT
>Ga0335070_10008306_pt1 | contig 12172 bp, 9 predicted proteins | sample Lox_Sample_13_FD_206722 | JGI IMG/M metagenome (GOLD analysis project Ga0335070, IMG submission 206722) | Soil microbial communities from Loxahatchee National Wildlife Refuge, Florida, United States - Lox_Sample_1.3 | ecosystem: Environmental > Terrestrial > Soil > Wetlands | place: USA: Florida...
TCATATCTCACGATATCCCGAGGGAGACGGTAATCAGGAATTCCTACAGCAGCCATCCCGCCTGGTTCACCCAGTCTCTCGAAGATGGTGACAGGGTAACCTTTCAGAGCAAGATAGTAGGCGCAGGAGAGGCCGGCCGGGCCCGCCCCAAGGATGGCCACTCTCTCTGAACGTATTTCCGATTTCTGAATCGAAGGGCCCTTCCTCTTCTCCAGTTCGTAATCGGCGACAAACCGCTTCAGCCATTTGATGGAGATACATTCATCCACGTTTCCCCGACGGCAATTATCCTCGCAGGGACGGACACAGACCCTTCCGAGGATTCCGGCCAGGCAGGTTGCCCCTCGAATAGCGGCAAGGGACTCCTCGAACCTCCCTTCCTTGATCAATTCAATGTAACGGGTAATGGGGAGATGGGAAGGGCAAGCGCTTTCGCAGGGCGCGGTCACCTTGACTTTGTATTCCTGGCGAGGGATCCTTTTCTGCAATTGAATCGCACCGGAGAATTGGTCTTCAAAATGATCGATCGCATCCAACACAGGCTTCGGGCCGGTCTGGCCAAGGTTGCATTTGGAACTTTTCTGAATCGTCTCCCCTAAATATTTTAATTGTTTTAAGTCCTCAACCCTGCCCTGACCATCGGCAATCCGATTCACAATGGTCGCCATGATCCGAGTCCCTACCCGGCAGGGTGTACATTTCCCGCAGGATTCGTCCTGAACCGCTTCTAGGTAAGCCCGAATCAAATCGACGATATTGACTTCGCTGTCCCTGAGGACGATCCCATCCCACCCAATGAAGGCTCTGACCTTTCTCTCTTTATCAAATTCCAGGGGTAGGTTGAGAGCGGCGACGGGTTGCCTCTCTGCTTCAGGTTTCCTTCGATTATCTGTGACCACTCCCCCCCAGCTACTGAAAAGAATGTCCGTCATAAAAACTCCATAATCCGTGATGGTGATTCGTGATGGTGGTGGTGACTTTCACTATCACTTACAACTATCACTAACACTTTTTTTCTTATTAGCGATCTACTTCTCCCAGGACGATATCGATGCTCCCGATCACGGAAATCACATCTGCGATGAGACCTCCTTCGATCATTTTGGAAAGAGCGCTCAGGTTAGCGAAAGAAGGGGTTCGAATCCTGAATCGGAATGGATGGTTTGATCCGTCACTGACAAGATAGAACCCTAATTCCCCCTTGGATGCCTCTACGCTCGCATAGACTTCGCCTTTTGGCGGCTGGAATCCCTCGGAGACAATCTTAAACTGTCGTATCAATGAAGCGATATCCGTGAGGACGTCGTCTTTCGGCGGGAGGGTGATTCGTGGATCGATAGCAATAATAGGGCCTTTTGGCAATCGTTCCAATGCCTGTTCCACAATGGAATTCGACCATTCCATCTCTCGCAGACGGACGATGTACCGATCATAGACATCCCCGACTGACCCAATCGGTATTTCAAAATCGAATTCCTCATAACTCGAATAGGGAAACGCCTTTCTCACATCGTATTTCACACCAAAACCACGAAGGGTGGGTCCTGTAACACCGAAACTGATCGCATCCTCTTTCGAGATGATCCCAACCCCCTTGGTTCTTTTCAGCCAGATAATATTCTTTGTCAGGAGGGTTTCATACTCCTTGATATGGCCGGGAAAGGCCTGGACGAATGCCTTGATCTTCTCCCTTATTCCTTCCGGGAAGTCTTTAGAAACCCCGCCAATTCTCAGGTAGGTCGGCGTGAGTCTCCCTCCTGCAACCTCCTCAAAGATTCTCAGGATATCCTCCCTTTCTCGAAAGGTATAGAGGAGAGGGGTCATCGCTCCGATGTCTAACGCATGCGTTCCCAGCCAGATGAGGTGAGCAGCAATCCTCTGGAGCTCAGCCATCATCACTCTGATGTATTGGGCTCGCTTGGGGACCTGAATGCCCAAAAGCTTCTCGACCGCCAAAACATAGGCGAAGTTATTTCCCATGGCATTGGTATAGTCCAACCGGTCTGTGAGGGGAATGGCCTGATGGTAGGTCTTACTCTCAGCCAGTTTCTCCATCCCTCGGTGGAGGTGGCCGAGGTGAGGAGTTGACCGAACGATCACCTCTCCATCCAATTCCAACACGACCCTCAACACCCCGTGAGTTGCCGGGTGCTGCGGACCCATATTGATGGTCATCAACCGTGTCTCTGCCATTTCAAACCTCAGGAACAAAGGGTTTATCGAAGTCCGGTCCCTCGACCGGAAAATCCTTTCTCAACGGGTGACCTTCGTAACCATCCCATAGCATAATCCTCCTCAAGTCAGGATGGTTGTCAAAGGTGATCCCGAAGAGGTCATAGGCCTCCCGCTCATACCAATTTGCCACCTTCCAAATGGATTCCACACTTGGAATTGATTCCGTCTCTCCGACTCTCGTCTTCACCCTCAGCCTCTGATTGCTCTTCATTGAATAAAGAAGATAGACGACTCCAAAGCGAGGGGTCTGGGGAAAAAAGTCGAGGCCGCAGAGATCGGTGAGGAGACGATACTGGAGGTCAGAATCCGAGTGAAGAAATTTACAGATCTCAAAGACTTCTCCTTTCGTTACGGTCACCGTGACCTCACCACGAAAGGTTGTTACTTCTAAAATGGAATTCAGAAATTTTTCTCTCAATTTCTTTATGGTCAGGTTAACTTCAGCCATTCCGTGCTCCTCCCGGGGCCGGATGTCGGTGCGACAACCGCGCCGGTTCGTTTCGCCTCTTATTCGACGGGTTTTCTTATTTCATTTCAATGGCGCTTCGAACATTCTTTCGATCCGCAAGGCTCTCCGTTTCGATCTTCTTCTGGAGTTTCACCAGTGCTGCCAACAATGCTTCCGGTTTGGGTGGACAGCCTGGAACGTAGAAATCAACGGGCAGGATCTGATCCACTCCTTGTACCACGCTGTAGGTCTTGAAGATCCCGCCCGAACAGGCACAGGCCCCATAGGCGATGACCCATTTGGGTTCCGGCATCTGTTCGTAGATCCGCTTAACCATTGGAGCCATCTTTTTGGTTAAGGTCCCTGCCACAATCATCAGATCCGATTGGCGCGGAGAGGGCCTGAACACCTCCGAGCCAAAGCGAGAAATATCCCATGTGGAGGCAGCGGCGACCATCATCTCGAGGGCGCAGCAGGCTAAGCCAAAGGTCACGGGCCAGATCGAATACTTGCGTCCCCAGTTGACGATCTTGTCCAGCGCAGGCATAAAAGGGGTTTTTCCAAGGTAAGTTTCTATTCCCATTCCAAGGCTCCTTTTTTCCAGATGTAGACATAGGCGACGACTAAAATTCCGACGAAGACAGCCATCGAGATAAGTGCGAATATCTTGAACTCTCTAAGAACCACGGCCCAAGGATAGAGAAAAACCACCTCGATGTCAAAGAGAAGAAAAAGCATGGCGATGATGTAGTATTTAATGGGTATCCTTTTAAAGCTTGAACCAAAGGTCGTCATCCCGCATTCATAGGGCGCCTGCTTGAGAGCCGTGGGTTTCCTCTGGCCTAAGAGGGCTGAAACGACGACGGCGAAGAGGGCAAAAACAACGGCGAGGGCGATAAAGATGAGAATGGCAAGATATTCAATAAACATGGTTCCCCCCTTTATCTCTGTAAAAAAGATGGCTACTGTCAGGGCCGGAACGTCGTTGCACGCCGACCTTCAATAAGATTTAATGTTTCGGATACTTGTTCTTAATGTTGAATGTGTGAAATAATTCTTATTCCGAACAAAACTAAAGGATTGCTTTGTTTTTGTCAAGAAAAATCTTTCGACTGAAAGCAATTTTTTCCCATGAGAACCTTGTAACGACTCCTTCACTCTCCCCCCTCCCATTTGGGAAAAGAGGGGAAGGTGAAGCAGTCCGTTTATCATGAGTACGCCTCCCTTCCTAGGATCGAATAGGCAGGATGATCTATTTCGCTGATCCGCTAGCATCATAAGTCTATTAAAAAGCGTCATATTCTTTCTTTCTCTTTTCAACTCGCACAATATCACTATGGTGGTAGAATGCTAACCAACAGGAGTTAAAAAACTATTTTCAAAACAGTGAGTTAACATTGTTTCCCTTTCGTAAGATATCGGATTGTTGTGTGTTGACAATACCCATCGCCCCACGCAGAAAAAAAGTAGGCTACCTACTTGAAAAAAAAGTTCTTATGCAGTATATTTACGCTGGTCGTCGCTTGTGAACATATTAACAAAGTTCTTAGCATCAAGATAACGAGAGGAGGTAGATAAAAGTGAAAGGAAAGGAAAAAGAATCTACGTCGGAAGAGAAGTTGGTTTATGAACCTTCGGATGCGGTTAAGATGAAAGCCACCATTAAAAGTATGGAGGAGTACAGGGAACTGTATCAGAGGTCACTTAACGATCCGGAGAAATTTTGGGGGGAACTCGCGGAGCAACTCGACTGGAGCAAAAGATGGGATAAGGTATTGGAATGGGACTTTAATAAGCCGGAAGTCAAATGGTTTGTCGGCGGGAAGCTCAATGCGAGTTATAACTGCCTCGACAGACACCTCAATACCTGGAGGAGCAACAAGGTTGCACTGATCTGGCAGGGGGAGCCTCTGGAAGAGAACAGGTTTTTTACGTATCAGCAACTTCATTACCATGTTTGTAAGTTTGCAAATGTCCTGAAGAAGGTCGGAGTTAAGAAGGGGGATCGAGTGTCCATCTACTTACCGATGATTCCTGAGCTTCCCATTGCCATGCTCGCTTGTGCAAGAATTGGGGCTATTCATAGTGTGGTATTTGGAGGGTTCAGCTCTGAGGCCCTCCGGGACAGGATAAACGACTGCGGTTCGCGGGTCCTCATCACTGCGGACGGATATTACAGGAACGGTAGGATTGTTCAAAACAAGATTAATGCCGACGAGGCGTTAAAAGATTGCCCAGGCGTTGAAAAGGTAATTGTCGTCAAGAGACTGGGGATCGACGTCCCTTTTACCAAAGAGAGGGACGTATGGTGGAATGAGGAGATGGCAAGAGAGGACATTAAACCTTCCTGTGAACCCGTATTAGTCGACGCAGAAGATGTTCTTTTCATCCTTTACACCAGTGGAAGTACAGGCAAACCGAAGGGGGTGATTCATACCACGGGAGGATATCTCCTCTTTGTTTATCAGACCCTGAAGTGGGTTTTCGATATTAAGGAGGAAGATGTATTCTTTTGCACGGCGGATATTGGATGGGTAACGGGTCACAGCTATGTCGTATATGGCCCCTTGGCGCTCGGCGGGACGACTTTGATGTTTGAAGGTGTTCCGACATACCCCAACCCCGACAGATTCTGGGAGATTGTAGAGAGGTATAAGGTCAGTATCTTTTATACGGCACCCACGGCCATCCGGGCATTGATGCGAGAGGGTGAGTCATGGGTGAAGCGAAGAGGTCTTTCCAGCCTGAGGCTTCTCGGTTCGGTGGGGGAGCCCATTAACCCGGAGGCGTGGAAGTGGTATTATACGAATGTGGGTCAGGGGAGGTGCCCGATTATGGATACCTGGTGGCAGACAGAGACGGGCGGGTTTCTGATCAGCCCTCTGCCGATCACTCCGTTGAAGCCCGGGTCGGCCACTTTTCCTTTCCCTGGCGTCGCTCCGAAGATCATCAGAGAGGACGGAAGTGAGTGCGATGCAGAAGAGGGGGGTTCTCTGGTTATTGCGAAACCATGGCCGGGTATGTTACGAGGGTTCTGGAACGATCCGGACCGCAAAAGGTTTAAGGAGACCTATTTTACTGTTTTCCCCGGAAACTACTTCACGGGCGATGGGGCAAAGAAGGACGCAGATGGCTACTACTGGCTCATGGGCAGGATCGACGATGTCATCAACGTTTCAGGCCACCGGATCGGAACAGCGGAGGTGGAAAGCGCCCTCGTGTCTCACCGTTCCGTTGCGGAGGCGGCCGTCATCGGCATTTCCCACGAGGTAAAAGGCCAGGGGATCTATGCCTTTGTCACGCTGAAGGCTGGCCTCAAGGGGACTGAAGACTTACGGAAAGAGCTCCTGGCCCACGTGAGAAAGGTGATCGGCCCGATCGCGACGCCGGACAAGCTCCAATTTGCTGACGCGCTTCCAAAGACCCGGAGCGGAAAGATCATGAGGAGGATATTGAGGAAGATTGCAGAGGGCAAGATTGAGGAGTTGGGCGACACATCCACCCTAACCGATCCCAGTGTCGTGATCCAGCTTGCTGGAGAGAGGTTGTAAATAGGAAGTTGTTTCTGCGATCAAATGGTTCATTGGCCTGCCCTCGGTAAAACAGGCTCGAGGGCAGGCTATCCTTCCAAACTATTCCAAACAATTAGGCGATGACTTTCTCGATAGCGAAGCTCAACCGACTTCCTAAAGAGGAGCGGAATTCGATTTATCTCCGCCTTGTCCCCGATGCTATATTCGAAATGTTTCAAATTGACCGCAAGACGCTAACCAATCCATTCGGGGAAAGAGTCGTCACAGGGGTCTTTCCTCCTGACGAAAATTTTGCGTGCATCGAGGTGAAATACAGGCCGGAAGACAAAGATTCTATCTTCTCGTGCCAGGTTTCCCTGGAGGCCTTCATGCAAAGTCTTTATCTCGACTTTCTGATCATCAACAACCCTTTTTCAGAGAGGTTTAATGTCGATATCGACGAATTGGGAAGGGATACCTTACTCGGCACACGGTCGAGGAACATCCCTGAAGAGGTTCGGGCCATGGAGGCTGGACTCGCCCCAGGAATGGTTAGGCATGGTTTACGGTTACTGAAAGAGTTCGTAAAATGTCTGGAAGCCTTCATGGTGCCGTTGGAGCTGAAGACCATCACCATGGGGGCTTTTTTTTATCACAATGCCATCTCGTGGGAGAGACATGGATTTACCTATTTCAAGGGCGGCAAGATGATGGAAAAGATCCACAAAGAATTTCAGCCGGGAGGGCTGCTTCACGAGAAATTGGATGATTCCACCCCTTTTCGCAGAAAAGGAATGGAGAAAACGGTCCGGGGAAGGAGCTGGGCCATCTATGACGGCATTTTTGCTGAGGCCTTTGATGAGGAATGGGAAAGCCCCAAAATGTATAAGATGCTGGAGAAAGATTTTAAGGTCAACACCTTCCCGGGTCAGATCTATTAGCAGGGTAGCCATAAGGTAAATTCCAATAATCAAACCCCTAAGTTTCAAGGAATCAATTCGCAATGACCCAAATGATTTTGGTCAAAATGCTGGGCCTTGGTTATGGAGAATTGTCTGTCATTGGGTGCTTGGCCTTCGGCGCCTACCTTGGCCGGGGGGAAAGGATAGCAAGCGAATTCATTCCTGAGACACAAAGGCGATTACACCATTTCCTGAACTTCTTTTTCGATTTTCTTCAAAGCCTTTGGATCGTAAGGAACGATGTTTCTCAACGAAGGGTCCAATGGGTTTTCTGGGTTGAAGTTCTGGAGGAGGAATCTTTGGCCCGCCCTCAGATGATTGCCAAGCGTCCGGATATCGTCTTCCTTATGAAGTCCGGGAACAACAGTCATTCGAAATTCATATTCCACCTTTTGCCTCTTCAGGATTTCGATCGATTTCAAAACGGGTCTAAGATTGACGGGAGAACCGGTGGAGCGTGAATAAGAAAAAGGCCCCAAAGGCGCTTTCACATCCATGGAGACAAAATCAACCTCTCCCCTTTCAACAAAATTTTCCAACATCAAAGGGTTTGACCCATTCGTATCCAGCTTGACCAAAAATCCGCGTCTTTTTATTTCTCGGACCACGATGGGAAGATCGGTATGGACAGTAGGCTCTCCGCCCGTGACGCAAACGCCGTCAATCCAATTCCTTAAAGAATGGAGGCGGGCGAGAATATCTTCCAGTGGAATGGTAGCATACTGCTCGGGATGGAAAACAAGGGGGTGGTTGTGGCAATAAGGACAGCGGAAATTACAGCGGGGGAGGAAAATCACTGAGCAGAGTTTTCCCCGCCAATCTGAGAAGGAGGTTTCCAAGAATCCCTTGATCTCGATCATTCTCTCAAATCATACAAGTGACAGTGACTGTGAAAAGTGATAGCGAGTTGAAAAATAGATAATCGATCGGAGTGATTTCCAACACCCATCACCATCAGCCTCTCAAATGCTGCTTCACTTCCTGGAGAGTTGGAACAACCCCCCTCCAGCTGATTACCTCCCTCTCCTCCTCGTCCTCGATGACAATGGAAGGGGTGGAGCGAATGCTGTAAAAGGAAGCCTCGGCCAGGCCGTCGATCGTATCCAAATCGTAATTCAAAACGGGCAGCCCTTCCTTTCTTAACTTTTTTCCAATCTCTTTGACAGCAGGGCATTTCGGGCATTTCGCTTTTGTAAAAATTTTTATGAACCCCATTTCCTCCTCCTCTAAGAGAAATTCCAAATCTCAAAACTCAAATTAAGGTTAAGGTTCAGAATTTTTCTTGACCTTAACCTCAGCCTCAACCTTGATTTCAAGCTTTGGGTTTTGACATTCATCTGTCACTCGAAATTTGTCGTTTGACATTTATAGCTTTATCCTGCCTCCACTGCCTTCCCTTCGTCCTCCTCTTTTGAGAAGGTCTGGTTACGATACCGGTCCCGAAGTTCTCCAAGCTTCCCTTTATTCCAGCTGGAAAGCTTAGTGAAATAACCGGTGATCCGCGTAATGCCGTCCACGTCCTCGGACCCGCAGTAAGTACAGGATGAACGAAGACCCCGGCTCGTCCGATGGCAGCAATTGCAGGCGGTAAACTCTGGAGAAAAAGCGATCTGGTCATTTTGGGTCAATTGAAATGTTTTGATCACGAAATTGGCCAGCGATGACTTCGAAGGTCTTGCCTCACCCAGCCAGATATGAGTCAATGCACCAGCCTCGATCAAAGGATGAAAGAGACCTTCTTGCCTGACGCGCTCGATCGGGTTTAACACGGCAGCACTGTTCAAGTAGGTCGAATTCGTGTAATAGACCTCTCCTTTTGAGATATCGCCTTTTACAATATGTCCTGACCGGGGAGAGTGAAACTTAAGGTCTAATTTAGCAAATCGGTAGGCTGTTGATTCTGCGGGCGTCTGTTCCAGAACAAAACGCATTCCATAGCGCCGGCTGAACTTGTCCACCAATAATTTCATGTGCGCAATCACCTTGAGGCCGAATTTAAAGGCCTGCTTGGATTGGTGCATCTCCTGCCCGGTATGAATTTGGACCAGCTCATTCAGCCCCACCATACCCACCAGGAAACTGGCACGGTGCATCCTTAAATAGGGAGATCCATCCCGATCCATGGCCAGTAACGCCAGGGGTCCCTTTTCCCCTAAGGAAAGAAGTTTTTCAATGAAGAACTTCTTTTCCAGATGGGCCTTTACCGCCATCTCGACAAACTCTGAAATTTTGGAAAACAGCTTAGCATCTTCCCCCTTCGCGAGATAAGCGATTCTTGGAAGATTGAGCGTCACGTTCTGGAGGGCGCAGTATCGCATCTTCCAGGGGTGTTTGGCATCTTCGAGGTCTGTCTGGTCCAATTTAAAGCTGAGACGGCAGCATTCGGAGATTTTGGCCGTCTCCCCACGGTCGAAGACGAAATAGGTATTCCCTTTTTCAGAAGCGACATCGCAGATGTCGTAAAGAAAATCCGTATGACCGGGTGTTTGGAAGAACTTCTCTGTAATGTGAACCAGTGGTTTCGGGAAGAAGAAAGGCCTTCCGGACCCGTCTCCTTCTTGATAGACGTCAAAGAGCGCCTTCGCAAAACGCTGGGACTCTTTCAAGTAATCGCTGTAGGTCTTTCCTGTAAATTCCCCACCCGGCCCGATGGCAGGGACATTCTCAAAATGTTTGGGAATCTCCCAATAAAGATTGAGGTCAGTGAAGATAGCTTGTCCACCTCTGGCGACGGCCTGTTGGGAAAACTCGAAGATCATCATCTGGGCCATTTGTTCCATCTCTCGGTCCGACATCCCGACCAGATAGGGTGCGAAAAAGAGATTGATAGAATCCCAACCAATCGCGCCAGCAAAATGACTCTGAAGGGCTGCGGCAAATTTCACCATGTGGGCGAGCAACACTTCAGGATGCTTGGCAGGCTTGGCCATCGCGATCGAGTTGGGAAGGCTCAGGCCGAAGCGCTTGATGTATTCAAGGGATTGACCGCTGCAATAGGGCCGATCGATAAAACCCAGATCGTGGAGATGAATATCCCCACGCATGTGAGCATCGGCAATTTCCTGAGAGAAGACAGTGAGCAGGGCATATTCCTTTTTGATCCTCTCGGCTAAGGTGAGGTTGGTGGCTTCAGGCCCGTGAGGGACATTGGCATTTTCTTTATTGGGATGCAGGATGAGCTGATCGACATCATACAGGGGCATTCCCAAGCGGGTGTGCATTTTACGGGCCTGCTCGAGTCCTCTTTCAACCAGCTTGGTGTCCACGAGTTCACGGATAAGCGGGGAAGTGATCATTTTGATCCTGGAGGTCGCAATTAACTCCTCCACTTCCCGGGCGATCTCCTTCGCTGTATCGAAATCCACGTAGGTCTCACGCATGAGAGCGTCAACAATTCTCTGCCGATCCCAGCCCAACATCGCTTCATCCGAGGTGCGGACGAAGAGAGCCATATCTGTGGCCTCCGCTTCTTCTCTAAGTTCCTGACGATTCCCTTTCATCTCGATTACGGCTGCCATTTTATCTCACCTTCTATCTTATGGTAGACGGGTAAAAAGACTTTTGGAAGGACTATATTTAGTGTATCGTAAGATGTTTACAACAATATATTGTTATTTGTCAAGAAAAAAGTTAATTTGTGAAAAAAAACATTTAAACGGAGTTTTTCAACTATTGACCCCGGACGCTTAGTTATCTCTTGCTTTGTTATTGGATGGAGGGGCCTTTTGGAAGGGCCTTAGCGGAGTTTCGAGTAGGCGCTTGATGACTCCCCAGGTGCTTTCTTCTACAATCTTAAAAGGAATGGCCTCAATCTTTGGGTCATCCAGACTTCCTTTCACCTCGTAGAAATAAGAGATGAAACCCTTGTCCTCTCCCGTGAGAATATAACCGGCAATGGGGACGCTTCTTAATAGCGTATCGATCGTTACTAAAGGATGAACTCCTATCCTCGCATCAATTAAATTCTTCCCCAGGTCGATTTTCCCAAGAAGGGTGATTCTCATAGCGTCACTATCTATCAGAAAATCGTCTGTCGTGGCCACCCCGTCCTTCAGGTGAAAATTCGCCAGGATCTGATGATAAGGAAGCCCTTTCGTTGCCAAATCCGGGAGCCTTCCCTTGAGCAACTGGGAAACATTCAGGATAGAGAAAATTTTGGAGAGGATGTTAAAACGTTCGATGACACCATTCTGGACCTCAAGCCTCAGCCCGCCGTTAAGGGATCTCTTCATTTTTTGGAAGTCCTCCCCTTCGCCCTTTAACTCCACCTTGTCGACGTGAACTCTTCCTGTGATGATTACCCTGTCCTCCTCCCCTTTTTGGAAAAGGGTTCGGATAAAAGCCTTCGCTTCCATATTGGATAAACGGGGCTTGATCTCCATGCTTATTCCCTTTTCCGTCGGCTTTATCCATCCCTCACCCCAGAAGTCCCCTCCGTCTGATTTGAATTGAAAGGGACGGATGAACAATGTTCCATCGGTCGTCTTCATCTCCCCCTTAAGGTCTTGATAATGGAGGCCACGATATTCCCCCTTATCGATCTGTATCTTGCCATCGATCGACCAATCTGAAAGCCAGTCTCTTATCTTTTCAAAAGAAGCTGGGGAGGCGCCCTCTTTTTTCGGAAAGAGCGGATCGAGGTCCAGTTGAGGAGAAAAAATTTGAAAGGAGAGCCGCCTACCTTCCGCAAGGCCTGAGCCTTTTTCGACCTTCCGGGAAGACACTGGGAGAGAAGACGAACCCCGGGAGAAGGCGCCGGAAAGGGTGACCGGAGAATCTCCCACCTTTCCCTTCAACTCGTCGAATCGGACCTGCTCGGGGGTTATCAGAAAGAATCCCTCGATACGGGAGAGAGAAACGGGAATCTCCCGGTGCTGAAGGGTAACCCCTTTCAATCGGATCTCACCTTCCTTTAAGGCGCTGGCCCATTTTTCGATCTTGCCCAGCCATTTCAGACGAACCTCCGCCCCTCCGTTGAGTTCCTGAATCCCTTCCGCCTGGGATCGAATCTGATC
>Ga0335070_10008307_pt1 | contig 12171 bp, 11 predicted proteins | sample Lox_Sample_13_FD_206722 | JGI IMG/M metagenome (GOLD analysis project Ga0335070, IMG submission 206722) | Soil microbial communities from Loxahatchee National Wildlife Refuge, Florida, United States - Lox_Sample_1.3 | ecosystem: Environmental > Terrestrial > Soil > Wetlands | place: USA...
CGGCGAGATCGCCTACATCCTCGCCGACTCGGGTGCGCGGGCGTTCTGCGCCGATGCCGGCTACGCGGAGACGGCCGCCGCCGCCGCCGAGGAGGCACGCGTTCCGCTTCGCGTGTCGGTGGGCGCGGTACCGGGCTTCGTCCCGTGGCAGGAGCTCCTCGACGGACAGCCCGACGGGCGGCCGACCGAGCGCACCGCCGGTCAGTTCCTGCAGTACACGTCGGGCACCACGGGGCGGCCGCGCGGCGTCGCGCGCCAGCTCCATCCCATCGATCCCGACGTGATGGCGCCGATGCTCGCGAGCCACCTCGGCCGCTTCGGCATCGAGCCGCGCGCGGGCCACGTGCACCTCACCACGTCGCCGATGTACCACACGGCGCCGCTCGCCTTCAGCTGGTTCTCGCTGCAGTTCGAGCACCCGGTCGTGCTGATGGGCTCGTGGGACGCCGAGCGCGCCCTCGCGCTGATCGAGCGGCACCGCGTCACCATCACGCACGTGGTTCCGACCCAGATCCACCGCCTGCTGCTGCTCCCGCCCGAGACGCGCGCGCGCTACGACGTCACGTCGCTGCGCCACGTGCTGCACGCCGCGGCGCCGTGCCCGGTGGAGCTCAAGCGCCGCGCGATGGAGTGGCTGGGACCCGTGCTGTACGAGTACTACGGCGCGACCGAGGGCGGCGGCACGCTCGCGACGCCGCGGGAGTGGCTCGAGCGCCCGGGCACCGTCGGCCGGCCCTGGGAAGGCGCCGCGATCCGCATCCTCGACGATCAGGGCCGCGACTGTCCCCCGGGCCGTACCGGAACGGTGTACCTGAAGCTGATCCAGGACTTCCGCTACAAGGGCGACGAGCGCAAGACGGGCGAGAACCGGGTCGGCGACTTCTTCACCGTCGGCGACGTCGGATGGCTCGATCCCGAGGGCTACCTCTTCCTGTGCGATCGCAAGATCGACATGATCATCTCGGGCGGCGTCAACATCTATCCGGCCGAGGTGGAGGCGGCGCTGCTGGCGCACCCGTCGGTCGGCGACGCCGCGGTCTTCGGCATCCCCGACGACGACTGGGGCGAGGCGGTGAAGGCGGTGATCGAGCCTGCTCCCGGCGTGCGCGCCGGGCCCGAGCTCGAGCGAGCGCTGCTGGCGCACTGCGCAGCGCATCTGGCGCGCTACAAGTGCCCGCGCTCGATCGACTTCAGCGACGCGCTGCCGCGCGATCCGAACGGGAAGCTCTACAAGCGGCGGCTGCGCGAGCCGTACTGGGCCGGGCGCGAGCGCGCGATCTAGGCCTCGAGCACCGCCTCCCAGGTGGCGAGCTTCGGGTGCCCCACCAGCAGCCCGGACGGCATGCGCGCCTGCGCGTGCGCCTTCTTGAAGGCGTCGGAGCGCGTCCACGCCTCGAAGGCGGCGCGGCTCTGCCACGTCGTGTGCGAGGCGTAGTGGCCGGGCTCGTCCCCCCGCATCAGGGCGAAGCGCACGAAGCCGGGCACCTCCGCGAGGTAGGTCTCGCGCTGCTTCCAAAGCGCCTCGAACTCCGCGCCGCGCGCCGGATCGACCTGGAAGTGGTTCATCGCGATGAAGGCGGCCATGGACGCGACGATAGCCCGCGATGGGGTGAACGTCCGCTCACGAGCACGCGCGCCAGCGAACCGGCATCCTGCGGATGCCCGTGTGCTTGTTGCTCCGCGCCCACTCGACCGGGCCGTCGAGCTCGATCGAGTCGACGCGAGCGAAGAGCTCCTCGAGCGCGATGCGGATCTCGCTCCGCGCGAGGCTCGCCCCCAGGCAGTGGTGCACGCCGTGGCCGAACGAGAGGTGCGGGTTGGGATCGCGGCGGACGTCGAAGCGCGCGGGGTCGGCGAACACCGCCTCGTCGCGGTTCGCCGACGGGTACCAGTGCGTGACCTTGTCTCCCGCGCGCAGCTTCTGCCCGCCGAGCTCGACGTCGCGCGTGGCGGTGCGGCGGTTGTAGGCGGTCGGCGCGGTCCAGCGCAGGATCTCCTCGACCGCGGTCCCGAGCAGCGCGCGCTCCGCGCGCAGGGCGGCCATCGACTCGGGCCGCTCGATCAGCGCGAGGAGACCGCCCGCGATCGCATTGCGCGTGGTCTCGGCGCCGGCCACGAGCAGCAGCGACAGGAACGCCAGCAGCTCGCGGTCCTCGAGGCGGCGGGGCCGCCCGGGCGCCTCGGGCATCTCGGCGTGGATCGCGATCGAGAGCATGTCGTCGCCCGGCCGCTCGCGCTTGGCGGCGATCAGCTCGCCGCCGTAGGCCGCGAGCTCGGCGGCGGCCCGGGCGAGCCGCGCGCTCGACTGCCCGAGGTCGCGATCCGCGTAGTCGACGAAAGCCGTGGTCCACTCGAAGATCTTGTGGCGGTCGTCCTGGGGAACGCCGAACAGGCCCGCGGTCACCTGGAGCGGCAGCTCGGCCGCGACCTCGCGCAGGAAGTCGCAGTTGCCGCGCGGCACGACGTCGTCCAGGATGGCGCGCGTGCGCGCGCGCAGCCCGTCCTCGAGCTTCGCGATCGTGCTCGGCTTCATCCCCTTGTTGACGAGGAGGCGGATCGCGTCGTGGCGCGGCGGATCCATCATGTTGAGCATCGCGCCCGGCCCGATGCCCCGCGGCAGGTCGTCGAGCGTGGTGCCGCCGCCGCTGCGGCTGCCGCCGCCCTCGGAGGAGAAGGTCGCCGGGTCGCGCAGCACCGCGAGCACGTCCGCGTGGCGCGAGACGACCCAGAAGCCCTCGCCACCCGGCGCCTTCGGGCTCGGCGGATGCCACCACACCGGAGCGTGTCGGCGGAGGAAGTCGAAGGTCTCGTGCGGGAAGCCCGCGGCGAAGCGGTCGAGGTCGACGAGGTCGACGTCGGCGAGCTCCATCTCAGGAGAGCTCGGGCCGGTACTCCGGGTGGCCGGACAGCCAGGTGGAGAGGCTGCGCATCGAGGCCTCGTTCTGGCGGTTGATGAAGCGGTAGATCGGCCCCTCGAACCAGCGCCAGGGCGCGGAGACGACGTGGTAGCGCTCCTCGAAGTGGAGGCGCGTCTGCCGCGGGCCGACCGGCTCGAGGCGCACGCGGCCGGTCTGGTCGTTCCCCGGCGCGCGGCTGATCATCGTGTAGGTGTAGCCGCACCACCGCTCGCGGTCCGCGCCGTTCGTCGCCCTCGCTTCGCTCGGGCTCGCCTGCGGCTCGCCCGCGAGCCCGTTCGTCGCCCTCGCTTCGCTCGGGCTCGCCTGCGGCTCGCCCGCGAGCCCGTTCGTCGCCCTCGCTTCGCTCGGGCTCACGACGTCGGTCACCAGCTCGAGCGCGCTGCCGACGCGGCCGAACGGCATCTTGTAGATCACGCGCCGGAGGAGGCCGTTGCCGCGCGCGTCGCCGGGATGCAGCACCTCGACGCGAACCACCATCGGCGCGTACTCCGTCCAGCGCGGGTAGTCCTGCATCAGCGCCCAGAGGCGATCGACCGAATGGGGCAGGTCCAGCGTGTAGCGGTGCTCGCGCACGCCCCGAGCATGCACTCGCGCGGCGGCTCCCGTCAACCGGCGGCTGCGCTCACTCGTGCATGCGCAGGGCGAGCTTGCCGCGGAGGCCGCCGCGCCGCGCGCGCTGCCAGGCGGGGACCGCTTCCTCGAGCGGATGCACGCCCGCGAGCTGCGGGCGCAGCGAGCCGGCGTCGATCAGCTTGCCGATATCCACGAGCTGCGCCCGGCTCGGCTCGACGATGAAGAAGGCCTCGCGCGCATCGCTCGCGCGCTCGCTCGACGCGGCGACCGTGACGAGCCTCCCTCCCGGCGCGAGCACCGCGCGCGAGCGGGCCAGCGCGTCGCCGCCCACCGTGTCGAGGACCACGTCCACGCTGCGCACCTCGTCCTCGAAGCGCGCCACGCGGTGATCGATCGCGAGGGTCGCGCCGAGCGCGCGAACGAAGTTTAGGTCGGCGGCCGAGACAGTCGCGGCGACCGCCGCGCCAGCGCGCGAGCTGCACCGCGAAGCCCCCGACCGCGCCTGCGCCGCCGTGGATGAGCGCGAGCTGTCCGGCGCCGAGCAGGCCGCGCACGAAGAGCCCCTGCCAGGCGGTGAGCGCCGAGATCGGCACCACGGACGCGGTCGCGTGATCGAGAGTCGCGGGCTTCGGGGCCAGATCGGCGGCGCGCGCGACGCAGAGCTCCGCCTGCGCGCCGTCGCGATACCAATCGTTCACGCCGTAGACCGCGTCGCCCGCGGCGAGGTCCGCGCCGGCGCCGGCCTCGACCACCACGCCCGAGAACTCGTGGCCGGGGATCAGCGGCAGCGCGCGTGGCGTGCCCTCGCGGGCGGTCCGGGTCGGCTGCCAGGCGAGCTCGCTCGGCGTGACGCCGGCGGCGTGTACATCGACCAGCACCTCACCGCGCCCCGGACGCGGTGCCGGAGCCTCCTCGACGAACAGCTCGGGGCCCGCGTGCGCGCGCAGGTGCACCGCCCTCACGCCGGTCCTGCGGCCGCCCGATCCGCCAGCAGGAGCGCGGCGTCCTGTCGCACGCGTCCGGCCGGGATCGACCGGTCGCCGTGCAGCAGACGCGGGAGCATCTCGCGCTTGTCCGCACCCGTCACCAGCCAGAGCACGGAGCGCGCGCGGTCGAGCGCCGGGAAGGTGAGGGTCATGCGCCGGCGCCCCTGGTAGGGCCCCGCGAGCGCGACGTCGGCGCCCTGCACGTCGAGCACGGGATCGCCCGGTACGAGCGACGCGGTGTGGCCGTCCGGTCCGAGTCCCAGATGCGCGAGATCGAGGACCGGAGGCGCACCGCCGGCACGCGCCAGCGCCGCCGCGTAGCGCGACGCCGCAGCCTCGAGGTCTGCGTCCTCGACCGGCATCGGGTGCAGGCGCTCCGGCGCGAGCGAGACGCGCCCGAGAAGGCTCTTCGCGAGCTGCGTCCAGTTGCGGTCCGGGTCGCCCGCGGGCGCCACGCGCTCGTCGATCTGGAACAGCTCGAGGTGCTCCCACGGCACGTCCTCGGCGGCGAGCATCGCGAGCATCGCCCACGGCGTGTGCCCGCCGCTCACGGCGAAGAGGAACCGCCCGCGCGCGCGCACGGCCTCGCGCGCGCACTCGGCCACCTGCGCTGCGCCGCGCCGCGCGACGGCATCGGCGTCGTCCAGCACCTCGAGCTTCAGATGCACACCCGCGCGGGACCGGGCGCCACCCAGCCGCCCGAGGGCGCAGCGAGCGCGTCGGCCTGGCGCGGTCCCCAGCTCCCCGGCTCGTACGGATGCACGGGCGTCGGCTGGCCGAGCAGCGGATCGACGATGCGCCACGCCTCCTCGACCTCGTCCTGGCGCGCGAACAGGGTGGGATCGCCGAGCATGGCGTCGCCCAGCAGCCTCTCGTACGGCTCCTGGCCCTCGCCGCGGTTCGAGCACACGAACAGCTCGACCGCCTCGCCCGCGATCCCATCGGGCGAATCGTCGCCGGGCTCGCGAGTGCGCGCGCCGAGCGCGATCTCACCCTCGCCGCCGAGCCGGAAGCGGAAGTAGTTCGGCGCACCCCGCTCCAGCTCGATCCCTGCGAAGACGTGCTGCGGCGGGCGCTGCAGCGTGACGCGCACCTCGGTCGCCGTGACCGGCAGGCTCTTTCCGGTGCGGATCAGGAAGGGCACGCCGGCCCAGCGCCACGAGTCGATCTCGAGCTCGAGCGCCGCGTAGGTCTCGACGTTCGACTCCGGCGCGACGCCCGCCTCGTTCCGGTAGCCGAGGAGCTGGCCGCGCACCAGGTGATCCGGGGAGAGCGGATGGATCGCCTTGAACACCTTCACCTTCTCGTCGCGCACCGCATCGGCGATCCCGCTGGTCGGCGGCTCCATCGCCAGCAGGGCCACCACCTGGAGCAGGTGGTTCTGGACCACGTCGCGGATCGCGCCCACCTCCTCGTAGAACTTCCCGCGCCCCTGGACGCCGAAGCTCTCCGCCATGGTGACCTGCACGTGAGCGACGTGGTGTCGGTTCCAGATCGGCTCCAAGAACGAGTTGGCGAAGCGGAAGTAGAGCAGGTTCAGCACCGGCTCCTTGCCGAGGAAGTGGTCGACGCGGAAGATCGACCGCTCGTCGAAGACCTCGTGCAGCGTATGGTTCAGCGCGCGCGCCGAGGCGAGGTCGCGCCCGAACGGCTTCTCGACCACGATCCGCGCGCCGTCGGGGTCCGACGTCGCGCAGCGCGAGGCGGCGAGCCCCTGGATCGTGCTCGGAAACGCGCTCGGCGGGATGGCGAGGTAGAAGAGCGGACGATGGGCGTCTCCGAGCACCTTGCGCAGCGTCTCGAAGAGCGGGCGCGCTCCGTAGTCGCCGCCCGCGTAGCGGAAGCTGCGGGCCAGCTTCGCGAAGGCCGCCTCGTCGACGCGGGCGCCGCTCGCCTCGATGCTCTTGCGCGCGCGGTCGACCAGCCAGTCGACGTTGAGCGACTCGCGGCCGACGCCGACCACGGGCACGTCGAGCGTGCCGCGGCGGGCCATGGCGTAGAGCGACGGGTAGATCTTCTTGAACGCGAGGTCGCCGGTGGCCCCGAAGATCACGAGTGCGTCGGAGCGCTCCCGCATCGCATCAGCTCCTCGGCCAGGGGAAGGCGTCGAACGGATAGCCGGCGCAGCGCGCACCGCCCGCCTTCGCGTACGCGTCCTCGTCGAAGCGCAGCGCCTCGTGCAGCACCCAGCAGTGATCGCGCGGCGATCGAATCCGCGGGTCGGCGTCGATCGCGGCGATCACCTGCGCCGCGTCGATCGGCTCGGAGCCCATGCGCACCCCGCCGCCCGCCGGCGTGTCGAGGACTGCGTACTTGTGCCCGCCCGGAGCGGGGTCCCACGCCGTCCACTCCGTCAGGTCGCCGGCGCGCCCGCGCCCCGGCGAGCCGGTGCGAGCGAACTGCGTCCAGTACGAGCGCATCTGCGCGGACAGCGCCTCGCGGCCCTCCCGGCTCGCCGCGCCGAACAGCACGTCGCCCTCGGGACCGAGCTCCCAGTGGCCGAACACGAAGGGGATCTCGAGGCCGTGTCCCGCGCCGACGAACTTCGCGGCGTCGAAGCCGAGCAGGGTCGGCTCCTCGTCCCAGTCGAAGCGGTACACGTACACGTCCGGGCTCGACTTGCGCATCGCGGCCGCCGGTCCGTCCGCGCCGGTCGCCTTCCACATCGTGCTCATCGCGTCGGCGGTCGCCAGATAGAGGTCCGGGTCCTTGACGCGCGGGACGATCCCGAACCAGCGCTTCACGTAGAGCGGGTTCACCGAGAGGAAGAGCTTGTTCTCGTCGCGGTTGGTGCCGATGATCACCGGCACGCGATTCCAGCCGTCGGATCGCGCGAAGTGCGCGAGCGGATCGTCGGACGGCAGCACGGCGCCGTCCGCGAAGACGAGCGGCATCTGGATCAGCTGCTCCTCCCGGTCGGTCGCATACACCGAGAACAGCTCGAAGGCCGTCTTGCCGCGCAGGTAGCGCGCCACGGCGTCGGGCGACATCGCGGCCAGCTTCGCCTTCGCGTCGGCACGGTCGCGCGCGCTGCCGTCCTTCACGAGCAGCGCGAGGATCGCCTCGCCCGAGGAGCGCCGGTGGCCGGGCACCGGGTCGTCGGTCAGGTTCTCGGCCTGCGCCGTCGGCGTCATCCAGGTACCGCCGCTCTCGACGATGGCGCGCTGGAACAGGCCGCTCGCGTACGGTGACAGCAGCAGGCTGTAGACGTTGTGACCGCCCGCCGACTCGCCGAAGATGGTGACGTCGCCCGGGTCGCCGCCGAAGGCCGCGATGTTGTCTCGTACCCACTCGAGCGCGCGCACCAGGTCGAGCGTTCCGTAGTTGCCCGAGCGGTCCGCGGGGCTGGCGTCCGGCCCGTTCAGCGATGCGTGACGGAACCAGCCGAAGGGTCCGAGCCGGTAGTTGAGCGTCACCACCACGACGTCCTGCGAGGCCGCCAGGTTCCCGCCGTCGTAGAAGTCACCGAGGCCGACGGTGTTGCCGCCGCCGTGGATCCACACCATCACCGGGAGCCGCGCGCCGCCCGTCGGCACCGCCGTCGGCGCGAGGCGCGGCGCGTAGACGTTGAGGTACAGGCAGTCCTCGTCGCCGGTGGGCGTCCCGGGCGCGACGTCGCTCACGCCGCCGAAGTGGCTGGCGAGCTGCGGGCAATGGGGACCGAAGTGCAGCGCCTCGCGCGTCCCGCTCCAGGGCTCGAGCGGCTCGGGCGCGCGCCAGCGCCGCTCGCCCGCGGGCGGCTTCGCGTAGGGGACGCCGAGCCAGGCGTGGCTTCCGTAGCGGCCGACGAAGCCGACCACCGAGCCCGCAGGCGGCTGGCGCAGCGACGTCGGGTCCGCAGTGTGCGGCGGATCGGGAGGCACGAGCGAGCGTGAGCACGCAAGAGTCCCGAGCAGCAGGGCGGAGAGGAAGGACGGCGCGAGGCGTGACATGGGGCCCTCCTTGCGGACCCCATGCTACTCGATCGGCGGAAAACGGCGGCCCTCCTGCGCGGGAGCGCGAGGAGGGCCGCCCTCCGGACCGTTGCGACTACTGGCCGCTGGGCGGCGTGGTGGTCGTCTTCGGAGCCGTCGTCTTCTTGTGGGTCGTGCTCTTCTTGTGCGTGGTCGTGGTCGCTGCGTGCTTCTTCGGGGCGGCCTTGTGATGGGTCGCCTTGTGCTTCGGCGCCGGCGTAGTCGCCGCCGGCTTCTCCGTGGTCGCCCCGCCCTGCGCCCACACGGGCGCGCCGGCGAGCGCAACGAAGGCTCCGAGCACGATCGCAGCCAAGGATCGCTTCGACATACGAGAGACCTTCCTCCTTCTTGGGATTCGATCGATGAGGGGCGACCGCCAAGCTCTACCCGACGGCAGCTCTCGTGGCGGCTCCTCGACGCCGATCCGATCCCCACGATCGGAAGCGGCGACCGAGCTTGGTTCCGCAGCCGGAGGCCGACAAGGCGCACCGGGTGGCGTTCGCTCGCGCGCGAACTCTATCACTTTGCCGCGAGGAGCGAAGCGGGTTCCTCCGCATTTCGAGCCGGGCATTCCGGCCCGAGGTGGACGGGGGGTGGGCCCGGGAGATTCGGGCGCCCCGGCTCGGGGGCGATTCGGCCCCAGAGTTTCCGCCAGGCCGGGGTCGGGCCGGAACCAGCACCGCTCTCCCGGGTTCAACCTAGACCGCCCGGTGTATGCGGGGCCTGCCGACGGGAGATTCCGTCAGCCGCGCCGGGCGAGGGGAGTGGCGGCGCGGCCCGACACCAGCGGCAGGTCGAGATAGGTCGCGATTCCGGGCTTGGCTCTGCACACGGCCGGGATCGCGTTGACCCCGTGCATCGCCGTCGCGGCGATACCCGGGTTGTTCTGCTGCCCGGCGCGGACGTCGGTCGGGTGCAGGCCGTGGAACACCACCCGCGCGGGCGGGTCTCCGGTGATCTCGATCTCGAAGCGCTCGCGCCCGGGCCCGAAGCTCCAGGGCGGATCGAGATGCTGCTCGCCCATCAGCCAGTTCACGCGCACCGTGGCGACCGGCTCGCCGCGCACCGTCCCCTGCCAGGTGAAGCGCTGCGCCGCCACCGTGCCCGCTTCGAGGCGACCCACGGGCGTGTCGATCGGCGCGGTGGCCACGGCCATCTCGTGGACCGTCCGCAGCTCCGGGTCGAGCACGAAGCCGAGGCCCGCGGCGAGCATGTGGATCGACTGCTGGAAGCCGTGGCCGAGCAGCTTCAGCATCGGGCTGCGCGCCGCCTCCTCCGGACGCTTGCCGAAGAGCATGACGTCGCGGACCACCGCCACGGCTGCGTAGCTGCGGATGTCGGAGAACTCCTCGGCGCGCACGTGCCGCACGTCGCGGCACAGCGCCGAGATCATCAGCGGGAAGCGCTCGGTGATGCCGCCCGGATGGATCCCGGTCCCGTGCAGCGTCGCCCCACCGCGGCGGCAGGCGGCCTCGAGCTCGGCGATCGCGGCACTCGCGCGGTCAGGGAAGAACCAGTTGAGCGGGGTCACCACGTTCTTGCCCGACTCGAGCAGCCGGATCACCTCGGCGGGTCGCGCGAGGAGCGGGCTGTAGTAGACGGCGTCCGCCTCGAGCGCGAGCAGCGCGGCGACGTCGCCGGTCGCGCGCACGCCGAGCGAACCGAGACCGCAGAGCTCCCCGACGTCGCGGCCGACCTTGTCGGGGCTGTGGACCCAGCAGCCGACCAGCTCGAGCTCGGGATGCGCGACGACGCCGGTCACCGCGGCGCGGCCGACGTTGCCCGTCGCCCATTGGATCACGCGATAGGGCACGGGCAGGGGCCTCCGGGCCGCGGCGGCGCGCCTACGGGATCAGCTTCTCCTTGCGCATGGCGGTGACGGCCGCCTGGACGACGCCGTCGATCGTCTCCTGCGCAGACTTCGGATTCAGCGTCTCGCTGCGTGCGGCCCAGATCAGTCGGGCCTGTGCGACCGAGTAGAGTGTCGTCTCGACCTGCACCACGCGGTCGGTGGCGAGGTAGCCGGGCTGGTACACCATCGGCGCCGCCCAGCCGTAGTAGCCCGCGAAGCCGCCGTAGGTCGTCGGCGGGACCCAGGTCTTGCGCTCGTCGACGTCGACCAGCCGGAACAGCACGGCGCCGTCGACGCCCGCCGCCTGCAGGCGCGCCTTCACCTTGTCCTTGTCGCGGATCTCGTCGTCGGGGATCAGGCTGTACGCAGCCACCGCGTACTGCGGCCCGACGCTCTTCACGAAGGCGTCCTCGGCGACACGCCGAAGCGTCGAGTCGGAGCTCAGCGCGAGGCCGGCGACCTTGCGGAACTGGATCGGTCCGATGCCCGGATCGCGCCACGTGGAGGTGAGATGCGTGGAGGCGCAGGCGAGCGCGAGAGCGAGGCCGGCGCACGCGAGCCCGAGCCGGCGCATCGAGGCGCTTAGCGACCCATCCCGGACTGGGAGTCGAAGCTGCCGCCGTTGCTCGAGCTGCCGAAGCCCGAGCTGCCGAAGGTCGAGCGGCCGCTGCCGCTGCTGTTGCCGAGCCCGCTGCCGAAGCTCGAGCCGCTGGAGCCGCTCGTGCCCGATTCGTTGGAGATGCGATGGCCGCGGCGGTGGCGCGTGCGGCGGTGGCGCGTGCGGCGGTGCCGGCGCCCACCGCTGTCGTCGGAGGAGCTGTTGTCTCGCTCGCGCAGGCTCGAGCCCCCGAGGGCAGAGCCGCCGATGCTCGAGCCCCCGCTGCCGAGGCTCGTCCCGATCGCATGTGCGGGCTCGACCTCGAGGACGAGGACTGCAAGGACGATCGCAATCACGGGTAGGCAGCGGCGGGACATTGCACTTCCTCGGTCGCCCTTTCTAGCCGACCTGGCCTCGGCCCGCCAACTGTTGACTTCGCTCGGCTTCGCCTCGCTGCGCGCGCCCTGGCTGATGATCTTCGCTCGGCTTCGCCTCGCTGCGCGCCGCCTTCGGCGGCTTGCGGGGATACTCCAGGCGATCCCCTTGCCTCGGAAGGGGCGGACGGTCTAGGTCCGGGCTGCCGTGCGGCCCGCGCGGCGGCCGAAGAAGGTGCCGTCGCCGAGCGAGAGGCCGCTCGAGTAGCCCCCCACCGAGAGACCCGAGGTCGAGCGGCCGGCGGCGAAGAGGCCGGGGATCGCGGCGCCGGCAGGGTCGAGCACCCGGCCCTCCACGTCGGTGTGTAGACCGCCGAGCGTGAAGGCCGCGTACAGCGAGCCCTCGCTGGTGCAGTCGAACGCGCCGAAGGGCGGCCGCTCGAGCGGCGTCACGTACTCGCGCGCCTTGTGGAACGCCGGATCCTCGCCGCGGGTGGCCGCGCGGTTGTAGAGCGCGAGCGTGCTCTCCAGGCTCCCGGGCGGGAGCCCGAGGTCGCGCTCGAGCTCCGCCGGCGACTCGCCGACCGCCGCCACGCGGCGCGGATAGTCGGGCTTCTCGAACACCGCGTCGTCGACCACGAGCCAGGCGCGCCCGCCGCGGTGGAGCAGCGCATGCTCGCCGAGCCGCCCGTAGTAGGCGTCCTCGTTGATGAAGCGCTGCCCTGCGCCGTCGACCAGGATTCCGCGCTTGAGCCCCCACGGCTGCGTCGCCGGCAGCGAGATCGAGGCGGCGTCCATGTGGATCGTCGCCGCGCCCGCCGCGATGCCGAGGCGGATCCCGCTGCCGTCGTCGCCCTCGGCGCCGACGCGGAACTTGCAGCGCCGCAGGTGCGGCGCGTGCGCCGCGAGCATCGCGT
>Ga0335070_10008308_pt1 | contig 12171 bp, 9 predicted proteins | sample Lox_Sample_13_FD_206722 | JGI IMG/M metagenome (GOLD analysis project Ga0335070, IMG submission 206722) | Soil microbial communities from Loxahatchee National Wildlife Refuge, Florida, United States - Lox_Sample_1.3 | ecosystem: Environmental > Terrestrial > Soil > Wetlands | place: USA: Florida...
GAGCGTGAGCGTCAGGCGCCCGGCCTGCCTGATCTTGCCTTTGACATTGTCCTTGGAGAAGCCGAACTGGGTCAGGATGAAGGCCGGCGTCTTGTCGAGCAGCACGGCGCGCTGCAGCGAGAACGCAGCGTCCTCGGCGGTGAGCGGGTTGCCGGAAGCGAATTTGAGGCCATCCTTCAGCTCGAACGTGTACGTCCTGCCGTCGGGCGAGACGACCCAGGACTTGGCGATGTCGGGCACGAGCTTCGACGGGTCCGCGATGTCGAAGCGAAGAAGCCGATCGTACGTGTTCCCCATGATCTCGCCGGCCGAAATCTCGAACGACTCGGCGGGATCCATCGTGATGATGTCGTCGATCGCCCACGCGACCACCAGAGTGTCCTTCGGCGTCGCGGCGCCGGCGGTCAGTGCGAAAAGCGCGAGCGCCGCGGTCACGGCGGCGCCCGCGAGGCGCCGAATGTGCAGAGCTACGGAGTTCGTCATCTTGGCTCCCCCCTCGATCAATGCCAGACGTTGCCGGCCACACGTGCCATGTTACCTCCCATGACCAACGCGGCTTCGTCGCGGGTCATGCCGGTCGCTTGCAGCGCGGTCGACAGGACCCGCCAAGACGAGATCGGCGGATACGTGCTGCGCGTGAGCGCGCGGTCGTAGCCGGCAGACTTCGGCCACCAGTATCCGGCGTCGAAGGCTCCGGGCGGCGTGTCGTCGATTCCCGGCTGGACGAAGCTGATGTCGAGGCCTATCCCGGCGTGCTCCACGCCGACCCTATCGGCGACGTACGCCGCGTGCCGCGCCACGTGCTCGACCGTCGGCTCGCGCGACCCGACGAACATCGACACGCCCGACACGCAAACCACCCCGCCGGTCGCCGCGCACGCGCGGATCTGCTCGTCGGTGACGTTGCGCCCGTGCTCGACGAGGGCGGCCGGATTCGAGTGGCTGAAGATCACCGGCTTGGTCGATGCCGCCATGATGTCGAGGCTGCAGCGCCGCCCGGTGTGCGAGCAATCCATCAGCAGGCCGGCATCGTTGACGGCGGCGACGATGCGCCTCCCGAGGTCCGTAAGCCCGCGCTCGACGTCGTGACAGCCGTCGGCGACGCTGTTGTTGCGGTTGTATGCGAGATGGATCTGCCGCACGCCGAGATCGCGATAGAGCGCGACCATCGCGGGCTCTCCCTGGAGCGGCAGCGCGCCTTCGAGATCGAAGCCGATTGCGAGCCGGCCGCTCGCTGCGGCCTGCTCGATGTCGGCGACGCTCGCTGCCAGCAGATAGCGATCCGGACGCGCGGCGATTCGCCTGCGGAATCCGGCGATGACCGAAAGCACCTGCGAAACCGGGTTCATGTCCATGCCGATATTGACGGACACGTAGTTGACCCCTGCCGCGCGGTACTCGTCGAGGGGCGCGAAATCCGCGTCCGGCGACAGCGGCAGACATGCGTGCGCTTCCCAGTTCAGCATCGAGGTTCCACGAGATCGGCGATAGGGGGCGAAACGCTCAGAGGCTCGGATCGGCGCGGACCCGATCTTCGGTCGTCCCTCCGACAGGCCAGAGAAGAAACCGCGCGTCAGTGCTTCGCGTGGCCGTGATTGCCAGCCTTGTCTCGCTTCTCGTCGTTGCCGCCCTCGAGGACCAGCTTGTCGACACCCTCGCTGCCGCGCTTGGCCAGATCGGCGAGCAGCCCCTCGTCCGAGAGGTCGAGCTTGTGCGAGTTCTCCCAGTCGTCCATCGCGATCTTCTCGAGGCGCCTCACCGTGTGATGATGTTCGGTTTCGATCGCGAGCTCCCGCCTCGAATCGAAGCTTCCGGGCGCCAGGTTGATCGAGCCGACGATCGCGCGCTTGCCGTCGGCGAGCAGCATCTTGCCGTGGAGCTTCAGGTGTTTGAGTGTGTGCACCTTGGCGCCGACGTCTTGCAGGATGCGCAGGCCGCCGACGCCCTCGATCAGCTTGTCGGCCTTGAGCGAGTGCGGTTTGCGCGCTAGCACGTGAACCTTGACACCACGCTCGACCGCACGGACGAGCCGCTCGATGATCACGGTGTCCTGGTAACGCTCGTTCTGCACCCAGAGCGTGTGCTTCGCATCGTCGATGAACTTCGCGACGCGCGGCCGCCCGTGGATGGGGCACCAGATGAGCTTCGACTCCGGATGCGGCTTGAACTCGGCGTGCTCCCAGTCGGCGTCGAAGCACGCGATCATCTCGGCGACCTCGAGCTTGTCGTCGGTAACGATCGCGTAGTCGCGCGTTTCCGTGAGGTCCCTCACTTCCCAATTGAGCGACTCGACGTAGCCGACGGCCTCGTCGACGACCATCGATTTCTGATGCGTCACGTCGAATGCCGGATTGCTGTCGCGCACGGCAACCCCGGCCGAGGCAAGCGCCTTGCGCGACTCCTCGTTCTCGCTCTCTCCGCTACGCCGCGCGGGGTTCAGCATCACCCGGACCTTGACGCCGCGGCGATGCGCGGCGATCACCGCGTCGAGCAGTGTCGTGTCGGTGAACAGGAACATCCGAATCTGGAGCTTGCGCTGCGCGCCATTGACGGCGCCGATGAGCGGCTTCGCGGTGTCGTCGGGAAGGACGATCAGATCGTGCACCATGGCATCTTCCTGGTCATGCCGCCTTCGCGGGATGCGCCGGCGGCTGTTCGAACTGGATCCGGTGGAGCTCGGCGTAGACGCCGCCCTTCGCGATGAGTTCGTCGTTCGTGCCCTCCTCGGCGACGACGCCGTCCTTGAGCACGATGATCTTGTCGGCGTCGCGCAGCGTCGAGAGCCGGTGCGCGATCATCACGACAGTGCGGCCCTTCATCAGCCGCTCGAGCCCCTCGATGACCAGCTTCTCGGACTCCGTGTCGAGAGCGGCAGTGGGCTCGTCGAGGATCATGATCGGGCTGTTGCGGATCACCGCGCGGGCGATGCCGATCCGCTGGCGCTGGCCGCCCGACAGCGTGTCGCCGCGCTCGCCGACCATCGTGTCGTAGCCGTGGGGCATTCGCGAGATGAACTCGTCGGCATTCGCGAGCTTCGCCGCGGCGACGATCTCCGCGTCGGTCGCGCTCGGATTCCCGTAGGCGATGTTCTCCTTGATCGTCCCGCGGAAGAGCACGGTCTCCTGCAGCACGAAGCCGATCTGGTTGCGCAGCGCGGCGAGCTTCATCGTCGCGATGTCGACGCCGTCGATCAGCACGCGGCCGGCGTTCGCATCGTAGAAACGCGGAATGAGGCTCACCACCGTCGACTTGCCGCTGCCGGTCGGGCCGACGACGCCGACCACCTGCCCCGGCTTTATCGTGAAGCTCACGTCGGTGAGCACGGGAGTGTCGGCGTTGTAGCCGAACGCGACGTGCTCGAACGCGATCTCGCCCTTCGGCGGGGCCGGCTCGACGGCATCCGGCCGCTCGTGAATGATGTCGTCGGCCGCGAGGATCTTCTGGATGCGCTCGAGCGCGACGGTGGTCTGGGCGATCGCGCTGGTCATGCTCGCGAGGTCCTTCACCGGCTTGAAGAACTTTCCGAGGTACGCGAGGTAGACGGTCAGCGCACCGGCCGTCATCGTTCCCGCGATGATCAGAGCCGTGCCCTTCCACAGCACGATCGCGGTGCACAGCGCGACGACGATGCTCACGACCGGCGAGAGCAGCGATTTCACCTGGCGCGCTTTCAGCGCCGCCTGCACGGTCGCGTGGCTCGCCGCCTCCATGTGCGCGATCTCCAGATCCTGGCGTCCGAAGGCCTTGATCGCGCGCACCTCGCCAAGCCCCTCCTGGACGACGGCGACCACCTCACTCTGCTTGACGCGCACGGTCTTCGTCACGTCCTTGACCGCCTTCTTGAACCGTGTCACGAACATCAGCAGGAACGGCGTCACGCCCACCGCGATCAGCGTAAAGTCCCAGTCGAGCCAGAACATCAGTCCGAGCATGAAGACGATGGTCACCAGGTCGACAACGATGCCGAGGGTCGACGACGACGCGAAGCTCTGAACGGTCGCCACGTCGCTCGTGATCGTCGACATCAGCGTACCCGTCTTGGCAGTGTCGTAGTACGCGAGCGAGAGCTGGTGCAGGTGCGAGTACATGCGGATCCGCAGGTCGTTCGCGATCCATTGCCCGATGCTCGTCGTGTAGTAGTTGTCGATGTAAGTGGCGATCGCGGCGAAGATCGCGATGACGAGCGTCGCAATGCCGGCGAAGAGCGCGACGCCGAGCGCGTGACGGCCGATCCCGTACTGGTGCGCCCACGCGAGCCAATCCGGCAGCTGGTGCTTGACGAGCGCGTCGTCGAGAATGAGCTTGAGCGGCCACGGCGCGGCAAGGCTCATCGCGATCTCGACGAGCATGGCGATCAGGACGATCGCGAGCCATCGATGGTACGGCCGCAGCAACTCGAGGACGAGGTTCGTCGTCGTCCTGTCGACCTGCGGCTTTGCGTTTGCGCGTTCGGCGGTGCTCGCCGGAGCAACCGGCGATTTGGTGGCCGTTTCGCTGGACATGAAAGTGCGCGCCTCGAGGCGTCTTGGGAATGGAGGTCAATCGTCGCAGGACTGCCGGCGACGCGTCAAGCCGCGAACCGGGGGCGCGCAAGCCCGATCAGGTCGCAATCTTCACGCGCGAGGGCTGCGGCTGCTGTGCGAAAGCGAAGACGCTCCTGGCCGAGCTCGGCTACGATTACGCGGAGATCGCGCTGCCGCACGCGCAGCGTAGCCGCATCGTCGGCGCCGTCACCGGCGAGGGCACCGTTCCGCAGGTGTTCGTCAACGGCACGCGAATCGGCGGGCTCGAGGCGCTCGAACGCTGGGCGCGGAAGGCCGCGTGATCGATGCAGTTCGGCGGGAGGGGGCCGTCGCGGGCCCCCTCGCGTTGTAATCCGCGGTCAACGGAGAGCGACCAACAGCGATGAACACCATCAATGTCGAAGTCGCCGTCATCGGCGCCGGCACCGCAGGCCTCTCCGCTTACCGCGCGGCGGTAGCCGGCGGGCGGCGCACGGTGCTGATCGAGGGTGGGTCCTACGGGACGACCTGCGCGCGCGTGGGCTGCATGCCGAGCAAGCTGCTGATCGCCGCCTCCGAGGCCGCGCACGGTCCGCAGAAATGGTCGGAGTTCGGCCTGCGCGTCGACGGCTCGATCGCGATCGACGGCAAAGCCGTCATGGGGCGCGTCAAGCGCGAGCGCGACCGCTTCGTCAGCTTCGTCCTCGAGGGCGTGGACGCGATCGCCGAGAGCGACCGGATCCGCGGCTATGCGCGCTTCGTCGACAACGCGACGCTGATCGTCGACGACCACGCGCGGATCGTGTTCGACCGGGCGGTGATCGCGACCGGATCGTCGACGGCGATCCCGTCGGCGCTGCAGGCGGCCGGAGATCGCCTGATCGTCAACGACGACGTCTTCGCATGGGACGATCTGCCGCGCTCGGTCGCCGTGTTCGGTCCCGGCGTCATCGGGCTCGAGCTCGGGCAGGCGCTGCATCGCCTCGGCGTCGAAGTCCTGCTCTTCGGCCGCAGCGGCCACGTGGGCCCGTTCAGCGACCCTGCGGTCCGCGCCTATGCCACGCGGACGTTCCAGGAGGAGCTCGCGCTCGATCCGGGCGCCCAGCTCGACGGAATCGAGCGCGCGGGCGAGCGCGTCGTCGTCCGCTATCGCGGCTCGGACGGGATGGCGCGCACGGCGAGGGTCGCTTTCGTGATCGCCGCGACGGGCCGCGCGCCCAACGTCCGCGGCCTCGGCCTCGATAAGACGACGCTCGCGCTCGACTCGCGCGGGGTTCCCGCTTACGACCGCACGACGATGCAATGCGGAAAGCATCCGATCTTCATCGCCGGCGACGCAAGCGACGACCTGCCGCTCCTGCACGAGGCGGCGGACGAAGGGCGAATCGCCGGACAGAATGCCGCGCGCTATCCCGACGTGCAGCCGGGGCCGCGCCGCGCGCCGCTCGCGATCGTGTTCACCGATCCGCAGCTTGCGATCGCCGGCACCCGCTACGCCGACCTCGCACCGGGGACGTTCGTCACCGGGACGGCGTCCTTCGAGGACCAGGGACGCAGCCGGGTGATGCTCAGGAACAAGGGGCTCCTGCACGTCTACGCCGACATCGCAACGCAGAAGCTCGTCGGTGCCGAGATGATCGGTCCCGACGCCGAGCACATCGGCCACCTTCTCGCCTGGGCGATCCAGGCGAAGCTTGCGGTCGCCGATACGCTGGCGATGCCGTTCTACCATCCGGTCGTCGAGGAAGGCCTGCGCACGGCGCTCCGCGACGCGCACGTGAAGCTAGCGGCGGCACGCCTCGCCGACGCGGCCTAGCGCGTTCCGTCGGGTCGTCTCCGGGAGTCTTCGGCGCGCGTGCGCCTCTGGCCTTCGCGAGAACCGGGCGCACTTCGGTGCACATCCGCAGGACCTTTCAGCGAACCCGGTCCCCGTGCCGTCGCAGGCGGCGGCTACTTGGGCGGCGCCTGCTTCTCCTTCTCCATATAGGCGCGCAGGTTCGCCATCCATTCGGTCCAGTCCTGCGGCTTGCCCGTGGCGAAGCGCTTCTCGAGATTGGCCAGCACGTTGCTCCACGCCTTGTCGAAATAGGCGTAGGCCTTGTCCCACTCCCCGCCCTCGCCCCAGCCGCCGTGGTGCAGCGTGACCAGCGTCTCGTCGTCGCCGAGCGGCTTGAAGCGGAGCGTCACGTACGTGCGCTGCGCGCGCGCTTCGGGCAGCGACGGCGGCGCGTTCCACGTGAACGTCAGCATCTTCTTTTCCTGGATCGCGAGGAAGCGCATGCCGTCGGCGCCCCTCATCCCCGGCTCGGCGAGCGGATTGATGTAGATCTCGAACGGGCCCTCGACGATCGCCTCGACGTGCGCGTCCGGCGCGAAGAAGCTCTTGATCCCGTCCGTCGTCGTCCACGCCTGCCAGACGGCGTCCAGCGGCGCTTTGACGCGAACTTCCTTGTCGATGTAGCGCTCCTGCGCATGCGCTACAACGCTGGCGGCGACGGCGAGCAGCACGACAAGGATCTTCATCGGGGCGAGGCTCCGGAGGCGGGTTGCGGTGGAGAAAGCGACCAAGCCGCTGGGTCGAGTCACGGCGCGGTGTACGCGGTCTTGACGGTCGTGAAGAACTCGGCAGCGTAGCGCCCCTGCTCGCGCGGCCCGTAGCTCGACCCCTTCCGCCCGCCGAAGGGGACGTGATAGTCGACGCCGGCCGTTGGCAGGTTGACCATCACCATCCCGGTCTCGGCGTGGCGCTTGAAGTGCGCCGCATGCTTGAGCGAGGTCGTGACGATTCCCGAGCAGAGGCCGAACGGCGTGTCGTTCGCCGTCGCGAGCGCCTCGTCGTAGCTCTTCGCGCGGATCACCGCGGCGACCGGGCCGAAGATCTCTTCGCGCGAGATGCGCATCGTGTTGGTCGCCTCGGTGAAGAGCGCCGGCGCGAGGTAGTAGCCGTCCTTCGCGCGCTTGACGCGCTCGCCGCCGACCGCGAGCTTCGCGCCCTCGCCGCGGCCGATGTCGACGTACTTCAAGTCGGTGTCGAGCTGGCTCTGGTCGACGACCGGTCCGATGTCGGTTCCCGCTGCGAGCGCGTCGTCCACCTTGAGCGCATTCAGCTTCTCGGTGACGGCCGCGACGAAGCGATCGTGAATCCCGCCGGTGACGATCAGGCGCGAGGACGCCGTGCAGCGCTGACCGGTCGAGAAGTAGGCGCCCTGCACGGCGCAATTGACGGCGGTCGCGAGATCGGCGTCGTCGAGAATCACGAGCGGATTCTTGCCCCCCATCTCGAGCTGGACCTTCGCCATCCGCGCGACCGCCTTCGCCGCGATCCCGCGGCCGGTCTCCACCGAGCCCGTGAAGCTGACGCCGGCGACTTCGGGATGCGTGACGAGCGTCTCGCCGACGATCGAGCCACGGCCCATCACCAGGTTGAAGACGCCCGGCGGCAATCCCGCCTTCGCCAGGATCTCGGCAATCGCCCACGCACAGCCGGGGACGAGATCGGCCGGCTTCATCACGACGGTGTTGCCGTACGCGAGCGCCGGCGCGATCTTCCACGCGGGGATCGCGATCGGAAAGTTCCACGGCGTGATGAGGCCGACGACACCGAGCGGCTCGCGCGTGATGTCGACGTCGATCCCGGGGCGCACCGACGGCAGCTTCTCGCCGGAGAGGCGCAGCGCTTCGCCGGCAAAGAACTTGAAGATGTTGCCGGCGCGCGCCGCTTCGCCGACTCCTTCGGGCAGGGTCTTGCCTTCTTCGCGCGACAGCAATCGGCCCAGCTCGTCCTTGCGCGCGAGGATCTCGCTACCGGCGCGATCGAGGATGTTCGCACGCTCCTGGATGTTGCCGCTCGCCCAGCCGGGGAACGCCTGCTTTGCCGCGGCGATCGCCGCGCGCGTCTGCGCGACGTCGGCTTGCGCGTATTCGCCGATCACGTCGGTCAGATCGGAAGGGTTGCGGTTGAGCGTGACCGTCGCGCCGGCGACCCATTCGCCGGCGACGTAGTTGCGAAACGGAGCAGTAGCCATCGATCGCCTTCAGCTGGAGTGGGCTCGCGCGCCCGCCGCGCCGGACGACAAGCCGAGCAGGCCGCGCGCACCGAGATTGCGCATCAGCGCCGCGGCGCCGAACGTCCACGGCGCGATTTTGTCGGAGCGGTCGACACGATTGACGAGCGCGCCGAGGGCGGGTGTCTTCACGGTGACGACATCGCCGATCTCGTGCGTGAAGCCTTCTCCGGGCGCACGCCGATCCTTCGTCGGCGCGAACATCGTGCCGAGAAAGAGAACGAGCCCGTCCGGATACTGGTGATTGGGTCCGATCGCGTGCGTGACGAGATCGAGCGGGTCGCGGCTGATCTTCGCCATCGAGCTCGCGCCGTCGAGAACGAAACCGTCGGGTCCGTCGACGCGCATCGCGAGCTCGCAGCGGCGCACGTCGTCGATTCCGAAATTCTCGTCGAACAGCCGAATGAACGGTCCGATCGCGCAGGAGGCGTTGTTGTCCTTCGCCTTGCCGAGCAGCAGCGCGCTGCGGCCCTCGAAGTCGCGCAGGTTCACGTCGTTGCCGAGCGTTGCGCCGGCCGTCCGTCCGCAGCTGTTGACGACGAGGACGATCTCGGGCTCGGGATTGTTCCATTCCGACTTCGGGTGGAGTCCGATGTCGCCGCCGATGCCGATCGCCGACATCGGCTGCGCTTTGGTGAAAATCTCGGCGTCCGGCCCGATGCCGACTTCGAGGTACTGCGACCACGCGCGCTCGGCGATCAGCACGTCCTTCAGCCGCGCGGCTTCGGGCGATCCCGGCTTCACCGCCGAGAGATTGTCGCCGATCACCCCGACGATCGCCTTGCGCACGGCGTCGGCTTTCGCAGGATCGCCACGGGCCTGCTCCTCGATCACGCGCTCGAGCATGCTCGAGACGAACGTGACGCCGGATGCCTTGATCGCCTGCAGGTCGCAGGGTGCGAGCAACCACGGGCACGCGTGATCGCGCTCGTGCTCCGCCGAGTTGGCAAGGATGTCGGCGAGTGTGCCGATTCGCGGCAGCACCCGCGCCGAGCGGACTGCGGCAAGCGGATCGGCGAGCTCGAGCAGGGCCTGGACGGTCGGCGCCAGGCCCGACAGGTCGCAGAGCCCGTCGTCACGAACAATCGCCGGCGAGGGCCCGCCATGCTCCGGCATGAAGACGCGCGCAATGAGCGTCGCCCGCTCGCGATCGACGGGCAAACAGGCGGCAATCGTGAGGCGCTCCTTCACGCCGGAATCCTACACCGGAATCCGCTTCCGCCTTCGTCCTGCCGCTCCGCTCCGAGTCCCGCTCACCCGAGCATCAACCCGAGTCGTGCGAGATGGTCGAGCGCGACCTCGAGCTCGGGCAGCGTCCTGCTCTCCGGAACACCGGGCCACATCGACGCGGCGATCTGGGAGCGCGTACGCGTGCCGTCGAGCAGCAGAAACAGGCGCAGCGTTTCGCCGTTGATGGCTCCATGCTCGTGCCGGAGCGTCGTCGCCGGACCGCCGCGCGACGCCTGCAGGCGCGCGAGCCGGCTTCCCTCGGGTCGTTCGCCGAGTTGGACCGCGAATGGCGGCGTCGCGTAGTGGAGTTCGAGCACGCCCGCCGCGTAGCACTGCAGCACCTCCGAGGCGAGGCGCCCGCGCTGCTCGGGGATCGCCCCTCCCGGAAGGCCCGCGCGTACGCGCGCCGCCGCGTCGAGCTGCTCGAACGCCATCGAAACGGGCCAGAGCTCCGCGAGGATCGAGAGCGCCGCCTTCGTCAGCCGGTTGGGTGTCTGCACGCTGCCCTCGGGCGCCCGGAATTCCTCGATCGCGTTCGACTGGAGATCCGGCTGCGCGCGCACCGGCTTCGCCCGCGACGCGACGCGTAACGCCATGACGCGGTCGGGGGAAATCTTCCGGGTGAGCTGCACGTCGCGATGGACGAGCAGCGTTTCGCGGAAGGTTCTCGCGCGCAGGAAATCGATGAACTGCTCGCGCTTCAGGACGTCGGGCGCCACCCGCGCGAGCGTCTCGTTCACCTGCTGCGAGAAGCCGCTGCCCAGCATCGCGGCGAAGTTCGCTTCGCCGAGATAGCCGAGGCCGTGCCGCGCGGCGCGCTCGATGAACTGGTGGAAGTACAGCGGCTCGTTCACTTCTTCGAGGTGGTCGTGGAGGATGTAGTAGTCGGCCTGCTTGCGCAGGTGCTCGGCCTCCGCGCGCAACGCGACGCCGTACGCCGACGCGTCGTCACCCACGGCTTCGGCGAGGAACTCGAGCACCGCGCGCGCCTGCTCGACACGCCTGGCGGGGTCCGCCAGCCCGCGGGTGTGAAATGTCATCGCGTCGCGGACGACGCTGCGCATCCGCCATCCCGGCAGCGTGTTGTAGCTCACGTACGCGATGCCGGCCGGCCGGAGCTGGCGCGCGCAGATCGCGAGCAGCTGCTCCTGCACGGCGTTCGGAACCCATGAAAAGACGCCGTGGGCGATGATGTAGTCGAACTCGCCGTGCACCTCCGAGAAATCCATCATGTCCATCGCGAGGAGCTCGACGTTGGCGAGCCCGAGGGCCTCCACATCTGCCGCTCCGCGTGCGATCTGCACCGGGGAGAAGTCGACGCCGACGAATCGGGAGCCAGGCAGGCTCGCCGCCATCGGAAGGAGGTTGCCGCCGGAAGCGCAACCGAGTTCGAGAACGCGGCACGCTTCGACGCGCGCGGGCTCCATCCCGAACAACCAGCCGATCGTCGCGAGGCGATCCGGGTGCGATTGCGGAAACGGAAAGCTGATATAGGGAAACTCGTCGTAGCTCTGGCGCAGCTCGGCGCTCATCGTCGGGACTCCGGTGGGAGCGAAACCGCGAGGAATACTCGGGCAGTCCGCTATGTTAGCGGTCCAACGCAGCATGGCACGGTGGTGGCCGACAGGCTGCCGGCGCCCGCGCGTCGCGGAGGGTCCCATGAAACACCGGATCGTTGCATGGATCGCAGCCGTGCTCGTTGTTGCCGCGGGAACGGCGGTGGCCGAATACCACACGTTCCAGATCGAGCAGATCTTCTCGAACGCCAACGGCAGCGTGCAGTTCATCGTGATGCACGAGATGTTCGGACAGAACGGCGAGAACTTCTGGATGGGGAATCAGCTCACCATCGGCGCCAACGCGTTCACGTTCAACAAGAACCTGCCCGGCGGCACGCTCGCGTACGGCTACGGAATGGGAACGCCGAGCCCGACGGCGAACAAGCGCGTGCTGATCGCGACGCAGGGATTCGCGGCGCTCGGGATCGTCACCCCCGATTTCGTGGTCCCCAACGGCTTCCTGCCGACCGCCGGCGGCACCCTCAGCTACGCCGGCGTCGACTCCGTCACCTTCGGCCCGCTCCCCACCGACGGCGTCACCGCGATCAATCGCAACGCCCAGTCGATTCCCAATCTCGCCACCAACTTCGCCGGCCAGAGCGCCTCGGTCACCCCCGCCGCCCCACCCGCCAACATCGCCCCCCTCGCCGGCGCCTACTACGACCCCGCCGAGTCGGGCTCCGGCTTCACCCTCGATTACCAGAACGGCACCCTCGTCGTCGCCTCCTACTCCTTCCTCCCCTCCGGCGCCGCGCAGTGGTATCTCTCCTCCGGCTCCCTCGTCAACAACGTCTTCACTAGCACGCTCGACAAGTA
>Ga0335070_10008309_pt1 | contig 12168 bp, 10 predicted proteins | sample Lox_Sample_13_FD_206722 | JGI IMG/M metagenome (GOLD analysis project Ga0335070, IMG submission 206722) | Soil microbial communities from Loxahatchee National Wildlife Refuge, Florida, United States - Lox_Sample_1.3 | ecosystem: Environmental > Terrestrial > Soil > Wetlands | place: USA...
GGCCGGCACCTCGAAGATCGTGCCGCCTGCCGCGTGCCGGAACTGCCGGATCAGCAGGATCTCGTCCGCCGACACGAAGGGCACCACCGCGGACGCGCCCGGGTGACGCACGATGTCGAGCACGACGGTGCGCCCGTTCGGCAGCCGCACCTCCTCGTGCGCGAGCGTCAGGCGGAACGGGCTCACCGCGGCCTCCTCCGCGAAGACCGAGCCGCGGCGCTGGCCGGCCACGGACAGTCGCGGCGCAGGGGACAGCTCTCGCAGCGCGGCTTACGGGCCGTGCAGCAGACCCGTCCGTGGTGGATGACGCGGTGGGTGTACCGCGTCCACTCGGCCTCGGGGATCCGCTCCATCAGATCCTGCTCGATGCGGACGGGGTCCTCGGCGCGGGTGAGGCCGAGGCGCTGATTGACGCGCGTCATGTGCGTGTCGACGGCGAGGCCCGGGATCCCGAAGGCCGTGCCGAGCACGACGTTCGCGGTCTTGCGCGCGACGCCGCGGAGCGCCGTCAGCTCCTCCATCGTCTTCGGCACCTCGCCGCCGTGACGCTCCACGAGCTGACGCGCCGCCGAGAGGATCGACTTCGTCTTCTGGCGGTAGAAGCCGGTCGGCCGGACGATCGCCTCGATCGCGTCGGGAGCGGCGTCGGCCAGCCGCGCCGCAGTGCCGTAGCGCGCGAAGAGCACGCGCGTCACTTCGTTGACCTTCTGGTCCGTGCACTGCGCCGACAGGATCGTCGCCACGAGGAGCTGGAAGGGCGTCTCGAAGTGGAGCGCGCAGTCGGCGTCGGGATAGGCCCGCGCCAGCGCCCGCACGATGCGCAGGGCGCGTCGCTTCTGCTCCGACTGCGACTCCCGAGGCATCGGCGCCAAGTTACCCTAGCCGTCCCCTTGTCGGAGCCGGCGCATGAAGATCGAAGAGCGAGCGACGGTGATCGCGGTTCCGGGTGAGGAGGTCGTGCTCGAGGGGCTCTACATCCGCGGCGCCGACGCGGACGCCCCCGGCGCGGTGATCGCGGCGCCGCACCCGCTCTACGGCGGCAGCATGACCTCGCCCGTGGTGGGTGAGCTGGCCTGGGCGTGCCAGAGGGCCGGCTTTGCCACGCTGCGCTTCGAGTGGCGCGGCGTCGGCGCCAGCAGCGGCATCGCCAGCGGCGAGGAGGCGGACGCCGACGCCGACTACGCGGCCGCGCTCGAGCATCTCGCCGAGACGGTCTCGGGCCCGCTGCTGGCAGCGGGTTACTCCTTCGGCGCCGCGGCCGCCGTGCGCGCCGCGGCCCGCGAGCCGCGCGTGCGGCGACTCGTGCTCGTGTCGCCGCCCCCTGCCCTGCTCGACGCGAAGCGGCTCGCCGACTTTCCGGGCAGCGCGCTGCTGCTCACCGGCGAGAACGACACGTTCGCGCCGCCTGGCGCGCTGAGGTCGCTGCTCGCGGGCGCCCCGCGCCGCGCGCTCGAGGTGATCCCCGACGCGGACCACTTCTTCCTGGACGGCCTCGCCTCGATCTCGCGCCGCGTGGCGGACTGGCTCGGCGCCTGACGCGACGAGGCGGCGGGCCGCCGTCGAGCTCGCTCGCCTCAGCGCTTCGCGAGCGGCAGCCTCACGCGCAGCTCGGCGCCGCCGCCGGACGCCGCGTCCACCGCGATCGCGCCGCCCGCCTCCTCGACGATGCGCCGCGTGATCGCGAGCCCGAGCCCGCCCGCGCGGTCCGCGCGCGTCGTGAAGAACGGCTCGAAGATGCGCTGGCGCAGCTCGGGCGGCACGCCCGGGCCCGCGTCGCAGACGCGGATCGACACGTGTCCTTCGCCGCGCACGACGCGCGCGGTCACCCTGCCACCCGGCGGCGTCACCTCGAGGGCGTTCTGCACGAGGTTCAGCAGGACCTGGCGCAGCGCGTCCTCGCCGAGCGCCACGCAGGCGCTCGCTTCGCAGTCGAGCGCGAGCTCGACGTCGCCCGCGATCGCGCGCTGGCGCAACAGCTCGCCCACCGCCTCGAGCGCCGCGCCGACCGTGGCGGCGTCGGCGTCGCCAGAGGTCCCCGGGCGCGCCGTCTCGACGATGCGGTCGAGCAGGCGGTCCATGCGGCGCAGCTCGCCGGTCACCACCTCGAGGTAGCGGCTCAGGAACTCGGGATCCTCGCGCCGTTCGGGCAGGAGCTGGAGGAAGGTCTGGAGGGTCACGAGCGGGTTGCGCACCTCGTGGGCGATCTCCGCGGCGAGCGCGCCGAGCGCCGCGAGGCGGTCGAGCCGTCGCACGGATTCGTCGAGCTGCTCGAGTCGGCCCAGAGCGAGCGCCGCCGCCAGAGGACCCTCGAGCCGGCGCGCTGCGGCCTCGAGCATGGCGAGCGTGCGCGGGCCGATGGACCCGGAGATCACCAGCGCGGCGAGCGCTTGACCCGGCTCACAGCGCACGGGCGCGGCGGCGTCGCAGCGCAGCCGGCGCGCGAGCTCGTGTAGCTCCGGCGGCGCGTCCTCGGCGGAGAGGTGCGTCGCCGCGGGCAGCGCGGCGACCTGCGCGAAGGCCTCCGCGTCGGGCTCGCCGGGCGGCTCGCCGTGGAAATCCGCGCTCGCGAGATAGGGTCGCCCGTCGGTGCGCAGCGCCCACGCCGCCACGCCGTGGCATTCGCTGGCCGCTCGCAGGCGCTGCGTGGTCTCGGCGAGCAGGCGCTGCAGATCGCGCAGCGCCGCGCGCGCGATCGGCGCCCCGGCCTGCAGCGGCGCGAGGTCCGCGCGCGTCGCGGCGGCCTGCGCATCGCGCGCGCGCGACACGCCTCGCAAGCGTCCCTGCCGCGCGCTCGCTCCGCGCGGCTCGCTGGAGTCGCCCCCCACGGCCGGACTCTAATTCAATCTCCGGTCCGTCGCGCGAGGCTCCGGCGCGGCCAGCGGACCCGCCTGGTGGTGCACGATCTGCCAGAGGCCCTGCTCGCGGGTGAAGAGGTTCGTGGCCACCAGTACGTCGTCGCCGATGCGCTCGACGCAGGTCACCAGCCCGGCCTCGCCGATCAGCGAGGCGACGACCTCCTCGCAGCGCACGTCCGGCGCAGCCGCGCCGAGCAGGATGGCGCGCCAGGAGGCCATCACGTCCTTGCGTCCGTGCAGCGCCGGCCAGCCCGGATGGATGCACGCCACGGGCGCCGCGTGCGCCCACAGCTCGTCCATCGCCTCGATGTCGCGTTCAGCGAAGGCGCGGTAGAACGCGGCATTGGTGCGCAGCAATGCGTCCTGCAGCAGGTCGACGCCCATCTAGAAGCTGTCGAGCTGCATGAGGCGCGCCGCGGCCGGGTCCCCCGAGGCCGCGTCCGAGTCGCCGGAGAGGGAGTCCTCGCGCAGCTCCCGCAGGGCCTCCGAGGTGTTGCGGTGGCTGTCGACCGTCTCGGTGGGCTCGGTGCCGGCGAGGAAGGACTGGAAGACGCTCTCCTTGCTGTCCCGCGTTGCGAGCAGGCCGGTCTCGCGGTCGATGCGCGCGAACACGATCGACTCGGGAGGCGCGAAGTCGCGCGGCTCCCGGTCGGCCAGCACGGTGCGCATGTAGTCGAGCCAGATCGGGATGGCTGCCTTCGCGCCCGTCTCGCCCTTGCCGAGGAAGCGCGCCACGTCGTGGCCGACCCAGACGCCCGTCACGACGTCGGGCGAGAAGCCGACGAACCAGGCGTCCGCCTGCTCGTTGGTGGTGCCGGTCTTGCCGGCGACCGGCCGGCCCAGCGCCTTGAGGCGCTGCCCGGTGCCCTCGAGCACGACCGCGCGCAGAAGATCCGTCATGAGGTACGCGTCCGCGGGCGGGATCAGCTGCTCGGGACCGCCGGCGGATCCGTCGCCCCGAGCGGCCTCGAAGTCGGTGCCGAGCGCTACGCGCTCCAGCAGCACGTGGCCGTCGCGGTCGGTCACGCGGCGGATGAAGCGCGGCACGACCCGCTTGCCTCCCGAGACGAACACCGCGTAGCCGCGCGTCAGCTCGAGCAGCGAGACGCCGTTCGTGCCGAGCGCCGTCGCCAGGGTGGGCTCGATCGGCGACTCGACGCCGAGCAGGCGCGCGTAGCGGATCACTTCGCCGATGCCGACCTCGTCGCACAGGTGAACCGCTGCGGTGTTGATCGACTTGGCGAGCGCCATGCGGAACGTGATCGGACCGTAGAACTCGTGCTCGTAGTTGCGCGGCTTCCACTCGAGCCCCGTGTACTGATCGGTGTAGACCTGGGGGCGGTCGTGGATGATCGAGGCAGGCGTGTAGCGCTTGTGCCCCTCGGCGTCCTGCTGCGCCAGCGCGGCGCCGTAGATGAAGGGCTTGAACGCGGAGCCCGGCTGGCGCCGCGCCTGCGTCACGCGGTTGAACTCGCTCGCGTCGAAGTCGTAGCCGCCGACGAAGGAGGTCACCTCGCCGGTCGCAGCCTCGAAGGAGAGCAACGCTCCCTGCACCGCAGGCGTCTGCGCCAGCGTGACGCGCAGCGCGTCCCTGGATGCCTCGGCGTTCTTGTCGGGGGTCTTCTTGTCGGGCTTCTCCGTCGCGCCCTCCTGGGGCGGCAGGAGTGCGAAGTGCGCGACGTCGCCGCGGCGGAAGACCTCCCCGATGCGCGAGACCTCGTACGGCTCGCGGTCCGGATCCACGGGCCGCGCCCACGCGACGTCCGCGAGCCGCACCTCGCCCTCGACGCCCGCCCCGAACGCGACGCGGGCGCTGCCCTTCGCATCGTCGACGGCGGTCACGATGCCCGTGAGGGGGCCCTGCGCGAAGCGCGCCCGCGCGGCGTCGTGAACGTCTCCGCCGGCCGTCGGTGCGAGCGGCGCAGTCGGTGCGAGCGGCGCAGTCGGTGCGAGCGGCGCGGACGGCTCCGCGTCGTCGTCTTCATCGTGCGGCTTCGCCGACGGCGCGAGGCCGTTCGTCGCGGCGATCGCCGCGACCTCGTCCTGGATGCGGGCGGCTTCGACGCGGCGCAGCGGACCGCGGTAGCCCTGGCGATGGTCGAGCGCCTCGAGGCCGGCGCGCAGCGAGGCGACCGCCGCGTGCTGGAGGTCGGCGTCGAGCGTCGTCTCGATGCGCAGCCCGCCTGCGAGCACCGCGTCGCTCCCGAGCACGTCGAACAGGTTGCGGCGCACCTCCTCGGTGAAGTAGGCCGCGTCCGCGAAGTCCTTGCGCCAGGGACCTTCGGAGAGGTGGGGCACCTCGCGACGCGCTTCTGCGTAGGTCGAGTCGTCGATGAAGCCCTCTTCGTGCATGCGCTCGAGCACGTACTGGCGGCGCCGCTCGGCGCGCTCCGGCGCGGTGAAGGGCGAGTAGCGCGACGGCGCCTTCGGCAGACCCGCGAGCTGCGCGGCCTCGGACACGGAGAGCTGCGACACCTGCTTCCCGAAGTAGGTGCGCGCCGCCTCGCCGATTCCGTAGGCGCCGTGTCCGAAGTAGATCTGGTTGAGATAGAGGTAGAGGATCTCGTCCTTGCTGAAGTGCTGCTCGATGCGCCGCGCGAGGATCATCTCGCGCACCTTGCGCGTGAACTTCTTCTCGGGAGTGAGCAGCAGGGTCTTCACCATCTGCTGCGTGATGGTGCTGCCGCCCTGCCGGATCTCTCCGCCCGCGAGCAGGTTCACCCACGCCGCCCGCAGGATCGAGTGGAAGTCGATGCCGCCGTGCTCGAAGAACTTCGAGTCCTCGCCGGCCACGAAGGCCAGCACCACGTGGCGCGGGATCTGGTCCATCGGCGTGAGCCGGCGGCGCTCGGAGAAGAACTCCCCGATCAGGCGCCCGCGCCGGTCGACGACGACGCTGGCGAGCGGCGGGTGGTAGTCCGAGAGGCTGCGCAGGTCGGGGAGATCGCGAAGGAAGGCGAAATAGACCGCCGTCATCGCGCCCGCCCCGCCGAGCACCAGGAGCGCGAGCGAGACCAGCAGAAGACGCAGGAACCGGCCTCCCCTGGCGCGTCCCGCTTCGTCGGAACTCATTGCTTCTCCGGGGGTTTTCGGACCGTAGCCGACGCTCTCGCCACTGCGCTACCGCTTCGGCCGGAGCGGGAACGGACTGAATGACCTCGGGCCTCACCTTCGCCGTCGTGATGGACCCGATCGCGTCCATCGACATCCGCGCGGACACCACGTTCGTGCTGATGCTCGAGGCGCAGCGTCGCGGCCACCGCCTGCTCTACCTCGAGCCGTCGGACCTCGGCGTGGACGCGCGCGGGCCCGTGGCGCGCGTCCGCCCGCTGACGCTGCGCCGCGAGGTCGGCCGCCACGCCGATCTCGGCGAGGCCCGGGTCGTCGCGCTCGACGAGGCCGCGGACGTCGTCCTCCAGCGCAAGGACCCCCCGGTCGACGCCGACTACGTCACGGCCACGCAGATGCTCTCGCTCTGCCGGCGCGCGCTCGTGCTGAACCGGCCGGAAGGCATCCTCGCCGCGAACGAAAAGCTCTACGCCCTGCACTTCTCCGATCTGATGCCGCCGACGCGTGTCACGCGCTCGATCGCGGAGCTGCGCGCCTTCCTCGACGAGCTCGGCGGCGAGATGATCGTGAAGCCCCTCGACGGGCGGGGCGGCGAGGGGATCTTCCACGTCGCGTCGCGCGACCGGAACCTGATCTCGATCCTCGAGCAGTCGACGCGCTTCGGCACGCGCCCGGTGATGGGCCAGCAGTACCTGCCGTCGGTGCGCGAGGGCGACAAGCGCATCCTGCTCGTCGACGGCGAGCCGATCGGCGCGCTGCTGCGCATCCCGCCCGCGCACGAGCACCGCGCCAACCTCCACGTCGGCGGGCGCGCCGCGAAGACCTCGCTCGACGAGCAGGACCGCCGCATCGTCGAGCGCCTGGCGCCGAGCCTGCGCCGCGACGGCCTGTTCTTCGTCGGCATCGACGTGATCGGGGGACGCCTGACCGAGGTGAACGTCACCAGTCCGACGGGCGTCCAGGAGATCGACGCCATCGAGGGACGCAGCCTCGAGGTGGAGATCCTCGACGGAGTGGAGCGGCAGCTCGAGGCCTGGCGAGCCGGCGGATACGGTCGCGACCGTCGGGCGGGACGCGATCGGCTCGCAACTTCCGTCGGTAACTAGCCGAAAGGCCGTTGACACGAGCCTGGCCGGGCCCGACACTCCGCCGCGGTGCGGAGGGTTCCCCCCGGCCCGTCGAGCGCCGCTCGAGTCGCACCGCAGCGATCCTCCGGTCCCGCGTAGCAACCCCTCCGCCACGGGACCCGTAACAGGAGGCCTGGAATGGCCACGATCGTCGCGAACACGGGTATCAAGCGGGAGAAGGGCTGGCTCTACTACGTCGACAAGCAGGGCGACGTGAGCCGGGCCCGCATGGCGAGAGGCGGGGGCAAGGTCCCGAAGGGCCGGCCCCAGAAGGTCGCGAAGTGCGGCATCGATCGCGAAGACGGATTCCTCTACTTCATCGACAAGAGAGGGAACGTCTCCAAGGTCCGCATGGCGCGCTCGGCGCGACGCGGTCGCAAGCCCGCGAAGCGCAGCACCGCTCGCCGACGGAGCGGACGCCGCGCCGCCGCGCGCCGACCGGTGCGCCGCCGCGCGGCGCGTCGGACGGCTCGCCGGGGCACGGCGCGTCGCGCGCGCCGCTAGTCGGGCGCGACCTCCGTCGCAGACGAAGGCCGGGCCGGCGGCAGCGTCCGCCGGCCCGGCAGGCCCCCGCGCTTCGCTAGGTTTCGGGGATGGGTGACGCGGAGCGCTCGGACGCGACCATCGAGGCGGCGCGGCCCCGCTCGGACGGCAGCTCCCACGCCATCCTGATCGTCGACGACGAGCCGGCGATCCTCGAGTCGCTCGAGCTGACGCTCGGCTCCGACTATCGCGTCTTCACGGCGACGAGCGGCGAGCAGGGCCTCGCGATCCTCGAGCGCGAGGACATCGCGCTCATCATCACCGACCAGGTGCTGCCCTCGATGAGCGGCGTCGAGTTCCTCGAGCGCGCCATCGAGCGCCGGCCCGACGCGATCCGCATGATGCTCACGGGCTACGCCGACATCGGATCGCTGGCGCGCGCGGTGAACGAGGGGCGCATCTATCGCTACATCGCGAAGCCCTGGGAGCCGGACGAGGTGCGCCTCAACGTGAAGCGCGCCCTCGAGGCCTACGAGCTCGCGACGCGCAACGTGGAGCTCGCGGCCGCGCTCGCCGACGCGAACGCCCGGCTGCGCGCCGAGAACCTCTACCTGCGCCGCGAGGTCGAGCGCAAGTACGGCTTCGACCAGATCCTCGGCGGCAGCGGCGCGATGAACCGCGTCTTCGAGGTGATGGAGAAGGTCGCCGAGACGGATGCGACGGTGCTGATCCGCGGCGAGACGGGCACTGGCAAGGATCTGGTGGCGCGCGCGATCCACTACAGCGGTCCGCGCAAGGAGATGCGCTTCGTGGCGCAGAATTGCGCGGCGCTGCCCGACACGCTGCTCGAGAGCGAGCTGTTCGGGCACGTGCGCGGCGCCTTCACCGGGGCGCACGCCGACAAGAAGGGTCTCTTCGAGGTGGCGCACCGCGGCACCGTCTTCCTCGACGAGGTCGGCGAGACGCACCCCGGCATGCAGGTGCGCCTGTTGCGCGTGCTCCAGGACGGCGAGATCCGCCCGCTCGGCTCGTCGGAGGCGCGCAAGGTCGACGTGCGCATCATCGCGGCGACCCACCGCGACCTGCGCAAGGAGGTCGAGGCGGGGCGCTTCCGCGAGGACCTCTACTACCGCCTGCGCGTGGTGGAGCTCGAGATCCCGCCGCTGCGCGAGCGCCGCGAGGACATTCCGATCCTCGCGCACCACTTCCTCGACCGCTCGAGCCGGCGCATGGGGCGCGCGCTGAAGGGCTTCACCAACGCCGCCATGGATCGGCTCACGAGCTACCCCTGGAACGGCAACGTGCGCGAGCTCGAGAACGAGATCGAGCGCATCGCGGCCCTCGCCGGATCCGCCGACCACGTCGGCGTCGAGATGCTCTCGGAGCACATCCGCGGCGCCGCCGCGCCGCCGCTGCCGCCCGGCGAGGCGCCGCGCGTCGCGGATCTCAACGCGGCGGTCGACGCGCTGAAGCGCCGCATGCTGCTCGACGCCATCCGTGAGACGGGGAGCAAGACGCGCGCCGCGGAGAAGCTCGGCATCCCGAGGCAGTCGCTGCAGAAGATGATGAAGCGGCTCGGAATCGGGAACGGCGGGGACGCATAGGGCGAGGCTTCCCGAGCCGCGCGGGCGCCGCCCGACGCGGGTACTCTGTGCGCGCCGATGGCCGATCCGGACCAGACCGTGCTGCGGGTCTCCGATCTGAAGGTGACGTTGGAGGGACGGGTCGTCCTCTCCGGCGTCTCCCTGACCGTGCGCCGCGGGGAGGTCGTCACCATTCTCGGTCCGAACGGCGCCGGGAAGACGGTGCTCCTGCGCGCGCTGCTCGGCGCGCTGCCGCACCAGGGATCGATCGAGTGGAAGGCAGGCACGCGCATCGGCTACGTCCCGCAGCGTCTGCCGTACGTCCGGAACATTCCCCTGTCCGTCGCCGACTTCTTTGCGCTCAGGCGCGGCGCGGAACGCGACTGCGCCGGCGCGCTGCGGGCCGTCGGTCTCGAGCCGGAGGTACGGCGGCAGCCGCTGGGTGGACTCTCCTCGGGCCAGTTCCAGCGCGTGCTGATCGCGTGGGCTCTCGCGGGCGACCCGGACGTTCTGCTCTTCGACGAGCCGACGGCGGGAATCGACATCGGCGGGAGCGAAACGGTCTACGCGCTGCTCGCGAGGCTGCACCGCGAGCGCGAGCTGACCATGCTGATCGTCACCCACGACCTCTCGGTGGTTCACCGGCTCTCGTCGACGGTGCTGTGTCTCGACCGGCGCCCGGTCTGTCAGGGACCGCCCCTCGAGACGCTCACGCCCGAGAATCTGCAGCGCCTGTTCGGGACCGATGTCGCGCTCTACGAGCACGCGCACAGCAGGCCCGCGTGAGCGCCGTCCTTCTCAGCCTCGTCTCGGGCGTGTCCATCGGCGCCGCGGCCGGCCAGCTCGGCTCGCTCATGCTCGGGAGGCGCATGGCGCTCGTCGCCGGCCCGCTCGGGCACCTGACGCTGCCCGGCATCGCGCTCGCGTCGATCTTCGGCTTCGACGTCTCGCTCGGCGCGTTTCCGTTCGTGATCGCCGGCGTCGTGCTGATCTGGCTGCTCGAGCTGCGCACGAAGCTGCCGATGGAGGCGCTGACGGCGCTCGTCTTCGCGACCGGCGTGGCGATCGCGTTCGTGCTCCTGCCCGTCGAGCAGGCCGAAGCGGCGCTCGTCGGCGACATCTCGAAGACCAGCGCGCCCGGAGCCGCGCTCTCGGTGGCTTGCTCGCTCGCCGTCGCAGGGGTGGTCTGGCGCGCGTACCCGAGGCTCGTCCTCGCCAACATCTCCGCGGACCTCGCCGCCGTGGAAGGCATCGACGTCCGGCGCTACGACCTGCTCTACCTGCTGATGATCGCGGTCATCGTGGCGCTCGGCGTCAAGATGGTCGGAGGGCTGCTGACGGCGGCGCTGGTCGCCATCCCGCCCGCGGCCGCGCGGAACGTGGCGCGCAGCCTGCGGCAGTACGCGCTCGGCGCGACCGCCATCGGCGCCGCGTCGGCCGTCCTGGGGATCCTCGTTTCCGAGCTCTCCGGCTTCGCCGCCGGCCCGCTCATCATCCTGGTGAGCGCGGCGATCTTCCTCCTCACGGTGCCCTTCGCGAGGTAGGCCGACCCGTCGCGCGCGTCTTTTCAGCGCGAGAACGTTCGGACGAAGAGCACGACCTGCCAGATCTGCGGGTCCGTGAGCGTGGCGTAGGCTGGCATTCCGGTTCCCGGCGACCCGTGTCCGATGATCCAGAAGAGCTGCCCGTCCGAGAGGGCGTTCATCGTCTCCGCGCAGGCGAAGTTGCGAGGCCGCGGGGTGAATCCCGCCGCGATCGGGCCGAGGCCATCGCCCTTGTCGCCGTGACACATCTGGCAAGGCATCGGGACGGCGCTCTCGCGGTAGAGCGTTTCGCCCGCAGCGACGTTCGCAGGCGTCGCCTCGAGCGGATTGCGAGCGGCCTGCATCTCGGCCGGCGCGGCCTGCGTCGTGCGGGGCTGCGGGCAGACCGCTGCGGCGCCCGCCGGTCCCTTTTCGGGCGGCGCGCCGCGGAACGTCGCGCGCATGTACGACAGAACGTCCGCGAACTGCCGCGGTGAGAGCGTCGTACCCCAATCGGGCATCGAGGACGACTTCCCGACGGACTTCCCGCCGTAGAAGACGACGTCGTAGAGGTAATCGAGAGGGAGCGCATCGATCGACATCCTGGCGTGCGCGGCGGGGCGTGGCTCGAGACCCGCTGCGCCGGGACCGTCCCCCTGGCCGCCGAGGCCATGACACTGCGCACAGTAGGTTGCGTACACCTCGCGACCGCGCTCGGGATCGGCGCTCGCGAACGACGGGCCCTCCCAGGGACGGGCGTACGGGAAATCGTCCACGCCGAGCGTCATCAGGTAGCCGGTGATCCACCTCACCTTGCGCTCGGTGAGGTCGGCCACGTACTCGCCGCTGTGCGGCGTGAAGTCGGGCGGATTCAAATTGAACGCGAAAACCCAGTCCGCATCGTAGCGGCGGCCCGCGTCGAAGAAGTGGGTGCTGATCGGGCCGCCGACGGGCTTGCCGTCCTCCATCACCTGGTGGCAACCGATGCACGAGTACTCGCGAAAGAGCGCTGCGCCGAAGCGCGCTTCGGTCTTCGAGACGCGCGACGGATCGAAGGCCCCCTCGCGCACGCGCGGATCGCGGAGCTTGCGCTCGAAGAAGTCGGCGACCGCCCGGGCGTCGTCCGCGGAGAGCTTCGGATGCGCCGCAGGCTCGCCGGCCTGATCCCAGCGATAGCGCCCCGGGTACGGGCTCCGCTCCCTTCCCTCGAGCCAGCCGAGGAGCCAGGCGCGCTGGTACTTCTGCCCCGCCCACATCAGGTCGGGTCCTCGGATCTGGAACTTCGATTCGGGCTTGCCCTCGAAGCGGTGGCAGGTCGCGCACTGCTGCTGGAGCAGCTTCTCGACCCGCTCCTTGGCGTGTGCCCGGGTGCCGACGGATCCGACCGGCAGCGCCGCGAGCGAGAGCAACACGATCGCGTGCAAGGTGCGACTGCGGGAGCGGATCTGCGACATCGCGGTACGCCTCCCCGAAGCGGTGGGACCGAGTGCCACGCCGATGCGCTCGATCTCGTGCACCGCGCTGTCAT
>Ga0335070_10008310_pt1 | contig 12167 bp, 10 predicted proteins | sample Lox_Sample_13_FD_206722 | JGI IMG/M metagenome (GOLD analysis project Ga0335070, IMG submission 206722) | Soil microbial communities from Loxahatchee National Wildlife Refuge, Florida, United States - Lox_Sample_1.3 | ecosystem: Environmental > Terrestrial > Soil > Wetlands | place: USA...
TGTCGTACGGCCGCAAGCCCTTATCGATAAAGTGAAGCGCAAGCCTCGTTGCCCGTCTGCCGAGCTCTCGATACGTCACGTACTGGCCGTTACAGGCAAGAGCAACGCTGTCACCATATTTGGCCACAGCCCCGTCGAATTCTTCGCCAAGGGTCTTCCCGACCCAATAGCCTTTCTCTTTGTATCTCTTGGCAAATTCTTCAGGAAACGGTACAAACCCTTCGAGCATAAAACCTCCCGTCAAAGGTTAACAGCTCACGGCTAAAGGCCAACGGCTCAAGCCAGCTAACCTTTGGCCTTTAGCCCTTAGCCGTGTGCCTTCACTTATCCATCGTTTCGGCCGCGCTTAGCACAGCATCCACAATCTGCTGATACCCCGTGCACCTGCACAAATTTCCTGAAATAGCTTTTCTCACGTCCAGCGCCGTGGGCTTGGGGTTCTTATCCAGGAGAGCCTTCGCAGACATGATCATGCCCGGTGTGCAAAAGCCGCACTGGATCCCACCCTTTCTCACAAATTGTACCTGGAGCGGATGCAGGCTCTCTCCCTGTGCCAGCCCCTCGATCGTGATAATCTCCTTACCCTGACATTCTACGGCGAGCACCAAGCACGATGCTACGGGTTTACCATCCATGATGACCGTGCAGGCACCGCACTCTCCCTCGTTACACGACTTCTTTGTTCCGGTAAAGCCGAGCGTCTCACGAAGCACTTCAACCAGGGTCCGGTGCTGCTCGATCTCCAACTCGTATTCTTCTCCGTTGACTTTGAGTGTGATCTCAACTTTATTTTTCATATGCGCTCCCTTTACCTTGTTGTCCCGTTCTTAGCTCGACTCAGGGCCTCCATGACCGCTCGCCTGGTGAGCACTTCAATCATATCGCAGCGGTAGCCGAGCGTGGCCCGAAGGTCGGTGATCGGGCTGCAGAGTGTGACAGCCACTTTACCGGCCTCATCCGCAAGCGCTTCACTAATCTCCTTACCGATCAGCATCTTCTCCGCCTGAGGCGCCCGCACCGGAGTCGGTGCCACAGCGCCCAAAGCAATGCGGATGTCTTTGCAGGTCGCGTTGTCTTTGTCCAAACAGACGTACGCAGCCACACCCACGAGGGCGAGATCAAGAGCTGCGCGGCGCATGAGCTTGAGATACGCAGCGCAACTTTTGGGAGGCTGCTTGGGGATCATGATGTGCGTCAGGATCTCGTTTCGTGCTACTTTCGATTCCGCAGGACCTTTGAACAGTTTCTCGACGAGCATGGTGCGCTCGCCCTTTGGCCCGGAGAGCACGGCTTCCGCACCCATTGCAATCAGGGGCGGCGCTGTGTCGGCTGACGGCACTGCGCTCACCAGGTTGCCGCCGATTGTTGCCAGCGTCCTCACCTGAGGAGAGGCCATGACTAATGCGGCATCCCACAGGGCAGGCGCTTTTTCTTTGACGAGTGCTGATTCTTCGAGTTCGGCGATGGTCACAAGGGAACCGATCCTGAGCCCCTTCTTCTCGTTATACGAGATGCCTTTCATTACCTTGATGTTTTTCACATTGATGAGATATCCAGGCGTGAGCGCTCTTTTCTTCATGGCCAGCAGAAGATCGGTTCCGCCTGCAATGACTCTGGCCTTGGTGCCATACTTCTTCAAGAGATCGAGGGCCTCAGCAACAGATGCGGCTGAACGATATTCGAATTTTGGTAATCTTCTGATAAACATTATTTGCCCTCCTTTTCCTTCAGCGCTGCAAGGATCTTTTCCGGAGTAATGGGCAGGTCCTTGATCCTCACCCCGACCGCGTCGTATATGCCGTTCGCAATGGCTGCCAGACTCGAGCAGGAGCTAGCTTCGCCTGCGCCCTTGGCGCCAAAGGGACCGTACGGATCGTGTGTGTGCACATGCTCCACTGTGTATTCAGGCGTGTCGAGGGCCGTGGGCTGCTTGTAATCGCGCCAGGTGTAATTGAGTGCGTGGCCCTTTTTATCATGGAGACAATCTTCAAGAAGAGCGTGTCCCGTCATGTGAGCGCTGCCGCCGTTCACCTGTCCGTCCAGCATGACCGGATGTATCGGCTGGCCTGCGTCGTCGGCGCTCACACCTTTGATCAGCGTCACTTTCCCTGTTTCTCTGTCCACGTCCACCATGATGCCTGTGGCTATGAAATCAAGTCCGTGTGCAAGATTGCCGCGACCTGTTTTCCAGTCGACGATGTCGATATCGGTTGCTGCCCAGTAGCCCCTGCCATACAACGGAGAGCCTTTCTCGTAATATGCTCTTCTCACTGCGGTCAGGAAATCCATCTTGACGTCAGCCCGCTCTTTGTGGAAGATCATGTTGTTCTTGAACTCGAGATCCTCGGGGTTGACCTTCAGCTCTGCCCCTGCTATTTCCGCGAGCTGCCGCTTCAGGTCTTTGGCGGCCGCTATAGTCGCGTTACCGTTCCAGTATGTGCACCGGTCGCCGAACATGCCGGAATCGAAGATGGTCGTATCTGAATCGCTGACGCCCTGGATCACGTTTTCAAACGGAATGCCGAGCACCTCTGCGGTCATCTGGCAGAAGATGGTGTTGGACCCCTGGCCGATTTCTGTACCGCCGTGGGTCACAACCACGTTACCATCTTCCAGAAGCTTCAGCATGACGGATGAGCCGAAATGGCCGCCGAGGCGCACGCCTGAAGGATGGGAAGCACAGCTGTAACCAATGCCCCTGCCCTTCGGTCTCGATGTTCTGCTCTCTTTCCACCCGATCGTCCTGGCGGTTTTTTCTATACATTCCTGAAGGCCTGACACGTCAACGATGAGCCCGTTGGCAGCGTGCCAGTTGTTGGTGACGGCGTTCATATGCCTGATCTCCACCTGATCGATGCCCAGGTCCTCGGCAACAATACCAAGCATCGAATCAAGGCAGTATTGTGCGAGAACTATCTCCTGCCCGCGTACCGTGCCGCACGGGGCCCTGTTTGAATAGGTGAGCTTTCCGTGATACTCGATTGCCGGTATCTTGTACGGCACGTTCTGAAAAGCGCCGAAGTAATAGATGTTGAATGGGCCGATGCCGGCGATCGGGCCGCCTTCGAGCACGCACTCAGTCCGCAGCGCAGTGATCTGACCATTCTTCTTGAGGCCCATCTTCAACTTGGCGTTCATCGCATTGCGCTGCCTGTATGCCGCGAGTACTTCATCGTAGTTCAACACCATTTTAACGGGCCGGCCCGTAATCTGGGCCAGCTTGACCGTTGCGAAATCGATGTCGAAGGGGTCGTGCTTTCCCGAGAATCCGCCGCCGACGAAGGGATTCACAATCCTCATCTTCGACACGGGAATATCAAGCGCCCGGCACATGTGGCGCCAAGTGATGTACGGGCTCTGCTTGGAGCCCTGCAACAGCACCCTGCCTGTGGGGTCGACTTCGGCGAGACAGGCGTGCGGTTCGATGAAGCCGACGGTCACGCGCTGGGAACTGAACGTCTCCTCACGGATATACTCGGCTTCCTTGAATCCCTTGTCGATGTCGCCGAAAAGAAAATCGGAGAAGTAGGCGATGTTGCTCTTCGAAAGCTCATTGACCAGAGGGGCTCCGGGCTTCAGGGCATCCTCCGCGGTCAAGACAACGGGGAGCTCTTGATAATCCACCTTAATGAGGTCGAGAGCCTCTTCGGCCGTGTCCTCGTCAACCGCCGCGACAGCTACCACGCCTTCACCGAAGTGATGTACCTTGGTGACGGGCATGGGAAGCTGGTCCCTTGTGTCTGGCCTGGTGCCGTACGGTATACCCGGGAAATCTTTCCCCGTGATCACCGCTTTCACGCCCTTCAACTTCTTCGCCTTTTTTGCATCGATATTGAGAATCTTTGCGTGGGCAAGCGGGCTCCGCAGGAGCTTTCCATACAGCATCCCCGGGGCGATAAGATCTGCTGCGTATTTCGCGGCTCCGGTTGCCTTTATCCGTCCATCTGTTCTTTCAACTGGTTTACCAACCACTGAATACTCTGCCATGTGCCTTATCTCCTTTCTTGATCTGCAAGCAACTGACTATCCTCCGCCAAGAGACATGATCCTGATGGAGACCATATCTCCATCCTTCACGGGTGTTTCGAGCTCGCGCTCGTACTTTTGGTAAGCAGTGCCATTAATATCGACTTCCCAGTCATCGGGGTCCAGTGCACGCGCTCCGGGACGCACATATTCTATCGGTGAAGCTCCGGCTATACGCTGCAGTTCCTCGAGCAACTGCCGTAATGTGATTTCCGTGCGGCTGATATCGATGTACTCCCGATCTTCAAGGCCCGGAACGACGAAATTAGATTTAATATTGATTCTCACTATTCACCTGCTATCCTTAGGGGGCTAAAACAGTAACAACAGAGGTAACACCTAGCACCCGTGCAAATTTCATTTAGTTATAACGAAAAAGAAGGGCCTGGTCAAGTAGTACAGATGATAAGAGCTTGCCTCCCGACGAATCACGTATTAATCTATAAGGGCGTAAGTGTACTATTCTTAACAGCTCTATCAACGCACCATGAAAGCAGGAAAGACAAAAGACAATTATCCGCAAACGGTCGATTATAGAGCTTTGCATCACTGCGAGCGAAGCGAGCTTCGTTCGGTGTCGGCAGGATGGGTTTGATGGATTTCGAGGCGTCAGGCGTTCGAGAAGCCGAGGCTGTACTGGGATGTACGCCGAGGATTCGCGGACGACGCAGCAACGAATAAAGGCGCAAACCCTAATCCTGGCGGCACCGGGCGAACCATGGAGAGGAGACAATCAATGCACTACGAACAAGGTGTAATCAGACCACCGAGTGAAGCGCAAAGCTTGCTCATCCGCGTGACAAGGAACTGCCCGTGGAACCAATGTGTTTTCTGTCCCGCGTACAAGGGCACGAAATTTTCCAAGCGCACTGTTGAAGAAGTAAAAAGCGACATCGACAATATGGCGCTGGCCTACGGTGTGCATGCGCGCAGCATCACCACAGCCTTTCTTCAGGACGCGGACAGCCTCATACTTTCCACCGCGGACCTTCTGGCAATACTGAACTATCTCAAGGTAAAGTTCCCCAGCATCAGCCGCGTCACAAGCTATGCCCGCGCCAATACGATGAAGCGCAAAACCGTTGAAGAGTACAAGCAGCTGAGAGAAGCTGGACTGACGAGGGTACATACGGGCATGGAGAGCGGGGCTGCGCGCGTACTGAAACTGATACAGAAAGGCACCAGCCCTGAGGCAATGGTCGAGGGGGGCAAACGTGTAAAAGAATCCGGCATTTCCCTCTCAGAATACATCATGCCCGGTGTCGGCGGACGTGCGCTGAGCGAAGAACACGCCGTCGAGACTGCCAGGTTATTGAACGCTATCGAACCCGATTTCATCAGAGTACGTACCTTTGCCATGCACCCCCAGTCTCCCATGCAGCGCATGGTAGAAGAAGGCACCTTTCTACCCATGGCGGATGATGAGATCGCCGGAGAGATCCGGCTACTGGTGGCCACTCTCAACGAGATGCACAGCTATTTTTCCTGTGCCGATTTCAGCTTGAACCTTCTGATGCAGGTCGATGGGTATCTCGATGAGAAAAAGAAAGTGATGCTCGGTGAGCTTGACAGATTCCTCGGCCTCAGCAAGGAACAGAAGCAGGCATACTCCCTGTTGCGCCGCTCATCGCCTGGAATTCCATATCCCCTGGACGTTCTGGAGGACAAAAACCTGCTCAATAAGATTTTGCCCGAGATAACAAAATTGGAGAGCAAAGGGCCCGATGGTTTCAACAAGTACATCTGGATGCTGATGTCGTATCAGCTGCCGCAGCCGCAGACGGAATACTGGACATAACAGGTTTCTCTGGTTTCTTTAGTTTGTCTGGTTTCTCTGGTTTAACGAGAGAAACAAAAGAAACCAGATGAACCAGAGAAACTTATCGCCCGCTGGCGTCATATCTCTTTCAAAAGCACGTTCTTTGGTGAGTTGGCGACCTCTTCGCTAATCGCCCTGATGTAGAACGCTATCTTTTGGTCCTCGGAAGTGGCCAGACAGGCAGGGTTGTGGCCCTGGCGTTCATAGGCTTCCAAGGCAAACTGGATAGTAAGTCTTTCGGTAGCTTGGCCGGGCTGATAGACCGTTTCGTTGCCATTTCGTGCCGTTTCAACCACAAGCCTTGCATTGATCAGTTCCTCGAGAAGTTGGATTACGAAGCGAGCGGGTATCTCAAGGCCCGTTGAAATCTCTCCGGCATTCAGGGGTCTTTCTCCCTGGACAAATCGTTTCACAAGAAGATGGAGCATCTTTACCGCCAGGATCTTCCTCGACGCGAAACTCAAATGCTCAAAATCCGGGTGGAAACCGTAGGTTTCGGAATTTTCATCAGCAACCGCTACTTCAGCTCCAAAGAGCACAATCATCCAGCTCAACTGTAGCCAAGCGAGGAATAAGGGCATAGCGGCAAAGCTCCCGTAAATGGGGCCATATCTTGATACGCCTATCTGAAACGTGATGTAAACCCATTCCACCACCTGAAAGATGGTTCCTGTTGCAACGCCTGCAAGAATAGCAGATCTAATACTGACCTTGGTATTAGGTATGACGATGTAATTCAAGACGAGAAGGATCCAGATAGAGAGATAGGGGAGAAACTTGAGTAACAAAACAATATAGGGTTTCAAAGTCCCCAGAAGCTCGATCCTCTGAGCAATCGACTGAACCTTGCTGGCCACGACAACGTTGAGACTGCTTGAGATGATGATGAGTATCGGTGCAATCGTCATGATCGCAATATAGTCTGTGAATTTTCGTACCAGACTTCTCGCCTTCCTCACTCCCCAGATCTCGTTGAACGCACTCTCGATGTTGCCGAGGATTGAGATAACCGTCCAGAGCAGAAGGACAACGCCGATACCGGCAACCAAACCGCCCTTCGTGCTCTCCAGCAGCCTGCCCGCAAACAGCACATATCTCTCCACCACGTGGGGCGGCCAGTTGGCGCGCTCAGCGAGTCCTACTATCTGATTCTGAACAAAGGCTTCCAGCCCAAAACCCTTGGCAACCCCGAAGAAGAGGGCAAAAAGGGGCACTATCGAAAGAAGAGAATAATAGGTAAGAGCCGATGCTCTAAGAAGACAGGTATCCCTGAAGAACCCGCGCAACGCGAGGATAAGAACCCGCAAGTCCTTTACAAGAAAGCCCTTAACCGGAGAGAGATCCTTGAGGCGAACTTCCCAGATACCGTACTCAAGAAACCGGACAATAGCTGAGACCATTACCGCTCCCAGGCGTGCGGGGGACTTCAACGGGCAAGTCCCCGATTCTTAACCACACAAGAACAGCGAGGCATACGGGCCTCTCCACGCCCAAAGAGCATAACAGACTTTACGCTGAAACCCAACCGTATCCTTAAGGGCTGGTTTGTCTGGTTTCTTTGATTTTTCTAGTTTTTCTCGTTCAACTGATAAGCGAGGTACGCGCCTAAGACTTGAGAAGGCTTCTGATCTTTTGAAAAACGGACTTCCTGATCTGCACCTTGAGATAAAGGTCTCCTGCTGGCTCTCCGGGAGCGCCATCGCTTCCCCCGCCTCTGAGACGCATAATTTGACCGTCCTGAATGCCCGGCGGGACATTAACAACAAACTCCCTGGAATCGGCTGCGCCCCGGTAGGTCACGCGACCTCCCTGCTCTGCCAGCCTGGGATCGAGGGACAGTAGGTCATAACGATCCTTCTCCTTCGGTCCTGCTGCCAGCCCGAACATTTTTCTCACAGCGTACCCAGCCAGTTTTACGAGAACCCCTGACAAGCCCGATGGTTGAGCAATGCCCGGGTCATCACGCTGCCTCCGGCCAGACCCAAAAATGATCACTTTGCCGAAGACCCCCGGTCTGCGAAATTCGAAGGTCCGGTACCCTTGGCCGTATGCCTTCGAGAATATTTCATCAAAACCTCTGAAACCGAAGGCCTTCGCCATCTCCTCAAAAACCTGATTGATATCCGAACCACGGAAAATATCATTGTCGGAATAATCCCGTCTGAACCGCTCGTGTGCAAAAGCGCCGTACTCCTGCCTCAGACGATCATACCGGCTTCGTTTGTCAGCATTAGAGAGCACTGCGTAAGCCTCGTTGATCTCCTTCATTCTTTCAACCGCTGATCCGCTTCCAGGGTTTCTGTCCGGATGGTACTCGAACGCAAGTCTGCGATAGGCTTCCTTGATACTCTGAAAAGAAGCGTCTCGCGTCACTCCAAGGATCTGATAATAATCTTTCGCTTCCATCTCTTGGAATCCCTGCCTCGACACTATCGATAACCGACCGACATGCGTGTTTCGGGAAAACGTCTAAGAAACGATTCTATCAGACTGTGAGAGAAAGTCAATGAGCCACTTGGATATTTCCCCTCGTACCGGATGCTTAAGCCCCGTGGGTGCATACCTCCATTTGTAATCGATCATAAACAGACCTGGTGATCGGCGTATCGACACCCAGCGCCTCAATGCTATCCGGTCTCATCTCATCCTCGGTTGTGTTGGAATCTTCTTCTGTTCATTCTCGTCTATCTGGGCTGTCCGGTCTATTTAGTCTTCGGCTCTGTCCGCTCTTCCGATAGCCCGATTTCTGGAAGCAAACTGACGAGATAGACCGAATAGACCAGATGGCCGATTTCTGTCTATCTTACCCTGGCTCAACTGTTTGTTAGTAACAGTAATGATCGTTCTGAGCCCATATCGTTTCGAATCACGACTGAGAGTTTACCCGTAGCAAGAAGCAGTTTCTCCAACGCACCGCCCGTGTCTCGCTCCACAAAGAAAACCCGATCTCCTTTGCCAAGAATCTCACCGACTCGTTCCATGCTGTATACTTCATCGATATAGCGTCCTGTATAAAAAGGTATCGCGCCCCTGAGGCTCTCGTCTGGTAACAAGGCGTAGAGAGGACTGTCCTTGCCTACGATAGTCTTGACCTTTCCACAAAACGGCGCAACGCTTCTGTAGCGATCAACCAGTGGCACAAGCGTCGTCAAAATCAGGACCAACAAGGAAAACATGGTTACACCATAGCTTACCCAAAAATATTTTACCTTTCCGCGAAATAGGAACCAGAGCGCAACAAGGGACCACCCTATGGCCACTGCAGAGAGTACTATGATCGTGAGGGGCACAGCGTGGGGACCTTGACGCAGATCTTCCTCTGCAAAATGAAAGTAGAGAGGCCTTGCTGCGGCACCCACCGCGAGCGGGAAGAGCCCGAGTATCCACAAGAAAAACTTCTCAACTTTGCTAGAGGTCGTGGATTCCAGGGTGACATCAACATAAAATGCAGTCATCATAGCCAAAGGAGCGAAGATAGGCATTGTGTATAACAGCCTTTTGCCGGATGCAATGCTCAGAAAAATAAAGCCACTGAAGAACCAGCACTTCGCAAAGAGGAGCCCTCTACGCGATGACGGCGAAGGCCCTTTGACCTTTGAGAAAGACCGGTACAGGACCGGCGGGATTAAGATGATCCAGGGAAGGAAGCCCGGAGGAAAGTCGAACAGGTAGAAGTAGAATGGTTGTGCGTGGCCGAGAATTCCCGGCCGTACAAACCTGTTGAGATGGTTTTCCACGAGAACCGTGTTGAGATGCTCTGCGCCACCCTGCTGCCACAATGCAAAGAACCAGGGCAGTACCAGCGCGGCGAAAATAACAATGCCCAGCCAGACACGCATCCGCAATAATTCTTTAAGGTTCCTTTCGAAGACCATAAAAACTATGATCCCCAGCACTGGGATGACCACCCCGATGAAGCCCTTCGAGTAAAAGGCGAGCGTGCAGGAGAGATAGAGAAGAATGTAATGGAGAAGCTTTTTTCTTTTGTCTCCTGAAGTGTACCCAGCCATAAAGAAGGTCATGGCACAAATTACGAAGCAGGTCAGGGCGCTGTCGACGAGCGCCCAGTGGCCAATCTGGAAATATTCGAAACTCGTCGCAAGAACAAAAGCTGAAAGAAATCCTGCTTTCGGACTGAAGAGCATGGTTCCGAGAAAAAAGAGCGCAAGAGCGCCTCCCATCGAAAAGAGCGCGGATGGAACTCTGACAACCCGATCGGACACCCCGAAAATCTTGAATGTCACTGCCAGAGCTGCATAATACAAGGGTGGCTGTTCGAGGAAAGGCTTCTGATTCAAGGTTGGGACAGCCCAATTCCCGGTGAGCGCCATTTCCCGTCCGATCTCGGCTACCCGCGGCTCATCAGTCCCCCAGAATCCATGGTTCGAAATCCCCAGCCAGCACAGCGGTATGAGGACGACTATCAGTAAGAGAAAGTAACCAAGCTTCGAATGGGGAGAATAAGTTGGATTCATTTGTAGACCGAGGCGACGACGAGGAGCCGACGAAGGCGTACTAAAAGTACGTCGAGGAGTGCGACGAGGAGACAACGAAGGTATGCGAATGAAGGCAACTTATTCTCACTCATCGAGGAATTTGATGACCTCGCCGCCGGGGATAGGCCGCACCCTACCACCCTGATTCATGTCGCGAACCTTTCCCGCCTCGATGTAGGCCTCGTCCGGATAGCCACGCTGTTCCCAGAACCCGGAGATGTAATGATCCATCAGTTCAAGTTTGAGGACGCTCTTGGCCGACTTATAACCCCACAGGTACGGGCAGAACCCCCGCACAGGCCCACCATAATCTTCTTCCAGGTATTCTCCGTCGAATTCGTATGCGAGGAGCATCCGTTCCTTGCGCGCAATGTCGATGGGTATCGAAGTATCGTAAATCCCTTTAACAGACCAGAAACGCACATACGTCACAGCCGCATCAGCGTCTACCTCGTCGAGTACGTTAGACACCTTGACGCCACCCCAACGGCCTCGCACTGAGAATCTCGTGACACTGGTCAGCCGGGCATCGGCAATCGTCTTCGGCATCGCGATCAGATGGTGCCAGTTGAAGGTTTTCGGTTTTCTACACAGGCCTCCTACTTCTATCTTCCAACCTTCCCGATCCAGTTTTCCGGGATGCCCTTCGGCCCAGAATGCAGGTGTACGTAACTCTTTTAATCTGCTCATCGTTAAGACCTCTTACGAAGGTGCGAGGAACCGATGAAGCGATGAAGTGGCAATACAGAGTCGTCTCTTCTGATCCTCCGCATATTCACGCCCTCGTATCTCCTCTTCGACTTCTGCAGACCTGAGCTAAATACAAACGGCCATCTGTGCTGTTCTTCCGCATCTCCGCTTCCACGCTTCCTCGCGTCCTCACAGCCCTTAGCTCCTGATGTACTTCAACCCCATCAAGATAAGGACCCCGGAAAAAATGAGTTTCAGGTATAGCTCGGGAAGCAGGTTGGCTGCCGTTCCTCCCAGATAGCTGCCGATCCCCGCACCCACCAAAAGGCCCCATACGAGATCCGTCTGAACATTCCCGAGCCTATGGTGAGTCAAGGCCCCGCTGATGCTAACCGGGACCATTGCAAGCAATGATGTTCCTTGCGCGAGATGCTGGGACATGCCCGCCAACAGTACCATAGGAGGGACCATTACAATGCCGCCCCCAACACCCATCATACCCGCCAGAAAGCCGGCTCCTGCCCCTGTAGAAAGAAACACGAGTAGATTCACCCAGAAAGCCGGCGGCTGGCCGGCGCTCGGTAACAGACCTCTAACGATAACCAGCACTGAAACAATCGACAAAAAAAGACCAAAAGCCCTTCTCAGCTTTTTTTCCGGAAGGGAATGAGCGTAGAGTGCACCAAATCGCGCAAAGATAATGGCGCTTGCAGCGAGTATCGCAGCGATCTTCCAGTCCACTGCTCCGTGTAGGAAGTAAGTCCCTGCGCCCACAAGAGCGGTAAAAATAATGGCCGCGAGGCTGGTGCCGTGGGCCTTATGCTGAGACAGCTTACCAAGCCACGTCATAATCGGTATCATGACGGCACCCCCGCCAAACCCGACGAGTCCCCCAAAACAGCCGCCAAGCAAACCTATGATGAAGCCGTTAATCCCTTTCAGATGCTGCCTTTATTTTATTCTTTGTAAGGCGGTATGATGCCCTTCTCCATGAGGAGACCTACCTCGTCCCTGGCGCGCTTTATCTTGGCTTCGGCGATGGCAAAAAGCTCCTTTTCGCTCAGCTTCAAGCGGGCCACGCCCTGCTCCATGGCCTTCTTTGCTACGGCAACCGCCTCTCTCGGGAAGACCTCCCA
>Ga0335070_10008311_pt1 | contig 12167 bp, 13 predicted proteins | sample Lox_Sample_13_FD_206722 | JGI IMG/M metagenome (GOLD analysis project Ga0335070, IMG submission 206722) | Soil microbial communities from Loxahatchee National Wildlife Refuge, Florida, United States - Lox_Sample_1.3 | ecosystem: Environmental > Terrestrial > Soil > Wetlands | place: USA...
CGATCCGTTCGCGGAGATCGCGCGGGTGCGCGTGCCGTGGGCGGACGGCACGGTGCCGCAGCTCGAAGGGACGCGCGTGGGCCCGCGTGGTGCATGGGAGCCGGCCCGCCACGAGGACACGCTGCTCGCCTACCGCGCCTGGGCCGCCCGGTCCGGGTCGCAGGCGGCCGCGCTCGCCGGCGAAGCCTCGTGGACACCGGAGCGGCGGTTCGAGCGGGCGTTCGAGCGCCTGGCGCTGCCCGGGCTCACGCGGGCAGCCCGGTATGAGTTCCTGCTGTCAGCGGGCGCTCTCGGTCTGGCCGCGCTGCGGCCGGCCTCGCTGCACCTGCTCGCCGATCCGCGCGATCCGACGGTGAGCGCGGCCAAGCGGGTCTTCGGGATCGGCGACGTGCTGCTCGTCCAGCGCCGCGCCGCCGAGCTCGCCGCGGCGACGGCCCTGCCGATCGGCGCACTCGACCTTGGGCTCCTCAACTGGGCGCGGCTGACCGACGACCCGGACGGCTCGCGCATCCGCGAGGGCGCCACCGTCGGCCCGGACCCGGACGTCGTCGAGCTCGTCGAGGGCGCGCTCCGCGTACCGGCCGCCGACGAGCCGGGCTGATGCAGCTCAGAGCTCGTCGAGCTCCAGGTCGTCCAGCTCGTCCTCGGGCTCGACGAGCGAGGTGCCGTGCGGTGTCTCGGCGTCCTCGATGTCGCCCTCGGCGTCGACCCACCCGAGCGTGACCGCGACCTCGACCGCGACGCCCTCGACGTCCTCCTCGCGCCCGACGTCGAAGCCGTACTCGAGCTGCTCGGGGACGTCGAGCGAGGTGCCGTCGAGGTCCAGCACACCGGTCTCGATCTCGTCCGCTAGCTCGCGCAGGCGCTCGGCCGCCTCGGCCCGGTCGGTGGTCGAGGTCTCGCGGTCGGCGTGGCGCATGCCGGGGTATGTACCACACGGGCCGCGTGGACCCCGCGCAGGGCCGGTCAGCGCTGGGCGGCGGCGAGTGCCTGGAGCGTGTAGTCGATTCCGAGCACGAGCTCGGCGTCATCGTCCCAGCGCGTACGCCCACCCAGCGTCAGGACCTGGCCGCCGAGGAACCCCAGCGGGGGGCTGCGCCGAGTGCGCGCAAGGACCGCGCTCAGCATGCGGCGACCGAGCGGCGCCCAGCGCTCCGGCCGGCGGCACGACCCCGCGAGCGTCCGGCACGCGTGCGCCAGGCGCAGCAGGCCGAAGGCGGTGATCGCCCCGGCGGACACGTCCGGCCGCGCGCGGCGCCCCGCGGCGTAGTCCCACGGCGGGATGCCGGAGGCGGGAAGGTGCGCGGCGACGAAACGCGCCACGCGCTCGGCGTCGGCGACGAGGCCGCGGTCGCCCAGCTCGGCGCCCAAGCCCGCGAAGCCCGCCAGCGCCCAGCCCTGTCCCCGTGCCCAGGGGCTGGCGGCGGTCAGGCCCTGGCGGCGGTGGTAGCCCAGGAACGCGCCGTCGGCGCGGCGGTCGAGCATCGACTGGATGGCCGCGCCGTCGGGGCGCAGCATGCGCGCGGCGAGCAGGTGCGCATCGCGCCGCGCCAGGTCGGCGTAGGCGGGCCGGCCGGTCTGCCGGCTCGCCCACGGCAGGATCTGGAGGTTCATCAGGCTGTCGATGATCGTCTCGGCGACCGGGCCGCGCGCATCGGTCGGCACGCTGCCGAAGGCGGCGTTCGTGGCGGCGAGCGACCGCAGCGTGTCGGCGGCGGCGAGGACGCTCGCCCGTAGCCGGGGACAGATCGCGGGGGCGCCCGCGCGGCCGCACAGACGCTGGTAGGCGACGAGCGACGAGCGCCCGTAGACGAAGCCGACGTCGTGCACGGGGGTGCGCTCCCACCCGAGGTTCGCGACGGTCGCCGCCAGCGCCCAGCGGCGGAACACTCCGTGCGCGGGCGCGAGCGCGGCGGCGTCCCACAGCGCGCCGGGCCAGAACCCGCTCGTCCAGCCGCGCTCGAAGCGCAGGCGCCCGTCGCGGCCGGTGCCCAGCGGGAAGCGGCCGGGCGGCGTGGCGGCGTGCAGCGCGGCGACGCGCTGCAGCAGCAGCCCCTCGGGCGTGCGCCGCGGGTCGATGAGGAGATCACGGACGGGCGCGGGTCCCCGCAGCAGCAGGCGGGTCGCGGGCCTGGGCGGCAGCGCCACGTCGTGGCCGTCGATGCTCAGCGCGGGGGACCTGCCGCCGGCGACCTCGACGTGGTGCGTGCCTCCGGCGCCGCCCGCTGCCGGCTCCGGCGTCGTGGCGCGTCCGCCCGCGTGGACGGCGAGCCGACCGCCGGGGGCGGCCTGCAGCCGCACGCGCACTCCTGCCCCGAGATCGATCTCGAGCGCGCCACCACCGGACAGCCGCGCGTCGAACGACGCGGTCCACGGCGCGGCCGGCACGAGCGCGCCACGGCCGGGGTCGGCGGTCAGCCGGACTGCGGTCCCGGCCGCAGCGCCCACCGCCGGCGGGCCACCGGCCGCGAGGGTCGCCCCGGCCGCGGCGAGCACCAGTACGGCGCCGGCGCGGCGGGCGCCGCCGGACGGGCGACGTGAACGGTGGAGGCGCACGGGAGGAACACGGGCGGGGGATGCAACCCGCTGGAGCATAGGTCCGCGGCACGGCGCGGCTGAACGGAATCAGCAGCAGACGGGCGAGCGCCCGATGATGGACGAGATCGCAGCAGCCGAGCGGCCCGCGGGGCGGGAGCTGAGCCGCGCGGAGCTGGAGACGCTGGTCGTCGACACCGTCCCGCTGCACGCCGAGGGCCTGCTGCGGCTCGCCAGGCGCCACAGAATCTGTAGCGGCACCGTAAAGCGCAGAACGACGGACATGATTCGAGAGCGCCGATCTCGCGGCGTAAGGATCGCGCCGGGGCGACGGTCCGGTGTACCGTCGCCCCCGCCGATGCTTTTCGGCGCACTAACCCGCCGCTGCCCGCTTTTCCGCCCGGTCTGCGGCGAGGCGCTGCCGGACCATGGCAGCCGCCCGCGCCCGTACCGCCGACCTTGACACGACGGACGCAGCGATCGCGCCGCCGGTGGGTGCGCAGTAGCCGAACGTCGTCGAATTAGAGGCAATCGAGCTGTTGAAGTTGTCAAAGCCGACGGTCCAAGACGTGCCACCGGGATCGGCAGCAGACCACCAGATCACCGCGACGGCCGCCTCGATGAAGCCACCACCCACGATGGACATGCCGGCGGGACAGGTCGCCGTGACGCTTCCAACGGTCCCAGCTGCGACGGAACCATGGGCTTGGACCACTGTCGCGCGGTTGAGATTGACGGGGCCCGCGGGGCCTTGTGGGCCTTGTGGGCCCTGTGCGCCCTGTGCGCCCTGTGCGCCCTGTGGGCCCTTAGGCCCTTGTGGGCCTGTCAAGCCACGCGGGCCACGGGGGCCACGCGGACCGCGCTTCGAGGCCGAGGTGTGAGACTTCCCGTTGCCGCCGTTGGTAGCGGCGAGCGATACTCCGGTGGTCGCGAAGACCAACGCGATGAGTGCGACCACCCAGCCCGCAGACGGCTTGCGGACGCTCATGATGGACCTCCCGCAGTTTGCAATCGGCGATTGGTTCGCCCGGTCAGCGAGAACCTATTCGCCGGTGGTCGCGAGACGCGTCCGTAGTTCTCACGGCCGCCGCGCGACGCGGACACGAACGAGCTGCTCGCCGGTGTCGCGGTCCAAACGGTCCAAAGGTTCACGGCGCCGGGCGCTAGAGCGGTGCTCTTGGGAGGGGGCCCCGCTAATCCCCCTCGGCAGCGCCAGCCGCGGATGTGACGACGGGCGCGCGCGCTTGGACGACCCTCCGTTCACCGGTAGTTTCGCCGCGCCGAACGGCACGATTTCCACGCAATTTGCGCACATTTCGGCGTCCAGACTTCGCTCAGCGGGGGAGCGCCTCCGCGATCCTGCGCCTCTGCTGAACGGAATCGCAGCAGACGGGGGGCGCCGGATCATGGACGAGATCGCAGCAGCCGAGCGGCCCGCGGGGCGGAAGCTGAGCCGCGCGGAGCTGGAGACGTTGGTCGTCGACACTGTCCGCTTGCACGCCGAGAGCCTGCTGCGGCTCGCGAGGCGCCACAGCCTCTGCGCCGACGACGCCCAGGACGCCTACCAGCGCGGCATGGAGATCTTCCTGCGCCACGCCGGGCGGCTCGACCCGGAGCGCGCGCCGAGCTGGCTGCGCACGGTCGTCAAGCACGAGGCGATGGCCGTGCGGCGCACCCGCCAGCGCGACATCGGGCCGTCCGAACTGGACGCCGACCGGCTCGAGGCGCGTACGACGCCGGGGCCGGACGAGCGCGTGATCGGATTCGAGCACGTCGAGCGCTCGGCCGAGGCGCTGCAGCGCCTCAAGCCGCAGGAGGTCCGCGCTCTGTGGCTGCGCGCCCAGGGCAACTCCTACGAGGAGATCCAGGAGCAGACCGGCTGGACCAGGACGAAGGTGAACCGCTGCCTGTACGAGGGGCGCCGCAGCTTCCTCGAGCGCTACGCCGGGATCGAGTCCGGCGCCGAGTGCCGGCGCTGGGAGCCGCTGCTGTCGGCGCTCGTCGACGGTGAGGCGACCCGCGACGAGCTCGTCGAGCTGCGCCCGCACCTGCGCCGCTGCGCGTCCTGCCGGGCGGTGGTGCGCGAGCTGCACCGGGCGAACACGCCGCTGGCGGTCGTCTTCCCGGTGGCTGCGGCCGTCACCGCCGCCGGCCACGCCGAGCCCGCCGGGCAGCTCTTCGTGCGCGTCTACGAGACGGTCACGACCTGGCTCGGCGAGCGCGCCGCCTCGTCGCTCGTGCGCGCGCAGCTGCTCGTCGACAGCATGAGCGCGTCGGCGGTGAAGATGACGGCGATCGCCGCCTCGGCGGCGGCCATGGCCGGGGGCGGCGCCGTCGCCGCCGAGCACGCCTCCCGGCCCGCCGCCGGCGCCGCAGGGACGGCGGCGGCGGCGCCCCTGGCCCGCGCGGCCGGGACGCACGGGATCGGCGAGCGCCACCTCGTCGACCTGCGCTCGACGACGCCCGTCCGCCGCGCGTCAGCTGCGCGGTGGCGGAGGCGGGCCGCACCGGCACGCACCGTCGCGCGCCCGGCGCCTGCGGGCACCGCGACCGCCCCGGCGCCGTCCGCAACGCGGGCGAGCGCACCCGCGCCGGCCCCCCGGCCCGCCTCCGGCGCCGCCCCCGAGCTCGGCATCGAATGAGGGCCTGCGTGCCGTCCGGACCGGGGCGTACGTTGCGCCTCGCAATGTCCCTGTGCTTCATCGAACCCCAGGACGCGATCCGCGCGATCGCCGAGTCCGTCGGCCGCGAGGCGCGGCGCCAGCTCCTCGGGGAGCTCGTGCGCGCGTGGGTCGACGCGATCCCCGAGCCCGACCTCGAGTCGCACTACGTCAAGGCCGTCGCCGACCTCGACGAGCACGACCTCTCGATGCTCGCCGCCTGGCACGCCTCGCTCGAGGTGGGCCAGCCGATCGCCAATCGCGAGTTCCTCGTCGGTGTCTTCCCGTCGCTCGGTGAGAACCGCCGGGAGGCGCTGAAGATCGCGGCCGGGTTCCGCGGCGACGAGGCGTTCGACGCCGGCGTGTCCGAGGACCAAGTGCTCGACACCGTGCTCCCGGCGCTCGGGCGCGAGCGCTGCCTTGAGCTGGCGCAGGAGTGCCTGGAGCTGTATCTCTGGGACCGCCTCGGTTCGGACAACTGAGGCGGCGCCTCGCGCGGTCTGCGGGCGTCCTCGGCATCGGGCGTGCAGAGCACAGCCCGATTGCCTGCGTCCTGCGCACAACCGCGCGATCCATCCGCCTCAGCCGTCCGAACGGCGTGGGTGGCGGGAAGCTCAGGGCGCGTTCGTCAGGGCGGCTTCGACGTCTCGGATCGTTTGCGCCGTGTCCTGGAAGTGGATCGCGGTGATCCCGAGCTCGTTGGCGGCCGTGCAGTTGACCTCCGTGTCGTCGATGAACACGCAGGCGCCTGGCGGGACGCCGAGGCGCTCGCAGGTCAGCTCGTAGATCGCCGGGTCGGGCTTGCGGACGCCGACGAAGGCTGAGTCGATGACGAGCTCGAAGATCTCGTCCACGGGAAGCATCGAGCGCCAGCGTGGCTCCCACTCACGGACGTTGTTCGTGAGGATCGCCGTCCGGTAGCCGCGGGCGCGGACGCCGCGCAGGTACTCGACCATCTCGTGGTTCGTCTCGAGCGCGGCGAACCAGCGGGCGGAGAAGGAGTGCATCTCCACCTCGCGGCCCAGGTCGGCGCTGACCTGGCGGCCGACGCGCTCGAGGAAGTCGTGCTCGCTCATGCGCCCGCACTCGAGCTCGAACAGGGGGTTGTGGCCGTCGCGTTCTGCGAGCCGCGCCATCGCCGCGCCGATCGCCGCACTCGGCACGCCGGAGGCCCCCTGTACGCGGGCGAACGCGGCCTCCAGCGGCGAGCTGAGCACCCCGCCGAAGTCGCTGATGACCGCGCGGATGGGGCTCACGCAGCCGGAGCGCGATCGTCGGCGCGGCGCAGGATGTCGTAGCGGCCGACCCCTTCGCGGTCTGCGACGTGCCAGCGCAGGAACGCGCAGTCCAGCCGCAACCGGCCGAGGTCGAGCGTCGTCCCGCACACGACCGCGCCCCAGGCGCGGCGGGGAGGCCCCTCCTCGGTCAGCCAGAGCTCCAGCGCGGCGCGCTGCTGGCGCCCGTCGGCATCGAACGTCGTCGACAGCCGCGGGTCCTCGACGCGCAGTCGGCGGTTGAGCGCGCCGCTCTCGTCGGGCTCGAAGATCACCGCGTCGAGGATCTCGTCGCCGTGATCCTCGTGACCGGCGGGCCGGATCGCCGCCAGCGAGATCGCGGCGTCGTCGAACCACGCACCGAGCGTGCGTGTGCGCGAGATCCGCGACCAGTCGGGCGTGCCCCACGAGCGGCTTCGCTGCCCGAGGCCGTCGAGTGCGAGCTTGCGGCCGCCGACCTCGGCTGCCCCGCGCACGCGCACCGGCTGCTCGTAGCCGAGCATGCCGCCCGCGCGAGCCAGCGGGTCGGCGGCAGCGAGCTCGTACGGCGCGCCGGCCGACGCCACCTCGACATCGAGGCTCGCGTCCTCGGTCGCCGCGTGCACGCGCCAGCTGGAGAGCGGCTCCAGTGTCTCCACGTCGATCCCGGCGGCGCTGATGCTCTCCCAGGCCGAGGGCTCGGCGACCTCGACGCCGCCCTCGGCGGCCACGCTCACCTGCTCGTCACCGTGGAAGAGCAGCGCCAGCCCGCTCGCGGTCCGGCCCTCGGCGAGCCCGAGTCGCAGCGTGCCGTACACGCCGGCCTCGGCGTCACCGAATGCGAGCGTGATCGCGTCGGTGAAGCCCTCGCCCGCCGCGGGACGGGGTGCCTCGAGCTCGGGTCCGACGGTCACGTGCCCGGCAGCGCGGGCGGGTCGCCCTGCTCCACGTCGCTGGCGGTCCCGTCAACGTCGTAGTTGCGGCGCGCAGCCCGACGGTCGTCGTAGGCGCTCCAGCCACGCGACCCCCAACGGGCGCCCCGCACGGTCCAGACGCCCGCGGGCCCGAAGCTCGCCGCCCCCGCGTCGATCATCGGGCGCAGCACCAGCCGGCGGATCGCCGCGCGCGTCGGCGGCAGCAGGCAGAGGAAGCCGGCGATGTCGGTCAGGAAGCCGGGCGTGAGCAGCAGGGCGGCGCCGAGGATGACCAGGCCGCCATCGGCGACCTCGCGGGCGGGCACGCGGCCCGCGGCCAGCGTGTCGGTGAAGCGCGCCCACGCACGCCGGCCCTGGTGGCGCAGGAGCCAGACCCCGAGCAGCGAGTCGCCGATCAGCAGCGCGATCGTCCACCACACGCCGATCACCTCGCCGACCTGGACGATCACCCAGATCTCGGCGATCGGAACGAGGATGAAGAGTGTGGCGATCAGCAGCGGCATCGCACCAGACAGGGTACGCGGTCGCCGCTGCGGGGATCCGCGCCTCAGAGCGCGGGGGCGGGCGCCGGCCCGTCGAAGCGCACGCCCGGCAGCCGGTGCAGGCCGACGAGCTCGATCAGCGTGCAGATGTGCGGTCGCGCGCCGTGCAGCGTCATCGCCCTTCCGGCCTTGCGCAGACGGCGCGCGACCATCGCCAGGTCGAGCATCAGCGACGCGTCGGCGAACTCGAGGTCGCTGAGGTCGACGACGAGGTCGTCGTCCACCGCGAGGGCGCGCGAGAGCGCCTGGCGGCGCAGGCTCTGCGTGGACCGATCCTCATCGCCGGCGCAGCGCAACACAGGAGGGTTGATGCTCAGCGAGACGATGGGCTCACAGTACTCGAAGCGCGCGCGGCCGTGTGCACCGCCACGCTCGGACGTCCGTCTACACTCGGCCCATGCCCACCGTCGAAGACGTCGAGGCGGCGCTGGCGAACGTCATCGATCCCGAGCTGGGCCTCGACTTCGTCGAGCTCGGCCTGATCTACGAGATCGCGATCGACGGCGGCCACGTGCACGTCACCTACACGCTGACGACGCCGGCGTGCCCGATCGGGCCGATGGTCGCCCAGCAGATCGAGGAGTTCGTCGGGGAGCTCGAGGGCGTCGATTCGGTCGAGTCCGCGATGGTGTTCACGCCGCCGTGGTCGCCGGACCGGATGAGCGAGGACGCCAAGTTCGCGCTCGGCTACTAGCTGGGCTCACGGCCGCGGCGCTCAGCGCGCCCGCCTGCGCGCAGGCCGCCGCGCCCCCGGTGACCGGCCGGCTGCTCGTGACGCTGGCCCCCGCGGACGCGCACGCCCACGCGGTCGCTGTTGCCGCCGGCGCCCGCCTCGCGGGCCCGCAGTTGCCGCAGTTGCGCCTGGTGACCGTGCGCCCGCGGGCCGGCGCCTCGGCGCACGCGCTGGCGCTGCGGCTGCGCCGCGACCCGCGGGTCGCCCGCGTCGACGTGGAGCATCGCGCCGTGCCGCGGGCGCTGCCCGACGACCCGGCGCTCACGGCGCCGATCCAGCTCACGGGGCTCCCGCCCGGCACCCCGGAGGAGTGGTGGGCCGCCGCCGCGGACCTCACCGGCGCCTGGGACCAGGTGCGCGGGGCGGGCGCGCTCGTCGCGGTCATCGACCAGGGCGTCGACGCGACGCATCCCGAGCTCTCGGGGCAGATCGCGGGCAGCATCTCCGAAGGCGGCGGGCCGGCGACCGAGGACGACGTCGGGCACGGGACGCATGTGGCCTCGCTCGCATGCGCCGCGACCGACAACGGCGTGGGCATCGCGGGCGCGGGGGACGGCTGCCGGCTGCTCGTCGCGCGATCGGACTTCAGCGATGCATCGATCGCCGCCTCGATCGTGTGGGCGGCCGACCACGGCGCGCGCGCGATCGCGATGAGCTTCGGCACCGACCCGGGCGCCGCGGCGCCCGCGCCGGTCGTCGACGCGCTGCGCTACGCGGCGGCCAAGGGGGCCGTGCCGGTCGCCGCCGCGGCCGACGCCCCGCTCGAGGACCAGGGATATCCGGCCGACGTCGTGCAGCCCGATGGCAGCGGAGCGGACACGACCAGCAACCTCGGGCTCAGCGTCACGGCCTCAACGTTCGCAGGCGCGCTCGCGTCGTTCGCCGGGCGGGGAAGCGAGATCTCGCTGGCCGCCCCCGGGACGACGGTCGACGATGGCCGCCAGGCGGGGCTGCTCGGCGCCTTCCCGCAGAACGTCACCGCGCTGGAGACCGGGAACCTCGACGGCGCAGAGGGGCGCCCGTGCGGGTGCCGCACGACGTTCGCGGGCGACTCCCGCTGGGCGTACCTGCAGGGCACCTCGATGGCCGTGCCGCTGGTCGCGGGGGCCGCGGCGCTCGTCCGCACGGCCAACCCGGCTCTGAGCAGCGCGGACGTCGTCGCGCTGCTCAAGCGCACCGCGGCGCGGCCGGCGGGCGCCGGCTGGACGCCCGACCTCGGCTGGGGCGTGCTCGACGCGGGCGCGGCCGTGCGCGCGGCGCGCGCGATCGACCGCACGCCGCCCTCCTCGCGCCTGACGGTCGCCGCGGCGTCCCCGCGCGCGCGCTCACGCCTGCTGCGCTGGACCGGTGGCGACGCCGGGCCGCCGGGGATCGCCGTGTCGGGTGTCGCGCGCTGGGAGATCTGGCGCTCGCGCGATGGCGCCCGTGCGCGGCGCATCGCGCGGCTGCCGGCCGCCGTGCACGCGCTGCGGGTGCGGCTCGTGCGCGGCGTCCGCTACCGCTTCTTCAGCATCGCCGTCGACCGCGCCGGAAACCGCGAGGCTCCGCCGGCGCGCGCCGACGCGAGCCTGCGTGTGCGCTGAGCGCGCTCAGCGCGCCGGCGTGGTGCGCCGGCGGCGCTGCGCGGCGGCCGAGCCGGCGTCCGGCGCGGCGCGCAGCCGGCCCTTCGCCGAGCGCCCGTTGACGCGCCCGGCCTCGGCCTGCGCCTCGCGCGCGATCGCGACGAGTTCGGTGATCGAGTCCTCGATCCCCTTGGCGATCGAGTCGATGTCCGGCAGCGCGTCGTAGTCGCCCAGCAGGCCGAAGTTCAGCTGGCCGTCGTAGCTCATGATCGCGATCGCGAGCGCGTGGTTCTTCGGCAGGAAGGCGACGGGGTAGACCCCGACCGCCCGCCGCCCCGCGACGTAGAGCGGGAACTGCGGGCCGGGGACGTTGGTCACGATGAGGTTGAACAGCCGCGTCGAGAAGTTCAGGCGCGAGGCCTGCGCGAGGATCGTCGGCGGCGCGAAGTTCTGCGCCCCCGCGATCACCTCGGCGCCGATCGCCTGCTTGGACTCCTTCAGGCCGTCCATCGCCTGGCGCACGACGCGCAGCCGCGCCACCGGGTCGTCGACGTACACCGGCAGCGGGCCGCGCATCGCGGCGATGCGGTTGCCGAGCCGGTGGTGCTCGTCTTCGGTGCGGATCGACACCGGGACCAGCGCGCGCAGCTCGAGGCCCTCGGTGCGCACGCCGCGCGAGCGCAGCCAGCCGCGCAGCGCGCCGCTGACGACCGTCAGCACGACGTCGTTGACCGTTCCCCCGAGCGCGTTCTTGACCTGCTTGAAGTCGGCAAGCTCGGCGCGTACGACCTGCAGGCGGCGGTGGGGGCCGATCTCGACGTTCAAGGGGGTCTCGGGCGCCGGGTTCAGCCCCGCCCAGGCGATCTCGCCGACGCCCTCGAGGCCCTCGCGGACTTCGGCGAGCACCTCCGACGGGCGCAGCGCCAGGCTCGTGAGGCGGCGCGCCCCGTCCACCACCGTGCGCGCCGCGCCGATCGCCCCCGAGGCCAGGAGCTCCGCGGACGTCGGCTCGGCTGCCGGCTCCCACGGCTCGTCGGGATGGTCGATCACCGTCCCCTCGGGCGAGAGGTCGAAGAGCACCGTCGCCAGGTCGACGCCGGAGATGCCGTCGATCACCGCGTGGTGGGTCTTCGTCACCAGTGCCCAGAGCCCGCCCTCCAGGCCCTCGATGACCCAGATCTCCCAGAGCGGCTTGGAGCGGTCCAGCTGCTGGGAGAAGATCCGCGCGGCGAGCTGGCGGAGCTGCTCCTCGCTGCCCGGTCGCGGCAGCGCGGTCTGCCGCACGTGGTACTCGAGGTTGAAGCTCGGATCGTCGACCCACACCGGCCGGCCCGCCTCGACCGGCGGGAAGCTCAGCTTCTGCCGGTAGCGCGGCACGAGGTGCAGCCGCTCGCGGATCTGGTCCAGGAAGTCGTCGAACGGCGGGGCGGGGCCCTCGAAGACCGCCACGGCGCCGACGTGCATGTGCGAGGAGGGACCCTCCTGCACGAGGAACGACGCGTCGATCGCGGTCAGCCGGTCGAAGTGCTCCTGCGCCATGCACGCACACTAACGCGGGCGGCTCGCGACGGCGAGAGGGCTGCGAACATCGGAGGACCACGAGCGGAGGCACACGCGATGGCATGGGATTTCTCGACCGACCCGGAGTTCGACGCGCAGCTGGACTGGATGCGCGACTTCGTGCGCGCCGAGATCTGGCCGATCGAGACGATCTACGGCGAGCTCGACCAGGCCCGGCTGGACGCGATCTACCGCCCGTTGCAGGAGGAGGTCAAGGCGCGCGGGCTGTGGGCGGCGCACCTGCCGCCCGAGCTCGGCGGCCAGGGGTTCGGCCAGGTCAAGCTCGGGCTCATGCACGAGATCCTCGGCACCTCGATGCTCGCGCCGATCGCGTTCGGCAACCAGGCGCCCGACTCGGGCAACAGCGAGATCCTCGCGCTCGCCGGC
>Ga0335070_10008312_pt1 | contig 12167 bp, 9 predicted proteins | sample Lox_Sample_13_FD_206722 | JGI IMG/M metagenome (GOLD analysis project Ga0335070, IMG submission 206722) | Soil microbial communities from Loxahatchee National Wildlife Refuge, Florida, United States - Lox_Sample_1.3 | ecosystem: Environmental > Terrestrial > Soil > Wetlands | place: USA: Florida...
ATGGGAAGAGCTGCTGAAGACGAACCCGCAGTTGTCGGCGGACCGCAAAGCCACCGTCCAGAAACTCATTGCGGATGTCAAGACACAGATGCAGGGCAAGAGCTAGAAGGAGTGCTGAGCGATGACGGATACGAACCAAAAGACGGCAAGCCAACAATGGACGAGCGTCCAGGCCTACACACTGGCCGTGGTCTGCCTGCTGGTCGGGATTGCCGGCGGCTGGCTTATTCGAGGCTCGTCGCAGCCGTCGGCACCTGCCGCACCCGCCGAGGCGGTGTCCGGGGCCGTGGGCGCCAGCTCAGGCCCGCCGATGCCAACGTCCAGTCAGACGCCGACTCCTGCCCAGATGCAGCAGGCGGCCGAGACCCAGGCAGCGCCACTGCTTGAGAAGCTCAAGTCAGATCCCAACAATGCCGACCTGCTCGCAAATATTGGCAACGTTTACTACGACGCGCAGCAGTACCCCATCGCGATCGACTATTATCAGCGCTCCCTGAAGCTGCAGCCGGCCAATGCAGGTGTGCGCACAGATCTAGCCACCGCATACTGGTATACCGGCAATCCCGACACGGCGATCACGGAGTTCAACAAGGCGCTTTCCTACGAACCGAACAAGGCGAACACGCTTTTCAACCTGGGCATTGTCAAGTGGCAAGGCAAGATGGATATCGACGGTGCGCTTGCCGCCTGGCAAAAGCTTCTGGACACGAATCCGAACTACGAAGGTAAGGAGAAAGTCCTGGAGTTGATGGCGCAGGCCAAGAAGCATGTGGGAGTCAAGCCGGGGACTCCGGCCAAGGCATTGCCACAGTAAGCCGGGCTAGCGTTTGCACTTTGGGCCATCTTCCAGAGCGACTTCCGTAATTGGGGAGTGTCTCATCGTGCGCCGATAATTTAATCGACGGCGATGCTGGCACAGGGATCCACTCGTTGCGCGCTTCTCGGGCTTTCTTTCCTTTCCTGCCTCTGCACAGCCACCGATACTAGCGATTCCCCCATTACCTATCACGCCACGGTCTCAGAGGTTCGGGTCGCGTTCTTTGCCACCGACGAAAACAACCGTCCGGTCGGCACGGTGAGGAAAGAAGACTTCGCCGTTGTTGACAATGAAATCGTGGTGCGGGATTTCCGCAGTTTCATGCACTCCGACGAGACCGCACTGGATGTCCTGTTAGCCGTCGATGTGAGCGAATCCGTAGCGCCGCGCGTTCGAGTGGTTGTCGGTGACGTGCTCCAACTGGTGGCGCAAAAACAATCGGTTGCGGATGACAACATCTCGATTCTGTCCTTTAACGGCACGCGGCCTGCACTGATCTGTTCCAGCGACTGCCATAATTCTGCCGCCGCGACCCGGCTGCAAGCGGTCAAGAACGGTGGAGTCACGCCCCTTTTCGACACGCTGGTGTACGCCGCGAAATTTCTCGCGCACCGGCGCGGTCCCGGAGTCCGGCCGGTTCTGATCCTGTTCTCCGATGGCGTCGACACCATGAGCTTGAGCACAGCGCGTGACGCCGTCACGGCGATCCTGGCCAGCGGAGCGTTGGTCTATTCGGTTGATCTGAGCGGCGGCGAGAACCGCTCCGGCGGCAGCGCATTACTGAAGCGTCTGTCGGAAACGAGCGGGGGACGGTATTTCCTCCGTGGGGGCGCCGCCAACGTGCTGAAAACCGTATTGGAAGATCTGCATGCGTCTTACGTCGTTACTTATTCGCTGCCCAGTCACGCGGAGGGATTCCACTCGCTTCACCTCCTGCCCACCCACAACCTGAACCTGAGGTTTCACAGCCGGAACAGCTATTACTATGAAAACAGCACTCGCTAGATGGGGATTCATGAAACGTGCATGGCTTGGGGCCGCAGCCCTCTGCTGCTTTTCCGTGTCGCTGGCGGCGCAGATAGGAATCTATCAACACGGCACCGTGGTGCGAATGCGCATGGGGGATTGCGTCCTGCTCCATCGCGGATTTATGTCGGCCTTCGGACCGCCCGCGCAGGCTAGCGAGGAACCCTGCCCCGAGTACACGCTTGTTTCCGACAAGGTCGTATATGTGATTGTCGGGAAGTCCTCGAACCAGTTGGTGCCCCTCGCCGAAGTGATTGATTTTCGTCTGCATAACAACGAGATGGCCGTGCGAATAGACGACGCGAAACACGAATCCAAGTTCATGGTCAAAGAAATGACACTGCGCTCGCAGTGGGAACTCATTCAAAAACACATCGAGGAGGAGCTCAAGAACGAACCTCGCCATCCGCAAGATACCGCGCTGGTCTTGAAGAACCGGGAATAGTCGCCGCGAGGGCCATTTTGTGGAGTTGATGCCCGGGCCTACTGTTTCTTGGTTTCGTGATATTCCTCTTCCGTGTTGACCGCCCAGATATTGCTCTTGTCTGTTATACCGGCAATGATGTTATCCACGGCGGTCATCGCGGTCAGCATGGAGTGGTCCTGGTTGTTGTACTTGTGCATGCCGTTGCGCCCGATTAAGAAGAGATTCTCAAAGCCGTCGAGGTACTGGCGCAGCTCGTCAAAGCGAGAGTAGGCGCCAAAGTATGCCGGATAAGTCCGGGGCATGCGCGCGACCGTCCAGTCAAGGACGTCGTCCTTCTCGATGATGTCGATCCTGGCGAGCTCCTCCGCCGCCATTCGCGCCATCTCTTCGTCCGGCTTGTTCCAAAGATCATCCGTCCGGTAGCAAAAATACTCGGCCCCTAGCCATACCTTCGACCGGTCTGCGACCAGGTACGGGCTCCAATTGTTGAAGAGCTGCAGGCGCCCGACAAGCACGTCTGGTTCCTGAATGTAGATCCAGTTGTCGCTGATCAGCTTGCCAAAGGGAGCGCCCGGCTCGTGGATCTTAAGCTTCTTCAGCAGCAGGCCCACGGTAATGAAATCGCGGTATTGCAGGCCCTCCGCGATTTCCCGCAACCAGCCGGGGACCGCGTCACCCAGAGCGCGCACCAGTTCCTGCACTGAGGTAGTCGAGAAAAAGTAGTCGCCGGTGAAGCGGCGTGCATTGCCGTGTCCGTCGACGCCGGACACAGCGACCACACGCCCCTTGCTGGTTTCCATGCCATTCACTTCGACTCCCGTGACGATTTCGCCCCCGCCAGCCACGACCTTGCGCGCAACTTCCTCCCACATCTGTCCCGGCCCGAACTTGGGATAAAGGAACTGTTCGATGAGCGAAGTCTCCGTGCCCTTTTGGGCGATGCCGGCATCGCCGCTATGCACCGCCTGCCGGACGAAATGCGCGATCGCTTTGCGAATGGAAAGCCCCTTGATGCGTTGCGCCCCCCACTCGGCCTTGATGTGATCGCACGGAACGCCCCAGACTTTCTCGGTGTAGTCCTTGAAGAACGTCCGATAAAGCTCCCGGCCGAAGCGGTTGATAAAGAACTGCTCCAGGTTCTCGACCGATTTGATCGGGAACAGTGTGCTATAGAGATAGCTGACTCCGATGCGCACGGTGCGCCGCAGGCCGAGCTTGCGCAAAGTATCGGCGGTCAACTGAATCGGATAGTTGAAGAACTGGCGCAGAAAATAGATGCGGGACTTGCGCGAGCGCAGCAGCATGCGTACGTCGATCCGATCGGCCTCGTCGTCTTTGGCGATCGGCATCTGGGCCAGCCACCAGGTCATGACACGATCGCTCTTCGAAAAGAAGCGGTGGCCGCCCAGATCCATGCGGTTGCCCTTGTACTCGATCGTGCGCGAGATGCCACCCATGTAGGTGCTGCGCTCCAGCACTACGGGGCGGATCCCGGTGTGCGTGAGCAGTTCGTAGGCGGCGGTCAGGCCGGCAGGGCCAGCGCCGATAATGATGGCAGTTTGATTCGACATCGCTTCGTACGAGTTTACAGTGCTGCGTGTGCCGCTGGGCAGACGGAGAAGTCCAGTTCTGAGCTCTGATTAGGTCTCCGGGCCGAACCCGGCTGTTTATCCCCATCTACTTCCGGGGTTTCCCCACACGCTCGGCGGTTGCGAACATTCTAGCTACCGTGTCCATGTCTTTCGGTTGCACCTTCCCCGGCGGAATGCGCATGTGGGTGAGATCTTCGAGCCTCAGTAGCAGATCCACCAGTGCCATCGAGTCGATCAGTCCGGAGGAAACCAGTGGAGTGTTCTCGTCAATCGTCACCCCGGGCTTCCGGATCAGCCGGTGGATGTGCTCAATCATCTGCTGCGCTTCTGCGCTCATGCAATTGGCTCTTGTGCGTAGAGACGCGGCTAGCCCCGTCTCGGAGACGCCGCGAGCAGCGCCCTCTACTCGACGTTCAGTTCCGGATGTTCTTTCAGCAACTTCTCGCGCGTGGCGGAGCGCGCCGCTTTGCCGGCAGTGCTCTTCACAATCCATTTCGGCGGCTTCAGGAGAATCGTCCGCACCGCGACACCCATATCCGCAACGACCCGGCTGCGGATTTCCCCTTCGATCTCCACCGCACGATCGAGCAGCTCTTTGCGCTCTACCTCCGCAACGACCACGATGTCTTCCGTCCCGAGATCGGCATTGTACACGCCCATCGCAATCGCCCGGCCGTCATGAACGGCAGGGTGGCTGGCGACGATCTCCTCGATGTCCTGTGGATAGATGTTCTCGCCGCCGACGATGAGCAAGTCTTTCTTCCGTCCGACAACGTAAATTTCACCTTCCAGGCAGAAACCCAGATCGCCGCTGTGGTACCAGCCGTCGACAATCGCCTCGGCAGTGAGATCGGGGCGGTTGTAATAACCCTCAAAGAGGCAATCGCTCTTGATGAGAATCTCGCCGACGTGGCCGTTGTCGAGGATCGCGCCGGTGTCAGATGCGATCCGGACCTCATGGTTGGGCAGTAACCGGCCCGACGAAGTGAAACACACGGCCCCCGGAGTCTCTTCCGCAACCGCGACAATCCGATGCGCGCTGCGGAACTGTTGTCCATCCGCCCAAATGCGTGGAGGGCCGGATGGCCGATCCATGTCCGACTGGGTCACGGCGAAGACGTTCTCGGCCATCGCATACGACGATTGCAGAACGTGACTTCTCAGCCCGGCGGCAGCAAAAGCGTAGTGGAACTCCCGCATGCTGCTGGCTCGCACCGGCTCGGAACAATCGATCAGCGCCCGAACCGATGACAGATCGTACTGCGAGCGGCAGTTCCCCGGCGTCCTACGGGCTACAAATTGAAAGGCAAAGTTCGGCAACCATGCCAAAGTGCACCCGTACTCGCTAATGATCTGCAGCATGGTTTCCGGATGCATCACCCAATCGAGCGGCGACTGCATCACCACGGGCACGTGGCAGACCATGGGCAGCATGAAGCAGGCGATCAGGCCCATGTCGTGGTAAAGAGGCAACCAGCTATAGATGCAGTCCGTTGTCCCGTCGATTCTCAGCGCCCCTGCCAGATGCTCAATCTGCCGCAGGACAGCACCGTGGCTCAAGGCCACACCTTTCTGCAAACCGGTCGTGCCCGCCGAATGCTGGATGAACGCAAGGCTCTCGGTTGGAATCTCCAGATCGGAAAGATTCTCATCCTCACCAGAGCCCCGCGTATCGCCAGCGCGAAGCAGCCTCGTCTGCTCGCCGAGAGCCACATATCCGAGCATCTCCTCCGAAAACGCTTCATCGATGACCACAGCTTTGGCCTTCAGGTTTGCGGTCACTCCCGCCAGTCCGGAACGGTACTTCGAGGATTCAACTTTGAAATTCGGGTAGGCGAGAAAAGCGGGTGCCGCGCCCAACATCATCGCGCCGACGAAAGCAGTCATCGCGGGGATGCCCTGCGGCATGATGATGACCACACGATCGCCGGCAATCACGCCGTGGTTGCGAAACACGCCAGCTTGCAACCGGGCGCGCCGCCGGAACTCACCGAACGTCACGGCCTCGCGCTCATCTTCATCGATCCAGGCCGTCACGAACGGACGGTCCGCGGGAGCCGCTTCCAGGGCTTCAATCAGATTGCGGGGCCGGATCACGGTGCGGTCATTGTAACTGGCGAGCAGAACCAGACAACCGCACTCGGTTTGCCACGTGACGCGGATTGGAGCGAGGGCGTCGTCAGCGGCGTCGTGATCCTGCCCGATGCACGAACAGGGGCGGGTGGCCTCAGTTCCACGGCTTGATCCGCGAACTCAAGGTCCACCCGGACAGTGGTCGTCCCCGTCGACCGAACGGCATTGCCAGCAGGCGCCGCGTCTTAGCCAGTGCGCTAGCGCGCCCCAACCACTGCGGGGTTGGTGTCTTTCTCCAGTTCCGTGCTCAGCTTCACGTCCCCGCCAACCAACTTGATCTTGCGTTGCCAGGACTTGTAACCGGGCTTGCTCACCACCACAACGTGCTCCCCGGCGGGCAGCTCAATCGCGGACGGAGTGTTTCCCACAAAACTGCCGTCGACTTCGATGTCCGCCCTCTCCGGGATGGACTCAACCAGTAGTTTTTGGCCCGTGACTTTTGCAGCTTCCGGTGCGGCAGGCTGGCTGGCTGCCGTCTCATCCATGCCCGGCTTTCCCAACAGCGCGCTCGCCTTCTGGACGTCCTTGGGCTTCATGTCCTCAAACTTCGTCCAGAAGTTGTCGCATTTCGGAAAGCCAAATCCCTTGTGCCACTGGATCTCGTAATAGTAGGTCTGGCCCGCCGCCAAGGAAGCAGTTAAACCCTTGTCCCGGTGACTGTCATCGCTGAAGACGTGAGTTCCGGCCGCGACCTCGGTTTGCCAGACGTGCCACTGAAAAATCTGGTGGACGGTGGCGCCATCAATTTGAATGCCTACCTGCTCCAAGCAGTTCTTCAGCGGTACGGGCCGGTTGTAGTAAAAGACGACCTTGGCCTTTCCTTGCTGTTTGCCTGCATCAGTGCCGGCAGCAGGGGTTTGCGCACACACGGCCGATACCAAAAACAAAAACAATGAAAGCGCTGCGAGCTTCTTCATCCATGTACCTCCAGCCGTCGTTGCTGTGTTCAAACCAGCAGCGGCAGGTTTTTTGATTGCTAACCGGCCAGTGTACGTCTGCTTGGGGCGATCCAGGACTCCTCAACGCCGCAGGACAGAAACCAACGTAACCGTCTCCTATGCGTTTTGCGAAATTGCGCCAACGTCTTGCGCGATCTCCTGTGGTCCTTTTCATCACTAAACTCTCAAACTCCTGTAACAAGCGGACGTTACGGCTGGCGGCAGGCTCAGCGGATCGCGACTGCGCGTATACTGAGCGGCGCGGAAGGGTCTAGGGAAACTCTGATCAAGCCTCGGGAGACCTCCGTGTATCTCCGTGTACTCCGTGGTTCGCGCTCTTCGTCGCTACCTAATCAGAGTTCCCCTGGAACGCAAATCCTGATCACCAAAACCTCTGAAAGAGCCCGCACAATGAAACGCACATGGTTCATCCTCCCGGCCGCCGCGTTTGCGCTTTGCCTGAACGCATCGGGCCATCTGAGTGCACAGGATCGGAGCGCTGGCACGAACGCTCCCGGCGCCCATCAGGTGTACACCCCGCCCAAGGGCGACCCTGAACGAAATGCCATCATGGACGCCCTGCGCGAAGCGACACGCTCCAGCAAGACGGATGTTGTCTACGTCGTCGAGCACCTGAAGATCAAGGACGGCTGGGCCTGGGTCCAGACCAACCCGCAGTCCCCGGATAACGTAAATCATTTCGAGCCGCTTTGGAGCCTGCTGCAGAAGCAGGGCGGGCGGTGGGTCGTGCTCTACATGCGGCCCTGCTGCGGCGATTGCGCCGACGATCCGGACTGCAACAACGACCGGCGGCTGTACAAGAAACTCAAGCGCGAGTTCCCCGCCGCCCCACCGGAGATATTTCCGGCTAAGTAAGGGATGGGCGCGGCACCTAACCCTCCGTGCCTGAGACAAGAAGGGAGTATTGTGCAAGGCAAGGATCGGCTTCGCCTGGAGTCCCAAAACGGAACGTAACGCGCAAGTTCTGCCGTTTCTGGCACATAAGACACATTTGTACATACATTATGACCTGCACAAAGTGTTCCACGTGGAACATTTCGTCAATTTGGAGGGCTAGCCCCGATCGGAGGCTCCGGCCGACTTCTCTCCGGGTAGGGCGGCGTAGACGGCCGGGTCGGCGCAGACTTCGTAGTAGCAGCGGTCGGTCCAGTGCAAGCGGGAGAAGTCGCGGATATCGGCCTGGGCGATGCGGCTCTTGCGGATCACGATCTTGCGGAAGGCGCCGTTGGCCAGCGGCACGGTGCCGACGAAAAACTCGCGCTGCTCGTCGATCCAGTCTTTCTCGGCCGCTTTCCCGCCTGACTTCGTAGCCGGTTTCCGGGTCGAACCGGCGTCGTCGAACCTTGTCACCCAAGTCGTAAGCGAAATCTCCTGCTGCAGTTTTCGGAATGCCGGCTCGCTCAGCCGGATGCCGCTCACGTTGTAGTTGATGATGAGCTCTTCGGTCACGCCTTCTGCGCTTGTGTCGGAGTTGCCGCCGATCTGCATCGTGTACACGCGAAATAGCCCGGCATCGGCCGCGATCTTCTTGCGTACTCGCTTGTTGCAGGAGGAGAGGCGGTCGCTCTCGTTGATGGCGTCGGAAATCATGATGCGGTGCTCGCCATCCATCAGGTAAAGCGGCGCCGAATCCTGGTAGGCGATGCCCAGGCCGAGTTCCATCTGCGGCAGGCCGGAGCGCTCCAGCAGTTCGTTGTAGTGGACGAGCAGGCTCAGGATCTCCCACGCCAGGACGCAGGCGCGGCTCACGCTGAGCATGGCTTCGCCCTCGCGCTCGAGCAGCGCCACGATGATGGCGTCGCCTTCAAGGAAGACTTTCGTAGCGCCATACTTGGCGAGCAGCTTGTTGACTGGCTCGTAGAAATTGAGGCTGAAGTACGAAGCTGCGTTCATTCCCTTTTCCATCAGCGAGCGGGTAAGGCGGGAAGAGTCGCGCACGTCGGCCTTGAGGATCACGTGATGGACCACGCGTTCCTCGGCTTCTTTCTGCTCTTCGGGCGGCAGGAACGCGTACAACATACCGTTGACGGCGGAAAGTTCTCGGACCTTGTCGTCAGTGACCAAGTTGATGCTGTCGAACCCGGCCATCAGGGTTTCCAGGCCGCGCAGGTCGCGGTGATAGCAGAACAGGTCGCGCAGCAAGCGCGCGGCGATCCGGCTGCGCTCGGAACCGCGGCAGGAAGCCACACGGCCGACGGCGGCAAAGAGGCGGTCGGCGGAGAGGCGCCCCTCGGCAATGATCTTTTCGACGCGCTCGCATTCTTCGCGGGAAATCAATGCGCTCTTCAGTTGCTGTGGATTGACCCGGGGCGCATATTCCGAGAGCAGCGGCGCAGCCTCGTAAGAAGCGATGACGTACGGGAGTACGTCTTCGCGCTGCAGCAAGCGCGCCCACAGGTTCAGGCGATCTTTTCGTTCGTCGTCACTCGAGTCGTCGTCGCCCGTGCCGACAAGAGTCGCGGCGTTCTCGGCCACGTTGAGGGCGAGTTCCAGTTGCTTTTCGTCCGCATCCTGCGCGAACCCGGCCTCGCCCAGAAACTGCAGAGCCAGCCGCCGCAGGTTCGCGAAACGATCGGGATCCTTATCGAAGTTGCCGAACATGTAGTAGTGCTCGGCACAGAGATAGTCGTCGCGGCCATCTTCGGTAAAGACCAGCGGGTTGAGGAACAGGCGATAGCAGTCGGAGGCGACATTCCCGAAGAGCGAACGGCGGGTGCGCGCCAGCGTCTCTTTTTCGATTTCGCGAAGCAGCCGGAATATCTCTTGTCCGGCTTTGCGCAGGATGATCTTCTTGCGCACCTGGAAGGCGGCGACCAGTTCCTGGGTCTCCAGCATCTTCGCCTGTCGCAACCCTTCGAGCGATTTCGATTTGATCCGGCATTGTTCAAGGATGCGGCCGAACTGAACCTGCAGTTCGCTGCGGATGAACTTGAGCACGGCCAGCCGTCCCAGCATGTCGACGGATGGGTTGTCATCGGCCTTGGCGCGATTCAGGATGGCCAGGTGCAGCGAGACCAGCGAACTCTTCAGGTCGGCCGGGCCACCTTTCCAGATTCTGGCTGGGCTTTGCGCCGCAGGCCGCGAAAACAGGGTCCGAGAGGTAGGGACGTCCATAGCCAGGAGCGATTCCACTTCGCCGAAGCGGCGAATGTAACGCGCCAGATGCGAACTCACGTCCTCGGCAATGCGCGGGCTCAGATAGACGTCGTAGCGAAGGTTGTCCACACCCAGTTGCAAGCCGTTTAGCGGGAGGGCCAAGCCGTGGAACTGCAGTTCGGGCCGGCTGGGCGGCTCCGACCCGAGCAAGCGGAAGATGGGAAACTTGGCCATGACAAGCTACGAGCTGCGAGCTCGCAAATCACTGAAATTACGTCACTAAAGCGCAGGGTAGCACGGGTCAGAGAGAAGCAAGAAGTTACGCTGGTTACCCGGGGCAAAATCCCCACCCTAAAATCGCAAAGAACGCGATTTTAGGATGGGGCACCCGCGGGTTCGGGATGACAGGTGTAAAGGAAGGTTTGGCTTACGCGGCCCTGAAGGGCCGCTCTACCACTCTGTCTAAGACACTAAGCAGAACGACAGCCTCTCAGCCTGTTCCGCCCAAGCGATTCGCAATCCTTTTCCTCACTGATCCGCGAGCCGCGCTTTCTCGAACTCGTCGCCCTTCTTCCAACCGATCAAGTTCGATTGCATAGCGGCCTCCCATCCTAGCGCGAAACCGAAGCGAGCCATGGCGGCATCGGAGGTGTAGTCCATCCCGGGACGATACTCGTCGCTGGGCTGGTGATAGCGGTTCTTCGTGAAGTCGGCATCCTGAGCCAGTCCCCAGGCTTCGTCGTGATGCTTGAACTTCATGCCCTCGTTGATGGAGAAGGCAGGGATGCCGACGTGCGCCAGGCTAAAGTGATCCGACCGGTAATAGTGGCCAGCTTCGGGGCGCGCATCGGGACGAATCTGGAAGCGAAACTCGTTCGCAATCGCCTCCACGGTGGGATAGAAGGTGGTGCGCTCTGCGCCTGTAACCTCCACTTCTTCGGGCGCGCCGAGCGGCTTCACGTCGTCGTAGTTCAGGTCGAGAGAAATCCTTCCTGCCGGAATGGGTGGATGCTTGCCCAAGTATTCGGAGCCGAGCAGTCCTTGTTCTTCGGCAGTCACTGAGGCGAAGTAGATCGAGCGGCGGGGCTTCTGCCGGCTTTCCGCATAGGCGCGAGCGATTTCCAGCAGGATGCCGCAACCGGTAGCGTTGTCCATGGCGCCGTTGTAAATGTTGTCGCCGGGCATGTCTGGACGAATGCCGAGATGGTCGTAGTGCGCGGTGTACATCACTGCTTCGTCTTTGAGTTTGCGGTCGGCTCCCGGCAGCATGGCGATCACATTGCTCGACTCAAACGGGCGAACCTTGCTAACCATGTGCGCGGAGAGGCGGACATGGAGCGGAACCGGCTTGAAGTCGCGAGCGCGCGCGTCGGCCATCATCTGATCGAGGGTCAGGCCGGCGGCCGCCGCGAGCTTCTCGGCAACTGCGAGTTGAATCCAGGCCGCAGCTTTCAGCTGGGGAGTGCCATCGAGCTTCAGGTACGCTTTCTCTCCCGAGTTCGAATTGCGGACGACTTGCCAGCCATAGCTGGCCATGTCGGTCCTGTGAATCAGGATGGCGCCGACGGCTCCACGGCGGGCGGCTTCTTCGTATTTGTATGTCCAGCGGCCGTAGTAGGTAAGCGCCTTGCCGTGAAAGATGGTGGGGTCGTCAGTGGGCTGATTGACCAGCATGAGCAGGACCTTGCCCTTGACGTCGGCGCCTTTGTAGTCGTCCCAGTTGTACTCGGGGGCGGTGATGCCGTAGCCGACGTAGATGATTTCAGCGTCGATCTCGTTGGCCGGTTGCTGCGTTTCGTCGTAGGCGACGTATTCGTCGAGGGGCTTGAGATCCATCGCTTTGCCGTCGGCAGGGACGAGCGAAAAGCGCGTGTCGGCGGCGGGCGTGATTCCGACCAGCGGGACTTTCTGCATGTAGGTGCCATTTTCGCCGGCAGGCTTCAGGCCGTAGAGTGCGAACTGCATGGCCATGTATTCGGCGGCAATGTCGCCGCCGCGCTGTCCGGTGCCGCGCCCTTCGAGCAGATCGTGCGAGAGGAAGCGCACGTGCGCCTCGATGTTCTCGGGCTTGATCGCCTGCATGGCGGCAATGGCCGGGCCGGGTACACGCCGCGACA
>Ga0335070_10008313_pt1 | contig 12164 bp, 11 predicted proteins | sample Lox_Sample_13_FD_206722 | JGI IMG/M metagenome (GOLD analysis project Ga0335070, IMG submission 206722) | Soil microbial communities from Loxahatchee National Wildlife Refuge, Florida, United States - Lox_Sample_1.3 | ecosystem: Environmental > Terrestrial > Soil > Wetlands | place: USA...
CTACTTATATAAGAGAGAAGGAATCAGAGAAATGAAGACAGTTAAATCTGGCACGTACTTCTGGCAGGGAAACGAAGCTTTGGCTGAAGCCGCTATAGTTGCTGGTTGTCGTTTCTTCGCGGGCTACCCTATAACTCCTGCAAGCGAAATTGCTGAACACTTGGCAAAGCGTCTTCCTAAAGTCGGAGGCATAACCATCCAAATGGAAGATGAAATTGCTTCTATCGGTGCTGTGGTAGGTGCAAGCTGGACAGGAAACAAAGCGATGACAGCAACTTCAGGACCAGGTTTCAGCCTAATGCAGGAAACCATTGGTTACGCGTTTATGACTGAAACTCCATGCGTAATCGTTGATGTACAAAGAGCGGGACCAAGCACCGGACAAGCCACCAAATGCGGACAAGGAGACGTCATGCAGACACGTTGGGGAACACATGGAGACTATTCAGCAATAGTGCTTTCTCCCAATAGTGTGCAAGAAATGTTCACGTTAACAATCAGAGCTCTTAACCTTGCAGAAAAATACCGTACACCCGTCATACTACTATCAGACGAAATCATCGCCCACATGAGAGAACAGATCGAAGTCCCACAAATCAAAACTATGGAAATAGCCAGACGAAAAGAACCAAAACCAGGAGACAAAGCCTTTTTTGGTTTGGAAGAGGTTCCACCCATGCCAAAGGTTGGCGAAGGATTGAACATCGCTATCACCGGGTCAACTCATGACGAGTACGGCATCAGAGCCACTGCTGACCCGATTGTGCATAGAAAACTAGTAGAAAGACTCAACAACAAAATACAAAATCACACAGACGAAATTGCAGAAACGGAAACATACAATATCGACAGCTGCCAAATAGGAATAGTCTCCTTCGGCTGTACATCGCGCGCTGTGTATGAAGCAGTTGAAAACGCAGAAAAAGAAGGAATCAAAACAGGCTACATAAGACTAAAGACTCTATGGCCGTTTCCGCAAGAAATCGTTGAAAAACTAGCGAAGAACGCCGAAAAAATCATCGTCCCAGAAATGAATTTGCGCCAAATATTCTATGAGGTTGAACGAACTTCAAGAGGCAAAGCCCAAGTGATTCCATTAAACAAGATTGGCGGAGGAGAACTAATCACGCCTGAAGAACTGCAAGCTCAAATTTTGAAGGAGGCAAAATAAGAATGACAGAAGCTTTTTCGGTCAAAAGCTATTTGAGAGATCTGACGCTGCCTTTCTGCGCTGGTTGCGGTTCTTTCACTGTTATGAACACTTTCTTGAGAGCAGTTCACGAGCTGGGTCACAAGACCTTAGATGGATTTGTTTTCTGCAGTGGAATTGGCTGCAGCGCATGGATTCCCTCTCCATACTTCGTAGCGGATTCTGTGCACACACTCCATGGGAGAAGCATTCCAATAGCCACGGGCATAAAACTGCTTCGTCCAGACTTGAACGTAGTTGTCTTCGGGGGAGACGGAGACATCGTTGGCATAGGCTTAAGCCATTTCATACATGCTGCAAGAAGAAACCTAGACATTCTTGTTATAATGGTTAACAACATGGTTTATGGAATGACAGGAGGTCAAGTTGCTCCAACGACACCGCTAAAGACTCCGACAACAACAACCCCGTACGGAAGCTTTGAACATCCGCTTGACGCCGCCAAACTGGCAGTTTCAGCAGGTGCTTGCTATGTTGCTCGCTGGACGACAGCCCAGCAAAACGAACTCAAGAATTCAATCAAAAAATCGATAAAACTTCAAGGTTTCAGATTCATCGAAGCAGTAAGCCAGTGCCCAACCGCTTTTGGAAGACGAGTCGGCTTCAAAGACGCTGCAGAAATGCTGAACTGGTTTAAAGAAAACACTGTTTCTTTCAAACAAGCAGAAAATCTAAGCGAAGAAGAACTTGCCAGAAAGATTGTAACAGGCGAGTTAGTCGAGAGAAAACGACCAACACTAGTTGAGACAGTATATAAGACGATGGAGGAGGCCCAGAAGGTTGAGGATTGAAATAAGAATAGGCGGACTCGGCGGACAAGGCGTGGTGCTCGCAGGACAGATTTTTGGCAAAGCAGCAGTGTATAGTGGGAAAAACGCTGTGCAAACACAAAGTTATGGGGCAGAAGCAAGAGGAAGCAATGCCAAAAGCGAAATAATAATTTCTGATGACAAAATAAGTTTTCCAATGGTCAGAAAATGTGACGTGCTGGTGGCGATGAATCAGGAAGCCGTTGACCGAAATGTTAAGGACTTAAAAGAAGACGGCGTGCTCGTGGTTGATATTAGCATGGTAAAAAACATGCCAAAAATCAAAGCAAAAGTGTACTCAATTTCAGCTACTGAGGTTGCGCAGAAAGAGTTTGCTCAGAAACTCTACGCTAACATCATTATGCTTGGTGCCTTAGCAGAAATAGTCAGGGCAATTGACGACGAAGCTATGGAAAAAGCGATAACTGATTCTGTTCCAAAGAATGCAGTAGCGGCGAATTTGGAAGCATATAAGACTGGAAAGGCGCTAGTGAAGTGATTTCATCTTACACTTCGCATCATTTGAAACTCTATCATCTGAAGAAATCTTGAGCCCTTTTCCGTTATAACGTATGTCTCTCTTTCAGTCACCACGAGATAGCCGCAGTTATTCAAGTAGCCAAGATATTTCTTGGTTTGAACATAATTCAGATTAGCGCTTTGCATTATCTGAGTTAGCTTTCTGCCTTCATAATTGCTCCTGACGCTTTTCAGAATATCGCCCATAATGGAAACTCTGTCTCTATACTTAAAGGCATTAACGAATAGAGAAGAAGGAAATATCCTATCTAACACTGTTTCACTCCCCCTCTCAAATACTATTGGGTGGACGCATAATATCTATGTTTCTGTTCCCCATGGAAAACGAGTGGCAGACTGAGAAAATGGAGAATTGAGATTAAACGTGATTTTTTATTCTTCTAGCGATCTGGCTTTGAATTTCAGTCCTGTGTGAGCCTTCTTAGACAAGTAAATAGTCGTAATTATGAAAATGGCGGTCATGCCGGCAAATATGTACATAAGATTTCGAACATTCTGCGCCTGTTCAGAAGAACCCAAGATTGAGCCATAGTAAGAGGAGTTAAGGCTGTTAAACTCCTCCTGCAAACGAGTATAATTGTCAAAAAGGGTATGGTACGTATCATTTAGAGTCTGCAGTTGTGCCTGAAGCAATGTATAGCCAGACGAAAGACCGTTGTAGGCACTGTTCAAAACGGAGAAACTTGATTGCAAGCTGTTGTAACTGTTCAAGAGACTATTATATGAATCACTTAAGCTAGTCAAATTCGCTTGCAAGCTACCGAAGCCTACTAAGAGCTCATTGTAAGTATTGTTTAGATTCTGCAAATCCGATTGCAGATTCGCGAAATTGGCTAATAGACTTTGACAGGTAGTGTTCAGGTCTTGAAAGTCGCTCTGCAAACTTGTGTACAGTGAGTTAAGGGCGGCAAAATCTGACTGCAGTTTGGTGAAGTTTTCAATAAGCATTGCATAGGTGCTGTTTAGAACCGAGAAATTTCCTTGAAGATTATTGTATTTGTCCAGCAAGTCATAGTATAAGTGCAAAATTTCCGAGTATATTATTTCAATTGAGCTGTTTGTGCCAGAGTATGAAAGATATGTGCACGTTCTGGAACTGTCGTTGATGTTGAGCAATTTCGGGGTAACTTCTTCATCATTGAGGAGAACAATGAAAGGATAAGTCATCAAGGTAATAGGGATGCTGATCCTGCCAAAACCAGCGGAACTGTTGAGAGAAAAAGCGTTGAAATGGACTATTCTGTCTCTTCTTTCAGGTACAGTCTCAAAGGTGAAGCTGGAAATCGATGAGTTAGAAATAATCTCTAAATCGTTCACCACACCATCGAAGGATACCTTAAAATCGTTAAATCTTCCCATCAAAGGATAGTTGTCACGGCTGTTTTGAACGATGTCATATGGAGTGTCACCGATTCCATCACTGTTTAGGTCCTGTCCATGATAATCGCTCCAATAGTTCCCTTCATTGCCATAGCTCCAAATGTTTGGCAATTCGCTTTCAGCATTATAGGCGTTGTCGAAGTTGTTATGATAAAAGACGTTACCGTAACTGGAACTCAGGTAAATTCCGTCCAAATCATTGGAAGATATGATGTTTCTGGAAACAGTATTGCCGCTGCTTTGTTGAAAGTAAAGTCCAACGAAATTGCTGGAGACATTATTGCTGGAAACAATGTTATCACCAGAAGAGAAAACATAAACGCCGTTAATACTGTTTGAAGTAATGTTGTTGTCCGTAACTGTATTGTTCACGTTTGAAAAAACAAGCCCAACTCCATTCGTGTTGCCAAAGATCCTGTTCTGACTTACGATGCTGCCACTGGAATGGTCCAGAAGTACGCCATAGTCAGACGCTGATCCCCCGCTACCTTTTACAGTAAAACCGCTAAAACTGACGTTGCTCCTATAGATCCAGACAACACTTCCAGAGACTCCTTGCCCATCAATAATCGTTGCGCTCGCGCTTTCTCCAACAAGTGTCAGACTCTTGTTGATGAATACATGCTCGAAGTAATTTCCGTTCGGCACAAAAATAGTTTCGCCTGGACTAGCAGCATCCACGGCACTTTGTATTGTACCGAAAACTCCCATTCCTCCACTGTCGCCAACGATAAGCCGATTTGACTCTGCTCTGATGGAGAATTTATAGCCTCTTGTGAATAGCGCCAAGAGGCTGAAAGCGATTAATAATGTTAAAAAGACCTTTTTCATGCTAACCACCACTCTGTTGACAACTCAAAAAGCTATTGGACGTCAAGGCAAACATCATCCTTCCCCTGAAAGAACCTTTCCCAGAAGGATGGAACATACGATTGCAATTGAAAAAGCCGGAACGAAGATTAGCGGATCAACAACTGATTGTACAAAATCCCAGACTATAAAGCCATATAATGCCACAATCATGGTCACAAGAGCGAAGGAAAGAAGCACACGTCTGAATTTTGTTGATCTGACTATTTCAATGCTTTTCTGATTCATCGTTGTGCCCAAGAGGACTAGACTGTGTTTCACTTGTTCATCGTTGGCAAGGACAACCAAGTTTTTGTCAACGTCCTGAAATCTATAGCTTGTAAGCGCATATTTCTGCAATTCCCATGGTCTTTTTTTTGGCAAAATAGTCAGCAGGTTGCTCTTCTCCATCTTCTTCAATATCGTCTGAATTTTGCGAATGAACTGGACATCATTGGCTTTTTCTTCTCCATACAGTTTTTTCGTTATGTCTTTGACGTCTGGAAAGAACAAATCAAGCTGGAAACTGGCAATAGTCTTGGCAAGTGCATATTGATACTCTCCTTCCCGCAATCGAATGGCACTGATTTTAGGATTAGCGGTAAGCGCTTCCTTTAGAAACCGCACTTCGACTGGCGTCAGTTTACGTTGAGACAACGTTTTCGCCTTGTCAATAGTTTCAATTGAAAGAGAATAAAAGCACTTTCATGGTCTTAAGTCTTTTTATTTATGTCTTTCAACAAAGTCTACTGAAAAAACTCCTATCCTTTTAAAAACACATGTATTTAGTGATGATGTTTGGATGGAGAATTATATTAGAGAGCTTGACCTTTATAGTGCGCCGCTGAGGAAGAGATATGGAACTTCGAAGTTTCTTAACTTGCATAGGAAATACAGAAGTGACTTTGAGATAATTGCTTTGATTCTGGAAGCGTTGAAGGTTGAGAGCGCTGGTCGTTATGTATTGATGAAACACACTGGAGTAAACTACGCGCAACTTGAAAAGTACTTGAAAACTCTCTCCATCGTAGGCTTCATTCGTATGGAAAATCGTCAAGGTCAAGCTCTCTTTAGAGTAAGCGAAAGAGGTCTTGCTTTTTTGGGTCAGTATTATGTTTTGTTAGGAATGCTGTTGAACGCTTACTCGGAAAATGAAACACGAAACAATCCTTACGAGGCTGAAAACGAGGCGTCAATTGGTCAACAACGAACAGCCATACGAGTCATAAAGAAATAGTGAGTTCCTGATTCACGCGAAACTATCTTCTCACTCAATCCACATAGATGTTTGACTTCCAAGAGAAGCTAAAACCATTGGCCTGAAGAACAAAGCTATTATTTTTCGCGCTTTATAACTACGTCGACAGAGTAAAGCAGAATTTACTATGGTTAGGGGAAAAAGCACTTGGCTAATAAGTTTACGTATGCGGATGCGGGCGTAGATCGAAAGTTGAGAAGTGAATCCAAAAAAGCGCTTCAGGTTTTGAAGGAAACGTACAGATTTGGCAAGATAATTCAGCTTCCTTACGGAAACATCTTTTCTTTGAAAGAAAACTTCTATCTTGACTTAGTTATTGAAGAAGTGGGAACCAAAGTTCTTGTCGCTCAACTTGCAGAGAAGTATGACACAATCGGGATTGATGGCGTGGCTATGGCGGTCAACGACGTCATACGCTCTGGCGCTAAGCCTTTTGCTCTCGCAGATAACATCCACATGCAATCTTCAGACCCAGTTTTAGTTCAGAAACTTTTGAAGGGAGTTACGATAGGCGCTCTAGAAGCAGAATGCATCATTCCAAGCGGCGAAATTGGTGATGTAGCCGAAATTTTAAAGGGTTTGACAGATCGAAAAGCTTTTGACATTGTTGTTGCCGCCGTCGGAGAAGTATCAGAAAGAAAGATAATTTATGGAAAAGACTTGAAGGCAGGCGACAGCATAGTAGGTCTACGAAGTTCCGGACTTCACAGCAATGGAATTTCCCTCGCAAGAAAAGTTTTGCTAAAGCAGTGGGGTGGAAAATACGAGCCATTTATTGTCCCGGAAGGACTAGACAGGGAAATAATATACGAAGTTCTGGAACCAACAAAAATCTATACTAAGCCGTTTCTCAGAGTTACTGAGCAGGTTCAGGTGAAAGCAGCAGTTCACATAACAGGTGACGCTTACATGAAGTTCAACCGTTTATCAGAGTCCTCCAAGGGCATGGGCTTCCAATTTGACAAGCTAAAGCCACAGCCGATTTTCGATTTGATACAAAGAACAGCTGCTGCCCAGGGCAGAAGAATAGCTGATGAGGAGATGTGCAAGACCTTCAACATGGGATGGGGATTCGCGATAATTGTGGATGAAAATGATAGAGATGAAGCCATTGACCTCCTCGAAAAGGCAGGCGAACACGCAGAGGAGATAGGAACAGTCACCGACGCTGAAGGAGTCAAAATACTCTACAAGAATAGGAAATTTGCTCTCAGATAGTTGTTTGCGTTTTACATGATGAAAGTGCTTAAATTCCCACGAAATTTAACTTAGTTTATGAAATACCGTTTGAAAATTGAAGTAAGCCTGAAGCCGGGCCACAGCGATCCAGAAGGTGAAACCACGGCACGTTTGTTAAGAGAGCTTGGTTACAAAGTGGCCGAAGTCAATGTTAGCAAAGCTTACACAGTAGCTTTAGAGGCTAGATCGCAAGAACAGGCTAAGGAAAAAGGCGAAGAAATCTGCAGACGGGTTCTCGCTAATCCAACGAAGGACAATTACTCCATTATCGTTGAGGAAGAAAAATGAGTGAAAGCCTCTACATTCACAGAAAAACATCGTTTCAGGTTTTGGAGATCAATCTACAAAATGCTTCTGACGAACAGCTGCAAAAGATAAGCTTCGAGCTAGGTATAGGTTTAGACCTGCACGAAATGAAGACGCTAAAAGAGTATTTTGGAAGGAAAAAACGTAGTCCTACAGACGTCGAACTTCAAACGATCGGGCAGACATGGTCTGAACACTGTTTTCACAAGACTTTCAAAGGCAGAATCAAAATGAAAGAGAAGGAAATCAATAGCCTTTTCAAAACCTACATAGCCAGCCCCGCAAAGGAGATTGACCCACGTTGGTGTTTTTCTGTTTTTGAGGACAACGCGGGCATAGTCAGATTCGACAAGGATTATGGGATAGCTATAAAGGTTGAAACACACAATCATCCATCCGCAGTTGAGCCCTTCGGCGGTGCTGCCACAGGAACTGGGGGAGTAATCAGAGACATCCTAGGTGTGTGGGCTGACCCTATTGCATGCACTGATGTTCTGGGCTTTGGTTCCTTGGATTATGATTATGAAAAACTCCCTCAAGGAGTGAAACATCCGAAATATGTTTACATGGGTGTTGTCGCAGGTATCGGAAGTTACGGCAACAACATGGGAATTCCAACCGTGAATGGAGCTGTCTATTTTGATGAAAGCTATGTTGGAAACGTTGTTGTATACTGCGGCTGTGTTGGAATTCTGCCTCTAAAGAAGTTTAAGAGAAACGCCAAAGCAGGCGACGTCGTTGTTTTGGCAGGAGGAAAGACCGGGAGAGATGGCATCCACGGAGTCACCTTCGCTTCAGCAGAATTGACAGAAAAGTCGGAGGAGGTTTCGAGGCCAGCGGTTCAGATTGCCAACCCTATTGAGGAGGAAAAGCTGAAGAGGGCCGTAATCAGAATTCGGGATCTCGAGTTGGGCTCTGCCATTACTGATTTGGGCGGAGGAGGCTTGTCTTCAGCTTTGGGAGAAACAGCGAAAAAGTTTGGCTGTGGTGCCATTGTGGAACTTGACAAAATACCGCTGAAGCACTCTGGGATAGCTCCTTGGGAGATTTACGTTTCAGAGTCTCAGGAAAGAATGCTTTTGACAGTACGTCCTGAAAACTTTGAAAGGGTTCTTGGTGTGTTTGAAGAGGAAGATGTTGAAGCCACAGCTATAGGGAAATTGACTTCGGACGAGGTTCTTAACCTTTATTTTGGAAGCGAGAAGGTTGCTGAGTTGGACATTCCTTTCTTGTTTGAGCCTCCCAAGACTATCAAAACCGCAGACTTAACCCAGACAAGTCTTGCTGAACCGGAGTTTGCAGAGCCTAAGAATCTAACCGAAACTGTTTTGCAGATGTTGTCCATGCCAAGCATTGCGAGCAAAGAAAGCGTTGTACGCACCTACGATCATGAGGTTAAGGGCAATACTGTTCTCAAACCGTTGCAAGGAAAGTATAGTGGACCAAACGATGCGGCTGTGTTGAAGCCTTTGCAAGATTCTTGGATGGGCATAGCGATTTCATGCGGCATGAACCCTAGCTATGGGAAGATTGATTCGTATTGGATGGCTGCCTCCGCCATTGATGAGGCGATAAGGAACAATGTTGCTGTTGGGGGCAGAAGAATAGCTTTGCTTGACAATTTCACGTGGGGTAACCCCGAGAAGCCGGAGAGGTTAGGCAGTTTGGTGAGAGCCTGTGAAGCATGTTACGATTTTGCAACTACTTTTGAAACTCCATTCATCTCTGGAAAAGATAGCCTTTACAATGAGTCTCCCTTTGGGCCTGTTACGCCGACGCTTCTGGTGACTGCGTTAGGCATTCTTCCGGACATACGCTCTGCAGTGTCAATGGACATCAAAGGACCAAACAATTCTCTTTACGTTGTTGGAGAAAGCTTCAATGAGTTAGGCGGCTCTGAATACTATAAGATGAAAGGATTCATCGGCAAATCTGTGCCTAAAGTCAGAAAGAGAGCGCGCAAAACTTTCAGAGCGATCACAAAAACCATTGACCGAGGATTAGTCAAAGCCTGTCATGACTTGTCGGAGGGTGGTTTGGCGGTGGCGGCGGCGGAGATGGCTTTTTCAGGTGGATACGGGTTGGAGCTGGATTTGAGGAAAGTTCCTCGAAAAGGCTTGAATCGTGACGATTTCGTCTCGTTTTCTGAGTCCAACAGTCGCTTTTTGGTTGAGGTGCCAGAACAAGCTCACGAAGAGTTTGAAAGGGTGATGAAAGGCAAGGTGTTTGCGGAGATAGGGAAAGTCACGAGGGCTTCCAGTTTTTGCTTTGTCGGATTGGATGGCACGGTTGTAGTGGACACTTCACTGAAAGAGCTTTTGACAAGTTGGAAACAGACTTTGAGCCGAGGAGTGTGAATCTGTGAAGCTTGAAGAGATTAACGTTTGCATTTTGCGTGTGGGCGGAACAAACTGTGATGCTGAAACAAGAAATGCGTTTACAGACTTGGGTGTTAAAGCAGAAGTTTTGCATGCCAATCAAGTCGTCAACCGCAAAAATCTCCTAGACTATGATGCTCTGGTTATTCCAGGAGGCTTTGCATACGGAGATTATGTGCGTGCAGGAGTTATTTGGGCAAAGTGGCTTCTTGCAAGATTGGGAAAGGAGTTGAAGACGTTTGTTCATGAAGACCGACCGATTCTCGGCATATGTAATGGCTTCCAAGTTCTTGTCGAAGCAGGATTGCTTCCTGGATTTGAGGGAATAAGCATGTGTCCAGAAGCCGCATTAGCCACGAACCTTCCTCCTGGCTACAACTGTCGCTGGGTTTGCGTCAAACATGAGAACATGGGAAAGTGCGTATTCACTACAAACATTGCGAAGGGAAAAGTGTTGCGGATGCCAGTAGCCCATTCTGAAGGAAGATTCATTTTTGCGAAAGAAAAAGAAAAACAATTTCTTAAAGAACTCTACGAGAATGACCAACTCGTATTCAGATACTGCCATGAGAACGGCGAATATGCCAAAGGACGGTTTCCAGTTAATCCGAACGGTGCGTTTCATGACATCGTTGGCATATGTAACGCAGGAGGCACCGTATTCGGGCTGATGCCTCATCCTGAAAGGGCGTTTCACTGGTGGCAGCAGCCGGACTGGACAAAACGAGGAAGGATGCCGGCTTATGGGGATGGAAAACTGATTTTTGAGAATATAGTTCAGTATTTAGAGAAAACGTTCTAGCTCTTCTAGCCGTGGAAGCCCAGCTCTTGCCCCCATCTGCATTATGCACCGTGATGCCACAAGGTTGCCTGTTTTTCCGCATTCCAAGAGGCTTTTACCGTTTATCAAGCCAAATAGGAAACCGGCGTTGAAGGCATCGCCTGCGCCTGTCGTATCTACAACTTTTGCTTTGACAGCTCGTATGTGATGTGCTTCTTTGCCATCTGTTACATAGCAGCCTCTGCTTCCAAGCTTAACGGCAACAATTTTAACTCCTGTTCTAAGCATTGTTTTCGCTGATTTCTCGTAATCGGCTTCTGCAGTCAGGATTTCCAGCTCTCTAGCATTCGGCAAAAAGACAAACGTTCTACGCAGAATAGATGCCAACGCCTTTAGTCCTTTTCTAGCGTGTAACTCGCCAGTATCCAAAGTGACTTTCACGTTTTTCGGCAACACTTCTACAAGTTTCTTCTGCGACTGGAAAGAATTTTCTCCAACAAAGGAGGATAAATGCAAGAATTTGCTGTTGAAGATATGTTTCTTGTTTATTTCTTCAAATATTATCGAGTCATTGACTCCAGGGTCAACGTATAGGGCTCGTTGCCCTTTTTCGTCCACAAAGCCCATGACTGCGCCGCTACGTCCATGCTCTGACCGTATTATTCCGTGCGTATCGACACCGTCTCGTCTGAAATCTTCAAGGAGCAACTCGCCGTCTCTGTCAACTGCCACTTTTCCAATAAAGCTTGCTTTGCAGCCAAGCCTAGCCAATCCAACAACCGTGTTGGCTGCTGACCCTCCACATGTTTCTGCATAATCTGTAACGAAGCTTTCTCCTTCCGCTCCGGCGATGCGATTCACTTTGAAAAGCTTATCTACGTTAAGAGCTCCGAAGCCGACGATGTCAAACTTTTCCATACTTGCAACCCTTAAAGGCAGATTGCCACCATTCAGACATTTATGGCATTTTCATTTTTTAACGCTTACTGAAGGCTCGCAAACACGTTGATTGAACTACTCGTGCTTTGAAATGTGAACAATTATAAAGGTGCTAGCATCTTTGTTGAATGAGATGGCGGGCTAAATGCATCGCAAGCTTCTTGTTGCTGCAGTGCTCCTGGCAGTCTTGGGAGCAGCTTTCCTTTCTGGTTTGGTTCTCGCATCGAGATATGAAAGGTTCATCTTGACACATGACCTGTTTGTGGAAGAGTTCAAGCAGATATCCGAGGGAGTTTATGCTGCCAATGTTTCAGATAATGGAGCCAGAGTCGCTAGTATTTACATCAGGGTGGATCATGTAATCGAACAGACCGACTATTATCCTGTGCTGGTTTCAATTTGGCATTCGGAAGATACTGAGCTGGATTCGCTTTTTCTGAGTTTCTCTGGGGACAGCTTCATCCAAGTCTACTTG
>Ga0335070_10008314_pt1 | contig 12162 bp, 7 predicted proteins | sample Lox_Sample_13_FD_206722 | JGI IMG/M metagenome (GOLD analysis project Ga0335070, IMG submission 206722) | Soil microbial communities from Loxahatchee National Wildlife Refuge, Florida, United States - Lox_Sample_1.3 | ecosystem: Environmental > Terrestrial > Soil > Wetlands | place: USA: Florida...
CGCCCGTGCTAGGCGAGGATGACCTTTCAAACAACATTGATTCGACCCTTCTTTATGTTCGTCCCATTAGGTTTGTTCTGTTTGATAGCTCACACGACTATGATGGAGACTCTTTATACGGTAACTACCTGTTATTAGATCAACTGTTGACTGCAAACGGGTTCGTTGTTGACGAATTGACCGCTGGACCGATAAACTCTGCGCTGCTCTCCCATTACGATATCCTCGTCTTGATGGATCCTGAATTTGACTTCTCACCTTCCGAAATAACCGACATTCACAACTGGGTCTTAAGTGGTGGCGGGCTGTTTGCCATACCGGATGGAGGCTATCCGCCAACCATGAACAAGTTGCTGGCTCCGTACGGTGTGCTGTTGACCTTAAACTCAGGCGGTTATGGAACCACCGATGACATCGCAAATCACACCATAACACAGGGGGTAACACAAATCTACGTTAACTGGGTTCAGGAAATATCTGCCGTATCACCATCAACACCAGTGGCATGGATAACTTATTCAGGTCAACGTTTATCTTTTCTGTCAGCGTCGGACGACGGTGCAGTTGTCGTTTTGTCTGACAGCAACGTCATGGACAATGATGGGTTAGGAGTTGCTGACAATACGCAGCTGATGATCAACATATTCAACTGGGTTGGAGTCAGACCCGAGCACGACTTGGCTGTGAGTCTGGAGGCTCCGACTTTTCTGGAGCCCAATACTTCAACAGTGTTGAACGCAACAGTGTACAACCGTGGCTTGAACAATGAGACCAGTGTGCAGTTAGAGTTGGTGATAAATGGAACGGTTTTTGATTCGGCGACAATCCTTGAACTGCCGATCAAAGAGTCGTACACATTCAGCTCTCCTTGGACACCGACAAACGAGGCGTATTATAACATAACTGCTTATGCTCTTCCTGTCCTCGGCGAAGACTACTTGAAGAACAACGTCGCAGTGGAAATCACCATTGTAAGAACTGTTAAGCACGTTCTTTTCGATCAGGTTCATGGTGATGATTACATCGGTTACTATAACCAATGGATGGGAAGCCTAGAAGGAAGAGGCTACGTGGTTGATGCTCTATACACGTATCCTGTCACGCCCGAGGTGTTGGAAAAATATGACGTTTTCATTATTCCAGGGGCTTCGACTTGGTATACAGCAGACGAATTATCGGCAATACAGAGTTTCGTCTCAAACGGAGGTGGACTACTAGTCATAGGCGGCTACAATCCAAGCATCTTCACAGACCTGACTGGTTTTGCGGGAATCGCCTGGTCGTGGGGAGGCGTCGGGGGCATCACCACAGATATCACTCCGCATCCTGTTACCGCCGGGGTCGAATCCGTGTACATTGCTTCTCCATCGGTGACACTGTACGGGAACGAGACTGCGCAGGGCCTGATCAGAGACCTTCAAAACGACACTATGCTTGCAGTTTCTGAGCAACCGAGCGGGAAGGTCGTGGGCTGCGCTGATGAATACGGACTGTTTGACTACTATATCAATCAAGCAGACAACATGCTTCTCGCTGACAACATGGTAGACTGGTTGTCGATGCCAATTCGAGTTGAGCACGATGTGTCGCTGAGTCTAATGGTTCCATCTTCGATGCAGTTAAATGAATCAGCATCGGTCAACTTTGCTGTCACCAACAGAGGGCTGAACAATGAATCGAATGTTGAATTGTACCTCCTCATCAATAACGCCACGGTTAGCAGCACAGCAGTTCCCGAACTGGACGTAGAACAAAACTACGACGTCAGTTTCGACTGGACGCCGACCGAACCAGGAACGTACAACTTTACAGCGTACACGCCGCCTTTGGCCGGAGAAACAAATGTTGCGAACAACGTTGTCACAAAATGGGTCTCCGTATTCTACGTGCGATCTTACGTGTCACACGAAGCAGTTGGCGAGGGCACGGCTATGAACTGGCACGCGGACAACGGCAGTTGGAATTACACTCTTCCCTTCAGCTTTCCATTCTACGGCGTGCTCTACAATAACATCTACGTGTCAAGCAACGGCTTGATAACATTTCTCGGTCCCGACGCTGATGCGGTCCACAGCGTTTCTGCACTGTCTGGCAAACTAGCGATAGCCGTTGCTTGGTACGATTGGGACACCTATCCTCCGCATGACATATACATCTGGCAAAGCGGAATGTACGTTGGCATCCGTTGGGACGTCGAGGCCTTCGGCGCAGGTTCTCCTGCCAACTTCGAGGCGGTTCTGAGCTCCGAAGGTGCTATTCAGCTCAACTACGACCACTTCGTCGGACACCCATTAGCAACCGCTGGCATTTCCAACGGAGCAGGACACGTACTCGCCGCAGACCTGTCAAACCTTGACTTCGGTGACACGATTGTTTTCTTACCGTTCCTTGGTGAGCGCAATATAGCTGTTGACAGTGTGAGCGCGTCCACCAACGAAACACCGGCTGGAAACCCTGTTAACATTGCTGTGGTCGTTGAGAACAAAGGCAACTTTTCTGAAAACTTCCAGGTCAGTGCCTACGCCGTCTTTCAGAACACTTCACAGGCTTCTTCTATGATGAAGCCCTTGGGAACAAGGATATATCTTGACCCGTCCGAGTATAATTTCACGACAGACTCGGTCTCTGTTGGATATCGGTTCAACGTGACATTCAGAGTTGACAACGTTGCAGACCTTTACACTTGGCAAGTGGGCGTCTACTTCGACGGCGCGATCCTAAAACCGACACGTTGGTTTGAGCCCCGGTGGGACCCTGAATACGTTTTCACAAACCAAACAACATTAGCGGCGCAGGACATTGGAACGAATCATGCCTTGGTCGGCGCCACATTATTATCATTCCTCCAAGAACAGCCGTTCAACGGAAGTGGCAAACTGTGCATAATCGAATTCGAAGTAACGGCTGCTCCTCAAAATGGCCAAATGTACTCGTCCAACTTGAACATAAACAACACAGACACTTTTCTGGATGACCAGAATAACGTGGATATAGCAACGGCTAAAGAGAACGGGTTCTACGAATTGCAATCAGTGACGGTTACTGGACAATACCTGATAGGAACGTTATCTGTCCTAAGCCTCGCTCCCGGCGAAAAGCGTGCTCTCACCTTTACTTGGGACACCTCAGGAGTTGCGCCGGGAGACTATGAAATCCATGCAGAAACGTCCGCTGTTCCCTGCGAAACAGACGGGCAAGACAACTTGTGCTATGACGGGATAATCACGGTCAAGCCAGGCGTGGCTTTGATCCATGATGTTGCGGTGACCAATATAACGGGCTTACCGAGTTTCGCTTATGAAGGCTGGACGCTGAAGCTTAACGCGACTGTAGCAAACCTCGGAAATGCGACTGGAGACTTCACAGTGAGGTTGTATTACAACAACACAGCAATCGCGACGCAGAACGTCGTGAACCTGGGCGCAAACGCTACTTTGACACTGAACTTTGATTGGAACACTACGTTAGTTCCATGCGGCTACAATTACACGATAAGCGCAGTGGCAAGCACGGTTCCGGGCGAGACGAACACAGCAAACAATGGACTCGTTGCTGGACAAGTGGAACTAAGGATCATGGGAGATCTCAACGGTGACGGCATGGTAGATATGAAGGACGTATTGGCGGGGATGATTGCTTTCTGGTCGTATCCAGGACGTGCTAAGTGGAACCCTTATGCAGACCTTAATCGAGACGGCCGGGTGGACATGCGGGATATAGTTGTCATAGTTCTGAACTTCAGGAAACACGTCTAGACATTGCTGCCCCTAGCGCGCGAGCAAAAAACACGCGTTTGCTCGGTTGAAAATTATGACGCAATCGACTGTTCTTTTACTAGTACGATGGTGTTCTAAAGCTTAGCATTAAGCACCACTTCGTTCTGTTTCGTTAATTCTAGGTGAAAGGATTTGAATAGGAAATTGAAGGCAGAGTTGATGCTGGCCATAATTCTGGCAGTGTCGCTTTCACTCTTAGCAGTATACGTAGATAAGTCCAGAAACGGAGAATCCTCGGTCGATGTATATCTTCGAAATGCACGCAGCTTTGACTCAGCAGTTCAAGGCACATCGAGTTCATCGATTCAGCAGGTGATTTCGGAGAATATCCAAGGCGAATTAAGGAAGGGCGAATTTGAAACCACCGTTCAAGACGTAAAAACCTTAGTAGCTAATTACAGTGGAAGAATTCCCTCTCTTCACATGGGGTATGAAAACGAACTGTGGAGCGGGACATTCGATTGCAGATTGCCCACAGACAACGTTACGTCGTTCACTTTTGACTTAAGAAAACTCGTCAACGATCATGGAAAAGTCACTCACATCTCAATAGTCGTGAATGAGGTTGAAGTCAACCAGACCCAAACTCCTGAAACGTCACTTTCGGAAATAAGCATATATCTACTTGAGAAAACAGAAGGTGCGTCACCGTTCTTAGATCAGCTCGGATCAATAGTCCTTCCTTTGACAACAAGCTTGGTGTGGATCGCCGAAGGACTGTTTGTAGGGGTACCTCTATGCTTCGTCTCCCTCGGCGTCGTGATCATGGTGAACAGAGGAATCCTGCCAGTGTGGAAGAAACAGTTCAGAAACAAGAGTCTCGCAAAAGACAAATCAGAGAGCGTTAGTAGCTAGACCAGTCTTACGAGAAAACGTTCGTGGCGCGCGCGTTCGATATATTTAGATTCATGGTGCGGTCGCCGGGATTTGAACCCGGGTCGTCGGCGTGGGAGGCCGATGTCCTAGCCAGGCTGGACTACGACCGCTTTAGAATGATACGAAAATGAGATAATTCGCTTGAACTTTTATTCTTTCCCGTACAGCCATCCGAATTTTGTTTAGGTATTTTCTTGTCGTGTTTTGTAGGTTTTTTGTTTCTTTGTGAGGTGCAAGCGGCTTGACAGGTACACGGTGGTTACGAGAAGAGTTGCCGTGAGAGCAGCAAAGACATACGTGAGATTGCGCAAGTTCTGTTCATTTTGAGACTGGTTCAATAAGTTCTGCTCCAGGGCGGAGTTCAAGGAAAGCAAATCGCTCTGAAGCTGAGTGAGGTTCTGTAGGAGGGCATCGTACTTGCTCAAAAGGGCCTGGTATCCATTCGTGTAGTTTGTGAGCATGGTCTGATAGGTTGAGTTCAAACCGTTGAAATCCGCTTGAAGTTTAGCATATTTATCAAGTAACTGATTGTAAAGCTGCAGTTCATTAGAGTAAATCACGTAAATGGTCAAGTTGTTGTTTGGGTAGCTGAAGTAAAGGTATGAACTTGTGCCGTTCGAGGGGCTGAGCAAAGACGCAGTTATTGTCCCTGCGGAAGTTGTAACTATGAACGGCGGGCCCATCAACGACGTAGGAATCGTGATTCGACAGAAGCCTGTCGTGCTTTGCTCTCCAGACGCATTGAAACTGAGAATTTTGTTGCCTGTCTGTCCATCGATTTCGAATAACAAATCAAAGATCGTTGAATTACTGATGATAGCAATGCGGTACGTTACGTTTCCGATATTAATATCGTATTCCGCATAGGACCCCATTAAAGGGTAGTAATCAAGGTTGCTGTCATCTATACGGTACGGTTGCGCTCCGACACCATCACCATTCGAATCTTGACCAGTGAAATTGTAGTCAGCCCAATAGTTCCCTTCGTTTCCGTGGCTCCAGATGTTGGATGATCCGCTCGTGACAGGATGTCCGGTCTCGAAGTTGTTGTGATAAAAATTGTTCTTATTGCTTGAGGACGTAAGAAAAAGTCCTTCACCATCGTTAGAAAGAGTGTTGCCAACGAATGTATTAGTACCAGAGTAATAGAGGCCTATTGCTTGTCCGTTAGCTGAAAAAGTGTTGTTCGAAAAAAGATTGCTATTCGAGTATAAACACACCAACCCGTTGGTATTGTTGAAGATGATGCTGTCTACTACATCATTGCTGGTCGAAGAAGACAAATCAATGCCCGTGTAGGTGTTCATGACTCTGACGCGGTCAAAGAAAATGCCTCTTGCTTGATTCACGCTAATTCCAGTGGTGAAATTTTGCGAACCGCTTTTCGTGACCGTGAAGTTTTCGATCGCAACGTCATCTACTTCTATTGAAATCACGGTACTGGCTCCATCGCCATCGATTATCGTGGTGTCTCTGTCATCCCCAATCAAAAACAGGTTCCTGTCGATGATGAGATGCTCAACATATGTCCCGCTGGCTACCAGAATCGTTCCGCCGGGATTTACGTTGTCTATAGCACTTTGAATAGTCGAGAAGTCGGCTGGAACATGTATGGTCTGGAACCCTGCTCTCGCAAATTGGAGCCTCGCAAGAGGAAGCAAGAACATCAAGAACAGTAGAATAGGTATGAGCCAAGAGGGTTTTGTCAAAGCGACCACGTTTCCTTATCACGGTGTGTAGGGCAACTAAACAACAGGATCATTCTTAGAATCATCTTCCTGCGAGCAATTCCCCTTCTACCAGAGAAGACACGATTGCTACTGAAAGTCCGGGGACAAACACGATTGGGTTTATGATCGGTTGCACCAGAGACCAAACGACGACGGCGTAGGATGCGACAAGAACCAAAGTCACGGCCAGAGTCTTGCGATAGTCTCTTTTGCTGTCATCTTGCTGCGTCAAAGCCGAGCGAAGCTCATCTTGCGTCTGTTTAATCTGTTGGTCTGTCGCGAGGACAACAATGTTCTTGTCACTGTCTTGAAATTTGTAACTTGAAAGCGCGTATCGTTGAAGCTGCCAAGGATTTTTCTTTGGCAATATCTTGACCAGGTTGCTCTTCTCCATCTTCTTCAATATGGTCTGGATCTTGCGGACGAACTGCAAATCAAGAGTCTTCTCTTCTCCGTACAGCTTTCTTATCAGATCTCTCACATCAGGGAACATGAGGTCCATCTGGAAGGACGCGATGGCTTTGACCAAGTTGTACTGGTACTCGCCTTCTCTTAAGCGTAGATTGCTGGAGACAACATCTGCGCTAGCTGCTTCTTCGAGAAATTTCGCTTCTTGCGGCAGTAGTCGACGTTGAGACACACCTTTGCCTCCTGTCAAATAGTCTAATCTGGGTCGAATTAAAGAGTTTGTCTCTTATTCAATAGTTTCAATTGACCTTAATAATAAATGCTTCGAGACCCGATACGTACCAATTCAATTCTTTCAACAGTCATGCAGGTGTTTTCAACAGAGTCTACAGAAAAATGGCTTATCTCGTTAAATGAGTGGTATTGTATTGAAGTGCCAAAGCTTGGAAACCTATCTTGATGACCATGTCCTTCCGTATCCGCCTTCTCAGATGAAATACCGGACGTGCAGCTTTCCGATAGGTAAGAAATACAGAAGCCATTTTGAGATAATTGCATTGATGGTTGAGGCTGTCAAGGACAGCGATCGAGCGAAGTTCTCGATCATGAAACATGCCAACATCAACTCGGGTCAGTTTAACAAGTTTCTAAACTCTCTGATTGAAATAGGGTTTATGGAACGGTACATTTCAGACCGTAGACCAGTTTACCGGGCAAGCGTCAAGGGGCAACTATTCCTGAGGCAATATTACGTTCTATTGAGCATGTTGATGGCCTCGGAAAAAACCGCAAGACGCATACCTATGGTGTATGAAACACCACTGAGACAAAGATAGACATCGTCCGCGCAGTCCAAGCGTTGAATGTGGCAGTTGTTGTCGGCATTTTGAGGGTGTTTCTTATAAGTCCAAGACAACTAGAATTCCGGCCAGAAGGTTCCATGATGACTCGGAAACTCGTTTATTCCGATACTGGTGTGGACAGAGATCGAAGAGCTGAATCCAAGAAAGCACTCAAGACTCTAGCGCGGACTTATAGTAACAGTCGCTATGGAAGAGTGGTTGAGCTTCCGTTTGGAAGAGTGTTCCCATTTGACGACCATTATCTTGACTTGGTCGTTGAAGGAGTAGGCACCAAGGTTCTGCTTGCACAGCTTGCAGGAAGGTACAGTACTATCGGAATTGACGGCGTCGCAATGGCGGTCAACGACGTCATAAGATCAGGGGCTATACCGTTGGCGGTGGCGGACAACATACACGCGCAGGTCTCTGACCCTTTTCTCGTGCAAGAATGGATGAAGGGAATCGTGAGAGGCGCGGAAGAATCTGAATGTATAGTGCCCAGCGGTGAGATCGGTGACGTAGCTGATTTGATAAAGGGGCTTTACGTAGGCAAAGGGTTCGACATGGTCTTTGCTTCCATAGGGGAAGTGTTCAAGGACGAATTGATAACCGGCAAAGGCATAAGACCAGGGGACTCAATAATCGGGCTGAGAAGCTCTGGCGTTCACAGCAACGGCATCTCACTCGCCAGAAGGGTGCTGTTCAAACAATGGGGCGGAAGATACGAACCAGACGATGTCCCAGATGGACTGACAAAGGAAATAGTCACTGAAGTTCTAGAACCAACCAGGATTTACGTGAAACCATTCCTCAGACTCGCAGCTGAGCTCGAATTGAAAGGAGCAGCGCACATCACTGGCGACGCGTACCTTAAATTTGGCCGATTTACCAAATTTTCAAATGACATAGGCTTCGATTTTGACAACTTCAAGCCGCAACCAGTGTTCAACGTAATTCAAGAGACTGCAAGCATACTCAAGACTCCCATAACTGATGAGGAGATGTTTAAAACATTTAACATGGGCTGGGGGTTTGCCGTAATCGTAAACAAGACCGACACAGACAAGGCGGTTGACATCCTTGAGAAGACGGAACAAGAATCTGAACAAATAGGACACGTGTCGAATCGCGAAGGAATCAGAATTCTATACCAGAACAAGAGAATCATCCTAAGGTAGAGCTTTGCATTTATCTTGGCGAAAGCGTTTAAATCCCGTTAAACTCAACATCTAGACATGAAATGGCGTCTCAGAATTGAAGTCAGTCTAAAACCAGGACACAGCGACCCTGAGGGTGAAACCACCGCGCAGTTGCTGAAGGAACTTGGTTACGAGATTGATTCTGTCAACGTGAGCAAAGTCTACACGATTGTACATGAAGCAGCAACGAAGAAAAAAGCAGAAGCAAAAGCAGAAGAAATGTGCAAGAGGCTCTTGGCGAACCCAACAAAAGACAACTACTCAATCGTCATCGAGGAAACGCGATGACCAGTACGCTGTATGTTGACAAGAAGATGCCTTTTCCACTTTTTGAAATCAACCTTCGCAACGCCTCAAACGAAGAGCTCGCAGGTGTGAGCAATGAACTCAGAATCGGTTTAGGGCTCGACGAAATGAGGTACGTCCAAAAATATTTCGCAAAACAACGTCGAAATCCAACCGACGTGGAACTCCAAACCATGGGGCAAACATGGTCTGAACACTGCTACCATAAAACCTTCAAGGGCAAGATAAAATTCAAAGGAAAAGAAATCAACAGTCTATTCAAGACATACATCTCTGAAACTGTCAAGAAAATCAAACCAAAATGGTGTTTCTCTGTTTTCGAAGACAACGCTGGAATCGTGGATTTTGACAAGAACCACGGAATTGCGATGAAAGTGGAAACACACAACCATCCAAGCGCAGTGGAACCCTTCGGAGGTGCAGCCACAGGAACAGGCGGAGTCATCCGCGACATACTGGGCGTCTGGGCTGACCCAATCGCTTGCACTGACGTACTGGGCTTCGGCCCTTTAGACTTCGAATATACAAGGCTTCCAGCCGGTGTCAAGCATCCCAAATACGTGTACATGGGCGTAGTAGCGGGCATAGGAAGCTACGGAAATAACATGGGAATTCCGACGGTGAACGGCGCCATATACTTCGACGAAACCTATGTCGGAAACGTCGTCGTCTACTGTGGATGCGCCGGATTACTTCCTCTTAGGAAGTTTAAGAAAGCCGCCAAACCCAGCGACATAATTGTAATCGCAGGCGGCAAGACGGGCCGAGACGGTATACACGGCGTCACCTTTGCATCAGCAGAACTGACGGAGAAATCTGAAGAAGTATCACGTCCATCTGTGCAAATTGCAAACCCAATAGAAGAAGAGAAACTGAAAAGAGCGATAATCGCGATCCGAGACTTGGAGCTTGCATCATCAATCACCGATCTGGGCGGAGGCGGTTTGTCCTCTGCAGTGGGCGAAACCGCAAACAGGTTTGCAATGGGTGCTAGGGTGAACCTCGAAAAGGTTCCCCTGAAATACGCTGGATTAGCTCCTTGGGAGATCTACATTTCCGAGTCCCAGGAGAGAATGCTCCTGACTATGCCACCTGAAAATCTTGAAAAAGCATTGAACGTTTTCGAAGAGGAAGATGTTCAGGCAACCGCAATCGGAAAACTCGTTCCTGAGAGAGTCCTAGAACTCAGTTATCAAGGTCAGATAGTCGCGAGGATGGATCTTACGTTTCTGTTTACGCCGCCGAAAACGACGAAAACTGCAGTAATTGAGCACACGAAGTTTGAAGAGCCAAATTTGCCAGATTCAAAACGACTTACGGAAACGTTGTTGAAACTTCTTGCATCACCCAACATCGCCAGCAAAGAGTCCGTCGTTCGGACGTACGACCACGAAGTGAAAGGAAACACTGTGCTGAAACCATTCCAGGGAGAAAACGCCGGGCCAAACGACGCTGCGGTACTAAAACCGCTGAACGATTCTTGGAAAGGTATCGTGATCTCATGCGGAATGAACCCGAACTATGGTAAGATCGACACTTATTGGATGGCAGCCTCCGTGATCGACGAGGCAATAAGAAACAACGTGGCCGTGGGTGGCCGCCGTATCGCACTGCTGGACAACTTCACATGGGGGAACCCTGAAAGACCAGAACGACTAGGCAGCCTTGTAAGAGCATGTGAAGCGTGTTATGATTTTGCAGTTGCTTATGAAACACCGTTCATTTCGGGCAAAGACAGCCTTTACAACGAATCACCCTTGGGGCCAGTCACCCCGACACTCCTCATAACCGCATTAGGCATAATTCCAGACGTGCGTTCCGCCGTTTCAATGGACGTGAAGGCAAACGGCGACTCAATATATGCCATTGGGGAGACATTCTTCGAACTCGGTGGCTCGGAGTACTATAAACTGAACGGCTTTATCGGTAAAACCGTGCCCAAAGTGCGCGGGAAACAGGCAAAGAAGACTTACCGTACGTTGACAAAGGCCCTCGATTTGGGCCTGGTCAAGGCGTGTCACGACCTGTCAGAAGGAGGTCTGGCCGTTGCAGCAGCTGAGATGGCGTCTGCAGGTCGGTGCGGCATCGAAATGAACTTATTAGACGTTCCCCGACGTAATTTGAACCGCAATGATTTGGTTCTGTTCTCAGAGTCGAACAGCCGCTTCTTAGTTGAAGTTTCACAGAAAGCGCAAGATGAATTTGAAACTCTTATGAAGGGGCAAGTCTTTTCCGAAATAGGAAGGGTTACAAAAACGCGAAGCCTCCGCGTCTGGGGGTTGACGCGTGAAATTGTCATTGACGCTTCAATCAACGACCTTCTGGCAGCTTGGAAGGGATCGCTAAGCGAGGGGGTTTGAAAGTGAAAAGGGAAGAGATCAAGATCTGCGTTTTGCGCGTCGGTGGAACCAATTGTGACGCCGAAACGGGGCGTTCATTCAGAGAACTTGGGGCCAAGGCCGAAATTGTTCACGTCAACGAAATGATCAAGCGAAAGAACATGCCGGATTATGATGCACTCGTTTTCCCCGGCGGTTTCTCTTACGGAGACTACGTTCGGGCTGGGGCCATATGGGCGAAGTGGGTACTTGCGAAGTTGGGCAAAGAGCTCAAGGCTTTCGTGGATGAGAATCGTCCGATCCTCGGGATCTGTAACGGTTTCCAAGTGCTTGTTGAGGCTGGTCTGCTTCCAGGGTTTGAGGGTGCCAGCCAAGTGCCTGAGGCTGCACTAGCAACGAATGTTCCCCCAGGTTACAATTGCAGATGGATCAGTCTCAAGCACGAGAACAGAGGAAAATGCGTGTTCACTTCGAGGATGCAGAAGGGAAAGACAATCCACATACCTGTTGCGCACGCTGAAGGAAGATTTATCTTCGCAAAAGAGAGAGAGAAGCGCTATTTGGAAAAACTTGTTGAAAATGATCAGTTGGTATTCCGCTACTGTAAGAAAGATGGCGAATACGCCCAAGGTTCTTATCCAGTCAACCCGAACGGTGCATTTCACGACATAGCAGGTATATGCAAC
>Ga0335070_10008315_pt1 | contig 12162 bp, 12 predicted proteins | sample Lox_Sample_13_FD_206722 | JGI IMG/M metagenome (GOLD analysis project Ga0335070, IMG submission 206722) | Soil microbial communities from Loxahatchee National Wildlife Refuge, Florida, United States - Lox_Sample_1.3 | ecosystem: Environmental > Terrestrial > Soil > Wetlands | place: USA...
TTGCTGGGATCCGCCGATGCCGAGGCCATCGCTTCCGCGGCTCGTCTGACTAAAGGAGCGAAACGGCCAATTGCGTTGTTAGGGATGTTGGCGAGCCCGCACGGCAACGCCGAAGCGATCCGCGAGTTGCTCCGGAAAACCCAGCCGGCGGATAAACTCCTGGATGCGGCTGACCTGGTGATCACCATAGGGTATGACCCGATTGAGTACGAGCCGGCGCTGTGGAATCACGGACGGAACCGCGACATCATTCATCTCGACGTCACACCTGCGGACATCGACCGGGACTATCGTCCCCAAGTGGAACTGATTGGAGATATCGCGGCAACTGTGCGCTCCCTGGCGAATTCGATCGAGAAAAGCGTTCTACCGGCCGATTCGAACCTTCTGGCAGAAATCGCGCGCAACCGCGAGCTGTTCGAGCAACTGGCCGTAGCGAAGAATGGCCGTCCCATTCACCCAATGCGTCTGGTCCGCGAGCTTCAGGGCTTATTGAGCGACGACATGACGCTGTGCCTCGATATGGGGTCGTTCCACATTTGGTTGGCGCGGTACCTGTACAGTTTCCGCGCCCGGCAGATTCTGATGAGCAATGGACAACAGACACTCGACGTTGGACTGCCATGGGCTATTGCCGCCTGCCTAGTTCGCCCTAGCGAAAAAGTAATTTCAATTTCCGGTGACGGCGGTTTTTTGTTCTCCGCAATGGAACTCGAAACCGCGGTCCGGCTCAAGTGCAATTTCGTTCATCTGGTCTGGATCGACGGTGTGTACGACATAGTCGGTTTCCAGGAAGTGGCCAAGTACTGCCGCACATCCGGCATCAAGTTCGGTCCTGTCGATGTCGTCACCTTGGCCGAGGCATTTGGCGCGAAGGGAATGAAAATAGAAACTCCCGATCAAATTACCCCCACGCTCAAGAACGCTCTCGATGTGCAGGGACCGGTAATCATCGGAGTCCCGGTGGATTATCGAGATAATCACGACTTCATGGAAATGGTTCAGTTCAGCGCATTGAACTAACGGTCCGCGGAATTTTCAACCGGAGTTGACACCGTCCCCGGAGGATTCGGCGCCAGCGCTCCCACCTTCATCGACTCCATTCATCCGAAGCGCGGCCGGTCGCTCGGCCGTCGAGAAAGCGGAGGGTCCCAGGACTCGGAAGGTACAATGGAGGGAACCGAGAGCGATCAATCGGTGCGGCTATTGTGGTTCGGAACTGCGGCAGGGTGACGCGGCCAGAGATGGTTACGCATACGGCTGCCGCCGTCTCATCCTCTCCGGTAAATAGCTGTAGACGTTACGTTTGGGCCCTTAGCTCAGCGGTTAGAGCAGCGGACTCATAATCCGTTGGTCGTAGGTTCAAATCCTACAGGGCCCACCAAGTCAATTATTGTCCGGCCCGGACACATCGGTAACAGATCTTCCGATGACATGGGTGACGGTTGAAGCCAGAAAGGGTTGGACGCTGCCGGTGATGGCTAAGAGTCGCGAGTTCTATCCCACGCCCATTGGCGCACGATGCGGCAAAACTGCTCGACGTACTGCGTGAGGTCGGTCGGCTTTTGGACGTATTCTTTGGCGCCGAGTTGGAGCGAGCGCTGCCTGTCTCTGGGATTCGAGGAGGATGTGAACACCACCACGGGGACCTCGGGCGGACTGCGCTGCAGCACGGCGAGGCCGGACAACTGTGGGAGATTCAGATCGAGGATGACCACGTCCGGCTCGAACATTTCTTGAGCCAACAGGTGCATGGCCTGTTCGCCGTCGACGGCCACGCGAATGCGCACGGGAAAGGGCTCGTCCATGAGTGCCTGGCGCATCAGCAGAATGTCGCCTGCCTCGTCTTCCACTACCAATACCTCGACTGGCTTCATGGGCGGTCTTTTTCTCGGTTCAATTCTTACGATCTGCGCCTGCTCCCATTTGTTTCGTGGCGGCGGGCGATGACAACAGCTAGCTAACGGGACGCCGCACGAATTCAGGCGCCGCCCAGTTTCGTACGATCCGGCACACCTGCTCGGCGTAAGTATCAAAGTGACGGGGCTTTCGAACGTACTCCGTGGCGCCCAATTTTCGCGCGCGATGCTCGTCATCGGGATCGTCGGATGCAGTGAAGACAACGATGGGGCATGGGGGCGAATACTGCTCCAATAACTTCAGCCCGGGCATCTGGGGCATCGCCAGGTCAAGGATTACGAGATCCGGGCAGAGGTGTTCGTCGATCAGGAGTTGTAGCGCCTGCCCGCCATCTTTGGCTACTCGGACATGAACCGGGAACGGCTCCTCGGCGAGAGCCTGGCGAGTGAGGAACACATCGCCAGGACTGTCATCAACCACGAGGACCTGAATTGGTTTGATATTGACCATGTTCGTTCCCGGCAGACCTGGCGTTTGTAGTGGTTGGTAGTGTGATGCGGCCGCATCCAGGATGTTTCGGATGGATTTCAGCTCCGGGGGCAAGGCGCTGATGCTATTTTTCGAGCGATTCGTTCTTGGGCTTTGTGGATCCGCGGTCGGATGAGGGCGGTTTGCGCCCTGCTTCCAAGTCCTTGGAACAGGCCAGACAGACGGGAACCTGGTTGAAGAAGAGCTTGGTTTCTGCTCCGCAGTAGGCGCATTTGGCCATTGGATGGCTAAATTGTAACGGTTAGTTACTACACGAACAATATAATCTGGTACCCGAATAGTACCTGCGGATGTCGAGCTTCGAGAGACTGGCGCGACGCGCAGGAAGAGAATGAGGCTTAGTATAATTGCGCCCATGACCAGTTACTCGCCGCGCCGTGAGTTTTTGAAGTTTCTTGCCGCCAGTCCTCTCATTGGAACGATGTGGGCAGACGAGCCGGCGCCGACTACCGTCAAGGACGTTGTCAACGTGATGGACTTCGAGCCGCTCGCACGCAAGGCGCTTCCGCCGGCGCACTGGGGCTACATGGCGACCGGCGTGGACGACGATCTGACGCTGCGCATGAATCGCGAGGCGTTCCAGCATTATCAGTTGCGGGCGCGCCGGCTGGTCGACGTGACCGAGGCCGATCTGAAGACGGAAATATTCGGCATTCGCTGGGAGATGCCGATCTATGTGAGCGCGGTGGGAAGCCAGCGCGCGTTTTATCCGGACGGAGAACTGGCGACTGCACGCGCGGCCAAGGCCAAGCGGACCGTGCAAATGTTGTCCACGGTGTCGTCGAACTCGGTGGAAGATGTGGGGAAAGCTTTGGGCGCGCCGCCGTGGTTTCAGCTATACATGCCGACCACCTGGGAGGACACCGAGAAGATGGTGAGGCGAGTGGAGGCGGCGGGCTGCCCGGTGCTGGCCTGGACCATCGATCTGCTGGCAGGCCGCAACACGGAGACCGGGACGCGGTTCATTAGAACGGACACGCGCGACTGCACGATGTGCCACACCGCATCGCCAAGGACGGCGGGCAATACACAGAGCAATCGCGGGCGGCCCATGTTTGCGGGCTTATCAGGCGGCATGAACCCGCCGGGAGCGACTTGGGCGTACGTGGATCGCTTGAAGAAACTGACGAAGATGAAGCTGGTGCTGAAGGGGATCGATACGGCCGAGGACGCGGCGCTGGCGCGAGAGCACGGGGCGGATGGAATTGTGGTCTCGAATCACGGCGGGCGGGCGACAGAGACGGGCCGCGGCACAATCGATATTCTTCCCGAAGTGGTGGATGCGGTCGGAAAGCAGATCCCAGTGTTCGTCGATGGAGGGTTTCGGCGTGGGACCGACGTTTATAAGGCGCTGGCGATCGGAGCGAGCGCGGTGGGAATCGGCAGGCCGTATATCTGGGGGCTCTCGGCTTTCGGGCAGGAGGGCGTCGAGCGCGTTCTGGACATTTACCGGGCCGAGCTGTCGCTCGTGATGCGCCAATGCGGGACGCCGAGCATCGCGCAGATCACCCGCAGTTCGGTACTGCGGAACGGAGCGAGGATCTAGGGTGCAGGCGGCGCGTCAGACTACCTTTTCGAACAGAGCGACCAACTGCTCGCGTCCGAAGACACCGGTGCGTCCGGATAGCCACTCGTAGTAGTGCCAGACGTTCCGGCCATCTTGCTCGAGGCAGTAGAAGAGGGCTTGGCTGCGGACCTGAGTGCGTTGCAGCATTTCCTGGTTGTAGGCGCGCACCTCGCCTTCGAGGATGTAGGGGATCAGGAATTTTTCGGCGGAGAATTTTTCGCGGGTTGCTTCGAAGACGATTTGGATGATGCGCCCGTTGGCATTGAACTGGATCAGGTTCGGGCCGCTGTCGCGAAACAACTCGGGAGCGAACTCTGACGGAGTGAGGTCGAGCACAGGCGGTGAGAGCAGACGATTCACAGACGCCGCGAAGTCAACGCAGATGGAGTGCAGGCGCGCCGCTCCCTCGCGTCGAAGCCGGCGGATCTCGTCGTCGGTGAGTAGGTAGCGCTGATCCTTCTTCACTTCGCTGCCCATCTGCTTTGCGAGTCGTTGAATGCGATCGTCCTCGGCCATAAGATCGTACTTCCATTTTAGGGGGAGGGCCGCGAGCAACCGTTTCGTTTCGGTGAATGACGCGCTATTCGGCGCGGACAAAACGGTAGAGCGCGAGGGGGCCAGCCGCGAGAAAGCCGCCCAGCAACCGGGGAACACGGCGGAGATCGGATGCGACGGAAGCACATCCGGCGCCGACAAGCAGGGCGCCGCGACGCATCGCGTAGAGGTTGAAGAGCGTTGAGAGCGCGGTAAACACGACGGAGGCGACAATGCTGGTTCGGATATTCGGCGTGCCGCGCAGCAGGTGTACAGTCAGTTCGAGCGAATGTGAGACTGCGGGCAGCAGAATCGCGCTTGCGGCAGCGGCCGCCCAGGCGGGTTCGGCTTTGCTGAGCGCTTGCGTGATGGCTCCGTAAAATCCGGAGGTGCAGGCGCGGAAAGCGAACTCGGCGAGCATCGCGCCGGTGGCTGCTCTCCAACCCGCGGTGAGGTTCGCACACAGGAACAGCATGGCGCGCAAGGTGGAGCTGAATACGGCAGCCTTCCAGTTCCAACGCTCAATGAGCGTCGTGCGCGGATCGGTGAACAGCTCGCTGACAGCCTGGCCTAGTGTCATTCGGTCGCCGTGTTCAGGCCCAGGTTGGTTTGATGGGCGCCGCCGCGCGGTTTATTGCAGGACGCCGCTGCATGCGGAGACAGTACGTGTAGCTGTCGTAGACCTGTTCGAAGATGCGATGCCAGTAGCGGCACAGGGCAAAGTCCCGAGCGCGTACTCGCATGCGCGCGATCGCCTCCGGGTCGCGTGCGAGCTGTACGACGTTTTCGACGAAGGACTGGGAGTCTTTGGAGATGAGACCGGTGACGCCGTCATTCACGAGATACTTGGGGCCGCCTCCGGAAGTCACGACAGCGGGAACGCCGGAAGCGAGGGCTTCCAGAACGACGTTGCCGTATGTATCCGTGTGGGAGGGGAACGCAAAGATGTCCATGCCGGCATAGGCTTGCGCCAGCGGTTCGCCGTGCAGCACACCGGTGAGTTCGGCGTTGCGGATGTTAGCCTTCAGCCACTCCTGTTCGTGGCCGTCGCCGACGATTTTGAAGCGGAAGTTCTGGATGCCGGCAGCGAGCAGCGCCTGTTCGACGTCGCGCAGAGCCCGCACGCTCTTTTCCGGAGACAGTCGGCCGACGTAGCCGATCACCAGCTGGCCGTCGGCGCGCGTTCGCTTGGCCGGCGAAAAAAGTTCGGTGTCGACGCCGCGCTGCATCAGGAAGGTCGGTTTTCTGGCGCGGCGATTCAGCATCTCGACCAGCTCCGGGTTGGGAGCGAGGAGCACGCGTGCGAGCTGGTAGTATCGCAGACTCAAGGCAAGAATGATCTGCTGCTCGGTGAATTCGGCAAGTTTGCGGCGCGTGCCGGCGGGGATGAACGAAAGCAGCTTCATCAAGCGGCGAGCGCCGAACTCGTGGATATTGGTGTGCCAGGACGCGACGAGCGGGAGCTTGAGGTCGTGCGCCACGAGCGCGCCGAGCATGCCTACGTCGCTGGGGCCAGTGATGTGCACCAGCTCCGCACCGAACTGCTGCAGCAAGGCGCGCATGCGGCTGCGATAGCGCATGAAGAACAGGTCGAACGACATGTCGGTTTCGAGACGAAAGCCGAAGCCGCCGCGCTGGAGCTCGATGGTCCAGACCGGCCCGTCTTCGGTGAGCTGGGTGCGCGGTCCAGCATGGACGTTGAGGAAAGGGAGGCCGCGTTTGCGCACGAATGCATCGAAGTGGCGGCTGGTATGGGCAACGCCGTTTACTTCGTGGAACGAATCGGTGAAAAATGCGACGCGTGGAGTCAAGCGGGAACCTCCTGCGGATCAGCAAGCGCTACACGCAAGGCTGCGCGCACCTGCCGGCTGGTGACGGCGCGCAGACCGCCGAGGAAACATTTTACGGGCCAGGGCTCGTCGCCCTGCCAGTAGGCGGAGAGGGGCTTGACGGATCCGTCGTCCTCGGTATAGAAGACGCGGTCGCTCCAGCGCCTTCGGCCAGCGGGGAGATCGGGGTAATAGCGGACGACATCGACCATGGTCTCGATCATGCGCACTCGCCAGGCTTCGCGGTATTGCGGCATGAAGAGGATGTCGCTGATGCCCTCTTCGCGCACTTCAGAGACAAACTCCGCGAACGTGCGGGTGTTGCTTAGGTTCACGTTGGCGTTGGGTTCCATGCCGTGGCGGTCGCCGCCGGAGACGAGCGCATGGCCCGAATGTTCGGCGAGCCAGATGACGCGGCGATTCTCGCGCCAGGGGCGGAGGCCATTGAGCTCCAGCGCGTGCACGTGTTCGCCGAAGCGCTCGAGGAACCGGCCGACCAACTGCGCGTGTTCGAGGGCGCCGATGCGGGCTTCGTCCCACAGCGGATGATTCATCACGATCAGGACCTCGCGCAGTTCGTGCAGCGAGGCGAGCAGCTCGGCGAGGCGCGACCTCGAAGGATTAGAGGTGAACTCTCGGAGGCCGGACATAATTCCGTGCGCCTGGCTTGGCGGCAGATTGTGGACGCCGAGGTGGAAAAATGACGGGCGAAAGGGGATAGTCCATTCGACCGAGACAGGCGCGTCGGGTTCGACGACACGCAGCATGGAGCCGGCTTGGATATTGTCGTGATCGCTGAGCGAGACCAGCGGGCTTAAGTCCAGCGAGCCTTCGATCTGGCGTCTTTCGAGATCGAAGGCCTCATGCGCCGAGAGCGGGGGGCGCCAGAAGCCGCGAGAAAAATCCAGCGTTCGTCCGGTCAGCTCGCGATAGCGCACCTCCTGCCGGCGAATCGCCGAGGTCACGAAGGGGATGCCGGCGGTATAGCGGGGGATGAAACCCAGGTTTTCCTCCGAATGGAGGCTATGGCTGTGGAGCGAGAGCCCCGTGCGAAAGCGGGTGGGTGCAGTACGATCGCGCCAGAGCCAGTGGACCTTCGAATGTCTCATGTTTCCTCCTTGCGGTGGTCGTTGCCGAGCGCTGGATCGTGCTCGAGAGTGATTCGGAGATAGGAGCGCGGCTGGAATTCGATCCGGTGCGGCAGGCCGGATTCATCATCGAGCCAGAGGTGGAAATTGGAGATCTGGCGCGTAGAGAGATCGTGGATGCGGCCGGAGAAGCGAGTCGCGGGATCGGCTAGCGCGGTTTGACGATTCGCGGCCGAAGCGGCTCCGCGGCGGGATTCGCGCGCGCGTTCCCATTCGAGCCGGTAACTTTTTGCGTTGTGGACGTAGTCGAGGCTGGACTTTGCGGAGCCGGAGCGCATGGCCTCGAGCACGGAGTAGAGAAACGTCGCCGCAGCGCCGGGGGCCGGAGTGCGGATTTCTGCGGCGGTATGGGCGGCATTGCAGAAGCGAGCGCGGATGTCTCGATTCAGATCGGAGGATTCACGGCTCGATTCGTCCGGCAAGCTGATCAAGCTTCTTTCGAAGCGGGCGCAGCCGGCGAGATGGAGGCCTTCGGCGGCTACGAACGATTCGGCCGGTTTCTGCTGGGCGAAGATGCGTTCGCGAGCCTGATCGTAGCTCTCATTGCGCGAGGAGGTGAGGAAGCCGAAATAGGCGGCTTGGCGGATGATGGAGGCGTTCTCGAACACGGCCTCCTCGATGGAGCCGTCGTATTTCAGCCCGCGTGTGCGCTGGGAATTGGACCCGCCGGCAAATCGCAAGGCAACGAGGCGCCGATCGCCCGCGATGGTTTCGCGAATGGCGGCGCAGGCGCTCCCGACGCCTTTGCGAGCGAAGATGGGAATGCCCAGTACGGTGACGACCACGTCCGCACGGTAGGAGCGCGAGCTGGGGTCCGGGAGGGGGAGGCCGGCATTGGCCAGGAGACGGTCAACGGCCGTGCCGGTTTCGATCGCGGCCGAGCTAGCTTTGCGGCGGGCAATTGCGAGTCCCAGGCCTGCGAACAAGATTCGACCGAGAGCGCGCCTGCTAATCATCGGAGACTAGTTTACGCGCGGAACGTGACCACCTTGTGACACCATGCTAGAAACATTGTTACTATTTTTTGTTTTTTAGCGTCCGTTGCCTGCTGAGATGAATGATCCGCAACCTTTTAACTCCAGTGTCAAGAAACCGAAAGGCGATCGTTAAACATTTGGCCCGCTCAGGAGTTGGAGCGGCGGGCCGTCTATCCTTGAGGAGGGCGAATGACGAATCTCGAGTTTACAGGACTGGTACTTGGAATCTCAGGGGTAGCCGGCTGTCTGGGGGCGCTGACCGGATTGGGCGGGGGGGTGGTAGTGACGCCCGCGCTCACGCTACTGCTGGGCGTGGAAATCCGGTATGCGATCGGCGCGTCGCTAGTTTCGGTGATCGCCACGTCTTCAGGAGCAGCGGCGGCGTACGTGCGCGAGGGCTACTCTAGCATCCGCATCGGCATGTTTCTGGAGACCGCGACCACACTGGGCGCATTGCTGGGCGCGTATCTCGCGACGCGGATTCCAACCGGAGTCCTGGGAATCATTTTTGGCGTCGTTCTGCTGCATTCGGCCTGGGCTTCGAGCCGCGGCCGGCCCAAGGACATGGCGGGGAAGCCGGATTCCCTTGCGGATCGCTTGCGCTTGAACGGGAGCTACCCGGGAGAGCACGGGCCGCAATCGTATCAAGTGACGCACGTGAAGACGGGCTGGGGCTTGATGTTCGGAGCAGGCACCGTATCCGGCCTGCTGGGGATCGGTTCGGGCGCGCTCAAAGTGATCGCGATGGATCAGGCGATGCATGTTCCGTTCAAGGTCTCCACCACAACGAGCAACTTCATGATCGGCGTGACTGCGGCGGCAAGCGCGGGCATTTACCTGAGCCGCGGATACATCGAACCGGCGTTGGCGATGCCCGTGATGCTGGGCGTTCTGGCCGGATCTTTGCTGGGCGCTCGGCAATTAGTGGGCGCGCGGGTTCGCGTGCTGCGCTGGATCTTCGCGGGTGTGGTGGCAGTGATGGCGATTCAAATGATCGTCAACGGTGTTCGAGGGATGTGATGAAGGCGTGGGGTGACGAGCAGTTGGAGAGGATCGTCAGCGGATTGCTGATCGCGGGCGTGTCGTTATCGGCAGCAGTGGTGCTGCTCGGCGGATTCGGATTTCTTTGGCAACATGGAGCGCAGGTCGCGGACTATCACACGTTTCGCGGCGTGGCGCAGCAATACCGCAGTTCTAGAGGCGTAGTGAGGGCGGCGACATCGCTCGATTGGCGCGGGGTGGTTCAACTGGGGCTGTTGATGCTGATTATTACGCCGATCGCGCGGGTGGCGTTTTCGCTGGTGGGATTCGCCGTGGAGCGGGACGGGACTTACGCCGCGTTGACGGCGCTGGTTCTCGCGATCTTGATTTATAGCTTTGTTGCGCCGCACTGAAGCGCTTCAGGACGGCGGCAAAGCGGTCCCAATGTTATTCGCCGGACGGGGATTCGGCGTCGATCTCTTCGGGCTTCCGAACGGGCGGCTTTACGATGCGCTGGCTCGGCGTGGGGCGGGCGTGGCGATCAAACGGCGGCAACTTGACTGGGCGCTGAGAGGCGGCGGATTTTAGAATGGCGCGGACAATGCGGATGTCGGCCAGCCCTTCTTCGCCCGAAGGCTCGGGCTCACGGTTTTTCAGAATGCAATCCGAGAAATATTCGAGCTCGGCGCCGAACTGATCGTGCTTAGGAAATTTCTTGTGCCGCGGCTTGCCGTCGCCGATCTTCAGCTCGTATGCGAGCGGGATGGAGTAGTCGTAGGCCGGGGAAAGCCGCAAGGATCCCTTGGTGCCGACGAGAGCATACTCGGAAACATCGGCAGCGCCGAAGCTGCTGGTGAAAGTAGCCAGGCGGTCTTTGGGGAAGCGGAGGACGGCGGTGGTCATTTCCGCCGTCTTGCGGAATCGCCTGTCGCCGTTGGTAGCGGTCACGCCGAGGACTTCATTCGGCTCGTCTTGAAAGAGGTAGCGGGCCGCGTTGAGGCAATACACCCCCATGTCGTAGAGGCTGCCGCCGCCGCGCGATTCGGGCTCAGTCAGCCGAACGTTGCCCGGTACAACCTGCTGCGAAAATGCGGAGGTGAAGATCCGCAGGTCGCCCAGCTTTTTGGAGCGGGCGATTTTCAAGGCTTCGAGATTCGCTTCCTCGAAGTGCAGCCGATAGGCGATCATCAGTTTGACGCGCGCCCTGCGGCAGGCCGCGATCATGCGCTTGCATTCCTTCTCGTCGACTGCCATGGGTTTTTCGCAGAGGACGTGAACGCCCGCCTTGGCGGCGCGGACGGTGTAGTCGCAGTGGAGGTGGTTCGGCAGTCCGATGTAGACGGCATCCACCTCGCCGCTCTGCAAACAGGCGTCGTACTGATCGTAGGAGAACGTCGCGTCTTGGCTTAGGCGATTCTCCTTCGCGACTTCTGTGGCTTTTTTGACGTCGCCCGTTACCAGCGCAGTGAGTTCGCTGTTGCGGGTATTCTTGAACGCCGGCAGAAATGCTGTCTGAGTGATATGGCCAAGCCCTACTGCTGCGTAGCGTATTTTTCTCACCGTTACCTCCGAAAGCCTCTGGCGTGATTTAACCTCTCACGGTTGGACCATGAGCTTGGACCGGTTGTTTCCAACAAATCGATTGACCGGGATTTCCTCATATGCTTCGATCTCGTGTTTGATTGCTTGTTCCAGTGTTTTCGGCCAGAGCGCGCTGACTTCCAGCAGCAACGCCGCTCCTCCGATCACGGGAGAGCAACGGCTGGAATGGGTGACGCTGAGCACGGTTGGACCAGCGAGTCTGGCCGGCGGTGTAATCAGCGCCGGTTTTGGAACCTGGATCAACTCGCCGCGGGAGTACGGCACGCATTGGGAAGGATTCGGCGACCGCTATGGCATCCGACTCACCGGGATTGCCACCAGCAACGTGATGGAGGCGGGGCTGGGCGCGTTGTGGGGCGAGGATCCGCGTTACGAGCGGGCCATCAGGGCGGGCTTCGGGGGACGCGTCGGGCACGTGTTGAAGATGGCGTTTCTGGCGCGCAACAGGAACGGGCGGCTAGAGCCCGCCTATGCGCGCTTCATCGCCAACAGCGGAAGTAACTACTTGTCGAACACGTGGCGCGCAGACAGCGAGGCGACGTGGAGCAAGGGAACGCTGCGAATCGGGCTAGGATTCGCCGGACGAATCGCGGGCAATGCTTTCAGCGAGTTCTGGCCGGACGTGAGCAATGCGCTGTTTCACCGAGGTAATCGGTCGGATCCGGCGCGAAGCTCCGGCAGGCCTTAGCAGCTTCGAGATCGAACGCTGGAGCTCTTTGAAGATCTGGTCCGGGCTCTTGGTGGCGTCGATGGTCACGAAATTGTAGCGCTTCGCCATGCGATCGAGCGCGCGGATAACGCGATTCTGATACTTGACGAAGCTGTCGTGCATATCCGAGCCGAAGCGCATGTCCATGCCACTTTCCCAATGATCGAAAGACCCTCGGCCGAGAACGACACGCGTGATGAGGTCGCGAACATCGGCGCGCAGGTAGTAGATGGCGTGCGGCACGAGCGCAAACGAAGCGACGCGCTCGATCCAGGCCCGGTCTTCGCCGCGAGCGATCGCGCGCGCCATCAAGGAGAAGATGTAGCGGTCGGTGAGCACCACGAATCCGGCGCGGAGGGCGGGCACGATCTCGTTTTCCAGGCGATCGGCAAAGTCGGTCGCGTAG
>Ga0335070_10008316_pt1 | contig 12161 bp, 13 predicted proteins | sample Lox_Sample_13_FD_206722 | JGI IMG/M metagenome (GOLD analysis project Ga0335070, IMG submission 206722) | Soil microbial communities from Loxahatchee National Wildlife Refuge, Florida, United States - Lox_Sample_1.3 | ecosystem: Environmental > Terrestrial > Soil > Wetlands | place: USA...
TAAGCGTTCATGGCTGCTCTTCACGACAAATTCGGCCGTTCCATCACCGATCTGCGGATCTCGATCACCGACCGCTGCAACTACAAGTGTGTCTACTGCCGCACCGGCAACGAAGGCGCGCTCTATGGAGACCTGCCTTTCTCTGCCTACTTGCGCATGGCGCGCGTACTGGTCGGAATGGGCATCACAAAAGTGCGACTCACCGGCGGTGAGCCTCTGCTGCGCAACGGTGTCGTGGAGTTCGTGCGCGAATTATCCCAGCTGCGGCCGCCCGGTGCCAACCACAACCTCGACATTGCGCTCACGACTAACGGTCATCTGCTTGCCGATCTGGTGCGACCTTTGAAAGACGCGGGGCTGACCCGGGTGACAGTTTCCATGGATGCCGTCGATCCCGACCGCTTCACACGCATCACGCGCGTGCCGAGTGGATTCGATCACGTACTCGCGGGAATTCGAGCGGCGAGAGATGCCGGACTTGGCCCCGTGAAAGTGAATTGCGTGCTGCTTCGGGGATTCAACGAAGACCAGATCATCCCGTTCGGCCTGTTCGCGCGCGAGGAAAATGTGGTCGTGCGGTTCATCGAATTCATGCCGCTCGAGGAAGATCGCGTGTGGTCGAAATCGACTGTTGTGACGCTGGAAGAAATTCTGGCGCGCATGGCGGAGTACCGGCCGCTCATCGAGATCCCGCGCGCACGCTCCGAAACGGCTCGCCGCTACCGCTTTGACGATGGCATCGGAGAAATTGGCATCATTGCGCCGGTTTCGCACCCGTTCTGCGGGCACTGCAGCCGCATCCGCATCACCAGCGACGGAAAGATTCGCACCTGCCTCTTCTCCATTTGGGACCACGATCTGCATGCGCAGATGCGGCGCGGCGTCAGCGACGACGAGCTGGCGGAATTCATCCGCGGTGTGGTCGAGAAAAAAGAAGAGCGCCATCACATCGGGGAACCGGATTTCGTCCCGGCCTCGCGTACCATGGTGCACATCGGGGGATAGGCCGCACGATGTCCGAAACACACTCCGGTCCGCCGCACTGGATACACGACCTGCTATCGCTGGCGTTTCCGCTCGCCGCCCCCTCCAAGGCCTTCACCTTGGCGCTGATGCTCGTGCCGGTGCTTGCGAGTGCCAGTCACGCGCAGACCTATCTCGGTTTCGACCGCAACGAGTATCCCGGCGACGCTAATCTCAAGACGCTGCATCAGACGTTTTCCTACACCGGGTACTGGCTCAACAATCCTCCTGGAGCGAAATCAAACTCATGGACCGGCCACCGCGTGGCCGTGGAATCCGCGGGATTCGGTTTTCTCGTGCTATTCAACGGACGGCTCTACGCAGAATTGAAGAACCTAACAAACGCTCAGCGCCTCGGGAAAGCGGATGCACTCGTGGCTGTATCGACCGCGCGCCGCGAGGGATTTCCCCGCGGCACAATCATCTTCCTGGATCAGGAACAGGGCGGTCGAATGCTGCCCGAGCAGAAGGCTTACATTTTTGCCTGGGTCGATGCAATCACCGCTGCCGGATTCGGCGCGGGAATCTATTGCTCGGGAATGATCAGTCCAGACAGTGAACGCGTTGTCACGGCGGAAGACATTCGGCAAAGCGCGGGACAACGCCAGATCACGTACTGGGCCATTAACGATGCGTGTCCTCCTTCGCCGGGCTGTGCCTTTCCTCAGAGCTCGCCCAAGCCGTCGCAGAGCGGCGTCAACTTCGCCGAGGTCTGGCAGTTTGCGCAATCGCCACAGCGCAAAGATGTCGCACTGCATTGCACGAACTACAGCCGCGATGGCAATTGCTATGCTCCCGGGACAGCTCCGTCACAGGGCCTTCATATCGACGTGAACACGGCAATCTCGCCCGATCCTTCCCACGGCCGAACCCGCTGAGCGCGCTTTGTTACTGAGCTTTAACTGAGCGGATACGCTGAACGCGTTTTCTCGATTTGCAGGAAAACAGCTTTGTTCTTTCGATACGTTTTCACAATCCTCAAACTGATTTTCACGTCTATTAACGGGTGCGTCAGTAATCTCAATCTTGCTCAGGAGAATTCAATGAAGCGCGTTGTGTTAGCCCTCACGTTGTGCATGCTCACGCTCTCTGTCGCGAATGCCGGCAGCATGGGAAAGAAAGACATCGTCGACACTGCGGTCGCAGCCGGAAATTTCAAGACGCTCGCTACCGCCCTGCAAGCCGCAGGCCTGGTCGATACGCTCAAGGGGCCCGGGCCGTTCACCGTCTTTGCGCCCACCGATGAAGCCTTCGCCAAACTGCCCGCCGGAACTGTGGAAGATCTGCTCAAGCCGGAAAATCATGACAAGTTGGTTTCCATCCTCACGTATCATGTCGTGCCCGGCAAGGTCACGGCTAAAGACGTTGTGAAGCTGCATGAAGCGAAGACTGTCAACGGCAAGGAAGTGAAGATCAATACCGAAGGCGGCAAGGTCATGGTCGATAACGCCAACGTGGTCAAGACCGACATCGCCTGCTCCAACGGAGTGATCCACGTGATCGACTCTGTGATTCTGCCGCAATAGATCTCTCCTCACTGGATGTTGTTGCTTGCTCTAGGCGGCTGAGGACAGCGTTCCTCAGCCGCATTTTTCACGCCCGGGCGGGAACTGGAGCATAGAAGAATGACAATTCTTGACCGCGATTTACACAAGCTCTGGGACAATTGAGGGCGGCGGAACTCGTCGTTTCTCGTGCTATCGAGACTCCGCAGCAAAGGACGGTCGTCCGTCTGCTTAGGAGGCAAGCCATGAGCATTGCGAATAAGCCATTGCTGTTCGCTGTCATTGTTATGGCCACATTGTCGCGAGGGATCTGTACGGCGCAGGCAAAGAAAGCCGAATCTGCCCCGATCCCTACCCAAATCGCTGCCGCGAAGCGAGTGTTCATCGCGAACGCCGGAGGCGACGATCCCGGCATTCTTGAGCCCCTGTTTTCGGGAGGCGCGGACCGTTCTTATAGCCAGTTCTATGCGGCGATCAAGGCCGCTGGGCGCTATGAACTCGTGGGTTCACCGGGCGAAGCGGACTTGCTCTTTGAGATCGGGTTCAGGGCTCCTGTTGCCCAGACCGAGCACTGGCTCACTTACGATCCACAATTCCGCCTGGAGATTCGCGATCCCAAAACCAATGCGCTCCTGTGGGCGTTCAACGAGCACATGGAATGGGCGATCCTGCAAGGGAACCGCAACCGCAATTTCGATCAAGCATCGGCGCGCATTGCGTCAGACGTGCTAGCCCTTGCGGCACGAGCCACGGCTCCGGTATCGCAAGCAAATCCGTAGCATCGCTGCGGTAAAATAAAACTACTCACATGGCTGACCGCACCTTCACTCTGGACGAAGCGCAGGCACTGCTTCCCGTACTTGAATCTTTATTACGCACCGCTATGGCGGCCAAGAAGGTGGTGGATGAGGCCGATGCCGAAATGCAGGCCATGCAGCATCGCGTATTCCTGGCCGGCGGCATGTTTCTCGATATCGTGCCGCTGGCCCGCCGCAAGGCCGAGCGGACGAAGGCTGAACAGCGTGCCAAAGACGCTCTCGCGGAAATTGACTCCATCGGCGTTCAGGTAAAGGACCTCGGCATTGGCCTGCTGGATTTCCCTTGCGAGGTCGAAGGACAGATCATTTTGCTGTGCTGGAAGCTTGGCGAAAAGTCCATTGCGCACTGGCACGGAGTCCAGGAAGGCTTCGCCGGACGCAAGCCCATCGACCAGCGGATCGCGAAAGCGAAAAGGGTGAATTAGTCATGAGTGCGGGCTCACAACTCCAGGGCGCACCTTTTAGGTTCTCTGCCGCAACGGTCCTCTCGTAATCTAGGATTCGAACTCCCGAAGCATTACATTTTGAAAGGCTTGCATGCGAAACATCCTCCGCCATCTGGTGTTTATAGCTGAGGAACATATAGAAGCGGACCTAGACATTTCGCGTCACAATGAGCCTGCAGTATCTTCGCGAGCCCGACAGCAGAGGATACAACTCAGGGAAGGCATAACAATGAACCGGTCGATTTTACGGTACGGAATCCTAGCGGCGATCATCTTGGTTTTTTCCGTGAATTCTTTCGCGGGGGTCTTCATCTCGGTGCGGTTTGGGCCTCCCGCGCTGCCCGTTTACGCGCAGCCGATCTGTCCCGGTCCTGGTTATGTTTGGACCCCCGGCTACTGGGCTTGGAACGATGACGCTGGCTACTACTGGGTGCCCGGGACTTGGGTGCTCGCGCCCGTAGGAATGTACTGGACTCCCGGCTACTGGGGCTGGAGTGGTGGCTACTATCTCTGGCATGGGGGATATTGGGGGCCGCACGTCGGCTTCTACGGCGGAATCAACTACGGATTCGGTTACACCGGTGTGGGTTTTCACGGCGGAGAATGGCGCGGACGCTCGTTCTATTACAACCGCTCCGTGACCAACGTGAGCGTGACGAATGTGACCAACGTCTACAACCGAACGGTCATTGTGAACAGGAACTCCACCGTCAGCTACAACGGCGGAAACGGCGGGATTTCGGCTCGTCCCACGCCGCAAGAACAAGCCTGGGCGCGCGAGCCGCACACATCGCCGCTGGATGTACAGTCGCAGCACGAACGCACGGCGGCACAGAATCGCGAGAACTTTGCTTCAGCGAACCACGGACGTCCGGCGATCGCTGCAACCGTCCATCCCGCCGACTTCGGACGGCGTTCCGTCGTTCCGGCTCGAGCGGCCGGTGGAGAGTACCATCCACCAGCCATGTCGCCCAGGGAAGCACGCGTGAACTCTCCAGCCGAGCGGGGGGCGAACTCGAACGTGCGCACTCCGGTTCGATCCAACGAGGGCTTCCGCCCGTTTACGCCTCCGGCGAAGAACAACGCGGCCAGCGCACCAAACGACCAGAGCTATAAGCCGCACCAGGGAGGTTCTTCCAACCCTGGACATGATAGCCGCAATAACCAGAGCCGCCCGCCCGAGCAGCACAACGTGTATCGTCCGGCACCGCAGCACAATGCACCGCGTCCAGAGCCGCAGCACTCCAGTCCGCCGCCGCATGCCACCCCGGCGCCGCATTACAATCCGCCGCCACAGCACCATGAGGAAGGAAGGCCAAATCATCCGGGGAAGGGTTTCTAATCCAGCCGGCAGCCGACTGGAATCTGGCAAAGAAGCCAGCTGCTGTCGCCAGCCCGGATTCGTATGATTTCTGAGTGCGTGTAGCCTTGGTGATTATCCTGCGGTGTGGATTTGTTGCAAGGAGCCAACTCCTCGCCGTTCTCCCCAGAGCAGGGGCTGGAGATACCGGTTCAGGTACTCGGGTGTTGCGCTCGACGAAATTCAGGTCTGCTACAATTTTCAGACAGGCACAAGCAAGGTGACCAGGGTAAGCCGCCGCTTGCCGCAAGGAGTCCTACAAAAATCATGTTCTCGATCGGTCCAAAATCACGGCTTGTGGGTGCCTTTCTCGTGCTCTGCACCTTCGCATTGGCGGCGAGCTGCAACGGGTTCTTTGTAGATCCCACGCTGACCGGGGTATCTGTTGGTCCGCAGGCGACCCTCAACATCAACCAGAGCATTCAGATGTCCGCGACCGGAACATATAGTGACGGCACGCAAAAGACTCTTAGTGGGGGCGTGACCTGGTCTTCCAGCGACTCTGGCGCCGTCTCCATCACGACAGGGGGGCTGGCGACCGGGCTCACAATCGGTTCGGCCACGATCACCGGCAGCGCGGGAAGCTGCTCAGGCTGCACCGGAACGACGACAGTTACAGTTGCACTTCAGGGAGTGAATTCAATTACGGTCACGCCGGGCAATCAAACTGTTCAGGGCGGCGGAGCGGCCGTCTTCTTCCATGCTAGTGCGAACGGCTCGACGGATATCACCAATCCTGCCGACGGTACGACTTGGACGGTGTGGGATTCGACAGAAACCACCGACCAGACTTCCAATTTTACGTTGACCTTCGTTCCCGGGACGGGTACTGGAACCGGCGAAGGATTTCTACCGAACGGCGCTACCAACGGAACTTATAAAATACACGCTACCTACAACAGTATCGTAGGTAAAGCTACGCTGAACGTGCAGTAGCGCCCGCATCGAAAACAAATGCCCGGCACTCAGGAGAGGCCCACGCGGATCCTTGCCGAAACAAGCACCCGCGTGGGTTGGGGGAGAAGGGCTACCAGCGCAGACCGAATGTGACGGGCACGAACGAGAGATCTGAGCCGTGGGTGGTAAACATGCGCGAGTAGCGAGCCTCGCCGAATGCTTTCAGATGACTTTGCCCCAGCCGGAATTCCACTCCGGCGCCGCCATTGAATCCCATCTTGTATGTGGTTGCGGAGGCGACGACCTGGTTTGCTCCTACGGTCGCCGGATAACAGAATCCGAAGAAGGGATCGCAAAAGATCGTGTTCACTAAGCCCGGCGTCGTCAGAGTCAGATTCCTGTAATACAGGCCGGGTCCTGCCAGTACGTACGGGGAAACATGCCAGTGTGGAGAACCACGGAGCTCAGGAGTGAAGCTCAAGGACCAGATGCTCGTATATCCGTTCGGTTCGCCCACGCGCGCCAGGGCTGCCGAATTCAGGTTCCACCGGTTGTAGTTGAAATCAAGATCCAGGGACAAGTGGGACGAGGGAACATCCGAACCTCCGTGGCCGACTTTATAGCCGCCGCGGATATCGAAGTTCCAGCCCCGGTCGACATTGTTCCCCATCCGGTATGCCGGTTCGCTGAATCCTCCACCGGCGCCGAGCTCAATATGTGACCACTGCGCATGGGCGGTTCCAATCGTTGCCAGCAACGCGCAGCAAAAGATGGCAAGCTTGCGTGTAACCATTATGTTCTAACTCCGCACTTAGGATGCGCCCGCCGGAAGGCTGGTTTACAGCTTTCGCTCACTTGCCGGCCGGTGTCCCTCCTGCGTTTTCCGGATGTGATCCTCATCACATTCGGCTGGTTTCTGTTGTGTGACTATCAAGCATTCTTTAAGAGCCGTGTCTGACTCAGCACAAGAAAAGATCGTGGGCCTCCGGGACGAAGCCGAACTGCGCGCCGCCCGTTTCGCCATGCGCATGTCGCTGGCAGTCGGGATCGTGATGCTGCTGGGTAAGTCCGTCGCGTACTACGTGACGGGCTCGGCCGCGATTCTTTCCGATTTCGCCGAATCAGTGGTGCACGTTATTGCGGTGGCGTTTGCTGCCTTCAGCCTGCGCCTGAGCACCAAGCCTGCCGGGCCTACTTTCCTTTATGGCTACGAGAGGATTGCATTCTTCTCGGCCGGATTCGAAGGCGCAATGATCGTAGTCGCTGCGGTTTGGATTCTCGTGGAAGCCATCGAGAAGTGGCTCGCTGGACTGCCGCTGGAGCACCTGGGAGCAGGAACGCTCCTGTTGCTCGGTGCCGGTCTGCTGAACGCCTGGCTGGGGTGGTATCTGCTGCGTGTCGGCAAGCGAACGCACTCGCTCATCCTCGAAGCCGATGGCAGGCACGTTCTCACCGACAGCTACACAAGTTTCGGCGTGGTGATCGGACTCGGGCTGGTGATACTGACGCGCTGGAAGCCGTTCGATCCGCTGGTCGCCATCGCGATCGCCGTCAACATTCTCTGGTCGGGAGGAACCCTGGCCTGGCGCTCAGCTGTCGGACTTCTCGACTACTCCGATCCGGGAACCGGAAAGCGAATCCGCGAGAAGTTAGACGCAATCTGCAACGACCTGGGTCTGCATTATCACGGCGTTCGTTACCGCACCACGGGGTACCGCGAGATCATCGAAGTGCATCTGTTGTTTCCACACGAGACGGCGGTTGGTGAAGCCCATCGCCTGGCCACCGCGCTTGAGGAACGCTTGCCAAAAGAACTGGGCAAGCCCGCCGAGGTGATCACCCATCTGGAGTCGCTCGAGGATCACGAACACGTGCACTCTACCGGGCACTACACGGGAAAGCCGGAATAAATCGCGGATACAAGATTCGCGAAATTGCGTAATCCGCCCCCCACGAAGTCCAGCCAGTTACATCCCATCGTAATTCGGGCCGCCGCCACCTTCCGGAGGCACCCAGGTGATGATCTGATAGGGATCCTGAATATCGCAGGTCTTGCAATGCACGCAGTTTGAAGGATTCAGGCTGATGCGCTTGCCGTTGGGCTGAGTCGAGTCATCGACCATCTCATAAACGTTCGCGGGACAGAAATTCTGGCACGGGCTGCCATACTCCTTGATGCAGCGCTCGTTGCAGACTTTCGTGTCGTGAATAATGAGATGCGCCGGCTGATCTTCTTCGTGCTTCGTGCCCGAGTGATAAAGATCAGTGAGCTTGTCGAACGTCAGCTTGCCATCGCCCTTGGCCGGGCCGAGCATGTGCGCTTCCGCGCCTCCGTCCGCGGGAAGCTCTCCGAGCTTTTTCATGCGCTGATAACCAGCTTTGGCAGGATATCGATTGCGCACACCCCGTCCGCCGGTAATCATCTGCAGCCCGGTGTGGAACATGCCGGCCAACATGCCATGCTCGAATCCCTGATGGATGTTGCGGTATTTCCAGAGTTCTTCCTTGATCCAACTGGCGTCGACCTTCTTCTGGAATTCGCCTAACGAAGCGGCAGAGAAATCATCTTTCTGGAGAGCTTCGAACGCTGTCTCGGCCGCCAGCATGCCGCTCTTGATGGCCAGATGAATTCCTTTTAGGCGAGCAGAGTTCAGGAACCCAGCCGAGTCGCCCAGAATCATCCATCCACTCCCGGCAACGGGCGGAATCGCCCACCAGCCCCCGTACGGCAGCGACTTGGCTCCATAGCGGATCATCTTCCCACCCTCTAGCAGCCGCGCTACAAACGGATGCGTCTTGAATTGCTGCAGCACGCGCTGGGGATCGAGCCGCGGGTCCGCGTAATCGAGTCCGGTCACGAATCCGAGTGAGACCACATTGTCTTTGGACCCGTAAATCCAGGCGCCGCCATATTCATGCGTGGTCAGGGGCCAGCCCATCGTATAGATGACCTCGCCGGGCGCGATCCGGCCTGGGGGAACTTCCCACAGTTCTTTAACGCCCACGCCGTAGGTCTGCGGATTCCGATCCTTCGCCAGATCAAATTTCTCGATGAGTTGCTTGGTTAGCGATCCCCGCGGGCCCTCAGCGAGAATCACCACTTTAGCCTGCAGATCGTATCCCGGCTCGAAATTCGATTTCTGATGTCCCTCTTTGTCGACGCCTTTATCGTCGGTGCGGACGCCGGTGACGCGGTCGCCGTCAAACAGAAGCTCTGACCCGGCAAAGCCGGTAAAAATCGTGATGCCGGTCTCCTCGACCTTGGAGCCCATCCACTTCACAAACCGGTTCAGGGAAACGACGTAATTTCCGTGATCACGCAGGAACGGGGGTGTAATGGGGAATTTGAAGCGCGAAGCCTTGGTCAGGAAGTAAACAGACTCTTTGGCGACTTCCGCGTCAAGCGGTGCATCCTTCTTGAAATCCGGCAGCAATTCGGCGATTGAGCGTGGATCCAGCAGCGCCCCCGAGAGACAATGCTGCCCGATCTCGCGAGCCTTCTCCAGTACATAAATGTTTTCTTTGCTAAGCTGGGCATCCGGATGGGATGCATTGTGAGCGTCGATCAGTTGCGAGAGCCGGATGGCACAAGCCATTCCTGCAGGCCCGCCGCCGACGATCACGACGTCGGCGGGCATTTGCGGGCGCTCGATGTTTTCAACGGTTTTGCGGAAAACGATGGACATCGCGGCTAGCCTCGGATCGGATCAGGCACGTTCAGTTGTTTGCAGATGCGAATTGCAGTCGGATTCTTTACTTCTCGATGCCTCGGTACGGTGCTTGTCCGCTGCACTACGGGGTTGAAGTAGACGCTGTGACGTCCGCCTTCTCTCACCAAAATGCACCCATTTGCTTCGAGGTGACGAATCAGATCGACACGTTTCACGTCAGGCTACGGACACCCGAATTGTTTCCCGCGTGACCTTCTTCCCTGGGCTTCTTTTGGCGGCCAATTCGCGATTAGCTTCCAGTAGCAGCGCGATAGCATCTCGGAGGTTCTCACGGGCCTCTTCCAAGGTATCGCCTTCAGAGATAGCTCCGGGTAGCTCTTCGGCATAGGCGACAAACCCGCCACCTTCCGCCGGAGACACTTCCTCAAAAACTGCGGTCAAAGTCATGTCCATGCTGTAATCCTAGCGTCACCCAGTCGGTGAATGCTACTGCTGCTCTAGGCACCCGCTTTCGCCTTCTTCACCTCTTCAATCAACGGCGGAACGATATCAAATAGATTGCCAACCACGGCATAATCGGCGATTTCGAAGATCGGTGCTTCCGAATCCTTATTCACCGCGATGATCGCGCGCGATCCCTTCATGCCCACAATATGCTGAATCGCACCGCTGATCCCGAGCGCCAGATACAGCTTGGGAGCGACCGTTTGCCCCGAAGATCCGATCTGTCGGTCCATCGGAAGCCATCCGGAATCACAAATCGGGCGCGAAGCCGCCAGATCTCCTCCTAACGCCTCTGCCAACTGCTTGGCGATCTCGATATTCTTCTGCTCTTTGATGCCGCGTCCGACGGCAACGATCACTTCCGCCTGCGTGAGGTCGACTGCCTGCTTGGCTTCTTTGAATACTTCCTGCGGCTTGTTGCGGATCACGACGTCCGCGATGTCGACATTCACTGTCTCGACCGGAGCAGCGCTAGCGCCAGCCTCGGCCTTGTCTCCACGAAATGCGCCGTTCTGAAACGTCACAAACCAGGGAGCGTCGCTCGTGAAGCTGACGTCGGCCGCGAGTTTCCCTTGAAACATCTGCCGTGTGAATACGAGTTTGCCGCCCTCGTGCTTGAATCCGATGCAGTCGCTGATGACCGTCCGTCCCATGGAGGTCGCGAGCTTCGGAACGAAATCGCGCACCTGATAGGTATGCGGCATCAGCACAAGTTTCGGCTGCTTGGAACTCAAGAACTGCTTCAGTCCCGCGGCGAAAGCGTCGGGCGTGTAGGGCTCAAGCTTCGCCGACTCGATGTCATACACTTTCGCAACCTTCTTCGCGGCTACTTCGCCGGCGATCGATGCCACTCCGCTGCCGACGACGGCTGCTTCCAGTGTCCATCCGGTCGCGGCGGCAATCGCCTGCCCGGCGGTGATGGTTTCCCACGAAACACGGTTCAGTTTGCCTTCGCGTTGTTCAACGACTACGAGGATCGTATCTGGCATAAATCAGCTCTTAGCTACTAGCTCCTGGCTTCTAGCTAAACCTTTTTGGGATGCCGCACGTCTCCTTCATTTGGGAGAAGTGAAATTCACGCCAACTGCGGACGAGGCACCCGCGCCACTACAGCACTCTCAACTCGTTCCGCAGCTTATCCACCAGCTTTTTGGCAATCTCCGCAGGCGCGCCTTCAATATGCTCGGTTTTTTTCGTCTTCTGCGGAATGTACAGCTTCTCGATCTTCTGCAGGTTCTCGCCGAGCGTGGACTGCACCTCTGCGAGCGTAACTTTCCGCAGCGGCTTGTTTTTCGCCTGCTTGATGCCAATCAGCGTCGCGTACCGCAGCTTGTTAATGCCGGACTGGATGGTCAGCACGGCCGGCGTGGGCATGTCGACAAACTGGAAGTATCCGGCCTCAAGTTCGCGCTTCACGCGAATACCCGAGTCAGTCTTCTCAATCTGCATAATGATGGTCGCATGGGGCCAGCCCACCAGTTCGGCAAGAATTACGCCCGTCTGCGCGTAGCCATAATCGTCTGACTGCAGGCCGGTGAAGATCAGATCGAACTGTTCGTCCTTGATCGCCGCCGCGATCGCCCTCGCGGTGTTGAATGCGTCGAGCCCCACGAACTTGTCGTCTTCCAGATGAATCGCCCGATCCGCGCCCTTGGCCAGCGCCTCGCGCAATACCTGCTGCGCGCGCGCCGGACCGCTGGTGATCACGACCACTTCGCCCTTGTGCTTCTCGCGCTGGCGCAGAGCCTCTTCGAGTGCATACGCGTCCGGTTCATTGACCTCGTACGAAACATCCTCGCGGATCCATGTGCCAGATTCGTTCAGCTTCAGGGGCGCATCTTTTTGCGGCACCTGCTTCATGCAAACCAGGATTTTCAAAACAGGACTCCTTGCCCGCAGTTCTTGAGTCTGCGGCAAAACTGGTCAGTATAAATGAC
>Ga0335070_10008318_pt1 | contig 12160 bp, 10 predicted proteins | sample Lox_Sample_13_FD_206722 | JGI IMG/M metagenome (GOLD analysis project Ga0335070, IMG submission 206722) | Soil microbial communities from Loxahatchee National Wildlife Refuge, Florida, United States - Lox_Sample_1.3 | ecosystem: Environmental > Terrestrial > Soil > Wetlands | place: USA...
GGTCTGGCCGGGTTTGGCGTGGCCGGATGGAGGCGCAGGCGGTAGCTCGGAGATCAGGCCGCGCCCGAGGCCGCAGCGCGCGCACGGGCTCGGTACTTCTCCAGGTTCCCTCCGGACTTGAGCTTGCCGGGAAGCGGGTGCCCCACGACCCGCTCGGCAAGCTGCCCGGCCTCGATCATGGCGTCCAGGTCGATGCCCGTGTCGATCCCCATCTCCTGACACAGGAAGGCGAGATCCTCCGTGGTGATGTTGCCGGCCGCGCCCTTGTGCGCGGCGAACGGGCAGCCGCCCATCCCGGCCACGGCACTGTCGAAGCAGTCGATGCCCATCTCGAGCGCCGCCACCACGTTCGCGATGGCGAGCGCGCGCGTGTCGTGGAGGTGCAGCTTGATCGGCATCTCGGGCCAGCGCGCGCGCACGGCGCCCACCAGCCGCTTGATCTGGAGCGGATTGGCCCAGCCCATGGTGTCGGCCAAGCCGATACCGCCCAGGCGCGAGCCGCACGCATTGGCCTTCGCCTCCACCTTCGCGAGCACCTTCACCACCTGGCCAGGCGCCACGTCGCCCTCGTAGTTGCAGCCGAATGCCGCCATCACGCCCACGTCGAACCAGTCCATGCCGAGGGCCTGATAGCGCTCGGCCCAGCCCGGCAGCTCCTCGACGCGCTCGTCCACGCTCCGGTTGGTGTTCTTGCGCATGAAGGTGTCGCTGCCCGCCACCCCGAACATGGGACGCAGGTGGAGGCGGTCGCGAAACTGCGCCGCGCGCTCGAGCCCGGCCACGTTGAGCCAGATCGCCTCGTACTCGACGCCGGGGCGGCGCCGGATGCCCTTCACCATCTCCTCCGCGTCGGCCATCTGGGGCACCCACTTGGGGCTGACGAACGACGTGAACTCGATGCTCTTGACCCCGGTGTCGGTCAGCGCGTCCACGAGGGAGATCTTGTCGGCCAGGCTGATCGCGCCCTTCTCGAACTGGAAGCCCTCGCGCGGTCCGACTTCCTTGATCCTGACGGTCCTGGGCAGGTCGCTCATCCGACGATCCTCCGTGACGCGAGCGCGTCGATCTCGTCCGTGGTCAGTCCGATCTCCTCGAGTATCTCGCGGGTGTGCTCGCCCAGCCGAGGGGCCGGGCGCCGCAGGCCCATCTCGTACCCCGTGCTGTGGACGGGAAGCTTGGGCAGCTTTGCCGTGCCGCGGCCGGGCAGGGGCGTGTCGACGAATTGCCCGATGGCATTCAGGTGCGGATCGTCCACGAGCTGGTCGGGCCGCCGCAGCGGAGCGAACGGCACCCGCGCGCGGTCGAGCCGCTCGCTGATCTCCGCGCTCGGATAGCGCCGCATCTCCTCCGCGATCCGGGCGGGCAGCCAGCCGCGCGCGGCCACGCGCTTGGTGTTGTCGTCGAGGTTGGGGTCCGCCAGGAGGTCGTCGAGTCCGAACTCCTTGCAGAAGCGCTCCCAGTGGCCGTTCGAGGTGATGCCGATGAACACCTGCTCGCCGTCCGACCCAGTGAAGAGCTGGTAGATGCCCCAGCCCATCCGCGTGCCCTGACGCATCTCCGGCAGCGGGACCGAAGGCTCGCCGGTGGCCGCAAACTGGGCGAGCCACTGTCCCACCCAGAACACCGTGGTCTCGTAGAGTCCCGAGGTGATGCGCTGGCCCACGCCGGTCCGGTTGCGCTGCTGGAGCGCCGCGAGCACGGCGACGACGCCGTAGGCCGCGGCGCCCACGTCCACGATCGAAGCGCCGGCGCGAATGGGCTGCCCGCGCGGCCCGGTCATGAAGGCCAGGCCGGCCGACATCTGCGCCAGCTCGTCGAGGAAAGGCCGTGCCTCATTGGGGCCCGGCAGGAATCCCTTGAGGTCGAGATAGATGAGGCCCGGATTCGCGCGGGCGAGGACGTCGTAGCCGAGGCCGAGCGCCTCCACGGCGCCGAAGGCGAAGTTGTCGATCACGACGTCCGAGGCGGAGACGAGACGCAGGAAGAGGGCGCGGCCCTCCGCGGAGCCCTTGAGATCGATCGCGATGCTGCGCTTGTTCCGGTTGAGGAAATGAAAGAGAGCCGAGGTGCCGGCAGGCATGGTGCGGGACTGATCGCCCTCGCCCGCCCGCTCCACCTTGATGACGTCGGCGCCCAGATCGGCCAGGAGCAGCCCGGCGGAGGGGCCGGCGATGATGTGTCCGAGCTCCAGCACCCGGAGGCCATCGAGAGGCAGCGCGCCCTTCGTGCTCGTGCCCGTCGTGCTCATGGTCGTCGCGCGGACAGCATGCGGGACGCGACCGGGCCTGTCAACGCGGCCCGCCGCCTCAGGAGGTGCAGCGCCCGCGCGTGAACGTGATTTCCGGGCTGCCCTCGACGGCGGCCACGAGCCAGCCGCCCTCGGGCGCGAGCACGACGATGACGCCGTAGGAGGCGAGCTGCCGCGTGGCGGCATGCTGGGCCGCGGCAGGCCAGCTCTCCTCGAGCCGCGTCACGGCCACGGGCTCGAGCGTCGAGAGCTGACTGCGTGCCCCCGGCAGGAGGCGCACCAGGTGCACGTGGAGCTGATCCTGCGTGCGGACTTGCGGCGAGTTCACGACCAGCGCGATCTCCGACTCGACCGGGATGCGCTGCCGCGCGGCATCCCACGCGAAGGGCCAGATGCCGTCGGGCCGCCGGGGATCTTCCGGGCCGGCAACGGTGAAGCGCGGCAGCGCGAGCCCGTGAACGAATCCGTCGCCGCAGCCGCACATCTTGACGTCGCGGATCGCGACGTATTCCCGGTTCATGGCCCAGACCTCGGTGGTGCGCGAGCACGGGTAGTCGAGCTGGCACGTGCCGGCCTGCGGGGCGGGGCAGCGGGCGCAGTAGGCGGGATGGCTCGTGTCGAGGCATTCGGCGACGATCCGATGCAGCCTGCCCGCGGAGTCGCCGGCGGACGCACAGCCGGCCATCGCGACGAGCGCGAGGGCGACCAGGACGCGGCGCATCGGGCCTGGGGGACGGGCTAGCGCCCGACCACGCGGTTCTTCTGCACGCCGAGCCCGGTGATGCCCATCTCGACAACATCGCCGGGGACGAGATAGCGGGGCGGCTTCATGCCGTGCGCGACCCCCGCCGGGGTGCCGGTGGAGATGATGTCGCCGGCCCGGAGCGACATGAAGCGGCTCACGTAGGCGACCAGCTGCCGAACGCTGAAGATCATGTTGGCCGTCGTGCCCTTCTGGCGCGACTCCCCGTTCACGGTGGTCCACACCTCGAGGGCCTGCGGATCGCCCGCCTCGTCCGCCGTGACGAGATACGGTCCGATCGGCGCGAAGCTGTCCGCGCTCTTGCCCTTGGTGGTCGTGCCCCCGTGCTCCATCTGGAAGGCGCGCTCCGACACGTCGTCCACGATGCAGTAGGCGGCCACGTGCTTGAGGGCGTCCGCCTCGCTCACGTGGCGCGCGTCCCGGCCGATCACCGCGCCCAGCTCGACCTCGTAGTCGAGCTTCACCGCGCCGCGCGGCCGCACGATCGCGTCGCCGGGACCGCTGATGGCGCTGTTGGCCTTGATGAAGAGGAGGGGCTCCGCGGGGATGGGCGATCCGACCTCATGGGCATGGTCCGTGTAGTTGAGGCCGATGCAGACCATCTTGCCGATGCCGGCGAGCGGGCAGCCGAGCCGGGGCCGGCCGCGGATCACGGGCAGCCGCTCCACGCGCGCCGCGCGCAGGCGCTTGAGGCCGGCGGGAGAGAGCGCGTCCGGCGTGATGTCCTTCACCACGCGCGAGAGGTCGCGGAGCGTGCCGTCCTTGTCGACGAGGCCTGGCTTCTCGGCTCCGGCGCGTCCATACCGTACGAGCTTCATGTCGGCGCCCTCCCTGGCGCACATCCTTCTACCACGAGGGCGGCCGCTTCGGCGGAGAGACTGGCCGGCCGCGCGCAGGTGTAGTATGCATACGGCCATGGGAGCCAAGACGCTGCAGGTGGAGACGGTCGCGCAGGCGTGGCTCGAGCTCCTCCACGATCGCGGCGTCGAGGTGTTCCTCGCCAACGCCGGCACGGACTTCGCCTCGCTCGTGGACGCCTTCGCGAAGCGCCAGGCCGAGGGCAAGGCTTCTCCACGGCCCATCGTCGTGCCGCACGAGTCCGTGGCCGTAGGCATGGCCCACGGCTACTACCTCGCCACGGGCCGCCCACAGGCGGTGATGGTCCACGTGACCGTGGGCACCGCGAATGCGACGTGCGGCGTCATCACGGCGGCGCGGGCGCGCGCGCCGGTCTTTCTCGCGGCCGGGCGCACGCCGTTGACCGAAGAAGGCCTTCCAGGCTCGCGCGACCTCTACATCCACTGGGCGCAGGAGGCGTTCGACCAGGCCGGCATGCTGCGCGAGTACGTCAAGTGGGACTACGAGCTCCGCCACGCTTCGCAGGTCGAGCCCGTCGTGGATCGCGCCTTCGAGCTGATGCTGAGCGAGCCCCGCGGCCCTGTCTACGTCACACTTCCGCGGGAAGTGCTGGCGGAGCGGCTCTCGTCCATCACCATCGCCTCGCCGCCGCGCCGTCACGAGGCCTCGCGCGCGTTCCCGGATCCCGCGCGGATCGAGGACGCTGCGCGCCTGCTCGCCCGGGCCCGCCGTCCCCTCATCCTGGCCACGGGGGCGGGCCGCGATCCCGCCGCCGTGCCCGCGCTGGTGGACCTGGCCGAGGCCGGCGGCATCGGCGTCGTCGAGGTGGATCCGACCCACGTCAACTTCCCGTCCAGTCATCCACTGCACGTGGGCTACACGCAGCCTTCCGGCGTCGATCCCGCGCTGGGCGAGGCGGACGCCATCCTCGTGATCGAGTGCGACGTGCCGTGGTATCCGCAGCTGGCCAAGCCTGCTCCCGACGCTGCGATCATCCATCTGGGCGTGGATCCGCTCTTCGCGCGCTATCCGATGCGAAGCTTCCCCTGCGACGTGCCGATCCTGGCGGCGCCCGCCGCTGCGCTGCCACTCCTCGCGGCGGCGGTGCGGCGTCTCGCCGCCGGGCCAGACGTGGCCGCCCGCGCGGCCGAGGTGACCCGCGTGCATCACGCCCGCCGGGCCGCGTGGGCCGCTATTGTCGAGGCCCAGCGCGGCTGGAAGACCATCGGATTCGCCGCTGCCACGGCCGCTGTGGGCGAGGTGCTGGACGCGGACACGGTGGTCGTCAACGAATATCCGATCGATCGCCGCTTCCTCGGCTTCGAGCGCCCCGGCGCCTTCTTCGGCCAGCCGCACGCGAGCGGGCTCGGCTGGGGCCTGCCGTGCGCGATCGGCCTCAAGCTCGGGGATCCTGGGAGCACCGTCATCGCCTGCCTCGGAGACGGCTCGTATCTGTTCAACGAGCCGGCCGCCTGCCACTTCGTCGCGCGTGCGCAGGGCGCGCCCGTGCTCACGGTCATCTTCAACAACGCGCAGTGGGAGGCGGTGAAGTCGAGCACCACCGGCGTGCATCCGGAAGGCTGGGCCGGCAGCACGGGGCACTTTCCGCTCACCTCGCTGTCGCCGTCGCCGCGCTTCGAGGAGATCGTGAAGGCCTTCGATGGACACGGCGAGCGCGTTGAGCGGCTGTCCGACCTCGTCCCGGCTCTGCGGTGCGGCCTCGAGGCCGTCCGCGCCGGCCGCCAGGCCGTGATCAACATCGTCTGCTCGCGCGCGGAGAGCTAAGGAGACCTCAGGCCATCTCTCCGAGGGCGGGTCCGCGCGACCGCGCGAGATCCGCAAGGGTGTGAGCCACCAGCGCGGTCAGGATGATCGCGCCCCCGATCATGGCAAAGGCGCTCGGGCGCTCGCCGATCGCCAGCCACACCCAGATCGGCCCCAGCACGCACTCCAGCACGCCGATCAGCGAGGCCTCGGCCACGGGAATGAGGCGTGCGCCCGCCGTGAAGCAGAGCATGCCGACGCCGAGCTGTCCGACGCCGAAGAGCGCCAGAAGGGCCAGGTCGGCCCCGCTCGCCGACCCCGGGGAGGCCTGGGCGAAGGCGAAGAACCCGGCCAGCGCGGCGGCGAGGGCGGCCGCGGCCGGCATATAGACCGTCCGGTGCCAGCGGACGAGGACGGTGGCGCCGGCGAAGGCCGTGGCGGTGACGAAGGCGAGCGCGTCGCCGACGCGCGACCCGCCCCCGGGCGAGCCGCCGAGCATCACCACGGTGCCTACGAGCGCCACGGCCATGGCGAGCCACGTCCGCCGACGCACGTGCTCGCGGAGGCAGAGCCAGCCCAGGAGGCCCGCGATGAAGGGGGACAGGGTCTGGATGATCAGCGTGTTCGCCACCGAGGTGCGCGAGAGCGCCATGATGAAGGCGGTGGAGGCGGTGGCGAAGCACGCGGCCATGCCGAGCCCCGGCCAGCCCGCCTCGCGCACGACGGCGCCCAGGCGTCCGCGCTGGATCAGGATCACGGCGCCCGACAGGAAGGCGGCGCAGAAGACCGAGCGCCAGAAGATGGTCGTCCACGGGTCGGTGCCCACGAGCCTGGCGATGAGCCCGCCGCTGCTCCAGCAGAGCGCCGCCGTCGTGACGAGCACGACGCCCAAGCGCCGGCTCATGCGGAATGCGGCAGATGCGATCCGGCCGTCGTCACCTCGCCCGGGCTGACGATCTCCGGGGCAACACCTTCAGCGCGTCCTCCGCGGCCTCGAGCGTGCGGGCCACGTCCGCCTCCGAGTGCACGAGCGAGACGTACATCTTCTGCGTGTTCTTCACCACGCCGCGCTTGATCAGCTCGGTGGTGAAGGCACGGCCGAGCGCGCCGTCGGCCTTCTGGAGCGACCGGTAGTCGGTGATGGGCTCGTCCGTGAAGAGCACGTCGAAGACCACGGGCTCGCCCACGACCTGGGCGGGCAGTCCCGCGCGCCGGACGAGCTCCGTGAGGCCGGCCATGAGGCGGCGGCCCGTGCCGTGAATCGTCTCGTAGGCGCCGGGCTTCCGCAGCTCGGCGAGCGTGGCGAGGCCCGCCGCGGCGGCGATGGGGTTGCCGTTGAGGGTGCCGGACTGGGAGATGAAGTCGCCCTTGCCGTCCTGCTGCGGATCGAACGGGCGCATCAGCTCCGCGGAGGCGCACACGGCCGCCAGAGGAAAGCCGCCGCCCACGATCTTGCCGATGCAGGCAATGTCCGGGACGACGCCGTAGTACTCCTGGGCCCCGCCGTAGGCGAGGCGGAAGCCCGTGACGACCTCGTCGAAGACCAGCAGCACGCCGTGCCGCCGCGTGATCTCGCGCAGGCCTTCCAGGAAGCCGGGCTGCGGCGGGATCAGCCGCTGGAACGGCTCGATGATCACGGCGGCGAGCTCGTCCGCATGCGTGGCCACGATGCCCTCGACGGTGGCGAGATCGTTGTACGGCGCCACCAGGACCTCGGCCTCGATGGCGTGCGGAATGCCCGAGGAGTCGGGCACGGGGGCGGGGAAGGCCTTGGGCGAGCGCGGCGCGGAGCTCATCATCGAGTAGTCATGGGCGCCGTGATAGCCGCCCTCGAACTTCAGGATCTTGTCGCGCCCGCGCGCCGTGCGGGCCACGCGCAGGGCGAAGAAGGTCGCCTCGGAGCCGGTGGAGGTGAAGCGCACCTGCTCGGCGCACGGCATGGCGCGGCAGATCTCCTCGGCCAGCTCGATGATCGGCTCGTTCACCATGAAGTACGTGCTGCCGCCTTCGATCTGTGTCTGCACGGCCGCCACCACGGCGGGATGCGCGTGGCCGAGGATGAGCGGCCCCGAGGCGAGGACGTAGTCGATGTACTCGCGCCCGCTCACGTCGTAGATCTTCGAGCCCTTGCCGTGCTTGACCACGAAGGCGGCCTCGTCGGCGTAGCGGGAGGTGCCGAGCACGCCGCCGGGCAGCCGCTTGCGGGCGCGCTCGAGCAGCGTGGTCTCTTCAGCGGATCGCGTTCTGGTCGACTCAGGCATGACGGACCTCGTGTCGGTGAGAGGGAATGAGACAGCGCGGAGATACTATCCGCCCCGGCGCGCCGGTCTGTCAAGGCGTGCTACGGTGGAGCCCTCATGAGCGCCCCCCGATTCGGGATCGTCCTCCTGCCGGAATCCCTCGCCGAGTTCGGCGAGCTCGCCGCCGCCGCCGAGGACAGCGGGTTCGACTGGCTCGGCGTGGCCGACTCCCAGTCGGTGTTCCGCGAGCTCTACGTGGCCCTCACCCTGGCGGCGCTCCGCACCCGACGCGTGCGGATCGGTCCTCTCGTGACCAATCCGCTCACGCGGCATCTCGTGGTGACGGCCAGCGCCATCTCGAGCGTGGACGAGGTCTCGGGCGGCCGGGCCGTCCTCGGGCTGGGCTCCGGCGACAGCGCCATCTACACCATTGGCGCGCCCCCCGCCACCCTGGCCGGCCTCGAGGACTCGATGCGCACCCTGGGGCGGCTCACGAGCGGCGAGGCGATCGAGCGTGAGGGACGCACGTGGCGCGTGCACCGCTCGACGAGACGCGTGCCGATCTATCTGGCCGCCGAGGGGCCGCGGACGCTCGAGCTGGCCGGCCGCGTGGCGGACGGCGTGATCGTGGGCCTCGGGCTCACCCCCGAGGTCATCGCGCTGTCGCTCGACGCGATCGCGCGGGGCGCTCGTGCCGCCGGCCGGCCGCTCGACGACATCGACGTCTGGTGGTTCGCCAAGACGAGCCTCGCGGATCGCCGCGACGAGGCGATCGACCCCATCAAGATGGCCCTGGCGGCCAGCGCCAACCACGCCTTCCGGTTCACGCTCGAGGGCAAGGGCGTGCCGCCCGATCTCCACGAGCGGATCAAGGCGCTCCAGCGCGAGTACAACGCGCACCACCACGAGCTCCCGCGGGCCGGCAACGCGAGCCTCCCCGACCGCTGGGGCCTGACGGAGTTCCTCGTGGACCGCTTCGCGATCGCGGGCGCGCCCCGCGACTGCATCGCGCAGATCTCGCGCGCCATGGCGGCCGGCGCCCGGCAGTTCATCATCACGGGGTTCGTGCCGGATCCGCGCGCCTTCATGCGGCGCTGGACCCGCGAGGTGGCGGCGCGGATCTGAGTGGGCGACCATGGCACCCTCCGCTTGCCGGAAAGGCTTCCGGACGATACAGTGCCCGGAGATACTGGAATCGTCGAAAGGGCTCCCATGCGCTACGGCTTCTACCTTCCCACCCGCGGCCAGACGGCGACTCCCGAGGCCCTCGAGACCCTCGTCCAGCGAGGTGAGGCGCTCGGCTTCAGCTCGGTGATGATCGCCGATCACATCGTCTTCCCCGTGACCATCGAGTCGAAGTATCCATACACGGTGAGCGGCGCCTTCCCCGGCCAGGGCGACACGCTGGAGCAGCTGGCGCTCATGGCCTTCATCGCCGGCAAGACGAAGGCGCTCCGGCTCGTCACGAGTGTCATGATCGTGCCCCACCGGAACCCCGTGGTGACGGCGAAGATGCTCGCCACCATCGACGTGCTGTCGAAGGGGCGCGTCACGGTGGGGGTGGGCGTGGGCTGGCTGCGCGAGGAGTTCGAGGCGCTGGGCGCTCCCGACTTCGACCGGCGCGGCAGCGTGAGCGACGAGTACATCCGCATCATGAAGAAGCTGTGGACGGAGTGTCCCACCTCCTTCGCGGGCCAGTTCTATCGCTTCGACGCCCTCCAGTGCCGGCCCGCGCCCGTGCAGAAGCCGCATCCGCCGATCTGGGTGGGCGGCCACAGCAAGGTGGCGCTTCGCCGGGTGGCGCGTCTGGGCGACGGCTGGCATCCGGTGGGGGCCAACCCGGCCGTTCCCCTCCGCCCGCACGAGCTGGCCGCCTCGCTGGACGAGCTCCGCCGGCTCACGGAGGCGGAGGGCCGGGACCCGTCCCGCCTCACCATCTCCTACAAGGCGCCGGTCTACGACCCGGCCCAGTCGCTGGACGCGCGCACCGGGGAGCGGCGGCCGTTCTCGGGCTCGCCCGGCGAGATCGAGGGCGACATCGCGGCCTTCGCGAAGCTCGGCGTGAGCGAGATCGTCTTCGACTTTCGCAGCGAAGAGCTTCCGCAGAGCCTCGAGCGGATGGAGCGCTTCGCGCCCATCATGCGTGCGACGGCCCGCGCCTAGCGCCGTGAGCCCGAGCGCCCGCTCGCTCGTTGCCGCTGCGGTGCTCGTCCTGGTGGCGGCGGGCTTCGCGCATGCCCAGCGGGTCAGCGACATCCGGAAGTGCCTGGACGAGCAGAAGCCCGAGGTCGTCATCGCCTCCTGCGGCCGCGCCTTCCGGACCGCGCAGCTCTCCCACTCCGAGCGCGCCAGCGGCCATCTGGCCCGCGGCCGCGCGTATTTCGCACGCGGCGCCTACGACCTGGCTCTCCGTGACTTCGACGAGGCGCTCCGGATGAGCCCCGGCTTCACGGATGTCCTGAGCGCGCGCGGCGCCGCCTGGGTCCGCAAGGGCGACCTCGATCGCGCGATCCGGGATCTCGACGAGGCCGTGCGGCAGAACCCCGAGTTCGCCGAGGCCTTCGACAACCGCGGCCTCGCCTACCTCGGCAAGGGCATGTACGACCGCGCCATCCAGGATTTCGACGAGGCGATCCGGCTCCGGCCGGGCTACACGCAGGCCGTCAACGATCGCGGGGCCGCGCGCTTCCGGAAGGGCGAGTACGACGCGGCCATCAAGGACTTCGACGAAGCGCTCCGGCTCGATCCGGCCTACGTGCTGGCCTGGCTCAACCGCGGCGCGGCGTACGAGCGGAAGGGCGATCACGACCGCGCCATCCAGGACTTCGGCGAGGCCGCGCGCCTCGAGCCGACGCATGTCGGAGCGCTGTACGGCCGCGGCGTCAACTACCAGATCCGGGGCGACTACGATCGGGCCCTCCAGGACTTCGACCAGGTCATCCGCCTCAACCCGGACTTCGTGTGGGCCTACCTCAAGCGCGGCATGGTCCTGGCCGCCAAGGGCGACTACGATCGCGCTCTCCTGGACCTCGATCGCGGGCTCCGGCTCGACCCGCGGAACGCCGTGGGCTTGAACGAGCGCGGGGCCGTCTACGCGCGCAAGGGCCTCTACGATCGGGCCGTCCAGGACTACGACCAGGCGCTGCGGCTCGATCCGGCCTTCGGGCTGGCCTACCTGAACCGCGGCTACGCGCATCGCCGGCGCGGCGATCTCGACAAGGCCATCCGGGACTTCGACCAGGCCCTGCGCCTCATCCCGAACAGCCCGGAGGCGCTGCACGAGCGCGGGGCCACGTTCGCCCAGAAGACCGCCTTCGATCTGGCGCTCCGCGACCTCGACGAGGTCATTCGTCTCAACCCGCAGCACGCGGAGGCCTATCATCTGCGCGGGATCGCGTACATGGGCAAGGGCGAGTACGACGCGGCCATCCGGGACCTCGACGAGTCGATCCGGCTCAAGCCCGGCAACGCGCAGACCTTCCACGACCGCGGCATGGTGTACCGCTTCAAGGAGGAGTGGGACCGCGCGATCCAGGACTACGACGAGGCGATCCGGCTCCGGCCCGGCTACGCGAATGCCTTCCACGATCGCGGGGTGGCGCGCTTCCGCAAGGACGATCACGAAGGCGCCATCCGGGATCTCGACGAGGCCATCCGGCTGGATCCGTCCGATCCGACGGCGTTCAACGACCGCGGCAGCGCCTATTCCGCCAAGGCGGCCAACGACGAGGCCCTGAAGGACTTCGACCGGGCCATCCAGATCAAGCCGGACTTCGTCGAGGCGATCGTCAATCGCGGCATCGTGCAGCGGCAGCGGCGGAACTACGAGGCGGCGATCCAGGACTTCAGCCAGGCCATCCGGCTGCGGCCGGCCTCGCCCGACGGATGGAACGAGCGCTGCTGGATGCGGGCCATCGCCGGCCAGCTGCAGGCGGCGCTCGCGGACTGCAACGAAGCGCTCCGCCTCGACCCCGATCATCTCGACGCGCGGGACAGCCGGGCCTTCACCTACATGCTCCTCGGCCAGATCGACCGCGCCATCGCCGAGTACGACGCCATCCTCGGGCGGGACCCGGAGAAGCCCTACTCGCTCTACGGGCGAGGCGTGGCCAAGCACCGCAAGGGTGACGTGGCGGGCGGCGATGCCGACATGCACGCGGCGAGGGCCCTCAAGCCCGACATCGCCGAGAAGTTCGCGGAGATGGGCGTGCAGTAACCGCCGCTTCTTGCTTCACCGCGCTCCGCCTTCCGGCCCCCTCGCTCTCGCGCAATCCCTCGTTCCCCGAA
>Ga0335070_10008319_pt1 | contig 12160 bp, 13 predicted proteins | sample Lox_Sample_13_FD_206722 | JGI IMG/M metagenome (GOLD analysis project Ga0335070, IMG submission 206722) | Soil microbial communities from Loxahatchee National Wildlife Refuge, Florida, United States - Lox_Sample_1.3 | ecosystem: Environmental > Terrestrial > Soil > Wetlands | place: USA...
TCCGATTCCGTGATCTTGTTCCTGCGCCAAACAAGCAGCAGCGCCCAACTGCTGTCGCGGCCAAGCGCAGTGTGGCGCCCCGCGTGGGGCCATATTGAAGAGCCACCCCGATTCGCGCAACCCCCGAAAACCGAGTCGCCGCGCGGGTTTCCCGATGCATATACTCGCCTATACTCTTCGTGCGCAGCGAGCGCTCGGGCCTGATTCGACAGCCGCGGTCACCGGTGGTAGAATGCGCGTGAGCGACCGATGATGCGGCGCGCACCTCTCCCATTCCTCATTCCGTTGGCTCTCGCGTTCGCCGGGCGCGCGTGGGCGCAGCCCGACACTGCCACGCTGGCGGGGCGCATCCTCGACAGCGACACCCGCGGGCCGGTCGTCGGCGCGAGCCTGGACCTCCTCGATCTCGGCCGGCGGGGACGGACCGACGACTCCGGCCGGTTCAGCTTCTCGTCGATTCCCCGCGGCAGCTACCGGGTGCGCGCCCTCGCCATCGGCTACGCCGCGACCACGTGGCAGCTGCACGCCGCGCCGGGCCCGCACGGCGCCGACACGCTCTGGATGACTCCGCGCCCCGTGGTGCTGGACACCGTCCACGTGAAGGGCGCGCAGGACAACGACTGGCGGTCGCCCGCGGCCCTCGAGCGCCGCCGGGAACACGGCGGCGGCTACTTCCTCATGCGGGAGGAGATCGACGCCCGGCAGGCCAACACGCTCGGCGAGCTGCTCCAGGCCATTCCCGGGACCGCCACGATGTGCCGCATGGGAGAGTGCCGGACCTACATCACGCGGTCCACCGCCCAGGGATGCCAGCCGCTCTGGTACGTGGATGGGTTCCCGGCCACGTTCGCCGGCGGGCCGGAGTTCCCGAGCCGGTTCATCGAGGCCGTCGAGGTGTACCTGAATCCCGGCGACGCGCCGATGGAGATGCAGCAGCCCGGGCAGCGCTGCGGCATCATCGCGATCTGGACGCGGCGCCAGCCGTAGCCCGAGGGCCGCGGCCGCCGGTTCTGCTACTGCAGCAGCGCCAGCCCCAGGTCGTACAAGGTGTGCGTCCAGGCCGTGATCCCGAAGCCCCGGACCAGGTAGAGCGCGCTGAGCGCCAGGCCGGCGATCGCCCGGAAGGTGAAGCTGGCGACCGTGAAGGTATCGCCGAGGGCGCCCATATAGTGGAAAGCGGAGAAGATCAGGGCCGACAGGACGACCGCCAGCACGCCCGAGACGCCCCTGCTCAGGCCCACGCGGCGGCCCAGCCAGAGCAGCGCGCTGACCAGGATGACCCGGAAGAGCAGCTCCTCGTAGATCCCCGCTCCCAGCGAGACGACCAGTTGGGTGTGCAGGCCCAGCGCGGCGGCGCCGCCGACCGACAGGACGCGCGGCCCCTCGAGCAGCACCGACGTCAGGAAGGAAATCACCGTCCCGAAGACGGCGGCGTACGCCGCGCTCTCGACCAGCATCCAGCCAAGGACCGCGGGGCGGATTCCTTCGCCGCTCTTGCGCACGTCGCGCCAGACGATCGTCGCGCCCGCGCCACACAGCAGGACGCCGAACACCACCAGGCCGTCGCGGCCGCCGAGCGCGACGAACAGGCCCTTCAGGAGGACGTCCGCGCCGTTCCGGACGCCGGCGACCGCCGAGCCCGAGAGGGCGGCGGAGAGCACCTCGTAGAGCACGAGGAGCGGCGCGGCGAACACCACGCTGTACCGTGGCGAGCAGGAGCGGCGCAGATAGTCTTTCAGCATGGCGAGAGGTAACGTACTGCCGGTGTTGGCCTTTCTCTATCGGCTCGGCTGGACGGCGGCCCGCCCGCTGGCCGCGCCTCTCGCTCTCGCGCGCGGCAAGCTCGGCCGAGCCGTCCGCGGCCGGCGCGCCTCGGTCCCGACGCTGAGCGCCTGGGCCGCGCGCGCGCGCCGCCCCGGCGTACCGCTCGCCTGGTTCCACGCCGCCTCCGTCGGCGAAGGGCGGCAGGCCGAGGCCGTCCTCACGCGCGTCAAGGCCGCGCGCCCGCTCTGGCAGCTCGCCTACACCTTCAGCTCGCCGTCTGCGGAGCGGCTGGCCGCATCGCTGCCCGTGGACGTCGCGGCCTACGCGCCCTTCGACACCCGGCGGGATGTCGCTGCCGCACTCGACGCGGTGCGTCCCACGGCCATCGTCTTCGGCGCGACCGACATCTGGCCGGAGCTGGCGCGCCAGGCCGCGGCGCGCGGCATTGCGCTCGGCCTCGTCTCGGCGACGCTTGCCCCCACCTCCACCCGCCGCGGAGCGCTGGCCCGGAACCTTCTCGCCCCGGCCTACGCGGCGCTGGCCGCGGTCGGTGCCATCGACGAGGTCGATGCACGCGGTTTGGAGCGACTCGGCGTGCCGCCCGGCCGCATCACACTCACCGGCGACACCCGCCACGACGCCGCCCTCGCCAGGCTCGCTGCGGCAGACCGCGCGGCGCCCCACCTGGAGGTCCTCGCCGCGAGCGCCGCGCGCACTCCGCCGACTCTCATCGCGGGCTCCACCTGGCCCTCCGACGAGCGCGAGCTGCTCCCCGCACTCGGTGACGTGCGTTCCCGCGGCGCGCGCTTCCGCCTCGTCATCGCACCCCACGAGCCGACGCCGCAGCACCTGGCGGCGCTGGAGCGGCGGATTCGACAATACGTCGGCCCGGACGCAGAGGTCGTACGCCTTTCCGCTCTTCTGGCCTCTCGCAACTCGGAACCGCTCGCAACTCGCGACTTGGCGTCTCGCAACTCCGAGGGGGCGTCTCGCACCTTGGGAGCGATGGTCGTCGACCGGGTGGGAATACTGGCCGAGCTGTACGTCGCCGCCTCGATCGCTTATGTGGGCGGTGGATTCCACAAGGCGGGGCTGCATTCCGTCATCGAGCCCGCGGCCGCCGGCGTCCCCGTGCTGTTCGGGCCGGGCTACGGCGGCAGCCGCGACGCCCGGCTCCTCCTCGAGGCGGGCGGGGCACGGGCGGCGCACGACCGCCGGGAGCTGGCTGCGGCGCTCGAGGGCTGGCTGACAGACGAAACCGCCCGCGCAGCGGCAGGTGCCGCGGCGCGGGCGGTCGTCGAACGGGGCAAGGGCGCCGCCGATCGCTCACTTCAACTGGTCATCGCCCTCGTCGAAGGCTCGCTACACCCTACACCCTAACCCCTACACCCTGCCTTACCGCATCCCACCCAGGCCGATCGACGCGCCGACGCCCCAGTAGCTGACCGTCTGGCCCGCGATCTTCCCGGTGTCATACGCGCCGCGAATGGACAGGATGCCCAGAATCGGCAGGTCTACGCCGGCCGCCCAACGGAAGTCGGAGTCGGTCTTGCACGTCGCTCCACTCGGGCAGTTCACGACCTTCATGAAGTTCATGCGCGGAGCGCCCCAGACGCTCAGGCCGAGCACCGGCAGCTTCAGCCCCACCGCGACCCCCGCCGGGATCAGCAGGGTCTTCGGGTTGGCGTTCTTGACGGAGTCCTGAATGGCCTGCGGGAGACTGGAGAAGCTCGACCCGAAGTCGTACGCCGACACGTCGTAGCTCGCGCCGCCGAAGAGCGACAGCGACAGGGGATTGAGGCCACCGCCCATCAGGCGCAGCTGGAGCAGGGCGCTGGCCGTCGCCTTGTGCTGCGTACCGATGTTGGCGGTGGTGGCCCCACTGCTGACGGACTTGAAGTCGTTGTTGGTCATCCCGACGTTGGCGTCGAGGCCGACCGGACCGAGCGCCAGCGTCACTCCACCCTGCACCACGGTGGCGTTGCCAAGACTGGTGCCCTTGTCCGTGGGCTGTCCCACGTCCGCGTGGATCCGGAAGCCAGTGCCGACTTGCGGGTTCGTGTACAGCGGCATACCGGCGATCTGAGCCTGCGCCGTGCCGGCCATGCCGAGCTTCAGCACAGCGAACAGGACCGCAGCTGCCACACGATGAAGTCGAGACATCGCATCCCTCCATAGGTGGTGACGCCCCTGAGAGTTCGGCTGGGCACGCGGCCCGGGGGCTGCGCCAAGATAGCGCGGCGCCAGGGGTCCCGTACGGTGACCGCCATCACCCCGCACGGGATTGGCGACCTGGGTCACGGGCGGAGTGCGACCCCGGTCGCGAAAAGCGACGCGATCGGACGGTCCCGGCTATGGCGGTGGAGCCGCGATGATACCTTCGAAACTCACCGAGACGGGGGATACGATGCCGGCGGTGAGCACCGTGACGAGCAGGTCGGACCACCGGCGCCCAACCTTGATGCGGAGATCCCGCACGGCGCGGCCGCTTCCGAGCTGGCTCTCGAGCGTGCGCTCCAGGCTCGGCGTGTTGACCGCCAGCAGACCCCAGAATACGTACACGGCGCCCGACCGCACGTTGAACGTGTCCCCGACCGCCGGCTGGGACGCAGGCGAGGCCATGCTGACCGGGACGCCGAGACTGGTGCTGTCGAAGGTGAGCGCGCACCCCGTGGCGGACAGCGCCAGGAGCGCTGCCGCCACAAGGATGCGAGAATTGTGCTGCGCCGGTTGGTTCACGGATGCCGGGATCTGTCCCCCTGAATCACATCGGCACGTGGAAGTTGAAGTGCGCGCCGACGCTCCAGATGAGCGGCGTATACGTCGTGCCGCCGACCTTCTGCTGCTGCCAGTCCACGGCACCATGAACGCCCAGGCCGAGCAGGAGGTTGAAGTTCACGCCGCCCGACACTGCGAAGTTCGAAGTGCTCGAGGGCCCGCCGCTGCCGTAGTTGGTGATCTGGTAGCGCGGCGCGATCCACGGCTTCAGCGGAAAGAGCGGCGGATCGAGCGAGATCCCGACACCGATAGGAATCGAGGTGATGGAATAGCCTGGGAGGACCGACACGGCCGGCGCCTTCACGTACCCGTAACCGACCTGGGCCGCCACGGCCACGGGCAGTAGCCCGCCGCCGAAGAGCTTGTACGACAGGGCGCCGCCGAACGAGGTCTGCGCCGACGCCCACGAGCAGCTCGAGCAGCCCGGAATATCCGTCCGCTTCCACGCGCCCACCATGGCGCTCACTGTGATCGGGCCCGCCCCGAGACTGGCCGACACGCCGTAAGCCGTGCCGCCGCCCGCGTCGGTGTTCGGGAATCCGACGTTCGCCGCGACTCCGACGCCCGTGCCCCCACGCGGGTTGAAATAGACCGGGATGCCCGCCAACTGGGCCTGCGCGGCCGTCGCCAGCGCCGCCAGCGGGATCGCCGCGGCGGCGGTGATCCTTGCGATGCGCGTCATGCGTATCCTCCCGAAGGTGTGGGGAGCCGCGGCGTCCATCCGGCCGCGCCGCCATAAGATAGACGGCCTCGGCCAAGAAAGCACGGCCCTCCATCCAATCGGAAGCGCGCCTGACAAAAGGCTGCCAGGCTTGCGCCGGAGCGTCTGGCTTTGTGATCATACGCCGACCCAATCGGACGAACTCTCGGGGGGACAACATGCGCAGGGTGACTCTTGCCGTCGGTACAATTCTGGCGCTGTGCACGCTAGGTCAGACTGCGGCGGCACAGGCGCGCCCGTTCAAGTTCGGGCCCGAGGTCGCTCTGGGCACGAACAACGCTGGGGCGGCGATCGGGGCACGGGCTGTCTTCAACGGGTTGGGGGTCGTGACGAAGGTGACCGGCCTCGCGGCGTACGCGTCGTTCGACTACTTCCTCAGCTCCGGCAGCCCTTGGGAAATCAACGTCAATGGCACCTGGGACGTTCCAAACATCACGGGTCCATTCACGCCCTACGTCGGCGCCGGCCTCAACTACGTCCACAGCTCGGGCGGGTCGAGCTCTGGACCTAACCTCCTCGGCGGAACGCACTTCAGGCCCACGCCGATGCTCGACACGTTTGGTGAGATACGCATTGAACTAAGGAACGGGTCGCTCGTCGCGTTCACCGTGGGGGTGCTGTTCTAGGACTCGACTGCGGCAACGCATCACACGGGGCCGGCGCCGGTGGCGCCGGCCCCGCGCGTTTCAGCGGGATTGCGCCTGTTCGGCGACGATCCGGACTCGGTCGCCGAGCACCTGCAGGAAGCCTCCCGCGATGCTGAAGCGCCGCGAGCCGGAAGCGCTCCGGATCACGAGGTCGCCGGTGCCGAGCAGCGTGAGGAACGGGGCGTGCCGCGGGAGAATCCCGACCTCGCCGTCGAACGCCGGGGCGACGATCGCCGTGGCGTCGCCGTCGAACAGCGCCTGCTCGGGCGAGACGACGCTCACGTTCATCAGGCGGCCTCGAGCTTCTTGGCGCGCTCGATGACGTCCTCGATCCCGGCCACCATGTAGAACGCCTGCTCCGGCAGGTGGTCGAACTCCCCGGCGACCACGCGCTCGAACGATTCGATCGTTTCCTCGAGCTTGACGTAGCGGCCGGGAAGGCCGGTGAACACCTCCGCGACGTGGAACGGCTGCGAGAGGAAGCGCTGCACGCGTCGCGCCCGCGACACGATCTGCTTGTCGTCCTCCGACAGCTCGTCCATGCCGAGGATCGCGATGATGTCCTGGAGGTCCTTGTAGCGCTGGAGGATCTGCTGGACCTGCGTGGCCACCTTGTAGTGGCGGTCGCCCAGGTACTGCGCGTCGAGGATGCGGCTGGCCGAATCGAGCGGATCCACCGCCGGGTAGATCCCCAGCTCGAAGATCGAGCGCGACAGCACCACCGTGGCGTCGAGGTGGGCGAATGCCGTGGCCGGCGCCGGATCGGTCAGGTCGTCGGCCGGCACGTAGATGGCCTGCACCGACGTGATCGAGCCGCGCTTCGTCGAGGTGATCCGCTCCTGGAGGTCGCCCATCTCGGTCGCGAGGGTGGGCTGATACCCGACCGCCGACGGCATCCGGCCCAGGAGCGCCGAGACTTCGGAGCCCGCCTGGGTGAAGCGGAAGATGTTGTCGATGAAGACCAGGACGTCCTGACCCTCGACGTCGCGGAAGTACTCCGCCACCGTGAGGCCCGACAGGCCCACCCGGAGCCGCGCACCCGGCGGCTCGTTCATCTGGCCGTAGATGAGCGCGCAGGACGGAAGGACGCCGGACCCCTTCATCTCGAGGTACAGGTCGTTCCCCTCGCGGGTCCGCTCGCCCACGCCGCAGAAGACCGAGCGGCCGCCGTGGCCCATCGCCACGTTGTGGATCAGCTCCTGGATGATGACGGTCTTGCCGACGCCGGCGCCGCCGAACAACCCGATCTTGCCGCCCTTGACGAACGGGGCGATCAGGTCGATCACCTTGATGCCGGTCTCGAACACCTCGGTCTTGGGCTCGAGATCCGTGAACTTCGGCGCCTCGCGGTGGATCGGCCACCGCTCCGCGTCGGCGGGGATCGGATCGCCGCCGTCCACCGGCTCCCCCAGCACGTTGAGGATCCGGCCCAGCGCGTACTGGCCGACCGGCACGGAGATGGGGCCACCGGTGTCCACGGCCTCCATTCCGCGCACCAGACCGTCGGTGGACGACATCGCCACCGCGCGGACCTGGTTGCGGCCGATGTGCTGCTGGACCTCGGCGACCAGGCGGACCGGCTCGCCACCAGCCGGCGCCGGGGCATCCACCCGGAGCGCGGCATACAGCTCCGGCAGGTGCTCGGCCTCGAACTCCACGTCGATGACCGGGCCGATGACCTGGACGACCTTACCGATGTTCTTCTCTGCCATGGAATCCTCGTTGCGGGGTCCGGATTCCGGGATCCGGGGTCCGGGACACGCTTTCCCCGGATCCCGGGCCCCGGATCCCGGGCTCCTAGCCTTTCAGTGCTTCCGCTCCGCCCACGATCTCCGCCAGCTCCTGCGTGATCTGTCCCTGGCGCGCCCGGTTGTACGTCCGGCGCAGCAGATCCAGCATCTCTCCCGCGTTGTCCGTCGCGTTCTTCATGGCCGTGCGGCGCGCCCCCTGCTCCGAGGCCGCCGTCTCCACCAGCGCCCGGAAGACCATGTTCCGCACGTACAGCGGGAGCAGGGCCCCGACCAGCTCGTCGGCTCCCGGCTTGATGATGAAGTTGGCGGCGCTCCCCGTGCGTCCGTGCGACAGTGCGTCCGTGCGTCCCGCCTGGATCGGCAGAATCCGCTCCACGACCGGCGGCGTGCTCAGCGCCGACTTGAAACGCGCGTAGATGACGTCGAACGAGGCGAGGGCGCCGGCCTCGAACCGGTCGATCAGCGGCTGGGCCAGCTCCGCGGCGTGCTGCGCCTGCGGGCGATCACCGATGTCCAGCCGCGCGAGCGCCAGCGGGCGCCGGATGAACTTGAAGTAGCTGATTCCCTTCTTGCCGACCGCCAGCAGGTCGACTTCGAGCCCCCGTGCCACGAGCTCGCGCTCCCGCTGGATCGCGGCGCGGATCAGGTTGGCGTTGAAGGCGCCAGCCAGCCCGCGGTTCGAGGTGATCAGCAGGACGGCGGCTCGCGCGGGGCCGCCCTTGGCCGGCGGGGCGGGCTGCCGAAGCAGCGGAAAGCGCTCGGCCAGCTCCGGACTGAGCAGGTCCCCGATCGTCTCCGCCAGCGCCTGCGCGTAGGGCCGCGCACCGACCACCCGTTCCTGGGCGCGCTTCAGCTTCGACGTGGACACCATCTCCATCGTCCGCGTCACCTGGCTGATGCTCTCGACGGAGCGGATGCGGCGCCTCAAGGCGCGCGTCTTGGCCATTACTTCTTCAGCGCCTTGTAGGTCTCGATCGCCTGCTTGAGCCGCGCCGTCAGATCGTCCGACAGGACCTTCCTGGCGCGGATCTCCTCTGCGATATCCGGATGGGTCGCGGCCATGTACTGGTGGAACGCGGTCTCCCACGCCTTGATGCCGGGCACGTCGACGTCGTCGAGGAACCCGTTGGTCGCGGCGAAGATGATCTCCACCTGCTCGGCGACGTCCATCGGAGCGGCCTGCGGCTGCTTGAGGATCTCGACGAGCCGTTGGCCGCGCGCCAGTTGGCGCAGCGTCGCCTGGTCGAGGTCGGAGCCGAACTGCGAGAACGCCTCCAGCTCGCGGTACTGCGCGAGGTCGAGCCGCAGCCGGCCGGCGACCTGCTTCATCGCCTTGATCTGCGCGTTGCCGCCGACCCGGCTCACCGAGATGCCCACGTTGATCGCCGGGCGCACGTTCGAGTAGAACAGGTCCGTCTCCAGGAAGATCTGCCCGTCGGTGATCGAGATGACGTTGGTCGGGATGTAGGCCGAGACGTCGCCCGCCAGCGTCTCGATGATCGGCAGGGCCGTGAGCGAGCCGCCCGGCTTCCGGATCCGCGGATCGGCTTTGACCAGCTCCGGGTCCTCGGCGATCTTGGCCGCGCGCTCCAGGAGCCGCGAGTGCAGGTAGAAGACGTCGCCCGGGTAGGCTTCGCGGCCGGGGGGGCGGCGCAGCACCAGGGAAATCTGGCGATACGCCGCGGCGTGCTTCGACAGGTCGTCGTACACGCAGAGCGTATGGCGCCCCTGATAGGTGAAGTGCTCGGCCATGGCGCACCCCGCGTATGGCGCCAGGAACTGCATTGGCGCGGGATCGGAGGCCGCCGCCATCACGATGATCGTATAGTCCATCGCCCCGGTCTTCTTGAGCCGCTCGACCACCGAAGCAACCGTGGACTGCTTCTGGCCGATGGCGACGTACACGCAGATCACGTCGCCACCCTGCTGGTTGATGATCGTGTCCACGACGATCGCCGTCTTGCCGGTGCCCCGATCGCCGATGATCAGCTCGCGCTGGCCGCGCCCGATCGGGATCATGGAGTCGATGGCCTTGATCCCGGTCTGCAGCGGCTCCTTCACCGGCTGCCGCACCACGATGCCGGGAGCCAGGAACTCCACGTGGCGCGCGCCCTCGGCGGCGATCGGACCCTTCCCGTCCAGCGGCCGCCCCAGCGGGTCCACCACCCGGCCGACCATCCCGGCGCCCACCGGCACCTCGAAGACGCGCCCGGTGCGGCGCACCTCGTCGCCCTCCTTCAGATCGAGGTAGTTGCCGAGGATGACGGCGCCGATGTTGTCCTCCTCGAGGTTCAATGCGAGCCCGCTGATGCTCTCGCCCGTCGCCGAAGCGCGGAACTCCAGCATCTCCCCGGCCAGCGCGGCCATGAGCCCGTAGATGCGCGCGACGCCGTCCTTGACCTCGAGGACGGTGCCGACCTCCTCGAGATCGGTGACGGCCAGGTCCGCCGCCTCGATCTCCCTGATGAGGACGTCTTTCAGTTCACCGGGACGCAGTACCGATTCGTTGGCCATGAGGATTGGTTTGAAGGGTGAGCCGGCTCAATCGCAGTCCGCAAAAATAGCCGAGGAGCACACCGTCCAGCAACACGGCGCCGCCCCGCGTCAGCGCGCCGCGGCCCAGCTCCGGCTGCGCATCCGGCCCTTGAGGAAGGCCTGGAGGACCCCCGTCGGCCCCAGCTTCGCGAGGCCGCGCGCGGTCACGCCCGCCACGCGTCGCGCCGCCCCGGACAGGTGGCTGGCGGAGGCGAAGCCGAGGATCCGCGCCACGCCGCGGACCGTGTAGCCCGGGTTGGCCAGCAGGTCCGCGGCCGTCACGGTGCGTGCGAGGTCGATCACCCGCTTCAGGTTGGGGGCGCCGCCGGCCCCGAACTGACGGGACAGGTGCTCCCGCGAGACCCCCAGCGCTGCGGCCACGTCGGTGGTGCGGAGTCGGCCGACGTGCCGCATCACCTCCCGCCACGCCCGTTCCTGGAGCGGCTCCATCAGCCGCAGGAGCCGCGGCGCCCCGTCCAGCTCCTGCAGCCGGACCGCGCTCGCCGTGCGCGGCAGGATGAGGTCGGCGAGCACGGCGTCCTCGACCCCCTCGACGATCGGGTGCGCCCGTGCCTGCCGGACGCAGGTCTCCAGCAGCTCGGCCTCATCCGGGCGGAAGGCGGAATATGCGAAGCGCGGGATGGCGGGATACGCGGCGCGGCACCAGACGAGCAGCTCGGCGCCGCCGGGGATCCGGGGGTCCACCACGACCGCATCGGCCAGCACCGTGGCGAACACCCGCGTCAGCGCGGCCGGCGAGCGGCACGACACGATGCGGGCCTTGGAGCGCGGCATCGCGCGCCGGAATGCGGCCCGTGCGCCGGCGTTCCGCAGGAGGGTGGCTATGACGGGCTGGCTCACGGGACGGTGGGGGCGGCGGCGGGCCGTCCAGCGGGGCTCAACACCGAGCACGCGGTGGCTATGACGGGCTGGCTCACGGGACCGCGAGCGCGGTGGCCAGCTGGCCCGCCGCGCGCAGCACCTCCCGCGCGTTGGCGTACGAGACCGTGGCGAGCGCCTCGTCGAGCGGGAGCCACCGGCAGGCGGTGATTCCCTCGTCCTTCTGCGGGCAGACCTCGCCCGCAGCGCTCTCCATCAGGTAGAAGGCGCAGGTCTTGTGGATCAGGCGCCCGCGGAACCGGAAGTACCAGTCGATGTCCTGCACCGGGGCGTGGATGACCAGGTCGGCCAGTCCCGTCTCCTCGGCGACCTCGCGCCGCGCGGCGTCGGCGCGCTCCTCGCCCGGCTCCACGTGCCCCTTCGGGAACCCCCAGTTGCGGTAGGAATCCCGGATCAGCAGGAACAGCGGGCCGTTTCCCGGCGTACGGCGGAACACGACTCCCCCGGCCGACGTCTCCTCCAGCGGCGTCCCCGCACGCGCCATCAGAACACCGAGAAGGAGAAGTAGCGTCGGGGGTTCTTCTGGATGTCCTGCAGGAGGGCGCGCAGGGCCTTGATCGTCGCGACCGATTCGGCGTAGAGCGTCGTGTCGCGGGACAGCCGGCCCAGCGTCCCCTCCCCCGCCTGGATACGCGCCAGCATCGAGTCGGTACGGGCCACGATCCGCTCGAAGGCCTGCTGCTGGCTCGCGGCCGACGCCGCGAGCGCGCGCACGTTCGCCGCCACCGCGGTGAGATCGGCCGTCACGGTGTCCGTGTGGCCGAGGATCCGCTGCAGCTGGTCGCGCGAGGTGGCCGAATCCACCCGCGACGCCGCGCGCGCGAGGTTCCGCGCGGATTGGGCCAGCAGGCTCGTCCCGGTGTCGATGTTGCCGCCGATGCGCGTGAGCGTGGACTCCTGCCCCTGCGCGATGGTCTTCAGCACGGAAGAGAGCCGGGACAGGTCGCTGAACGCGCTCTTCAGGCGCGCCGCGCTCGTGGAGTCGAATGCGTCCTGGACGCGGCTCGAGATCGTCGCGATGTCGCCGGCGATGCGGCCCGCCTGCGCGGTCAACTGGCCGACGT
>Ga0335070_10008320_pt1 | contig 12160 bp, 19 predicted proteins | sample Lox_Sample_13_FD_206722 | JGI IMG/M metagenome (GOLD analysis project Ga0335070, IMG submission 206722) | Soil microbial communities from Loxahatchee National Wildlife Refuge, Florida, United States - Lox_Sample_1.3 | ecosystem: Environmental > Terrestrial > Soil > Wetlands | place: USA...
TCGCTCCTGGTCCCACGTAACTGCCATCTCCGATCTTCACATCACCGATGACCACCGCTTGGTCACTGATGTAGACTTCTCTCCCAACCTGTGGTTTTCTCCCATCAAACGCGTAAAGCAATTTCTCCTCCTGACCCCTCTGACCTTCGTTTTATGCTCGTTTCTTCTTTTCCCTAACCTTGGGACTAACTGACATCTCTCTCCCTTATTCATCTTGTTAAAGTGACAAGTTTTACTCCCATCACTTCTTTGAAGGTTGCTCCTTCGCTGATCGAGCGAATGACCTTGTCTCTATCTACCACCTTCGAGCCACAGATAGCATCAACTCCGTAATCAAAGAGAAAAGAGGAGAGGGGTGAGGTAGGACCGATCAAAACAACGAAGGCTTTTTCACAAAGAGCAAGGAGGCCTTCCAGGGTATGATTGATGAAAGAAGTTCCAGTGATCCCCACCACATCACATTGGGGTAAGATCCGATCTGCATCTTTTGAAGGTAAATCGCCCTCACCAAGTCTCTCCTCCAGGACCCAAAGGTTTTGGACCCTCTCTCTGAGCTTTGGAATCCATGGAAAATGACCAACAACCGCCACATTCCCCTCTTTTCCTTTTTCGAGTAATATCTCAAAGGCATTCTTCTCGATGTATTTCGATTCATCGATATCGATCAGTGAATTGATGGCTGCCATTCCAATGGATGCCTCCAGCAGGCTTTTCGATTTGGCATATTCGGCCAATTCCAGTGCCGTCTTTCGGGTAAGGTTCCCTACATCCCGCACACCCCGATCATGAGGAGCACTTTCCCCTCTGAAGGTTGAGGATAGGCCGCAATGCTTTGTAATCACCGCGGTCCAGAAGACACAGGTGTGAACACCCTTGACCTGAAAATCATTTTCCTGAAGACTTACGATGAGATCGTCCAGAATTTTCAATCTCGTTTCACCCTGCCTTCTCCCCACAAATCAGCTTGGACTGTCCCGTTGGGCTCATCTCCTTTGTGATGGATTTGAATCTGTCGCCAAAGATCGATTCCTCCTGTTCCAGGAACTGCCTGACGTCCCGGGCTCCGAGGAAAAAGATTCGGACATAAAAGAAAAAACGAGAAATCCGTCGTTGGGGCTTTCCATGCTCCATCAGACAGAACCTACCGCCGTCCGTTAAAACCCTCGCTACTTCATTGACCGCCCCCGCCCTTTCATTTCCCTTCAATTCATAAAAGGCATGGGAGCAGGTCACCGCATGAAAGGAAGATTTCTTGAAGGGAAGTTGACTGGCATTGGCCTGCACCAGACGGAGGTGATCGATTCTAAAATGTTTAGCTTTCTTTTCGGCCTTTTCGAGCATTCCCCGTGAAAAATCAAGGGCCACCACCAGTCCCTTCTCTCCTACCTGATTCGCCAACTCGATCGCTACAGAACCGGTTCCAGTGCAGAGGTCCAAGGCCTTGTCTCCTTTGGACAGATTTGCCTTATGGGTAATAAATTTTCTAAGCGAGCCCCCTGCATCCCGCGAATGCAGCCGGATAATGAAGTCGTAGATCAATGAAAAAAGGTCGTAATAGGTTTGTCTCGAAGACCCCATTTCACTCGCTCTTCGTTTTACACTTCTAGGACGCTCCCTACACATCCGTAGGAAAATCTGTCGCCAAATTCCTGGTGAAGTCGGCAGGCCGCCCTCATACCGGTGCAATGGGAGACGCCAATCTTTTCAATCTTCATCTTCTTCAGAAATGTGATTGATTCCTCTAATTGCTCGGGAGTCAAAAAATCTAAATGGGTTCCACCCAGAATAGCATAAAATGTTTCTTTTCCGGTTTCATTCATAACATGCTGGATAATATTGACCATTCCCGAGTGGGCACATCCAAGAATCAGGATGAGTCCTTTCTCGCTATCCAGGATCAGGGACTGGTCGTCCGGAAAGGTATCTTGCACGGTCTTCCCGTCGAGTTCAGTATAAAGGGTGGGGTCCGGCTTTTCAAAGCTCGTTTTTCTTGGAACTTCTCCGGTTAAAAATACCCCCTTCTCCACCTCGGTAAAAGCAACATTCAAGATAAAGTGGGCTCCAAGAAATTCTAGATATCTTCTTTTGTAAGGAATCCCTATAAACCGCTTTGTCTCTTTTCCATTTTCTTTGTGGACCGCTATTCGGTCTGAGAAGATGTTAGGATGGGCATGGACATCCACTTTCCCTCTCACTTTCAAAACTTCGGGGAGTCCTCCGGTATGATCGAAATGTCCATGGCTTAGAAAGATCCTTTTGACGCTCCTCAAATCCTTATCGAAGGTAAGGCTATTGGCCACGACGGATTGGCCGCTCCCTGTATCGAAGAGGTAATTTCCTCGTTCGGTTTCAATAAATGCCGAAAATCCGTGCTCGCCTGAACCAACTCGTTTGCCCACCAAATTCTCACTCAATATCGTTATGCGAGTTTTCACCAGATCCATCTCCCTTCACAAAGAATTTAACAGCCTGCTTAAAAAGTAATTCTTTACCATTCTATGCTCCTTCAGTGATCGCTTTTTCAGGACATTCATCAATACATGTCCCGCAATCGATGCAGGTTTCCGCCTCAACGACGGCTTTATCGTTTTCTACCTTGACAGCCTCCGTTGGACAACCCTCCTCACACGTTCCACAGCCCGTGCATTTCTCCAGATCAACAATGACTGCCATTTTCCGCCTCCTTTTCAATTTTCGTGTTTTCACACTCATTCATCATTCCATTCACACAATATATTCCGCCAAAAAACAGAATGGATCCCCCGATCAGAAAGAGCCACATAAAAATTCCAAGAGAGATAAACCTGATGGCAACCAGAGAAACGAGATAGCCGACAATGGGATAAAGGACGCCGTATCTTTTCGGATTTTTTCGAACGGGCTCCCAGTCAAAATCCATGACTTCCTGTTTATAGTGTTTCTCTACCTCTTCCAATATTTTTGGTTCCATTTCCCCGTCTTACCTCTACATTTTTTTCGCAGCCTGTTCGGCCGCGGGCAGAATCAGGTTAGGAGAAGGGGAAAGATGGCGGGTTCCTCTTTTTTCAACATCATCCTCTCCTCATATTCAACTTATAATCTTCCATAAACTTTTGATAAATCCGTTTCCTTAACCCATCCCACTCTGACATTTGCCTTTGTATCAATTTCCGGCAGATAGGATTTTATATCGATGAGAGGTGTCCCTTCCAATGCGTCCAACCCTTTCACCTTCAGCTTATTTCGTTCTCTCTCCATCAATTCAACGACGGAAAAGTCTAAAGGATTTGGTCTATTGGGCGATCGACTGGCAAACACACCGTGAGGCTCAGAATCCCAGGGAGTTTTTACCAAAAGGGAATAATTATTGGAACAATGAAGCCCATAGAATAAGATCAGATGCGAGAACCCGTCGATACCCCTCAGCCCTTCTGCATATTGTTCCGAGACTTCAACCCAGCAAATTTCTTCTCGCCCTTGAGGCGGACACTCCTTTCTATTTTTGCATAGGGAATGAATGATTCCAATGGGTTTCAGTTGCATCCCTTTTTACCTCCTTGGCAGCCATCCTGGCTGCATTACTATCCTCAGGAGGGGGCCTTAAAGATGAGCGTATCTCCTTCGTTTAAGGCCGTCTGCATACGGTTTTCCGAAAGATACATCATTCCATTAAGAAGAACTCGAATCTCAACGTCGACATCTCCGTTTTTATCCAACAGGAACTTTTTCACTTCGAATCCAAATTTCCTTACCAGGGCATCGATCAATTCCTTCAAGGTCTTACCAGGAAATTCGAATTCTATCTTTTTGCTCTTTCCAAAGGTCTTATAAAGGGGTAATCCCGCTATCTCGATGTTAATCTTCATCTTGCCTTCCCCTCCTTTTTGTTATCGCCAACCTGTTTCACTACAGGTAGAGACGGACACCCATCTAAAACTCCGAAGTGGGGCCGAAGTGGTTACAGCGATATTCATAAATGGGCATTTCAAGTCTACCTTAATGAGTCAATACTTTAAAATACCGGTCCATTGGGAGATGGGCGAACTGAACAGCCCCGATGCAAGGAACGACGTATTTGACTGGCCACTGTTCTCCCAGGATATCGAAAAACTCGAGACACGAAGAGCATACGTGAATACTATCTGAAATAGAATAGGGGACAACCGACCCGTTCAGGTTAATAAAAAATCTGGGGTCGAGAAAATTCGCGTGGTTTGCCGAATGGCTCATAAGGATTGTATCAAAGTCGAAAGGTTCATTGACTCGATTTCTTTCAAACCATCTCTGGTAAAATTCCTTTTCAAGAGGATCGGGCTTGTCCCATTCGCGGGGTTTCTTCTTCTGATACTCCTCTGACTGAATCAATAGAGGGATTTCTTTAGGGGACGGGAATCGATCAGGTTTAAAACTCGATTCTGTGATAATGATGGGACTTTCAAATCCGGGGAGATCGAGTGAATGATTGCTTACGATTAAGAACTGATCCGCTTTTCCGGATTTCCGATACCATGAGGTTCTTCTCTTACAAAAACCATTCCAGGCTGGAGGAGCCAGGTAGACAACTTCTGTCGAGGCCCTTAACACCCGACACGGAATGCGCGCTTCGTCGGAAAGTTGAATCTCTCTTTCCTCAATGTTCCTCTTTACCAATTTTAGACCATGAAGGTCTGTCCAGTAACAAAACTTTTTGTATTCCATCTTCTCTCCATACGATCTGAATAGTGACGCGTGCGCGTCCGTCGATTGTGCCCGTATAAGATCTAATTTAGCCGCGACTTCGCGCCACATATTCAGGACAATCTCTTGTACGTCGTTACAAGGATAATCCATCACTGTCTTCCTATTCACTAACGCCTCGACCACTTTGGGTTCATATGGGATTTTGCCGATGAGTCTGGAGCCATTTCTTTCGCAAAAAGAGGCGATTTGTTGGGTGTTTTCTAGGTTGATGTCAAATTTGTTAATACAAACCATGGAAGGGATTTTAAAGTGTTCTGTGAGTTTCAGAATTCTTTCCAGATCATGAATTCCTGAAAGAGTAGGCTCTGTGATGGCTAAGGCCAGATTCACTCCAGTCAATGAGGCTGTGACCGGACATCCTATCCCGGGAGGTCCATCGATGAGGATCAACTCTAAATTCTTTTCTTTTGCAATCTCCATGGCCTCCTTTCTCACCACGGTCACTAGTTTTCCAGAGTTCTCCTCTCCGATTCCCAATCGGGCATGGACAAACGGACCATAGGGTGTTTCGGAGACGAACCGATCCCCTGAAAAAGCATTGTCCATTCCAATAGCATTTTCCGGACAGATGTGACTGCAAAAGCCGCAGCCTTCGCATGAGATGGTATTGACAACTCCATTATCGATTGCATTGAAGCGACAAATCTCGGCACAGAGCCCACATTGAGTGCATTTCTCCAGATCGACATGTGGAGACCTACCGCCAAAATATTTCTCCTGAACCACCACCTCCAGCTTGAGCAGAAGATGCAGGTCTGCCGCATCCACGTCGCAATCCACCATGACTTTGTTCTTCGCTAAAGCTGCGAAGGCAGCAGCAATCGTCGTTTTACCGGTTCCGCCTTTGCCACTAACGATGGCTAACTGTTTAATTTCATTTTGTTCCATGGGTTCCCGTATCTTCTTCCCGCCGTCCCTCTTTTGCGTTTTGGGAAGGCTTATAAAAAAGGGACTGATAATTCCAAATGGCCTGATGCAATGCTCGGATTGCTAAAAGAGAACAGTGAGCTTTTCTTGCCGGGATGCCTCCGGCAGTCTGGATCACATCATTGTCCGTCAACTGCAGTGCCTCTTCGAGAGTCTTCCCGATGGCCAGTTCTGTTGCAATGCTTGATGTGGAAATGGCTCCAGGACATCCCTGCGTTAAAAATGTGAAAACGGATATCCTCCCGTCTTCCACCTTGAGGAAGACTCTGATGAAATCCCCGCAGGTAGGATCACCAACAACTGCCATCGCGTCGGGATTCTCAATTTCTCCCGCGTTTCTGGGATGCATAAAATGATCGATCAGCGTTTCGTTATAGACGAGGTAACCCGCCTCATCACTGGGTTGTTCCGTTCCTTCGATTTGACTCATAGAATTCCTCCACCTTTTTAAATAGATTCTTGAATCTCTGGATGTAAGAAGGATATTCGACAACAATTGGAACTCCCTTTGAATACGATTCCGCAATCCTTCGATCCATGGGGATCTCCATTAAAATAGGGATATTTTTCGGTTGACAGTAATCCCAAACTTCCCGATCCCCTATGTCCGCCTTGTTAACCACCACCCCCTTCGGAATGCCCAATTTCTCCAACATCCCCACCGCCAGCTCTAAATCATGCAGCCCGAAGGGCGTTGGCTCTGTAACAAGAATACAAAAGTCACTCCCTCTGACACTTTCAATGACAGGGCAGGCTGTTCCAGGGGGAGCATCCACAATCACGATCCTTTCCTTTTGGGTCTTTTCTTTAACTTTTCGTATGAGGGGGGAGGCCATCGGCTCTCCAATGTTCAGAACCCCATTGATGAAATTAATTCCATTCGCATTCCCTTCCTGAACGATACCAATCTCTCTTTCCACCTCGAATATGGCTTTCTCAGGGCATAGATACGAACAAGCACCGCAGCCATGGCAGAGCTCGTCGAAAACCAGAACGTCTTCCAAAATGACGGCAATCGCATGGTATTCGCATACTTGGGCACATTTGCCACAGTAAGTGCATCTGGATTCATTGATTCGGGGAACCGGAATTCCCACGGAGGTAACCCGGGTGATGGTGGGGGATAGAAAAAGGTGGGAATTGGGCTCCTCCACATCACAGTCAATTAATTGGGCAGTCCCTTGTGGAAGGGAAAGGGTCAAATTGACGGCGATGGTGGTCTTTCCGGTTCCCCCTTTACCGCTGGCAATTGAAATGATCATGGCAGTCATTACCCGTTCTTGATAGTCTGTTTTCTTTTAGTGGGTCTGGGCGCTCTCGTAATAACCACGGTGTTCATACATCCGATAATGGACCCCCCCTTCTTGTAGAAGTTTCTTCAAGGATTTCACAACCTCATTCAAATGTAGTCCCAGAACCTTAGAGATATCTTCTGCTGTGCAGGGCCTTCTCTTAATCAAGTTAAGAATCTCTGTATCCTTCACCGAGTTCAATTCTTCTCCCAGAGGGGCAGCAAATTCAGAGATGATTTCCACCTTCTCTCCCAGTCTTTCTTTTATTTCTTCCAGTTGAGCCAGAGTTAAAGGAAAGGCAGACTCTTCAGCCGGGGGTCTGACCGAAGTATTTAATTGAACTCTATCAGGCTGGATTCTTTTGATAATGCCCTTGAACTTTTCGATCTCTTCTTTCCCATCATTCACCCCCCGACAAAAGAGGATCTCCAGCCAGATTTGGCCCCGATATTGCTTCCGAAACTGAATGAGCCCAGAGATGATTCCACCAATGCTTAAGGATGCATGTGGCCTGTTCATGTATTCAAAAAGGGCCGGAGTGATTGCATCGAGGGAGGGGAGTACAACATCGGCTTCCGAAAGATTCCTTCTTACCTCATCTAAAGAGAGAAGAGAGCTATTCGTGAACACGGCCACGGGGGTAGAAGTGGCCTCTTTAATCCTCTGAATGGTTTCTCTAACGCCGCTATTGAGCGTCGGCTCACCGGAGCCGGAAAGGGTTATGTAATCTGGTTTTTTCTCCAAAACTGACAGATAAAGCTCTAATTCTCCCTGGACATCTTTCGGAGATACATAAGACTGCCGAGATAGGGTCTTACGGGTCGTCCTTCCCAAATCGCAGTAGATGCAATCAAAGGTGCAGGTCTTATAGGGGACCAGATCTATACCCAAAGATCTTCCCAGCCTTCTCGATGGAACCGGACCGAAGATATGCTTGGGTCCGTTTAATGGTTCATCCATTGAAGTGCTCCAGTATGGCTTGCAGGACTCCACCGGAGATTGTTCTGGCCTTATCCGAGATGGTGCAGCAATGGCCCTTAATCCCTCTGGGATCAACATCACCCAGTTTCATGCCCTTCCAGACTTCGGTTCCATCCCGCAGCAGACCCCGGATGACTCCTGCAATCCTGGATCGAACCTCAACATTTCCTATCAGCCCCACTTTTCCATCGGCCATCACTCGCTCCCCGATCTTTATCAGGGCTCTGAATTTTCCATCTTTGGAAGCCCGTATCACCCTTTCCTCTGCATAGCCGTCGATGGAGCCCGGGATTCCCGTATTTGGCTCCGCTTCCCCGCTGGCAAAGATTCTTCCGAGGTTGTGGCCACGATTTGTCTCAATAACCATGTGAACATCCCTTCCTGCATGGAAACCGGGACCAAGGCCGATGACCAGATGGGCATCGGTCATCTTGGTGCCCAGATTCTTTTTGACCAGAGTGGCATCGATAAGAACGTCGGGTTTTAGGAAATCTTTGACTTTTGCATCCGGATCTATCAGGATGGGAATCTTACCATCTTTCCACACCGGGAAGATGCGATGCGGTGAGTCTATTTTCTTTGCAGTAACACCTTCGACCTCTTTCTCTTGTTCGAAGACCGCCTCTGAGAAGGCGACTTCTCTCCTCACGGCTTGGGGATTCGGAGTTTCTGTCATACAGACTTTGAAATGGCAGGAAACAAGACGATGAGCGACCCCGGTGGCCACCTCACCAGCGCCTCTGATTAGGATCACCAGGTCACTTATTTTTTTATCCGTATCGATCAATTCCGGAGACCCTCCAATTCTTTAAGCAACCTCTTCTGATCGACGCCGAATAGAATGCAAGCCATCCCGAGCGTCTGGATCTTAAATCCCGGCCTTTCCACGCAATGTTCACCAAAATATCCTTCCATGATCTTGGACATTTCGGGAAACTTTTTGACTATCTTCCCAACCAGTTTATTTCCTAATAAAGGGTCGGAATATTGATTTCGGACCACTCCACGATGTTCTTTCATCATCTATTTTCTCACCATCTTTGCTCCACACTTGGGGCATTTCTTAACGTAACAGGGTGTCCCGGCTTCATGAGGAGCGGTCGTTCCGCACTTTGGACACATGCACTCTCCCCCTGGACCGGCATTCGCTCGGGTCCCCTCCATTCTTCCTCTCCTGGATCCTCCCATCCCAGCGCCTCTTCCCCTTCCAGGATGGCCACCCCCGGGAGGACCTGTTTCGTCTCCTCTTGGCATAATCATCACCCTCCTTTCAGACTATTGGCCGGAATTGCTGGCGAGGGGGTCGACCACTAGTACAAACGCTAGGGAAGAATCTGTACATCTATAGACTGGTCGACCCCCGAGCTTCATCGATAGTCCCCCATGCAATTTATTTTTCACCACCGACGAAACCCTCGCCCGCCACCAAAAACTCTGCCACGGCCTCCACCCCATGGAAGCCCACCACGACCGGCACCAAAAATGGGACCATCAAAGGGCTTTCCATAAGATGAATGATAAGAGGCTCGTACACCGTACCCAGAAGGACCATAAGCCCTGAAGGGCATGGCGCAGAAGCCTCTTCCCCCACCAGTCATTGGACCTTGACCCATTGGTCCTGTTCCGTCAAATCCTGGCATAATAAACACCTCCTTTTGGACCCTGAAACAATACTGAAACAAGTTCAGCACAGGGTTCAGGGTGACAAATTGAAACTTATATCAATTTGTCACTTTTCTAATTCTTCAAGGTTTTTCTCAATCTGGCTCAGTTGTTCTCGAAGGAAATTGGCTTCCTCTTCGAGAAACTGAACCTCTTCTTCCTTCGTTGGAGGCCCCCATGGAGGAACGGATGCTCCGTACCACGCGGGATGCCAACACCGCCCTCGACCGTACCCATAAGGACGGTTTCCCCATCCTGCAGGTTCCATACCGTATTGCATAATAATTTCCCCCTTTACTTAGTTCGTGAGTCATGAATCGTTCTTATAACGTTTGGGCTTTGCGCCGTTCCACCTGATCTCGCCAATCCTAAGCTAATAATAAGTGGGCTGCATGGAGAGACCTTAAATCGTCATCCGAAGCATTGCTCCTCCGCAACGGCCTGGTGCTAACTGAACTTGGGTGGGTCAGTCTTAATATTATCTTCTCCAGCCACTCCATGCAGGAAAACCGTTTTCATCGCGAAGCTTAAGCACTCCGTTCCCCTTTTTTACCTCAGAGGCAATGATGACCGGCTTTCCTTCAAAAGTGATTCTTGAGCCTTTGATATCAACTTTGTCCTTCGGCGTAATCTTGATGTCTTGATTTCCAATGTACCACTCAGGCCCTAAATGGACAGAGATAGTTGCCCGGCTGGTCCTCAAGACCAGTTGCACCCCGGAGGACATTCCCTTCGTGGGAGTTATAAGGTTCACGTTCACCACTTCCCCCGTAAGAGTTTCAACGGTTTTGGGGTCATACATCCTGCTGTAGGGGGTCCCCATCCCCCATCCGCCACTTCCTTTCCAGTTCACCCCTCCCTGTGCAAAAGATTCGGTAGCCAGAAAAAAGCTAAAGATGGTCATTACTGCTAACAAGATTCCGATCGTCTTCATTTTGTATCTCTCCTTTATTTTAGCCCGCCCAATCCTTCAGCTAACTCCCACACATGAGGTTCACGGCGTGATTCATGGTTTATGATTCAAACACTTCTGCGGCCACCCATTCCTCGACCTCCTCCCATGCCGAAGTGAGGAGGAACCGTTGCTCCGCTAGCCTCACGGAGGCTTCCCGATTTGTAGCTTGCTATAACATCTTTGATCGTCCCACCAGGCACCAGATACACCTTAATCCCCGAAGCTGAGAGGGTTGATGCCGCATTGGGTCCGAGATTGCCGGTAATGAGAGCATTCGCACCTTTCTGGGCTACCAGTTGTGCCGCCTGAACCCCGGCACCGCCCGAGGCCATCAATCCCTCGTTCTCAAAAGCTTCGAACTCCATGGTTTCAGAATCGACGAAGACGAAATACTGGCATCTTCCGAACCTCGGATCGATCTGGCAATTAAGATCTTTTCCTGTTGTGCTAATAGCAACTTTCATCGCCTCTCCTCCTCGCATGCATGATCCTGCCCATGATGCTCACAGGCAACGATTCCCTGGACTTCACCTCTGAGATAGGCTTCGACAATATCCCTCACTTTCCCCTGCACTCCGGTGGCGACGTCAATCCCAAATTGGGTGAAAAAGTCGATGGCCCTCGGCCCCATTCCGCCAGCAATCATCACGTTTGCCTTTTGGGAATGAATAAACTGGGGAATGACTCCCGGTTGATGGTTTGGAAAGTAAGGATTCTTGACCACTTGAAACCCCACAATTTGATCGTCCGTCACATCAACAAGGATATAGAAAGGACATCGGCCAAAGTGGGGACTGAGTGAGGCCTCAAGACCAAAACCGCCATCACAAGCCAAAGCAATCCTTTTCATCTCTTCACCTCCTGCTGCTTAAAATGGTATGGCAATCTCTCCTTCTCCAAGCTTCTCTCTATCTCCTTAAACCCCACATACTCCTTACAACGATGAGCTATCTCCTCAAAGGCTTTGGTTGCCTCGGAATTCGGGTGGGCCATCACAAAGGGCATCCCTCTGTCACAATCGGTGACCATCTCCGGATCAATGGGAATTCTTCCCAGGAACGGAACCTTCATATCTCGGGCTGCCTTCTCCCCGCCGCCTCTCTTAAAGAGGGAAATCTCCTTGTGACAGTGAGGGCAGACCAGCCCGCTCATGTTCTCAACTATCCCAATCACCGGGATGCTGAGCATCCTGCTGAAAGTAACCGCCTTTCGAGAATCAAGAAGGGCAACATCCTGGGGAGTGGTTACGATAACCGCTCCGTCGACATTTTTAATCAAATGAGCCACACTCAGCGGTTCATCACCTGTTCCGGGAGGAAGATCGACAATGAGGAAATCGAGAGGTCCCCATTCCACTTCTCCCAGAAACTGGCTGATGGCACCGTGTTTAAGCGGACCTCGCCAGACGACCGGGTTATCACGGTCTCCAATGAAAAAAGCCATGGAGATGACCTTCAAATTCGAAAAGGCCTCGACGGGGATCATCCCTTTTCCAAAGTTTTCTACATGTTGGAATTCGATTCCCAGCATCTTGGGGATATTGGGACCATGGATGTCAGCATCCAGAATTCCAACATTGAACCCATCTTGGCATAAGGCCACTGCCAAGTTCGTTGCCACAGAA
>Ga0335070_10008322_pt1 | contig 12160 bp, 4 predicted proteins | sample Lox_Sample_13_FD_206722 | JGI IMG/M metagenome (GOLD analysis project Ga0335070, IMG submission 206722) | Soil microbial communities from Loxahatchee National Wildlife Refuge, Florida, United States - Lox_Sample_1.3 | ecosystem: Environmental > Terrestrial > Soil > Wetlands | place: USA: Florida...
GATTTTTACCCTGAATGTCCATATAATTCTCTAGGGAGGAGATTCCGCTTTGGCATTTTAAAAGCAGCTGATTCCAGGCATTCATACTTCCTTCATCAAGCTCACCGCTGTTGATTGCATCCCAGTCGCTTTTATCGCCTCCATGATATATGGCAGAAAAAGAATTATCCGGATACTCAACAGGATTATAAAGGCCCCAATAAATTCCGTTAATATAAAGATGGACAAACATTCCGTGCGGAGATAAGTTCCCTGTTAAAGCATGTAATTGCCGTCCGAACTCATCCCGAGTGTATTGCTCTGTATATCGAGCATCATTCCATGAGTATCCATCATTCGCACCTGCTCTTAGGACAATTGCATCGAAACGATCTGAGGCATCATCTCCAAAAAGCGGGTAGCGCAATTTTGTTGGACCGTATTCCGCTTTAAACAGTAGGCGGAAGGAATGTTTTTTCGTACCGGAATCCTGACGAAAATATCCTCCTTGAATCCGGAGGCCGCAATTAATCTGAAATCCTTCTCTTGCATCTGGGAAAATCAACTCGGCAGATCCGGGACGCTCCCAATCCTGGCCGGTATTTTCGGAATTAGTATATATACCGTTTGATCCAAATAAATCATTTATATTCATAACAATCGAGATAGTTGGTATCGACAACAATGCCTCTTTGAGGTGAGATCCATATTTGGAATCGTTTACGATATCGGGATCCATACCGTAATCCGGCGTTAATGTCCCCCAGCTGCTTGGAAAGCCTGAATTAAGTGTAGCCTGATAATCCTGTTTAATGACATCATCTATAAAGAGGTAAGTTTGGGTTAGAACTTCGCTTGTCGATTTATCTGGAAAAACGGCTATTGCCCGTATTACGCTGGTTTTGTTGATGGTAATTGGATTCCGGTAAAGCAACGTGGATTGACCGATAGTAGTTGCAGGCACGCTTCCATCAAGGGTGTAATAAATAGCAGAGTATAGGATATCCGCAGTAATCGATACCTGAATTTCATGATCATAGAATCCATGTGGCGGCTCAAAATTCAATGTTGATGGAGTTTCATCTTGAGCTTGAATATATTCAGTATTGAATGGTTGGATAACAAGCGTCAAAAAAAATAGAATAATTCTTGCTATATTTTTCATATCTTGTCCCAAAAAGCTATTCAACTCGTCTCTTACCGTAATAGAATAAGTTTCTTTGTCTCCATAAATGAACCTGATTGCAACCGGTAAAAATAAACTCCGCTGGATAAATTCGATGCATTCCATTGCCGGCGATAATTCCCTGCAGGTAACTCTTCATTAACGAGCGTTGCTACTTCTTGACCGATCATATCAAATACTTTTAGCAATACGTATGATTTTGATGGGAGACTAAATGATATAGTGGTACTTGGATTAAATGGATTGGGGTACGCCGAATACAGTGTCAGCGATGATGGAAATGAAGTTTCGCTTTCAATTACGCCGGTGCCAGCATTTAAAAGCTCAACGTTCTCGAAACGTGCTTCACACAATGCCCCGTCATTATGGGCGGTTACCATCAAGCCGACGTAAATAGTATCAGGCATGGAGAGCGTGACTACACCGACTTGAGCCCAGTTCATTCCGGTTTCTGATTCGTATGCTGTAATTCGGTTACCGGACCGCATTAACTTTACCCAATATGGAGCGGTGGTATTCGTGCCGGCCGTATGAGATGAACTGCCGCCGGTGCTGGTGCGCCTTTGAAATGCAAGGCCATTTGCGGCCGACATCACCATCATAGCATGAATGGAATTGGCATTTAAAGTGTTCCGAATCATCACACCGGCTTTTGCCCAGGCATCGGTTACCGTAATCGATGCTACCCTGGCATAAATTTCCAAATTGCCGCTTATTTTTTGATAGACAAAATGAAATTCATCCGCAGTATCCCACACATCGCTGCCGGAACCGGTGACAATAAAAGTCTCTCCGCGAACTCCGGCATTACCGGCTGCAGCAGTCGCGCCGATATCCTTATGCTGCCATGGAAGAGGGATTGTTTTTAGTGCATAGTCAATGTTTATATAATCAATCTTACATCCACCTGAATCGACATGAAACCTAAGATTACCTGTTCCGGCATTTAAAGGAATTTTTTCGGCATTGACTATTCGCCAACCCGACCCTGTATATGGAACCAAAATTGTTCCGGTAAGATCAACGCCATCTAGTTCGAGATGAAACTTTGCAGTTCTTACCAATGACGATAAACGAATCGAAATATCATAAAGGTCGGATGATGGAATTGTCATTGCATAATTCAGCCATTCTCCGTCCGCAATAGATGAGATACAAAAATCACTAGTAGTACCCGCTATTTTATCAATATCCACCGCATCCCAGCGATAGAAACCAAATTCATTTCTTTCATCCGTATCGTGGAAACCAATGTTTTCACCGCCGCCATTATAATTCTCTGCTTGAATAATTGCCGGAATAGTAACCGGCGTGCCGTAAAATGGTCCGGCTGCCGGAGCTATGTAAATATAATACGGCTCGGAAACGACTGATATCCCGCTGTTATCAAGAGCGCGCGCTGTTAATTCATACACTCCCGGGACATTATTATTCCATAAGAAATTCCAACCGTCATCTGCCGTTTTATCTGTGCCGATATATTCACCATTAGTATAAAAATCGACTTGTGTTATGCTGCCGTCACTATCAGCAGCTGTCGCAGATAACGTTATCGTTGTTTGCGCAGTAAAGGTCGAGCTGTCAACAGGATTGGTCATCGATATGCTTGGAACAGCGCTTGGTGCTTCCGATTTCCGTAAACGAAGCATAAGAACATCGTGAGGAGGCACAGCGGCTGAATAGTAATCCTTGAAATAACCGACATCCTTCTGCTGCCACAAATCACGAATAAGCAGGAGCGTACCTTTTTCAAATCCAACTTCCTGCCATGCAACAGACATCCGTTTTTCAGATGAACTGCGATTAAAAAGGATTACAGCTCTGCTGCTGTCTTTCAGCAGCTTAGTCCATACTTCAAAATTACCATCATCGCGAACTTTATGACCCTGAATACCAAGCGAATCCTGATTAACAGCGATTACCTCTTTATTAGTTAAAATCTGGATTATATAGGTGTTCATTGAGCGCAGATCATTTCCCGCCATAAGGGGCGCTGCCAGCAAGCACCATAGACTAAAATGGGCACGGTACTCGCCTTTTGTCATTGCGCCATTGCCCACTTCAAGCATGTCCGGATCGTTCCAGCCGCCGGGGCCGGCGTATTTTTCCAGACCAACCTGCTGGTCCAATATGCCGGTAATGCTCGACCAATTTGACTGAATATCCCCGGTTGTCCGCCATAGATTTCCAATGCCCTTTGCCCACAACCACGGCTGAGTGGAACCCCATTCGCAAATACTAAATAAAATCGGGCGTCCGGCAGCTTCCAGAGCATCCCGCATTAATTGATATGATTGTGTGGAATTCTGCCCATCCGTATTACACCAATCGTACTTCAAATAATCCACGCCCCATTCAGCGTACTTTTCGGCATCTTTGTATTCATAGCCTTTGCTTCCGGGCCGGCCTGCACAGGTCAAAGTTCCGGCACAGGAATAGAGACCAAATTTTAATCCTTTGCTATGCACATAATCAGCCAGTGCTTTCATGCCCGAGGGAAAGCGCGCCGGATCAGCAATAATATATCCGTTGGAATCCCGGCTCGTCTGCCAGCAATCATCAATCACTATGTACTGATAGCCTGCATCTCTCATTCCGCTGGTTACCATAGCATCGGCCTGCGCCCGGATCATGGATTCGTTTACGTTGCAGCCGAAATAATTCCAGCTATTCCAGCCCATTGGCGGCGTTAATGCCAGATCATCGAAACTCTGCGGGAAAACCTTGGCAGTATCAATTAAAAATATGATTAGAATTAAGATTGCTGCAGATGCACTCTTCATTTCTTTCTCTTATAGTCTCTCTGAAATAAACTTTTGCATAAAATGGATAAGAATTTTGAAATCCCAAATAACAAAACATCGCCTTCGCCGTGATCTCGTCTTTGACGGACAAATTCCAAATAAATTTCAACTTACAAAATTCAAATTCGAAAAAACTAACTAACACAGGTTTTGAATTTGAAATTTGCTGCTTGCTATTTATTTGTTTTTTGGTACTTGAATTTTATTATTTTCATTTCAGTTCCGGCTTTGCTATTTTGTGATATAGTTAGCAAAGTGCTTTCATTATCAGTGGAGCGAGTACTATTTTAAAAGCAGCATCTTTTTTATTTCTGAAAAAGTATCAGTTTGAAATTTGTATAGATAGACACCGCTTGCCAAATCATCGGCATTTAAAACAACAGAATAATAACCTGCATTCTGGTTTTGGTTTACCAACGTTTTGACTTCTCTTCCAAGTATATCAAATACTTTCAAAGCTACGTGATTGTTCTCCGGCAGTTGATACCTGATAACAGTTGAAAAATTGAAAGGATTTGGATAATTCTGAAAAGACTTATACTCGCGGGGAAGCTCATCAATCTGATTAACATCCGTAGCAGATAATACAAATACTCTGAATTCCCAGAAGCTTGCCCAGTTACCCGATGAAAGCTGTGTAATAGTTATTCGGACATACCTGACCGAACCCTCCGTAAAAAGATCCTGCTGAACCTGATTAAAATTACTATTGTTTGATTTATTCACTACTGTTTTCCAGGAAAGATTATCGGACGAAATTGAAATTATATAGCCATATCTTTGTCCATCAAATTCCCACATAACCTCGGTACCTACAATATCATATAAGGCGCCGAGATCAACCTTCCACCAATGGTTATTATTGCCGTTATTGGCGCACCACCGGGTGGAATTGATGCCATCATTCCCTTTATCCGCTGTATTTCCTTTAGAACTTTCTTCGCTATCAGTACTTGCTGATTTATTCTTTGCAATATTAACAACCATACCGGAAGACACTACAAGATTAATTGCAGTCCCTGATGGAACCTTTGAGCCTGCCGGGGGCATTTGACTTATTATATGACCTGCCTGCACCGTTGTGCTTAGAACTGAGCTTACATTTCCAATGATCAGCCCGCTGTTACTAACAATTGAATCTGCTGATGACTTGAGAATACCGGTGAGATCAGGAACTGCAATAAGCAATCTTTCGGGAAACTTAATATTCTTAAGCTCCATTGGATCCTGCGAGACGGCAATAGGCATAAGCCGGAAGCTATATGAATAAACTTTGTCAGAATAAAGCGTGAATTCCGGGTGAGGCCGTGCACCCCAGCTGTCATCGCCCCCAAGACCCATCTGGTGGTAGTTTAATCTTAACACCGTTGAACTATTTTTAGTAAGCTGGTAAGGGTGAGTCTTTGCCTCAAGCTCCCACGGGGTATATTGCAGTATATTAGCTTCCATTTCAGGAATGGCAACAACCATCAGACCATTGCCGGAACTATTGGTTAAGGTAAGCCATCTTACATCGGTCCGGTTACCTGTTTCCTGAGGTCTAATATAAGAGACAAACATACTGTCGACGACAGTTTTATAAACACCGACATTAGCCCCAGTTTTTCTGTCCCAGTAGTTTTCGAAAGGCCCGCGTCCATACCAAGTGACATTATTAAATCCCTCAGGAGCCATACAAATCATTCCAACTTCAGGTATTTCAGGAAGCTGCGGACTGCCGGGTACAAGTGTAGAAGTGACAACTATGTTTCCATCACCGTAAATATCATATATAATATTTCCAAATGATTTTACGGATGTAGGATAACTGAAATTTGCACTTGCTTCAACCCGGCCGGCTGCAATTTGTTTTATAGTAAAATCAATAAGAGTTCTGTTCTTACCTGCATTTCTCCAGGTTGCACAGCGGTTGTGCATCCCGTTTCCTTTATCGTTGCTGTTCGGAGCTCTCCAGAAGTTTGGAACAGGTCCGGCATCAAGCAGCTTAACACCATTAAAAGCGTATGAAAGTATTGTACCATTTGTTTTACCAAAGACAATCTCCAGGTTCTCATTTCTTATAATTGCACTATCGGGAGTTTCAATAACTTCAACTTCAGGAATCTTTGCAGAATCAATTACCTGAGGCTGGGGTACTTCATATGGAATTTGAAATTGTTCCCAAGCTACCTCGTGACCAGCACCGGCCCATATCTCATTCTGTTTTAATTTAAAGCTGAGATTTAACCAGTACTCTGCTCCAGGCAGTAAACCAGGTGAACCGATATCAAGGGATAGCTCCTTATCAGTAAGAGGCGGAATGTCAAGATCTGCATCAGTGAATGTACCGCTTTTCAGGATTTCATCGTCTCTCAGGAATTGCCATGTGCCTTCAAATGAATTTACATTGGTAAACAAATAAAAATTTTTTATTTCGATTTTCCCTTTTAAAAGATCCACTCCTTTGGCTTTAATGTTTTGGTATACATTTTTTACTTCATAGAGCTCAGGCTGAATTTCTCTGTCGGCACTTACAAGTCCGTTAGCGCAGAAATCAGCATCATTGGGATTGTCGCCCCAGTCTCCTCCATAAGAAAATCCTCCAGATGAACTTCTCAAGCCCTGGTCGACAAAATCCCAAATAAAAGCTCCTTGAAGATTAGGATATTTTTCGATCACGTCCCAGTATTGAAACAGATCGCCTTCACTGTTTCCCATTGCATGCTGATATTCGCAAAGTATGAAGGGCTTGGAATTACCTGAGGCACCGTATTGCTCTATACTCTCAACACGGGCATACATCCAGCTAGTTATATCGGCAACATCATTATATCCTTCGTAGTGAACCAGGCGGGTCGGTTCGTTCTGATGCACCCAGTCTGACATAGCACGGAAGTTGGTTCCCGAACCCGCTTCGTTTCCCAAAGACCAGATTAGTATGCAAGGATGGTTTTTGTCTCTTTCCACCATGCTTTTAATCCGGTCCAGGCAATTATCTTTCCATTCAGATCTGCTTGCAGGCAGTTGATCCCTCACCCCATGACTCTCCAGGTTGGTTTCATCTATTACATATATACCATATTGATCGCACAATTCGTACCACAAAGGATTATTAGGATAATGACTGGTTCTTACCGCATTGATGTTAAACTGTTTCATTATAGTAATATCCTGTACCATCCTCTCATAGCTTATCACCTTGCCTTTATCGGGATCAATTTCATGACGGTTAACCCCCTTAAATAAAATTGGCATTCCATTAATTTTCATTTGCCCGCCGGTTAATTCAAACTCCCGAAAACCTAACTTACAGCTTTCAGTTTCAATTATATTACCGCTACCATCTTTCAGAACAATCACAAGAGTATAAAGATTCGGAAACTCTGCAGACCATTTTTGAGGATTTTGAATGGAAACAGTTTTTGACAGTTCAGCATCATTTCCGGCTCCAAAGTAGATATTTCCGAGCTGAATGGATGTAGCCTGAGCGCCGAATGAATCAAATAATAACGCTTCAGATGAGTAACCCGAAGGAGCAGTCCCGGAGTAACTTTTAAATCCGGCATTCACCTTCAAATCTGCATTTGTATAGCTGCCATCAAGATCGGTTGTATAATGAAAGTCATATATGTGAACAGAAGGTGTAGAGAACAGATACACATCCCGGAAGATTCCGCTTAACCTAATCATATCCTGATCTTCAAGCCAGCTTCCGTCAGACCAGCGGTAAACTTCGATTGAAATATTATTGTTACCGGGTTTCAGATATTCTGTGAGATTAAAATCTTTTTGAGTAAAAGAGTCTTCACTATAACCTATATAGTTTCCATTAACCCAAACATAGAAAGCGGATGAAACTCCCTCGAGGGAAAGAAAAATTTTTCTTCCATTCCATTCTACGGGTAAAGTAAATTCTCTCCTGTAAGAACCCACCGGGTTGTAAACAGTTGGTGCGTTAGGGGGCGCAGGATTTTCTCTGCCTGTCCAAGGATAAGTTATATTCGTATAAATCGGGTAATCATAACCCTGAAGCTGCCAGTTTCCGGGTACTTCTATATTTGCCCAGCCGCTTACATCGGCATCGTCTTTAAAAAATTCCGTATCCCTTCCTGCAGGATTATTTGCTAATTTAAATTTCCATTGACCGCTAAGGGAAAAATAAAAAGGAGATGATGTTCTGTTTCCGGTTAATGCTTCCGAAACATTTGAGTAGGGCATTAGCGTTGCATGAGCAGGCAAACGGTTCACCTGAAAAATTGCGGGTTTATTATTCCATTCATTATCAGGGTGAGCTAAACTTAGAAAGGGATATAATAAAGTTAATGTTGGGATTAAAAGTATCATTTTCATTCTTTTTCTAATCAATTTTATCATGGTTTTTTTCCTTTAAAGCAGCTTAAATAATTGTTATTGAACCGTTCGCATAGCGGAAAAAGCTAATCCAGCCTTTCTCCTAGTAGGAGAAAGGCTTATTGGAGGTAATAACTTAAAATAATTCTTCTTGACGTTTTATTTGCATGAAAAATTAATTTTATAAACAAACAAGAAGACAAATAAAAAGTGTTAATGACAACATATCCTTCTCCTGCCAGGAGAAGGATTATAGATGAGGTCTTTGTTCCTTATTAAATGTCTTTGTTTTTTATTAAATGAATATTTATCAATTCTTACTTTTTGACCAACCTCCGAGGGTGAAGGATTTTTATATAATATCTCAATCATTGTTTGCCCTAACCTTAATCGTAGCTGTCTAAAAAGAAATTCTTAATGAACAAATATTAATTTTTGTTAACACTTATATATCCTGCCCTCTCTCTAATCCCTCTCCCAAAAGAGAGACTAATCCGGCTTATCTCGCCGTATTGGCTCGGTCAAGCCGAGTCAAGCCAAGGGCGAGACAGGTTGTCAATACGATGTTGAAATCCGGATCTACTTTATTAAAATCATTTTTTTTGTTTCAACATAATTTTCAGTCTGGAGTTTGTATAAATAAATTCCGCTTGTCAAATCAGAAGCATCAAAATCAATTTCATATTCACCGGCAGGCTTTTTCTCATTAACTAATGATGCCACTTCGTTTCCAAGAACATCATAGACTTTTAGAGTTACAAATGATGAATGACTAATGACAAATGACAATTTTGTCTTCGGATTAAAGGGATTCGGGTAATTTTGATATAAAATAGAATTATACGGGAGTGGGTTCATATTTTGTGTATTTACTTCCAGGGGATTCGTGCCGGGCATATTTGAATCGAGCCAATGAATACGGGTTGAAATCCAGTTTTTAAATTTTTGGATTTCACCTTCATATGTTTGAGGCTGCTCATCCACTTCAGGAGTTCCGACGTTTATACCCAGTATAGGCCATTTTTGATAATGCCTGACCTGAGCTTCGCTCACTAAAGCACTTACGGAATCAATATAATGATTAAAATATCCGTCGCTTAAAATTGTCTTGCGAAGCTGATTATATCGCGTATAAAGCTCATTTGTAAATGAGGGATCGTCCAATAATTTTACTACCCAGCCCGGGGGAACAGGCGAGGAACGGCAAACGCTGCTGATAAGATAAGTCCATCCTGAGCCGTCTATTGCGTCCACCAAGCACTCATTAATATTCTTCCAGGCCCAATCAAAATCCCAGACCGGACCCGGCTGCAGCCGCCCATCCTTATCATCCCGGTCTTTATAGAAGTAAGCACTTTTTTTATAAGCATCAACATTACGGGAAACCTCGCCAAGGATAAAATAATCTATGAATGCAGGCACATTTAAATATTTTCTATATCCATTAATAGGATCTTTCCATCCGGAGCTCCTTAAAACACTATCAATTTCTTTAATGAAACTTTGGATATAAAATTTTTGCTTATCCAGTATTTCGACCGGCTTGGGATCAGTGTAAATATAATAAGGGCGAGAGCTTGTCCGATCTATTGCCGGATAAGAACCCTGCCAGCCGTCATTTCCGGTACCGTCATCATAATCAATTTTAATAATATATCCGCCTGTAACATCATCGCCGGATGTATCTGCCGTGGTTAGTTTACAGATATTAACTCGATTCTTGTCTCGTTTGATCTTTTCGGTTAAAATATAAATTCCCTGGTATACATTGTTTACCACTACTTCACAAATCCGGGTAGATGGTTGATAATGCCCCATTTTTGCAAAAAGATCAAATGCAAGTATATTTCTTATAAAGGTCTTATCGTTATAATTTGCTAATAAAATCCAATCATTTTCTGCTTTTAAATTTAAAATGGGGACATTAAGATTATTCCCAAGGCTGTCCCTCGTTTCGAATGCGTATGGTTTTTGCGGAAGAGTGGCAGAATATGTACCTCTTATTTCGATCCCGGCATTTCCATCATAAATATTTCCAGGATCGGATACATAGTTTTGCTCAGGCGGGTCGTTGTATATTATTTTTATCCGGGCATCTATTTTTACATTATTCCTAATGCTTTTACCATGGGTATCTATTACAATCAAAGGTAAATTTGAAGATTCTAAAATCTCACTTTGTCCGTAATTTCGGGATACAAAAAAGAAAACACATATAATGGTAAGAATTATGTGATTATTATTATGCATTTAAATATTCCCGGTAAAAATTTTAATGGGAATTCCCTGCAATCATTTTTTTACCATAATCCAATCTGTTATATGTAGTTAACAGAGGAAATGCAGGGACATAAACAGGGTACGGGAGCTGGTTCTGAACAGCAACCATATCTATCCGGGTTAGAATAATTTTATCAAATTCTTCCACGTTTATTTCAATCTGCGAACTAAAGTCCTTCAAAAGCTTTTCAACATAAGAATTCAAATATTTTTCAATGACCTCAATTTCCTTTTTCCCGCGAACATCAAATTTTTTCAGGTATTCATCGCGTTCAAAAAGTGCTTTGCTTGCATCCAGCCAGGATTGTTCATAATGCTCAACTATTTCATTCTTATCATAACCGCGCCGGTAAGCAATATCGTTTAAATATTTATCTCTGACTAAATCAACTATAGAATTTTTAAAACCATGATTAAAATCCTTTTTACTATCTTCTTTTCTAAATACCAGCGGATGCTTATCAAATTCTTTTTTGAAATCAGCGACACTCCAGTTTATTCCGTCAATCGTAAAGAAAGTTAGATTTTTTATTTCATTATAATTTTCTCCTGTTTTTATAAGTTCTGTGTTTTCTATATTTTTATTTAGTTCAAGATTAAGGAATTCATCCTCAGTCTTTTTTTCCCGGTTCAAATAAAAGGGAGCGAGCAGCATTGCAACCTTTGCAAAGACATCCGGATTAAAAGTTAAAGTTTTATTACCCATTATTCCCAAAACGAATTTATCATAAATACTATCTGCCTTTTCTCTTGCAGTTCTTTCTGCAACATCCATCCACCGCTCAGTTATTTCCTTGCTGGTTATAAGAACTCTATTATCCCATCCTTTAATATTAATAAATAAATGAGTTGAATCGTTTATATTTATTGGTCCAACCAATTGATTCTTTTTCAATTTTTCGGAAAAAAGAGCTATATGAATTTCGCTGACTTCAGGAGCAGACCAGCTTATTTCTTTATTGCAAATTGAATCAGCAACAGCCCCGGCTTTAAAAATCATATAAAAGGATGAATCGCTTCCTGCAAATTTTTTATAAAGTGTCTTTGCCAGCTTTGAATCCGGGATATTAAAATATTCAACTCTATAAGTTCTGCCGGCAACAGAATATATTTTTTTCAATTCGCTTGTATCAAGCTTTACTTTGCTGTCCCCTTCGAAATAGGAGAGCAATGCTCTCATTTTCTGTTCTCTTAAACCGGTAATCATATTGGAGATTCTTTCATCATTCATAAGATCAAACCGGAGCCCGGATTGGGCGGCAAGTATTTTTTCAGCTATTAATGAATTTAAAATGATATTTTTATCAATATTATTATTGCCTTTACAATAGGATGGTCTAATCGTGTATTCTGCTCTGCCGTAAAAATCTTCAAGGGTAATCTCCTTATCGGCAACTTTAGCTAATATAATTTTCGAATCATTATCTGAATTATTCTGTGCAAGGAGATTAATTTCAAAAAGAAAGGGAATAAGAAATAATGAAATTATAATTTTTGAAAAGTAAATTATTTTATAAAACATGTTTTAGTTTTTATAATCTTTAAAAATATTCCCCCCGACATAAATGTCGGGGCAATTCAA
>Ga0335070_10008323_pt1 | contig 12159 bp, 10 predicted proteins | sample Lox_Sample_13_FD_206722 | JGI IMG/M metagenome (GOLD analysis project Ga0335070, IMG submission 206722) | Soil microbial communities from Loxahatchee National Wildlife Refuge, Florida, United States - Lox_Sample_1.3 | ecosystem: Environmental > Terrestrial > Soil > Wetlands | place: USA...
CCGACATCACGGTGCTCGACCTCGAGCGAGAGTGGACCGTCGAGCCGTCGCGCTTCCGCTCACGCTCCCGCAACACGCCGTTCGCCGGGCAGACTGGCAAGGGCGCGCCCGTGCTCACGATCGTCGGAGGCACGGTGGTGACGGCATGACAAAGGCCCTGCTCGCGCTGGCCGACGGGCGGACCTTCCAGGGCCGCGCCTGCGGCGCCACCGGAGAGGCCCACGGCGAGGTGGTCTTCAACACCTCGATGACGGGCTACCAGGAGATCCTGACCGATCCGTCCTACCGAGGGCAGCTCGTCTGCATGACCTACCCGCTGATCGGCAACTACGGCGTCAACCCGGAAGACGTGGAGTCGCGGCGGCCGTGGGTCAACGGCTTCATCGTCAAGGAAGCCTGCGCGTATCCCTCGAACTGGCGCGGGCGGATGCCGATCGAGGCGTACATGCGCGAGCACGGCATCGTGGGCATCCAGGGTATCGACACGCGGGCGCTCACCCGCCATCTGCGCGATCACGGCGCCCAGGAAGGCATCATCTCCACCGAGGAGATGGACGGCGCGCGATTGGCCGCGAAGGCGCGGGCCCTGCCGGGACTGGTCGGGCGCGATCTCGTCAGCGAGGTCAGCGTCGATCAGGCGCACGGATGGAGCGAGGGCGCCTGGCAGCTCGCCAAGGGATACACGAAGCCGCCGGCGCCGCGCTTCCGGGTCGTGGCCTACGATTCCGGGATCAAGCGGAACATCCTCCGCGAGCTCGCCTCTCTCGGCTGCGAGGTCGAGGTGGTGCCTGCCGACACACCGGCCGCCGCCATTCTCGAGCGCAAACCGGATGGCGTCTTCCTCTCGAACGGCCCGGGCGATCCGGAAGCCGTGCTCTACCTCGTGGAATCGGTGCGCGGGCTCATCGGCAAGGCGCCGATCTTCGGCATCTGCCTCGGCAACCAGATCCTCGGGCTGGCCTTCGGCGCCCAGACCTACAAGCTCAAGTTCGGCCATCACGGGGCCAATCATCCCGTGAAGGATCTCGAGACCGGCCGCGTGGAGATCACCTCGCAGAACCACGGCTTCGCGGTGGATCTCGCCTCCGTGGAGAAGGCCGGCCTCGTGGGCAGCCACGTCAACCTGAACGACGGCACCTCGGAGGGCATGCGCCACCGCGACCTGCCCGTCTTTTCCGTGCAGTATCACCCCGAGGCCTCGCCGGGGCCTCACGACTCCCACTATCTGTTCAAGCGCTTCGTCTCACTCATGGAAGGCAAGAAGGGAGGCTGATCGATGCCGAAATACCTGATCTCGTACCGCAAGACGGAAGAGAGCGGTCAGAAGCCCGAGTGGGCCGCCTTCACCTGCGAGAGCGAGCTCTCCCTGGAGTCGCACGCCGTCAAGGAGCGCGTGGAGAAGCGCATGAGCGTGCTCGGCGAGAAGCTCTGGGGCAACGGCGAGGCGGTGTGGCTCGGCACGGGACGCCTCGACGACGTGCTCTACAAGCGCGAGGAGGCCGCCCCCGAAGTGTCCATCGTCTACGGGCAGATCGAGAGCTGACGTCGAGTGCCCAGGCGGACCGACCTCAAGAAGATCCTTCTGATCGGCTCCGGGCCGATCGTCATCGGACAGGCCTGCGAGTTCGACTACTCGGGCACCCAGGCCTGCAAGGCGCTGCGCGAGGAGGGGTTCGAGGTCGTCCTCGTCAACTCCAACCCGGCCACCATCATGACGGACCCGGAGATGGCCGATCGCACCTATGTCGAGCCGCTCACGCCGGAGTTCGTGGCCAGGGTCATCGAGCGGGAACGTCCCGACGCGATGCTGCCCACGGTGGGCGGCCAGACCGGCCTCAACCTGGCGGTGGCCCTGGCCGAGGACGGCACCCTCGACCGCTTCGGCGTGGAGCTGATCGGCGCCAAGCTCCCCGCCATCAAGACCGCGGAGGACCGGCATCTGTTCGCTGCGGCCATGGCGCGCATCGGCCTCGAGATGCCGAAGGGCTTCTTCGCGCGGAGCTACGAGGAGGCCGTGGCGGGCACGCGGACCCACCGCATCGGCTTCCCCATCATCATCAGGCCGTCGTTCACGCTCGGCGGCACGGGCGGATCCATCGCCCACAACCCGGAAGAGCTCGAGGCGGCCATCCGCTGGGGCATCCAGCAGAGCCCGGCGGGCCAGGTGCTGGTCGAGGAGTCGGTGATCGGCTGGAAGGAATTCGAGCTCGAGGTGATGCGCGACCTCGCCGACAACGTGGTCATCATCTGCTCGATCGAGAACTTCGACCCGATGGGCGTGCACACGGGCGACTCGATCACGGTGGCGCCCGCGCAGACGCTCTCCGACAAGGAATACCAGCGCATGCGCGACGCCTCGCTCGCCATCATCCGCGAGATCGGCGTCGAGACGGGCGGCTCGAACATCCAGTTCGGCATCGACCCGGCCAACGGGCGCATGGTCGTGATCGAGATGAACCCGCGCGTGTCCCGGTCCTCCGCACTGGCCTCCAAGGCCACGGGCTTCCCCATCGCCAAGATCGCGGCCAAGCTCGCGGTGGGCTACACGCTCGACGAGCTCCGGAACGACATCACGCGCGAGACGCCGGCATCGTTCGAGCCCGCCATCGACTACTGCGTCGTCAAGTTTCCGCGCTGGGCCTTCGAGAAGTTCCCGGAAGCCGACCAGACGCTCAACACGCAGATGAAGTCCGTGGGTGAGGCCATGGCCATCGGCCGCACCTTCAAGGAGGCGCTGCAGAAGGCCGTGCGCTCCCTCGAGCAGGATCGCTGGGGCCTGGTCATGGACCGGCCGCCCGCCGACGTCGACGAGCTGCGCCAGAAGATCCGCATCCCCAACGCGGAGCGCTGCTTCGCCGTCGCCGAAGCCTACAGGCGCGGCATGACCACCCAGGAGCTCTACACGCTCTCCGCCATCGACCCGTGGTTCCTCGAGAACATCCGCGAGATCGTCGAGTTCGAAGCGGGGATCGCACGCGACGGCCTCGGGGACGCGGAGATGCTCAGGCAGGCCAAGCAGATGGGCTTCGCGGATCGTCGCATCGCCGAACTCTGCGGGAAGACGGAGGCCGAGGCCCGAGCCGCCCGGCTCGCCGCCGGCATCCGCGCCACGTTCAAGATGGTGGACACGTGCGCCGCCGAGTTCGTGGCCTACACGCCCTACCTCTACTCGACCTACGAGGAGGACGACGAGGCGCCGCCCACCCCGCGCGACAAGGTGGTGATCCTGGGCTCGGGGCCGAACCGCATCGGCCAGGGCATCGAGTTCGACTACGCGTGCGTGCACGCGGCCTTCGCCCTGAAAGAAGCGGGGGTCGAGGCCATCATGGTCAACTGCAACCCGGAGACGGTCTCCACCGACTACGACACCTCGGACCGCCTCTACTTCGAGCCGCTCACGTTCGAGGACGTGATGAACATCGTCGAGCGCGAGCGGCCGCGCGGGGTCATCGTGCAGTTCGGCGGCCAGACGCCGCTCAAGCTGGTCGTGCCGCTGGAGCGCGCCGGTGTGCCCATCCTCGGCACCTCCCCGGACGCCATCGACCGCGCGGAGGATCGCCGGCGCTTCGCGGAGCTCCTGGCCGACCTGGGCCTGGAGCAGGCGCCGGGCGCCACGGCCGCCTCCTACGAGGAGGCGGAGCGCATCGCGGACGGCATCGGCTACCCGGTGCTGGTGCGCCCCTCCTACGTGCTGGGCGGCCGCGCCATGCAGATCGTCTACGACCGTGAGGATCTGAAGGCCTACATGCGCGAGGCCGTGCGCGTGAGCCCCGAGCATCCCATCCTCGTCGACAAGTTCCTCGAGGACGCGCTGGAGGTGGACGTCGATGCCATCGCCGATCGCGAGCGCGTCGTGGTGGGCGGCGTCATGGAGCACATCGAGAAGGCGGGCATCCACTCCGGCGACTCCGCCTGCGCGCTGCCTCCGTACTCGCTGGGCGACGACCAGATCGAGCGGATCAAGGTCCAGACGCGCGCGCTCGCCAAGGAGCTGGGCGTGATCGGGCTCCTCAACATCCAGTTCGCCATCAAGAACGAGACGGTCTACGTGCTCGAGGTCAACCCGCGCGCCTCGCGGACGGTGCCCTTCGTCTCCAAGGCCATCGGCGTGCCGCTGGCCAAGCTGGCGACCAAGGTCATGCTCGGGCGCACCCTGGCCGAGCTGGGCCTGCCCACGGAGCGCGAGGTCGGGCACATCGCCGTCAAGGAAGCGGTGTTCCCGTTCATCAAGTTCCCGGGCGTGGACGTGATCCTCGGGCCCGAGATGAAATCCACGGGCGAGGTCATGGGCATCGACCGCGACTTCCGCAAGGCCTACGTGAAGTCGCAGCTCGCGGCCGGCTCGCCCCTGCCCACCTCGGGAAAGGTCTTCCTCTCCGTGAAGAACCGCGACAAGCGCGCGGTCTTGCAGGTGGCCAAGCGTCTCGCCGACATGGGCTTCTCGCTGGTGGCCACGTCGGGGACGGCCAAGCTCCTCACCCGGCAGGGCATGACGGTGGAGCTGGTCCACAAGGTCAACGAGCAGCTCCGGCCCAACGTGGTCGACCTCATGAAGCGCGGAGAGATCGCCCTCGTCTTCAACACGCCGGAGGACGGCCGCGCGCGCAAGGACTCGTTCCTCATCCGGCGGACCGCGGTGACCCAGAACATCCCCTACTACACGACGGTGGACGGCGCCCAGGCCGCGGTCGGCGGCATCGAGGCCCTCCTCAAGGGAGAGATGACCGTGCAGCCACTCCAGGACTACCATGCCGCGCGACCCTAAGGATCGGCTGGTCGTCGCCCTCGACGTGGACTCGATCGACCGCGCGGTGGGGCTCGTCGACGCGCTCGCCGGCCAGGTGACGCGTTTCAAGATCGGATCGCAGCTCTTCACCGCCTTCGGGCCGCCGGCCGTCGAGGCCGTGCGCAAGCGCGGGGGCGAGGTGTTCCTCGACCTCAAGTTCCACGACATCCCCAACACGGTGGACGGCGCCGCGCGCGAGGCGGTGCGCCTGGGCGTGTTCATGTTCAACGTGCACGCCTCGGGCGGGCGCGCCATGATGCGCGCCGCCGCGCACGGCGCCGCCGAGGCCGCCCACACGCTGGGCGTGCCGCGCCCGCTCGTGATCGCGGTCACCGTGCTGACGAGCCTCGACCGGGCGGCGCTGGGGAACGAGCTCCGCGTCGCCTCGTCCGTCGAGGGCCACGTGCTCCATCTCTGCGCCCTTGCGCAGGAGGCCGGGCTCGACGGCAACGTGGCCTCGCCCAACGAGATCCGCGCGATCCGGAACGCTCTGGGACGGAAGTGGGCCATCGTCACGCCGGGGGTGCGCCCTGCGGGCGGAGAGCTCCAGGACCAGTCCCGCGTGGCCACTCCGCGCGCGGCCACCGAGGCCGGCGCGGACTACCTCGTGGTGGGACGGCCCATCACGGCCGCGCCCGATCCCGCGCGGGCCGCCGCGGACATCCTCGCGGAGATGCGCGGATGACCGCCACGCGCGAGCACGCGACGCTGCTGCGCCGGCTCTACGAGATCGGCACCATGCGCTTCGGCGAGTTCACGCTCAAGTCCGGCATCAAGTCGCCCTTCTACATCGACCTCCGCGTGGTGATCTGCTACCCGGACGTGCTGCGCCGCATCGGCGTGCTCATGGCGGCAGAAGTGAGCCGCTGCGCGGGCGACCGCATCGCGGGCATCCCCTACGCGGGCCTGCCGCTGGCCGTCTCCGCGAGCCTCGAGGGCAACCTCCCGCTCATCTACCCGCGCAAGGAAGAGAAAGGCTACGGCACGAAGCGGCGCATCGAAGGCATCTACCAGCCGGGCGATCGCGTGGTGCTGATCGACGACATCATCACCGACGGCGGGAGCAAGTTCGAGGCGATCTCGGTGCTGGAGGAGGCGGGCCTCATCGTCAACGACCTCGTCATCCTCATCGACCGCGAGCAGGGTGGCCGCGAGCTCCTCGCGTCGAAGGGCTACACGCTCCACTCTATCCTGACCATCTCGCAGTGTCTCGACGAGTGGGAGGTGTCGGGCCTCGTGGACGCCGCCGCCATCGCAGAGGCCCGGGAGTTCGTGAAGGCCACGCGGTTTGCCTGATGGCCGCGAGCGGCGCCGGCCTGGGCGAGACCCTGCTGGACGCGGAGTCGATCCGGGTCGAGGTGGCGCGCCTCGCCGCGCAGATCTCCACGGACTACGCTCTGAAGCCGCTGCACCTGGTGGGCGTCCTCAAGGGCTCCGCCGTCTTCATGGCAGACCTGCTCCGCGCTCTGAGCATCCCTGCCACCATGGACTTCATCTCCATCGTGCCATACGGGCAGGTCACGGCCTCCGGCGTGGTCCGCATCCGGAAGGACCTCGACGAGCCGCTCGAGGGCAAGGACGTGCTCGTCGTCGAGGGCATCTGCGCGAGCGGACTGAGCCTGTCGTATCTCCTCCGCAACTTCCAGACGCGGGGGCCGTCGTCCATCAAGACCTGCGCGTTCCTCGTTAAGCAGCGGCCGCGCCCCACCGACGTCACGCTGGACTACGTGGGCCGCGAGATTCCCGACGTGTTCGTGGTGGGCTATGGCCTGGACGCGCAGGAGCAGTACCGCAACCTGCCCTACATCGCCCGCTTCGGCTGAGCGCGATGATCCCCATTCGCCGGGTCGGAGGCTCCGCCATGATTCTGGGTCTCCTGAGCCTCGTGGCGTTCTCCTTTGTTCCGGACCGGCCCGCCCGGGCCGCGGACACGCCCGAGATCGGCGAGACCATCGTCAAGCGCGGCCGCATCGCGTCGGACCTCTACGCCTTCGGCGGCGACGTGGACGTGGGGGCCGACGTCAGCGGCGATCTCGTCGCGGCGGGGGGCCGTGTCGTCGTCGGACATCGCGTGCAGGGCGGTGTCTACATCGTGGCGGGCTCCGTCCTCGTCGGGGGCGATGTCGGGAGGAACGTGCGCGCGGCGGGAGGCGCCGTGACCATCGTGGGCCACGTCCAGCGCCACGTCAGCGCGGCGGGCGGCACCATCACCGTCGCACCGGAGGCAGTGGTGAACGGCCGGATGCAGCTGGCGGGCGGCGAGCTCCACATCGGGGGCAGGATCGGCCGGCGCCTGCGCGCGGCCGGCGCGGTCGTCGTGCTTGCGGGGGAGGTGACGGGAAACGTCGAGGTGGTCGCCCAGGAGATCGAGGTCCTCCCGAGCGCGCACATCAAGGGCTCGCTCACCTACTGGAGCCCCCGCGAGGCCCGCATCGCGCCGGGAGCCGCCATCGAAGGCCGCGTCACGCACAATCTCCCCGAGCTGCCCAGCCGCGTCGCGCGCACGGGGACGGCGCTCGTCACCATCTCGCGCGCGCTCTTCCTGGCCGGCCTGGCCGTGGTCGCGGTGGGGCTCTTCCTGATCTTCCCGCGCTTCACCGTGCTCGCCTCGCGCACCATCGGATCGCATCCCTTCGCGAGCCTCGGCATGGGCCTGCTCCTCTTCGTCGCCGTCCCCGTGCTCGCCATCCTCTGCATGATCACCATCCTCGGCATTCCCCTGGGGCTCTTGCTCTTCGTGGCCTACTCCGTGGCCATCCTCCTGGGCTTCGTGCTCACCGCCTTCTACCTGGGCGACGTGGGGGCCACGGCATTCATGGGACGGAACGCGCGCAAGCGGCGCGTGCGCGTGATCTTCCTCGTCGTCGCCCTCGGCGTGCTCCTCCTCGTGCGGCAGATCCCGTTCATCGGCGGCGTGCTGATGGTGCTGGCAGTGCTGCTGGGGCTGGGCGCGATGAGCATGCACGGGTGGCGGCAGTGGACAGAGACAGCCCCGCCCCGACGGCCCGGCTGACGCGCGCGCGCGCGGGGGCGCCGTTGTTGACACTTCTCCGGGGCCCCTCCTATACTCCCCGCGACGGAACGGCGCGGTACGTGAATCGCACGCGGTCGAGAGCGCCTCGCAACGGTGCGGGCGCGGAGGTGACGGCCATGGCGAAGCCCCCGAGATCAGCGAAGATCTCCCGCAGGCGATTCCTCACCGCGAGCACGGCCGGCGCGGCGGCCACCGTCGCGCTCGGTCGGGCGCCTGCCGTCCTCGGTCAGCAGATCCGCGAGCTCCAGGTCTGGCACACGGAGGTGGAGCCGCAAACCGTCAAGGTCATCCAGGACACGAGCATCGCGGAGTTCGAGAAGAAGTTCCCCGGCTTCAAGGTGAAGCAGCAGGCGCTGGGCTGGGGCGACCTCAACACGAAGCTCCTGGCCGCGCTGGCCGCAGGCAGCCCGCCCGACCTCACGCACCTCAATCCGTTCATGACGGCGTCGCTCTACGTCAAGGGGCAGATCCGTCCCATGGACGAGCTGATCCGCGCCCTCGGCGAGAAGGACATCCACGAGGCGACCCTCAAGCTCCAGTTCTTCGACGGCAAGTATTACGGTGTCACGCACGCCATGGGCGCCACGTACTTCGCGGAGCGCCGCGACCTGCGCGAGCAGAAAGGGATCAAGGCCCCCGAGACGTACGAGGACATGCTGAAGCTGGCCGCCGCCCTCACCGACGACAAGCGCTACGCGCTCCAGATGCCGGGCGAGAAGCTCTACATGGGCTTCGTGCATCCCGCAGAGTGGCTGGCGGGCAACGGCGGCTCCTGGGTGGACGCGAAGACATGGCGGCCGCAGCTCAACAGCCGCGCCATGCTGGAGTCGCTCGAGTACCTCCAGAAGCTCAACAAGTCCATGCCGCAAGGATGGTCGGGGCAGAAGTACCTCGACACGCTGGCCGCCTTGTCCACGGGCAAGGTCGCCATGGCCTATCTCTCGGGCGCGCGCACCATCGGCTACATCGAGCGCTACGCGCCGGAGAACATGCGCGACCCGGAACACTTCCAGCCGATGCTCCGGCCGCACGGGCCCTCCGGCAAGGTGGGCATCTCGGCGCTCGACGGCGAGAACTGGGCCGTGTTCACCCAGTCGAAGTACCCCAACGAGGCGTTCGAGTTCCTCCGGCTCTTCTACAAGAAGGAGAACTACCTCCAGTACTGCCACTCCGTGCCCATCCACCTCTCGCCGATCTTCAAGTCCATGCTGAACGATCCCGAGTACCTGTCGAACCCGCGCATCAAGAAGTGGAAGTCGTGGCATGACGTGATGATCGCGGGGCTCAACCAGCAGCGCTTCCTGCCCATCGGCTTCAGCCGGCCCGAGGACAACCTCCTGCCGTTCCTCGCGGAGCTGGACGGCTCCGGCATCGTGGCCGACATGGTGGTGGAGGTCATGGTCGGCGGCAAGAGCCCGAAAGCGGAAGCGGATCGCGCCCAGAAGCGGGCGGAGGAGCTGCTCACCCAGCTCGGGCACAAGCGCTGGTCGTAGCAGACCGCTGAAAAAGGCCCATCTGCTTCGTTGGCGCCCTCGGTCGCACGCTCGACGTACCGCGAGGACGCCTCGCGTGCGACCATCGGGCGCTGCCTCGCATCTGGAACTTTTTGAGCGGCCTGCGCTGCCGTGAGGAAGAACGCGCTCCTCGGCTGGCTGCTCCTCTCGCCGTCGCTCCTCCTCCTGGGTGGCCTCGTCGCCTTTCCGATCGCCTACAACCTCTGGCTGAGCCTCTTCGACAAGCACGCCTTCATGCCCGTGCAGACGTTCGTGGGGCTCAAGCACTACGTCTACTTCGCCCAGGACCCCGAGTTCTGGTCGAGCGTGCGCTACGGCGTCATCTACACGGGCAGCACGCTCCTGCTCCAGCTCGGGCTGGGCATCGCCGCCGCCCTGCTCCTGAACGAGGCGTTCCTCGGCCGGGGGCTGCTGCGCGGCGTGGTCCTCTTCCCGTACATGATCCCCACCATCGTGGCGGTGATCCTGTGGAAGTGGCTCCTCAACGACTCCTACGGGCTCGTCAACCACCTCCTCGTGACGGCCCACGTGGTGCGCGCGCCGCTCCCCTGGCTCGGGCGTGACTACATCATGTGGTCGCTGATCCTCACGAGCGTGTGGCAGTTCTTCCCGTTCGTGGTGGTGGCGTACCTGGCGCGGCTCCAGACCATTCCGCCCGAGCTGTACGAAGCCGCGAAGGTGGACGGGGCGGGCGCCTGGGGCCGGTTCGTCCACGTCACGGTGCCCCAGACGCGCAACGTGCTCTTCGTGATCGTCCTCCTCCGCTCCATCTTCATGTTCACCAAGTTCGACACGGTCTGGCTCATGGCGGGCGAGGGCGGCGTGAGCCGCTACATCCGGACGCTGCCCGTCTACGCTTACGCGCGGAGCTTCACCTACCTCCAGGCGGGCATGGGCGCCGCCCTCGCCGTGATCATGTTCGCCATGCTGCTGGTCGTCGCCGCCGTCTACTTCCGGGTCCTGCGCGAAGAGGAGCCCGCGACGTGACGGGCGGCCGTCGCGGGCTCGGCCGCACCGCGGCCCTCTACGGGGGCGGCGCGGCCCTCTTCCTCGTGGGCGCCTTTCCGCTCCTCTGGATGCTCTCCACCGCGCTCAAGCCGTCCGGGGAGATCTTCGCGACGCCCCCCACGCTGATCCCCGTCAGGAGCACGCTCGAGAACTTCACGCGCCTCTTCGCGGAGACGAGCTTCCTCGTCTACTTCCGCAACAGCGTGGTCGTGTCCTTCGCCACCGTGCTCCTGACGCTTGCCGTCTCGGCGGCGGGCGCCTACGGCCTCACCCGCTGCGCCTTCCCCGGCCGCGAGAAGGTGGCGGGGCTCATCCTGATGACGTACATGTTCGCGCCCATCATGATCATCATTCCCTTCTACATCCTCGTGAAGCAGCTGGGCTTGGTGAACACGCACCTGGCTCTCGTGCTGTCGTACACGACCTTCTGCCTGCCCTTCTGCCTCTGGCTCCTGCGCTCGTTCTTCCAGAGCATTCCCCTCGAGCTCGAAGAGGCGGCGCTCGTGGACGGCGCCGGGCTCGGCCGGGCCGTGTGGTACGTGGTGCTCCCGCTCGCCCTGCCCGGCATCATCGCCGCCGGCATCTTCACCTTCATACTCGCGTGGAACGATTTCCTCTTCGCGCTGGTCCTGATCACCTCCGAGGAGCTCAAGACGCTGCCCGTCGGCGTCAACGACCTGTTCAACGCCACCATCGTGGACTGGGGCATGATCATGGCCGCCGGCGTGGTGATCACGATCCCGACCATCGCGTTCTTCGTGGCCGTGCAGCGCTACCTGATCCAGGGCTGGGGCGCGGGCGGCGTCAAAGGCTAGGCGGGCCGTGGCCGAAGGGCCTCGCTCTTGACTTGGCCTGAGACCCAGGTAGACTCGCGGTCGAGCCGTCCAGGCGGCCGACGGTCCGCGTGAAGGGTCGAACCCACCTGCCCTAGCGAGTCGACGACACCACCTTCCGCCCGATCGCGCGGACACCGGGCACATGGAAGGATGGTGCGCCATGCCGCTGCCGGATCGTCCCAGCCTCGAGTACCTGAAGAAGCTCGCCAAGGACCGGCTCCTCGACCTCCAGCGCGCGAATCCCTCCGCCCGGCTGGCCGACGCTCAGCTCGCCGTGGCGAGAGAGCAGGGCTTTGCGAGCTGGCGAAGGCTCCGCGCGCATCTCGACTCGCTGGCCGGCCCGCGTCCTGCTGCCGCCGACGCGGCGCCCGAGCTGGTGGACGAGTTCTTCGGCGCGGTCAACCGCGGAGACGAAGCGGCGCTCGGCCGGATGCTCGCGACGCATCCGGGCCTCGTGAACGCCCGGCATCCCGACGGCACCACGCCGCTCCTCGCCGCCGCCGACCACAACAAGCCGGGCGTGATCGCGCTCCTCCTCGATCGGGGCGGCGATCCCGGGAGCCTCTACGAGCACTCGGCCCACACGCCGCTCTCCTGGGCGATCACCTCGGGCAGCTTCGAGGCCGCCCACGCGCTCGTGCGGGGCGGGGTGGAGCCCGATCTCTTCTGCGCGGCCGGCCTCGGCGACGTGCCGCTCATCGAGTCGTTCTTCGACGCCCAAGGCCGGCTCGAGGACGGCGCCTCGACCACGGGCAGCTCGCGCTACGCTCCGGACGGCTCGCGCCTGCCCTGCCCGCCCGCTTCGCCGCGCGAGATCGTGGCCGACGCGCTCTACATCGCAAGCCGCAACGGCAAGGAGGAGGCGGTGCGCGCGCTCCTCGCTCACGGGCCCGATCTCTCGTTCCGCGCGTTCGCGGGAGGAACAGCGCTGCACTGGGCCTACTTCGGCGGCGCGCGCGGGGCGGTGGAGGCGCTGCTCCG
>Ga0335070_10008325_pt1 | contig 12157 bp, 11 predicted proteins | sample Lox_Sample_13_FD_206722 | JGI IMG/M metagenome (GOLD analysis project Ga0335070, IMG submission 206722) | Soil microbial communities from Loxahatchee National Wildlife Refuge, Florida, United States - Lox_Sample_1.3 | ecosystem: Environmental > Terrestrial > Soil > Wetlands | place: USA...
CTGGAAGTGTTGGCGGTCTTCCGTCGCGTGGATGCTGGCTGGCGACGTACCGAGGATCGGGACGCCCGCCTCGTGCAGCCCCTGTGCCAGGTTTAGCGGCGTCTGCCCACCGAACTGCACGACCACGCCCCGGAGGCGGCCGTCGCGTGCGGACCGGCGGCCCGCAGGCTCGTCGTGCCCTGCCACGAAGGGTCGTCCGTTCAGCTGCTCGCAGATATTGAGTACGTCCTCGTGTGTCAAGGGCTCGAAGAAGAGCAGATCGCTGATGTCATAGTCCGTGCTGACTGTCTCGGGATTCGAGTTGACCATCACCGTTTCGCAGCCCATTTCGCGGGCGGCCAGCGCGGCATGGACGCAGCAGTAATCGAACTCGATCCCTTGGCCGATGCGGTTTGGCCCACCCCCGAGAATCACGACCTTAGGCCGGTCGGTAAACCGCAACTCGTCATCGTGGGTATCGACCAGAACGTGCTCGTCATCCAGGGCTCGGTAGCGATAGGCAGACGCAATACCTAGGCTGCGGATGGCTTCGCCCAGGGCAATCTGGCCCCGGGATTCCTGACGGCGGCGCAACTCCGCGACGGCCTGAGGGTTGCAAACCACGTGCGCTAGCGGCCTTTCGTGCGTCGAGTAGTAATAGGGCGTATACGCCTCGAACTCGGCGGCACACGTATCCACCAGCTTGAACTTGGGCCGATCCACGTGCGCTTTGAACCCCTGGAGCGTGGCTGCGTCTACGTGCCAAACATGCCGCAACTGGGCGTCGCTGTAGCCATACGCCTTAGCGCGATGGAAGATCTCGACCAACTCGGGCGTCGGGCGCAGCCGTGCGCCGCCGTCGACCGGCGCCCGCAGCAAGCATTCCTCGAACTCGGCCAGTTCGGCGAATTGGTCGAGGAACCACGGGTCGATCCGCGACAGCTCATGAATGCGCTCGACCGTCCATCCCAGCTTGAGCGCGTAACGGATGTAGTAGAGGCGCCCCTGACACGGCGTGGAGAGTTTCGCGGTCAGCACCTCTTCGGGAATCGGCCAGCGCTGCGAGGAGCCTTCTTGCGTGTCGGCTGGGGCTTCGCCCAGCGACGTTCCGCCGAAGATCGGGGCAGGGCGCTGCGTCTCCTGACCGAAGGCGTCGATCCAGACCGTACTGCTGTCGTCTTCCCCAAAGGACTCATGCTGCCGAGCCTCGCACCAGCGATCGTTGGGGTGCAGACCGTAGCCGGGCCGCTTGATCTCCATCGATCGAATGCACTTCTGAAACGCTTCCTTAAACGTCCGACCGATGGCCATCGCCTCGCCCACGGACTTCATCGAGGTCGTCAGCGTTTCGTCGGCCTCGGGGAATTTCTCGAACGCGAACCGGGGCATCTTGACTACGCAGTAGTCGATCGCTGGTTCGAAGCACGCCGACGTGACGCGGGTGATGTCGTTGCGCAGCTCGTCCAGCGTGTAACCCAGGGCGAGCTTGGCGGCGATCTTGGCAATCGGGAAGCCGGTGGCCTTGGACGCCAGCGCCGAGGACCGCGACACGCGCGGGTTCATCTCGATCGCCACCATGTGCCCGTCACGCGGGTTGACCGCGAACTGGATGTTCGCGCCACCGGTGTCCACGCCGATGGCCCGCATGATGGTGATGGCGGCGTCGCGCATCCGCTGGTATTCCTTGTCGCTTAGCGTGAGCGCCGGGGCGACCGTCACGGAGTCGCCCGTGTGGACGCCCATCGGGTCCACGTTCTCGATCGAGCAGACCACGACGACGTTGTCATGGGCGTCACGCATCATCTCCAGCTCGAACTCTTTCCAGCCGGAGAGGTCTTCCTCGATCAGCACTTGGCCGATGGGGGACTGCGCAAGCCCGTCCTTCACCAGGAATTCGAACTCCTCGGGCGAGCGGGCCAGCCCGCCGCCCGTGCCGCCCAGCGTGTACGCCGGGCGGATGCATGCCGGCAGCTTGACCTTCTCCAGAACCAACAGGGCTTCGTTGTACGAGCCAGCGGTGCCCGAAAGCGGCACGTCAATGCCGACGCTGGTGACTGTGCGCTTGAACTCCTCGCGGTCCTCCGCCCGATGAATCGTCTCGGTGCTCGCTCCAATCAGGCGAATGTGGTGGCGTTCGAGAATGCCGGCTCTTGCGGCAGCCATGGCGCAGTTCAGCCCGGTTTGCCCGCCGAGCGTGGGCAGGACCGAATCGACCGGCGTCCCCCGGGCGGACTCCAGCGTCAGAATCTGATCGATGACCTCAGGCGTCACCGGTTCGATATAGGTGCGGTCAGCCAGTTCCGGATCGGTCATGATCGTGGCGGGGTTGCTGTTCAGCAGTACCACTCCGACGCCTTCCTCGCGCAGGGCACGGCAGGCCTGGGTACCGGAGTAGTCAAACTCGCACGCCTGACCGATGACGATGGGCCCGCTGCCGATGATCAGCACTCGCTGGATGTCCGATCGTTTGGGCATTTCTGCCTCCGCGCCCACCTTGGGTTACGCGGTTTCCTTGTGGTGTTGTTCCGCCTCGGCCTCGCCGGCCTCGAAGCAGCAAGCGAGCGCCACGAAGGCAGCCCAATCTCGCGGGTCATACTTTTGTGGGCTCAGCCAGTGTTGCATCAGTGGCTTTTCCCAAAGCCATCAGGGCCTCGGACAGTGGTTGCACGGCTTCCGACGACAGGTTGATTGGCCCGAGATGTCCCAGATACCCTTGGCCGGTTACGCTGCCGAGCCATGTTTGGCCATTCTACATCGCCCGCCTCGTTGCGCCAGCCATCTTTTCGAGCTTTCCCTCTGTGCCTGGGGCGGCCCGGGCGTCCTTCCGGAGGCCAGGCGCGAGTACTCCCTGCCGAACAGGTGGGCCTCATCTGGATTGCCCGTGCGGTCGTCCGACGGAATCCAGATCCCATTCTCGGCCAGCAGGTCCTCGAATTCCCGCAGGATGCGATGCGCTACTTCTCTAGCTTGCTCTTCGTTCATCTTCTCACCCCCGGCAGCTTGAACCACCTGACCAGAACGCCCCTGCCCGTGCTCCGGTTGATCCAACCCTCCATGTGACCCTCGCCAGTCTGCTCCTCGCTGTCGAGCTCATACCCCTTTTGCATCAGAACTTGCCGAATCTCCATGGGGCATCACCTCCGTGCTCGAACCTCGTTCCCTATTCCACTCGCGCAGCCGCAGCACTGCGTATGTCGGCGAGACATGGTGCAACTCAACAAGCGTGGCCTGCTGCTCGTTATCCGGGCACGGGTCCCAACCGTCAAACGTTTCATAAGTCATCTTCGTACCTCCGGGCATCGCCCGAAAAAAGGCGATGCTCGGGACGTACCGTGCAAAGCGCTTTCTCGCCCACAACATTGCCCCTTCCCATCCGCCTTCGCGCCAGGCACCGTATGCTCCGACACCTTGGCCCACTCGACGACTCGGCGCAACCCTGACTTGCCGTCGAGCCAGACTTCCGTCAGGACGTCTGCCTGTTCAAAGCTGTCTACCAGTTCATGACCATTCTTCTGGAGCTCTCTTTGTAAACCCATGTTCGCACCCCGAGCACTGCTCAAGCTTGGGCAGTGCTCGATGTCTTTCTGGCCGCTGCTTACCGCCAACGAAGTTGTGAAGCCCGGCGCAGATAGGGACTTGGCATCATCCGTCTCGTGCGTTATGGTTCCCCCAACTGGTGGGCCGCAGCTTGGAGTATCGCCATGGCAAAACGGAAGACAATCAAGTGCCCGAAGTGTGACCGCCGATTCTCCATGCCAGCCCATCTGGCGAGACACGTCGGCACAGCCCACGGGACCGTTAAGCGGAAGGCTGGCCGACCTCGCAAGGGACGAAAGATGGGGCGCAGGCCAGGACGCCCTGCTGGCAAGGGCACTGGCCTCAATCTCGCCGGGCTGAGCCTCACGCAGCTATGTCAACTGATCGACATCGCCCACGCAGAGGCGAAGCGGCGGCTCGAACAGATGTAGGCGATCTTCCCGCCCGACTGCTCTGTGGGAGGCCATGTCTATGGCCGAGCAAGTTATCGAGATCAACCGCGCGCCTGTGCCGGCCCTCTGGGGCGCCGTTGTCGCTGAACGCCTCGGCTTTGACCACGGCACTGCGCTAACCCTGGGCAAGGCCCTCGCTGGCCTGAACGCCTAGGCCACGGGCCAGCGCCTCGGCATCTTCAAGCCGCCGAAGCTTGAGCCGGGCAAGAAACCTGCGAAAGCTGGGTTGGGTGAAGAGTTGTGGATTGACCTCTGCGGCCGAGTGTTGCCTGCCAAGAATACGAAGGAAGGAATCCGGGCCGTCGTGAAGGACAGACCGATCACGCCGGAGGAAGTCTGGCGCTACTTGCAGGCTAAGTTCGGCGGACATCTCGAAGCCGCCACGGATGCCATGCAGCGGCTGGCAAAATCTCGCCAACCGGCCACGCTGGCTGTCGAAGCCTTCAGCCTCTACGAGCAGTTCCGCCCCGAGATTGTTTCTGGCAAGGCCGGCTGGGGCCAGAAGGGCAAGCTGGACCTCGGGCAGATTGCTCTGCTGGCCAGGCGGAAGTGAGGACCCAGGTCCTCACGGACGAGCAAGATCCTGCTCACAGCCCACCCGGTGTCGGCAAGACAACGGTGGCCGTGCGCCTAGCTGTCCGCCTTGTTGCCTCGATGAATAACGCTCACTTCGGTGTATCGGGGCGTGCTCGGTCTGAGGATCCATCGCACAGAACACGGCAGGAAGAACTCCAAGCCGTAGTGGCAGGTGCATCCCGTGATCCGTTGCGAGCCGCTTCACACGTGACCTCGGGGGCGGCGTAGGTCAACCCCGCCCGCCGGCTTTGTTCGCATCCCGTCTCCACGAAAACTCCGAAGATCTCATCCATTGCCGGCTATCTGGAGTTGAAGGCGTTGACCTCGCTCCGACACTTCCTGGCGTCGGCAACGCCGATAGCTGAAAGGAGACCAAATCATGAAAGCTGGAATTCTCAGCATGCTTGCAGTGTTCCTGGTGGCTGGAGCCGGCGGAGGACCATGCGATCAGATCATTATAGACCCACCCGGTCCTCCGACCGGGCAAGTTTTCGTGAGCTCGTCGTTCGACATGGACAACGACGGTTGGCGGGTCACCGGTCTAAGCGTCACGTCGGACATCCCAGACTGGTCGGCGACTGAGGGGAATCCGGCCGGTTCGATCAGTGCCCGATTCGGAAGCGCAACTGGGGACCAAACCGGCTACTTTCTCGCGCCGGCGAAGTTCCTGGGCGGCCAGAACGCGGCCTACGGCGGCGCCATTGAATTCGACCGGTCCTGTGAGTCGACGCAGGTTCCGTCTGATTCCTGGCAATGCCTGCTGGTCGGCGGCGACGGGGTGCAGCTTGGATTTGAACCCGCCGACGGACTGGTTTCAGGATGGCAGCATTTCGTCGTTCCGCTGGACCCATCAGGGGGCTGGAAGCGCACGGACACTGAGCAGGCGGCGACGGAGGGCGAGATCCGCGGCGTGCTCGAAAACCTGGCGGGCCTGCGGATCCGCGGTGGGTACCGGTACCACTATTATCAACACGCTCACCTGGACAATGTGCAGCTTGTGGCGCCGGCGGGGCAGTAGTCGTCGGCCAGCATGATCGGGGCGCAAAGTGGCGAACCGCCGGCCGGGCCTTCAGGAGCCCGGCCGGTACTCACCGCGAGGGAGGGCGGTGCGGTGCCGTCGAGTGCGAGCCGGACCCGGTTGCCATTCATTCATCTGATGGCCGTCTTTTGTGCGAGACATGCCATGGAGCATGAATCAGGAAAACCTGTGATGAACCAAGTTTGGTGGTGGCTGGTGCTGGCCGCGCTTTGTATTCTCGGCGGCTGTTGCTTGTCGCTGCCGGAACCCCCACTGGGCGGAATCGATCTGGCCCTCGTGGGAACCTGGCAAGGAACCGCCGAGTCGCCGATGGGTACGGTTGACATGACGGTCCAGTTCGCCACCGACGGAACATATTCCGTCACGACGCCGCTAGGGACGAATTCGGGGACGTTCTCCACGGACGTTTCGCAGGCGCCTGCCTGGATCAACGTCTACAACCAGCGGGGCGAAACCTGGCGTGGCCTCTACGAAGTGACGGGCGACACGCTGCTTTGGAGTGACGATCGATGCGGTCGACCGGTCTCACTTGATTCCGCGGCGTACCGGTGCACGCTCACGTGGTGAATCTGAACAGCCCAGCAGGGCAACCTGTAGTCTGGCGGCTTGAGCGATTCCTGGTGCCAACCGCAACGCTTGTGTCGCGAATCGGCCGGAGAAGACCGTGCCCGTTATGCTGATGAGCCGACAGTAACTGGCGGAACAACACGAACAAGCGAGCCAAGAGCCGAGCGGGTTCATCAGCACCTGCTTTGCTGACGGGTTCAACGACCACCAGCTACTTTGTATCGCCTGTACAATTCTGTGGTCACAGCGGCCGGGTTCACTTAACGCGCTGTCGAATTCGGCTCGTTCTTCGAATGTACTCGGGCTCCGTCTGGTCTATGAGTCCTTTTCACTAACCTCTGAAGACCAGCCAGGCCCGCACTCGGGTCTTGAGGTGATCCCTGATACCACAATACCGGAGAACAGCTTACGGGGGAATCATCAACTTCATCTTGACGGGCAAGTTGTCCTTATCGGTTAGCCGGTTACGATTTGCAACGAAAATCTTGCGCCAATACTTTCTGTCACCGTAATACTTTGCAGTAATGCTATCCAGCGTCTCATCTTCCCTCACAACATGGACACGGGCAAGTTGTTGTCGCCTGATTAAGGGATACATTGCCTGCTCGTTCTCCGGTTGTGGCTTGACGTCATTCGTATGCGTTTCAGTACCTGTCTGCTGATATCCTTGGACAACACGCACTATCTCCACACCACAGTATTCGATGTTATCATGAGATATGACCTGTACGCTGATTCTGTGGAAGCCTGGCGTTTCCAGAATCTTTACTCCTCGAGGTTCATCACTTATCCACTCGCCGTTATCCATCCATAGACAATCGGATTTCGTCAGGATTTCTCCGGGCAGGTTCACTCCATACCCGATCCAATGTGGTGCAATGCCAACGCTGGGGCCGGATAGACGCACTAGTCGTCGTGTCTCGAAAGCGCTGTTACATAATCGTACGGTTCCGTCTCTTGAGGCGGCAGCAAAACGCGAGCCGTCCGGGCTAAACGCAACCGAGAGTACCGAGTACCCATCTCCCCGAATTGTGACCAGCTCTTCTCCGGAAGTGGCATCCCACACTTTTGCATCCCCATCTTGTGATGCTGTGACGATGCGAGAGCCATCGGGGCTAAAGGAAGCAGCCCACACTGGCCCTTGGTGTCCGCGAAGCTCAATAAGGCTTTCGGCGGTGGCCACATCCCATAATCGCGCTATATGGTCTTTTGAGGTGGTCACGATGCGTAGACCGTCCGGACTGAAATCGGCAAAAGTGATGCTGCTTGCTTGTTTGGAGAGCTCAGGAGGTACATGATCGCCGACGGTACTTGTGACTCGAGGGAGCTCGCGTGTGTGGTGGCGAAGCACGGCAAGCTCCTCGCCGGTTCTCGCATCCCACACTCTCGCTGTATTGTCCGCTGATGCGGTCACCACGCTAACGCCGTCAGGGCTAAACCTAGCGGAATGCACGATGTCCTCATGCCCGATAAGCTCAACGGCTAGGTCTCCGGTGTCTGCATGCCAAATCTGTGCGGTCTTATCCGCCGATGTCGACACGATCCGTAATCCATCAGAGCTAAGCATAGCAGAGCTAATTCGATGGGGGACTCCTGTGAACTCAAGCAGCAGCGTGCCTGTGGCGACATTCCAAAGGCGGACAACTCCGTCCTGTGACGCCGTAACCACACGCGTGCCATCCGGACTGAATGCTGCCGATCTAACGACCACTTTGCCCCCATGGAGTACAACCAACTCCTGTCCCGTCGCTGTGTCCCAGACGCGCGCGGTTGTGTCTTGTGACGCCGTTACGATGCGCGTACCGTCAGGACTGAACGATACGGACACGACAATACCATCATGGCCGCGCAGCACCATTTCGCCAGCCTCTGACTGCGCGTTCAGGTAGCCCCACTCCCAGTTGCGCATTGACTTCGGAGTTGCATCCAGAAAACGGCGTACGCCGGTAACATCACAGGCTTCGAGTGCGGCTGCGGCTCCACGGATGTTGGCCAAGTACGACTGATACTCCATCTCCTGCGTCGCCTTCTCCGCTCGTTCCCGTTCCTTTTTCTCTCGTTCGGATGCGGCTACGGCTTCGGTCGTTTGCTGCTCGGCCCGATCACGCTCCGCCTGTGCTTCATCCTTGGCCGCGATCGCGTCGTGCTTGGCTGCGGCTTCTGATTCAGCTTTCAAGTCCGCCAGCTGACGTTGCTGCAGCGCATACTCTGCCGCTGCGATAGACTTACTTTCTGCTTCCTCTGCTTGCTGGCGCAGGCGACTTTGGTTCTGGTACATACCGTAGAGCAGCACTGACGAGCCCACCAGCAAGGCGACAAATGCCACCGTGGCTGCCACGGGTCCTTTGTACCGCCGCAGCGTTTTCCGCAGCACATACAACGCTGAATCCCGTCTTGCCTCGATCGCTTCGCCGGCGAGATAGTGCCCGATGTCCCGAGCCAATTCATTGGCCGACTGGTATCGCCGCCCCTGCTCCTTCGCCAGCGCCTTCAAGACAATCGTCTCAACCTCGTCATCAATCGGCGAAGCCTCTCGCCGTTGTCGCCACGGCAGCACCAACGATCGTCGGCCAGAAGAGCGCCGAGCGATCCCCGAATCCGGGCTCCACCTCCTGCTCGGCGGAGTCGGCTGCTCCTCGGCGATGCACCGCAGCACTACCGCCATCTGGCCCACTACCGGGTACGGGTAGCCGCCGGTCAGCATTTCGTAGAGGATTACGCCCAGCGCGTAGATGTCTGTCCGCGTGTCCACCTCGTCGGTCTTGCCCTTGGCCTGCTCCGGGCTCATGTACGGCAGCGTGCCCATCACGTGTTGGCTGATCGACACCAATGAGTCCGCCGGGGCCGCCATCCACTTGGCCAAGCCGAAGTCCAAGATCTTGGGCTCGCCTCCCGCATCCACCAGGATGTTCGATGGCTTCAGGTCCCGGTGAATGATCCCCCGCTGATGGGCGTACTGCACTGCCTCGCACACCTTGGCGAACAAACGAAGAGCATCCTCCAGACCCAGCTTCTTTTCCCGAACGTAGGCCGTCAGCGGCGTGCCACGAACGTACTCCATCACGTAGAACTGACGCCCGTCGGTCGTCTGACCGGCGTGGAATACGGAGACAATATTGGCGTGCTTGAGCTGGGCGACCAGCTCGATCTCCCGCTCGAATCGCCTCCGAGCCGTCGGTGAAGCGTATGGCCCTTCCAGCAAGATCTTGATGGCCACCTTCTGCTTGGTGGTCTTCTGGACCGCTTGATAGACGACGCCTTGCCCGCCGTGGCTGACCTCACGCACGAGCTGGTAACCAGGAATGGCATCCTCGGGCAACGAGGGCTTGGCGGTCGCCTCGTCCGGGAAGCGGGCCAGATCGGCGAGGAATTGCGCCGGCGGCTGCCCGTTACCCACCAGGAAGGCGGTCGATGGAGCGGACCCCTCAGGCCGCTCGTTGCTCCTGATCTCAACGAGCTTCCGCAGCTCTTCAGCAAGCTCCGGCAGCAGGTCCGGATGCTCGGCGAGAATGTGTTCATCGGGCAGATCGTCGCCGCCGCCCCGCCGGCGCAGGCAATCCTCGATGACCCGCCGAATCCGGGTGGCGCGCTCAGCATCATCGGGGTGATTTGTAGGTGGCGGCATGGGAATAGACTCCCAACAAGGTGGTGGCCGAAGAGCACACCGACTCATGATGCCGCTTTAGTATATCGGATTATTGCCTCGAGGCAAACTGGCAGAACGGGCGGCCCGGCTCGGCGATGGCGCAGATTACAGGTGATTCAGCTACCTGGACATCTCTGTTCATCAAGGCGCGACCGACTCAGGCGTGCTTTCCGATGATTGCGGCGTACGCCGGCCCCCGCGAATCAACCCAACGCATAACCTGCCAGCCTGTGTCCTCCAGGATACGAGTCATCTCGGCCCTGGAGACGAACAGGTAGTCGTAATACGGCGTTGCAAAGCGCTTGTAGCGGATGCGGAGCCTGATCTGGCCGACCATCCTTCCCCGCGCGGCGTTTCGCCGCTGATAGGATCGATGCTCCGGTTTTTCGGTCCGGTGGGGATCGAACGTCATGGCGATAATCCGCGCATCGTCGGTCGTGAAGCGGCGAAACCGTTTCAGCAACCGCTTAGCCCGGGCCGGGTTGCTGAACAGGCCGAAGTTGTTGCCGAACATCACGATTGTGTCGAAGAGACCGACTTCGTCGCTCAAATCCGAGATCGATAAAACGCGGACCTGCTTCAGCCCCCGCAGTCGGTACACCGTAACGGCCAGGGGCGAATTGTCCACCCCGACGACGTCAAACCCGTGTCGCTGGAGATGCAAGGCGACGCGCCCGGCGCCGCAACCGATGTCCAAAACCCGGCCGCGGACCCAGTGGAGAGCTCGCCGTTCATGGATCGGCCAAGCTGTAAACGCGCGTCCGTAGATTGCCGCCATGTCCACCGCCTCGACATACCCATCGTCGCGCTCGATGACGCCAAGTTGACCCTTGCCCCGGAAATGCTCGTAGAGCAAACGGCCGAAAGCATCTTGATTTCCGAGCAGGCAGCTCATGGTGGGCTCCCAGGCCATCCGGTGATCGAGCAACGATAGCTCTTGACCGGCAGATGCTACGTCTCAAGGAACGCCACGGTCAACCCGACGCTCAGCCTTGTGTTGATCTTGGCATACCTCATTTTGCCGAGAGCGAATCGTGATTAACCCCCTGGGCAACCGCGTCACCTGTGCCACCGCTGGCTTTCTTTTCGCCTTGCTCCACCCGCTGCCGGGCACGCTGCAGTGCGATCGCGTACTGCGACTCGCCGTCGCCCTTCTTGTCCTTCTTACCGCTCGCGTTCATCACGGCCTGGCGGTAGTAAGCCTCGGCTTCGGTCAGCCGTTGCAACGCATACGACGTGGACCGCGCCGCAGGCCCATTGACGCTTCGTTGAAGGTCAAGCTCTTCACGGCGCAGCCGCTCCAACTCGTCCGTCTGCAGGTTCTGCTTATCAAGCATCGCCCCGAGGCACTCCACGGCCTCGAGCAGGGCACCCTCTCCTAACTCCGGATGGTCTCGGCAAAACGCCATCATATCCCGCGCCAGCGGTTCGGCCTCACTCGCCCTCGCTATAGCGCCCAAGGCGGTGCAAAGATTGTATACAAGCTGGCGCGTTCGCCAGTCCTGGAAGCCCACTTCGCGTCGAAACACCGGCAAAGCTTCTAGGGACGGTGGTACGCAATCGGCATATCTCTTTTTTTCCCCTAGGATGATGGCGATAGAACGCAGCGTATCCGCCGTATCGATGTGATCGTTGCCCAGCCGTTCCCGGCGAATGGCGAGCGCCTCCCGGAAAATCTTCTCGGCCAAGTCCGACTCACCGGTATTGTACCGATAGGTTGCGAAATAGCACAAGATTGACGCCAGATTGGGGTGCTTATCACCCAACTTCTCGCGCGCCCGTTGGACCGCGTCCTCGTACAGCCGGACAGCTCTCTCCCGATCTCCCGATTGGGCATACACACCCGCGAGGTTATTGAGGAGCGCGATCGTGTATGGGTGTGCCTCACCGAGAAGTTCGCGCGACAGGGCAAACGACTGCTCCAGCCTCTCGATCGCGAGGGCGATCTTGCCTTGGTAGAAGTACAGAGTCCCCTCCATGTTGAGTACGGCAACTTTCTCCTGTGAGCGTTCCAAGCCATACATGGACAGCACAGAGTTGGCTTCCTGTAGAACTTCTTCGGATTCAGCAGGACGCTGCGCTTGGAGAAGCGTAGATGCCAGATTATGAAGGCCATTGGCGAGTTCCGTGGCCTTCCCGGGAGTGGCGGAACGCAGTACCCGCACAGCGTTTCGCAAGACTTCCTCGGCGTCACGCAAGCGGCCTAATTCGCGATAAGTGTCGCCGAGGTTTACCTGGACAGCGGCTACGTCGGGATGCGTTGCTCCGCAACGCCCCACGAGCAGGGCTTGGGCCTTCTCGAACATGGCGGCAGCCTTATCAAACAAGCCCAGCCCAAAGAGCGTATTGCCGAGCATGGTG
>Ga0335070_10008326_pt1 | contig 12156 bp, 9 predicted proteins | sample Lox_Sample_13_FD_206722 | JGI IMG/M metagenome (GOLD analysis project Ga0335070, IMG submission 206722) | Soil microbial communities from Loxahatchee National Wildlife Refuge, Florida, United States - Lox_Sample_1.3 | ecosystem: Environmental > Terrestrial > Soil > Wetlands | place: USA: Florida...
ATGACGGTTCTTGTGCAAGTAGCGCACGCGCCCTTGCTCCGGCTCATGCCGCCTGCAGAGCAACTCCCATTTTCCTCATGGCAGAGTGCACATCCCACTTCTGCCACGGACTGCTAGGCGCATCAAAACAAAGTAGGAATCGAAACTGGCGGGCAGAGTGGGCCAAGCGCCAAGTGGTGCTCTGCATAACTGGCCAGGCGACGGAGATCGAGAGCGGCGGGGAAGGGAACGATGTTCGGAGAACTGGGACTGCCGGAACTATTGCTGATTTTATGCATCGCTCTGCTTATCTTCGGCCCCAGCAAGTTGGGAGGCCTGGGCAAGAGCTTAGGCGAGGCGATCCGTAACTTCCGATCAGCGATGAGCGGATCGGAGAGCTCTGAGGAGAAAGCAGACAAGAAGAATTCGTGAAGCGTGCCCACTCCGTTGAGAGACTTGGGAAATTTCGCTAGGCTGATTTTTCCGCCGCCGGCGCCCTGGTGAACAGGATTTCAATCACCAGCAGACCCGCGCCAATCACGATAGCGCTATCGGCCACGTTGAAAGCGGGCCATTGATACTGGCCGATGTAGAACAGCAGGAAGTCCACCACCCGGCCGCTGAGCAGGCGGTCCCACAGGTTGCCGACCGCCCCTCCCAGAATGAGCGCCAAGCCAACCCCCGTGGTGGTGATGGCATGGCTGTTGCGCCAGAGCAGGGCGGCCACAATGACCAAGGCGATGATCGAGAACAGCACCAGCACCGCGATTTTCCACTCCGACGGCGAGTCGGCAAATAAGCCGAAGGCGGCGCCGCGATTTTCGACGTGGGTGATGCGAAAGAAGTCGGGAATGACCTGAACGCTATCGTGCAGGGCGAGATTGCGGGCCACCGCCCATTTCGCCAGGCGATCCAGGCACACCACGCCCAGGGCGATCAGGAAGTGAAACTTGCGCATAGCGTGTAGATGGACCATCCCAGACACTAGTTAGATTACCTTGGCCGCGTTCTGGCTGCGACTTCGAAAATCAAAAAAATCCTAAACTGCAGAGGGCCCAGAGTCTTGAACGCTGCACGCCGGGTCTTTCGCTTCGCTTAGCATGACGCCAGGAAACTGGCGGGCGCGGGCACTGAGCTGGCGGTTCATGCGGCTCGCTCTTATGCGATCTCTTTCAGCACGGCGCTGCAACGCTCGCAAATCGTCGGATACGCCGCGTCTTCGCCGACATGAGTCGAGTAGTTCCAGCAGCGCTCGCACTTTTGCCCCGGAGCCTTACTTACTTGGACGCTGATTCCTCCGCTTCCGTTACCTGCTGCTCCAGGCTGCAAGGTGACCGCGGAGACGATGAACAGGTAGCGCAGTTGGTCCTGGTAGCGCGTAAGCACGGAATACAGCGGCTCGGGAGCGCTGAGGTTCACCTGGGCCTCGAGGCCGGTTCCGATCAGCTTGTTGTTGCGGGCTTCTTCCAGAGCCTTGAGGACTTCGTCGCGGACGGCGCGCAGGGTCGCCCAGTCGGCCGACTGTTTCGGATCGTCAAGCGGCGTGCCTTCTTCCAGCAGATCAGCAGTCGTTGGAAACAGCGTCAAATGGACGCTGTCGGGACGGCCGGCGAGTTGCGGCAAATACTGCCAGACTTCGTCGCAGGTGAAGCTCATCAGCGGGGCGAGCAGGCGGACCATTGCCTCCCCGATACGCCAGAGGACGGTCTGAGCAGAGCGGCGGGCACGGGAGCGTGGCGCGGCGGTGTAAAGGCGATCTTTCAGGATGTCGAAGTAGAAGGCGCTCAGCTCGACGATGCAGAAGCGATTTACCTCCTGATAGATCTTGTGGAAGGCGAACTCCCCATACCAGCGTTCGACCTGCAGAGCGAGCGCAGCGGTCTGGCGCAGCATGTAGTGATCGATGGCCTGCATCTCGTCAAAGGGAACTGCGTCGCGCTGGGGATCGAAGTCATACAAGTTCCCGAGCACATACTTGAACAGCGAGTTGCGGACCTTGCGGTAGTTCTCGGCGACGCGCTGCATGAGCTGCTCGGAGCAGGTGACGTCCTCGCGGAAATCCACGGAAGCGACCCACAGGCGGACAACCTCCCCGCCCAACCGCTTGGCGATGTCCACGGGATCGACGACGTTGCCGAGGGACTTGGACATGGCGCGGCCCTGCTCGTCGAGGGTCCAGCCGCTGGTGGCTACCATGCGGTAGGGTGCGCTGCCTTTCGCGCCCATGGCACAGAGCAGGGAAGAATGGAACCAGCCGCGATGCTGATCGCCGCCTTCGAGATAAAGATCGGAAGGCCAGGGATAGTCCGGCTCAGCGGTGCGCAAGGCAAGGTAGCTGCACCCGGACTCAAACCAGACGTCGATGATGTCGGTCTCTTTGCTGAATTCGGTTCCTCCGCAACTCGGACACTTGGTACTTGGGGGCAGCAGGGCATCGGCTTCAGAGGTGTACCATCCGTCGGCGCCGGAGCGGGCGAACAGGTCCACGACCTTGCGGTGGATGTCGGGATCGTTCAGCGGCTTCTTGCAGCCTTCACAGAGGAAGACAGCGATGGGGACTCCCCAGACGCGCTGGCGGGAAATGCACCAGTCGGGACGGGTGGCGATCATGTTGGAGATGCGCTCTTCACCCCAGGCGGGATCCCACTTGACCTTGCTGATCTCTTCCAGAGTGCGGCCGCGGAGGGTGCCACCCTGCAAGAGTGTCTCCATGGAGATGAACCACTGTTCGGTGGCGCGGAAGATGATCGGGTTGTGGCAGCGCCAGCAGTGGGGATAGGAGTGCTCGAGCTTCTCGGCGTGCATGAGCACGCCCCGCTTCTTGAGCAGTTCGACGATGGGAGCGTTGGCCTCGAAGACTCTTTTGCCTTCGTAGTCGGGCAGGCCGTTGTGCATGACGCCGGACTCATCCACGTTGGTGCTGAGATCGAGCTTGTACTTGACTCCCGTAGCAAAGTCCTCGGCGCCGTGCGACGGGGCGGTGTGGACTACGCCGGTACCGGTGTCCATGGTGACGTAGTCGGCGAGCACGCCGAGGATGCTGCGGTTCAGGAACGGGTGGGTGAAGTTGGAATACTCCAGCTTCTTGCCGGGCACACGTGCAAGCTCGCGGGTAGCTGTCAAGCCGACTTTGTTGCTGAATTCGGCGGCCAGACGAGCAGCGACGACGTATACCTCGCCCTCGGATTCGAGCGCCACATAATCTTCGCTGGGATGAAAGGCCACCGCCATGGAAGCGGGCAAGGTCCAAGGGGTGGTGGTCCAGATCACGGTGAAGACCTTTTTCCCGCGGAGCACGGGATCAAGCCCGGACGGGTCTCCGGCAAAGGGATACTTCACCCAGATGGTAGGACTGACGTGGTTGGCGTACTCCACCTCGGCCTCGGCCAGCGCCGTCTCGTCGTGGATGCACCAGTAGACGGAGCGCAGACCTTTGTAGACAAAATTGTTCTCAAAGAAAGTGTAGAAGGTCGCCAGCACCACCGACTCATACTGCGGAGTCATGGTGGAATATGGCTGATCCCAGCGTCCAAGGCAGCCGATGCGCTTGAACTGCTCACGTTGCAGGTCGATGAATTTCTGGGCGTACTTGCGGCACTCCAGGCGGACCTCGGTCGCTTTCATCTGGAGCTTCTTGCCGCCGAGCATCTGATCGACTTTGATCTCGATGGGCAGGCCGTGGCAGTCCCATCCTGGGACATAGGGCGCGTCAAATCCGGACATGGTCTTAGACTTGACGATGAAATCCTTCAGGCACTTGTTCATTCCCGTGCCCAGATGGATCGGACCATTGGCGTAGGGTGGACCGTCATGCAGGACGTAGCCCGGCCGGCCGCGACGTGCCTGGCGAATGCGCTGGTAGATGCCCATGTCCTCCCAGCGAGCCAACAATTTAGGCTCGTTCTGCGGCAGGTTGGCCTTCATGGGAAAGTCCGTCCTGGGCAGGTTAATGGTGGATTTCAAGTCGAGCGGCACTCGCTGGTCTTCTCCCAAATGGTTGATTTTTCATTATAGGGAGGGGAGGAACGAACGTCCATTGAACCTCCGGAATGGCACGAAGGGGCTGGTTCTGGGGGGACTTGCAAAAGCACTGTCAGAAAAGGAGAAAAAGCGTGTACAATTTCCACCCAGAGTGACATTTCTGGCATCCAAGCATCTAAGAATTACGTAGTTTGGGTAAGGGGTGTGGAACGTCAAGCGACCCCGGTTCGCGGTAACCGTGACGTCAGCGGAGTGGTAAGCAACTTGGCACAAAATGTGCTCATCATTTACGGAGGGGAGGTTTTTGCCCTCTGAGGAGAATTAACCGGAAGCCGGTTTTGATTATGGCGACCCGAGAAATGAATCCGCAGTTCCCGCCGCAGCCGGAACTCAATCTTCTGCTGCCCAAAGACACCTTGGAGCAGCCGCTATGGAAATCCCTGTTCAAAGGTTTGGATGAGTTCTTCTTCCCCAAGAAGCTGCCCCCCTTGGTGCTGACCTCCAAACCGATTCCGGTCAAAGACATTTGGGGCTTTTACAACTACAAGAAAAATGGCGTGCTGGGTTCGACGGTACTGCACATGGTGGCCTTGGCGGGGATCATCGGCGGAACCATCTGGGCGGGCCGGATGGTGGTGCAGGTAAGCGAGTCGAAGCCCACGGTGACGCTGATTTCACCCGACGACATTCCCGCGCTGCCGCCGTCGAAGACGATCGCCGGCGGTGGGGGCGGCGGCGGCGACCGCGACAAGTTGCAGGCGCCCAAAGGCCGGTTGCCCAAGACCGCTATGGAACAGATCACACCCCCGGCGGTCGTGGTGCGCAACGATCACCCTAAGTTGACGGCTGAGCCCACGGTGGTGATTCCGCCACAGATTCATCTGGCGATGAACAGCATTCCGACCTTGGGCGATCCCATGTCGCACTTGCCCTCTGGTCCGCCGTCCAACGGCACGGGGTCAGGCGGAGGCATTGGTTCGGGGAACGGTGGTGGAGTAGGTTCAGGAGAAGGTCCGGGTGTTGGTCCTGGTCGCGGCGGCGGTATCGGCGGCGGAGTGTTCCGAGTCGGCGGCGGGGTATCCGCTCCTCGCGCGGTCTATAGTCCTGAGCCCGAGTATTCGGAGGAAGCCCGCAAAGCCAAATATCAGGGCACCTGCGTGCTGTGGCTGGTCGTGGGTCCGGATGGCCGCCCGCGCGATATCCGCGTGGCACGCACGCTGGGCCTGGGCCTGGACGAGAAGGCCATCGAAGCAGTGAAGACCTGGAAATTCGAGCCGGCGATGAAGGACGGCAAACCGGTGGCCGTGCAGATCAACGTGGAAGTGGAGTTCCGGTTGTATTGACGAGTTTTGCGTTGTGACGAGCGGCCGCGAGATTCGCGGCCGTTTTTGTTTTTGGGTGGTGCGCTGCGCACCTACGGGTGGAGAAGATCACTTGGCGACGACTTGGGTGGAGGGTTGGCTGACAGGCGGGAAGTTGATCTGCTGGAGCAGATGCTGGAAGCGCGGTTCATTGCGCAGGCCGTCCCAGTCCCAGGCGACGCGCAGATGAACCAGGGGAATTTCGTGTTGCGCATAGGCCCGCTCCAGCCACGTCAGAGCCTGGTCGTTTTCGCCGGCGTGAGCATAAAGCCGGGCAATGCGCAAAGCGGGAATGTAGGTCTGCCGGGAACGAACGGCCAGGCTTTCCGCCGCGAGATGCATGGCCTCCTCGTAACTGGTTCCGCGATCCAAGGCCACCGCAGTTTCGCCATCTCCCAGCAGGCTAGAGAAAGTCTTGGCTTCGGCCAGAGCTTCCGCCGGCATTCCCTTCACGTGAAAGGCCCCCCACAGACCCAGGTGTGCCGCCGAGAAATTGGGTTCGGTCTTGAGGATTTTGTGAAGCTGGGCGATCGCATCGTCATGGCGGTGCAGGAAGAGCATCTCCCAACCAAAGAAACACTGGAACAAGAAATTGAACGGATCCAAATCCAGCGCGCGCTGAACTTCGGCCAGGCCTTGCTCGGGACGTCCGACGATGATCAGGAAGTGGCCATAGAAGAAATGCGCATCGGCAGAATTGGGACTGAGTTGGAGAGCGCGTTGAAAGGAGCGCTCGGCGCCCGCCCAGTCCCATTCGGAGTTCACTCTGAGATTGCCTAGAACCTCGTAGGCTTCGGCGAGCGAGTCATCCAGTTCGAGGGCTTTCAGCGCGGCCGCCTTGGCGTGCGGAAGGGCCTCCCCAGGAGGTATGAATCCGCAGTCGCTGCGGGAAGACCATACGTACGCGATTCCCACATAGGCCAGCGCATAGTTGGGGTCTTTCTCCAAGGCAAGCTGGTAGTACTTGGCGGCGGTGTCGAGATGCTCGCGCGAAAGCCGGTACCAGTGAAAACGGCCTTTGAGGTAGGCCTCGTAGGCCTCCGGGTTGACACGCTTGGCGGTGGCCAGGCGGCGGGAGTCCTCCGCGGTAATGGCCACTTGAATCTCTCCGGCAATGGCGCGGGCGATCTCGCTTTGCAGGAGCAGTACGTCCTGCAAATCGCGCTCATAGTTCTCCGCCCAGAGGTGGGTATCGGTGGCGGCGTGGATGAGCTGGGCGGTGATGCGCACGCGCTGTCCCGAGCGTAGCACCGAGCCTTCCACCACCGCATCTACGTGTAGTTCCTCGGCAATTTGCGGCAGGGACTTGTCGGTTCCTTTGTAGCGCATGGCGGAGGTGCGGGAGATGACCTTCAAGGCGCGGAGCTTGGCCAAGTCCGCGATCAGGACCTCGGTCATGCCGTCAGCAAAGTATTCTTGCTCAGGATCGCGCGACAGGTTGGTGAGCGGCAGCACCAGGAGCGACTCAATACGCTTGTGACGGGCGCGGGGCTTGCGCCGAGGCACGGAAACAACCCGTTCAGGAGCAGCGGAAAGGCTCTGCAGGGCGGCCTGGACCGCGTGTGCGGACGGATAGCGCCGGGACGGATCTTTTTCCAGACACTTGAGGATGACTTCCTCTAAGCGCGCAGAAACCTTCGGATTCAACACGCTGGGCCTTGTGGGCGAGTTGAGCTGGATCTCAGTGACGAGCGCGGTCGGCAATTCGGCAGAAAAGGCACGCTGGCCGGTGGCCATCTCGTAGAATACGGTGCCCACGGCCCAGATGTCGGCGGGCACTTCTCCGGTCGCGCCGCGCAATACTTCCGGGGCCATGTAGGGCAGAGTGCCGGACAGTGCAGGCGTTTCCGTCACGCTCTGGGTGACATCCATTTCGTTGGCTGGGCGCAGCAGCTTGGCCAGGCCAAAATCCAGAATTTTGAGGCGGCCGTCGGGGGTGATCCGCAGATTTCCCGGCTTCAGGTCGCGGTGCACGATGTTCTGCTCGTGGGCTGCGGCCAGTCCCGCTGCGAGTTGTTCGCCGAGGCGAACCACTTCGTCCACGGGCAAAGGGCCGGCGGCCAGTTTGTCGCTGAGAGTTACACCCGGAATGTACTCCATCACCAGGAAGTCCACGTCTTCCTGAGTATCGAAGTCATGGATGGTGGCAATGTTGGGATGGTTCAGCCGGGAGAGCGCGAGTGCCTCCTGGCGAAAGCGCTTGCGGGCGGCGGGAGTGGCCAGGGTTCCGGGGGGCAGGACTTTGAGCACGACCTCGCGGTCCAGGTGCTGGTCATGGGCGCGGTAGACGACGCCCATTCCGCCGGCGCCGATCTTCTCGAAGACGCAATAATGGCCGAGCGTTTGCCCGATCATGGCCGGAACCTTGCCACTGAGGCATTGTCAGTGAGCGACTAACGGTAATGCAACCCACTCTTCCAGCCGAAGCAGGGGTTGATGCAGATCGTGCTCGTCATCGGCAGACGGGCCATAGATGGCCGGCACCTTGCCACCCATGGGGCGAATGTAGGTGCTGAGCTGGCCGCGATGATGAATGGCGTCAAAGAAGCCCATCCAGAACATGTGACCCATGACGGTCTCATAGCACACCTGGCCATCCACCACGAACTGGGTCAACTTCTCGTTCCAGGTTTGGTCGTCGAGTTTCTTCAAAAGCGGGGCCAACTCCTCATGGGCCCTAGTGTAGGCGGCGATCATTTCATTACGACTCAGGGTGGCGGGACCGATTTTCCAGGTGATTCGGCCGGTGTCCAGCAGTTCGAACCAGCAGCGCTTCTCCACCACCTGCAGCCAAATCAGGTCCGCTGCCGAGCGCGAAGTTGGGCAGGGCCGATAGTCAAGCCGGTCGGCGGGAGCTGCTTCAATCACCTTCAGGAATACCGGGTACTCGTCTTCCCAGCAGTGAATGAAGAATTCTCGGTTGGTCATGTCATCCTCCACATGGTTCAGGGAGCTCGAACGGGGCCGACATACTTCTTTCTCATGTCCATCGTAGATGTTTGAGCGGCGGAGGGATGTGAAGCAAAGATAGGCACGAGGAATTGGGTTCCCAAATCGGGACTTACTCTTTCAGGTCCACGTGCTGGACGTCCTCGACGGGATGGCCGAGAAAACGGGCGCCGAGGCGGCGGAATTTGTCTACGGAATCCGTTGCGAAGAATTTGAAGCGGGGAACGCCGCGCCGCTCCTCCTGCGGGGGGGCGGGCAGCGGAGAGCGGCGAAGTTGTTCGCTCACCACCTGGGCGGTGGACTCGGCCGAGTCCACGATGGTCACGTGCGTAGGCGCCACGCGGTGCAGCAGGGGCTTGAGCAGCGGATAGTGGGTGCAGCCGAGCACCAGGACGTCGGCGTGCTCGAAGCCTCCGGCAAAGGCCTCGTTCATGTAGATCTGGGCGACCACTTCGGTCACCGGATGCTCGACCCAGCCTTCTTCCACCAGGGGCACCAGCAGGGGGCAGGCCTTTTCTCTGGCTTCCATGCCGCGGGCTTGCAGGGCGCGTAGGTAAGCATGGCTGGCGACTGTTGCCTCCGTGCCAATCACCACCACGTGCTTGTTCTGAGTCGCCGCCGCGGCCCGCTCGGCTCCCGGCTCGACGACTCCAATCACGGGGACGCTGGTGGCGGCGGTGATCTGATCCAGGGCCAGAGCCGTAGCGGTGTTGCAGGCAATGACCAGCATTCCGGCACCGTGCTGCTCCAGATAGTGCGCGGCGCCGGTGGCATAGCGAGCCACGGTCTCTACCGACTTAGAACCGTAGGGCAGGCGGGCGGTGTCGCCAAAGTAAATATAGTCGGCGTCAGGAACGAGGGCAGCTAATTCTTTGAGAACGGTAAGGCCTCCGAAACCGGAGTCGAAAACGCCGATGGTCGGTCTGCGTGGAGGCATGGTTTGCATGATAATGGCTGCAACACAACTTTACGGTGACTAGCGCGGTACTGGCAAAGCGTTCATCCGGTCGAGGGCCATGGCGCAAACGGCAAAGCCGGTGCAGTTGAAGCCTCATACTGTGGAGGCGTTTGACAGGTACGTTCGCGAGGCCGAAGCAGGAATGGAGCAGACGCTGCGGGGAAGTTCATTCCTGTGGTGTGACGGCGCCGCCGAGAGGGCACAACAAGCGCGTGCGGGGCGGGTGGTAGCGCAATTCTGGTCGGGGAAAGGGCCGGTTCCGGCGCCGGATGGCCTGATCCATGACTGGATTGGCACTGTCTTGATTCCGGGTGTGGCGGTCGAAGACGCGCTGACCCTGGTGCAGGACTACGATCATCACGAGAAGATCTACCAGCCGGAAGTGATGGCCTCAAAGCTGGTAAGCCGTCGCGGCGATGATTTCCAGATTTACCTGCGACTGCTCAAGAAAAAGATCGTGACCGTGGTGCTCGATACCGACCATGACGTGCACTATCGTGCGCTGGACGGCAAGCGCTGGACTTGTTGCTCCTACAGCACGCGCATTGCGGAAGTGGAGCACGCAGGCAGGCCGAAAGAGCGGGTGCTGCCGCCCGATGCCGGGTATGGGTTCCTGTGGCGGATCTATTCCTACTGGCGATTTCAGGAGCGGGACGGTGGCGTGTACGTGGAGTGTCGAGCGATTTCCCTGACGCGGGATGTGCCTTTCGGCCTGGGATGGGTGATCGAGCCGATCATTCAAAAGCTGCCGCGGGAGTCGCTGATCCGGACTCTGGAGGCAACCCGGCAGGCGCTGCGGGCGGGGTAGGCAGCCTGGTTCGGTCGGCGGCGCTGTGTTCTGGCCGCGAGCCATGGGGCCCGGCTCGGCCTGCTACGGCACGAATCGACAAGCTGCCGCTAGGGAGTCAGGGAAGCGCGCCAAGCGCTTGCATCCTTGTGAATGGCACTCGCGTAGGGGTCTGCAGGCGAAGCATGGAAATCCACACCCGAGGCCGCAACCGTCGCTGCAGGTGTCGTTTGCCATAACGACGCGGGACTGTGAAGTGTCAGGAGCGTGACGAGCAAGGGCAGATGTTTCCACCGCATGCGGGTGATACGAATGAAGGCGGGAAATGTTCCAGTACGATGCCGACCCTACAGCTGTCTGAACAATTATCGATGCCTCCACATCCATACCGCCCCGAACAGCATCCACAATGCGAGTGCAATAGCGAAGGTACGTGCTTTCCAGAGCGGAATGGGTTTCGCCCCCGGCCTTGAATGCCTAGGATAGAAAGGTCCAGGCAATGACGCTACATAGAAGAATGCCGCGGCTAGGATCGTGAACCAGACAGCCAATGCGGTACTCCCGGCTCTACTGACCATCACGGTAGGAGGATAGCCCACATCGGTACTGTGAGCGCGACGTTGTTGACGTAAACAGATGGGATGAGAAGGCCGGTCTCCGACGGGATGCTGTACGCTCCCAAGGTATCGACGTGCTTGAAAGCACAGATCAAAGGAGACCGGCAATGCAGAAGGTTAGCACCGCAGCGGCAATGCAGGGCAGGAATATTTCTCAGCAGAGATTGACCGTGGGATTGGATCTGGGAGATCGCAACAGCTGGTACTGTGTGGTGGATGAAGCGGGCCAGATACGGTTGGAGCAGCGAGTCCGCACGAGTGCGAAAGCGTTGCAGGAGGTCTTCGGCGCGATGCCGCGCAGCCGAGTGGCGCTGGAGACCGGGACGCATTCGCCCTGGATCAGTCGCTTGCTGAGCGAGTTAGGGCACGAAGTGATCGTGGCGAATGCGCGCAAGGTGCGGCTAATCGGGGAGAGCCGCAAGAAAGACGATCGCCTGGATGCGCAGACCTTGGCGCGGCTGGCTCGGATCGATGCGGAATTGCTGTGTCCGGTGAAGCATCGCAGCGCGCAGGCGCAAGCAGATTTGGCGGTGATCCGGGCGCGAGCGGGGCTGGTGCGGGCGCGCACGGGGCTGGTCAACACCGTACGTGGGCTGGCCAAGAGTTACGGCGAACGGCTGCGCGGCTGCAACGTACGCAACATGAATCCGGAGAAAGCGGAAGGGCTGAGTCCGGAACTGCAACGGGCACTGGAGCCGTTGCTGTCGGCCATCGAAGAGGTGAGCCAACGGATCGGCGAGTACAACGAACGCATCGAAGTGCTGGCGCAACAGAGTTATCCCCAGGTGGCGCTGCTGAAGCAGATCAAGGGCGTGGGCACGCTGATCGGGTTGACCTTCCTGCTGACGCTGGAAGATCCGCATCGCTTCCGCAAGAGCCGCGACGTGGGCTGCTACCTGGGGCTGCAGCCGGGACGCCGGAAATCGGGACAGAGCGAGCCGCAGCTGCACATCAGCAAGGAAGGTGATCCGTACCTGCGTACCCTGCTGGTGCAAGGAGCGCAGCACATCTTAGGACCATTCGGTGTTGATTGCGATCTGCGGCGCTGGGGCCTGAAGTTAGCGGAACGAGGGGGAAGAAACGGGAAAAAGCGAGCCATCGTTGCGACCGCAAGAAAGCTGGCGGTGTTGCTGCATCACTTGTGGGTGAGCGGAGAGGTGTACGAACCCTTGCACAACAGCAGCCGAATGACAGCAGCAGCTGCTGCATAAAAACAGAAAGGCAAAAACAACCCCAAAACCGTTCCAGGAAGAGAAAAGACAAAATCCAAAGCCGAGTTCCGGTGACTGCGTTAATCGCCTGGCCCACGTTCCACTTTTGAGCGAAACGACAGGTCGCCAAACAGATGGCAGCACCGGCTGAACCGAGAACGCCCAACATGCACCGAGCGAAACGACTCGCTCCTCAAGAGTGCGGATGGAAGCATGGCGACAGTGGCGAGACTCGGCGGAGGAAAAAACCTTGTTCAACGAAAAGGCAAAAGAATCCACTTGACTCCGACCGGCCTTCTCATGGAAGGCGATT
>Ga0335070_10008327_pt1 | contig 12156 bp, 12 predicted proteins | sample Lox_Sample_13_FD_206722 | JGI IMG/M metagenome (GOLD analysis project Ga0335070, IMG submission 206722) | Soil microbial communities from Loxahatchee National Wildlife Refuge, Florida, United States - Lox_Sample_1.3 | ecosystem: Environmental > Terrestrial > Soil > Wetlands | place: USA...
AGAAAGGCAAGGCGAAGTCTAGGCATCGGTTGTTACCCAACGAACAGATATTTGCGGATGATTATGCCACGCGGGAGGCAGAAATCAGGCGAGTAAGTGCAGGCTGCTTAAGCGAAAACCGGGAACCACGAAGGACACTCACTAAGGTTCACGAAGGAAAACTACAAGCTTCGGTTACCACTCGTTCCTTGATTTGCCGGATGCTGTGCTGTCGTTGGTACGGTTGCGCTTCTTGTAGGCGAGAAGCGTGATCCCCACCGACATAAACATGGGTGGCACGATCAAGACGAGAATGCCCGTGCGGAGGCCCTGAATGAACCGATGTCCCGCACCCGCCGCCTGGGTGTAGCAGAGGGCACAGCTTTGGGCATAAGAAGCTGCGTTGAATATGACTACCAGCAGGCCGAGCAGTAGCGGCTTGGCTTTCCTCACGAACTTCCATGCTTGAAAGAGACTCATAAACTCCTCCTCACTTTGCGAAAGGCTTCATTACGATCAGGCGGAAGCTGTCGGCCCAGATCATGTTCATCATGACCAGGACGAACAGAGTTCCGGGAAGCAGTGCCAGGCGCAAGGTCGGCTTTTCATCGCGAAGATGCATAAAGAACATGATCGCGAGGTAGGCCTGGATGGCTGCCAGCACAAGCATGCGCCACAGAGAAGGCCCCATGGCCAGCGCAGCAATCACCTGTACGACAGCAATGACCAGGATCGCGCCGTAGACAAAATACGTAGACGTCATGCTGCCGGATGTTTGACCTTGGTTCATAGTGAACCCTCCGTAATTCAGTACTTACCGCTTCATATTCAACAAGTACACCAGGGGCACGACGAACATCCAAACCAGGTCTACAAAGTGCCAGTACAGGGCCCAGATCTCGATGTGCGGGGCCGCGTAACGTCCGGCCCGGTAGCTGAGGCCGACGACAGTCAAGGCGATCACTCCACCCACGACGTGGGCCATGTGCAAGCCCGTGACGGAGAAGAAGGCGGCGCCAAACATGGGAGCGCCCCAGGGATTCTGGAACATGCGGACACCCTGACCGATGAGGCTCAGCCATTCGCGGATGTGCAGGAGGGTGAAGAGCACGCCTCCGGCGGCGGTAATCATCGTCCAGCGGAAGGCTCCTGCGCGGTCATCGGACTGCGCGGCCCTGACCGCGAAGAGCACTGTGAGGCTTGTGCTGACGAGGATGAAGGTCATCAGCAGCGAGTTCCAGATGCTCGCCGACTCAAATACCTGAGGCCAGTCCGCCGCGGCGTTGCGGATGTAGCCGTATGCGAACAGAATCGCTCCGAAGGTACACGCGTCGGAGATGATGAACAGCCACATCACCAATTTGCTCGAAGGTATGGAAAACGGGCTCTCCTCCATAACTCCTGAGCCGTGTGCTGCCGCACCGTGCTGAATCGCTATATCGGCCTGACTCATGACGCCTCCGGTGAACTTGATCTACAGCTTCAGCCACAAAATGAACATCAGGTATACCCACAGCACGCCCATGAAGTGCCAGTAATAAGAGGTGGCGTCCATGGTGCTGCGACGCAAGGGATGCGTTGCGCTACGGAACTTAAACATTGCCCGGCTCAAGCCACCCAATCCGCCCAAAACGTGAATCACATGCACTCCTGTGAGGACATAAAAGAAGGAGCTGTTGGGGTTGGTGGGAAGATACAGGCCCTCAGACCTCAATCTGAGCCATGCTAAGTACTGCCCGACAACGAACACCAAACCGAGCGCCATGGTCGCGTTCAGCCAGAACATGGGAACGGAACGGTCATGCTCCTCATTGCGCATGAACGCGGCGACGCGGTGACGGGCGCGCTCAAGCGTTATGCTGCCCAGGATGAGCGCCAGAGTGTTGAACCACAGGATCTGGGGAAGCTCGATGTGGGTCCAGTCAGCGTATCCGCTGCCTTCGCGAACGTAGAGTGCGCTGGTCAGAGCGGCGAATGTCATAGCAATCGCCGCGAGGCCAACCCAGATTCCCGTGCGAGTCGGCTCGCCGGAGCGATCCGCAATGGCACGCAGATCCCCGCCCGCGGGCGCCAGATTGCGGAAGTTTCCGCCAGGGCCGCCGGTTTGACGTTGCGGCGGCTCGTGGTCAAGTTCGGCTTGCGGCGGTTGCAGTATTGTTGTCATTGCTCTCCAATCCCGTGTTTTTGCGGTGTTCCTCCGTAGGTTCAAATGCTTTCACCACAGGGGTCACAGAGGAACACAGAGGAATTCTCGCTACAGCGTTTCTCCTACTCTTTCCGGAGACGTTTGCATTACATAATCGCCCGTGGAGCTCTTTACGCCGTACTGATATGGATCGTGATAAACCACAGGATGTTGCCCACCAAAGTTGTCGAACGGGGGCGGCGACGACGGCGTGGACCACTCGAGCGATGTGCACTCCCACGGATTGGCGGTGGCCGGCGCGCCTTTGAAGCGGCTGTAGATCAGATTGAAGATGAAGATCAACTGGGCCGCACCGGTGAACAGGGCCGCATAGGTGATGAACTTGTGCACCGGGATGAGTGGCACAAGGAAATCGTCCTGGAACGCTGAATATCGGCGTACGTTGCCGGCCAGGCCCAAGTAGTGGAAGGGCATGAAGATCGCGTAGGTGCCGATCAGCGTCAGGAAGAAGTGCCAGCGCCCTAATGTTTCGTTCATCATGCGGCCGGTCATTTTGGGGAACCAGAAATAGGTTCCGGCGAACACTCCCATGATCGCCGCTACGCCCATCACCATATGGAAGTGACCCACGACGAAGTAGGTCGCGTGCAGATAGATGTCAATAGAAGGTTGGGCCAGGAAGAATCCGCTGACTCCACCGCTGACGAACATCGAGATAAAACCGAGGCAGAACAGTGACGCAGAGTTGATGCGGAGGTTCGATCCGTACAGGCTGCCGAGCCAGATCAACGTCATGATTGTGGCGGGAATGGTGATCATCAGCGTTGGGAAAGAGAAGACCAGCGCCGAGAAGGGGTTCATGCCGCTGAGGAACATGTGATGTCCCCAAACCATGTAGCTGAGGAAGCCGATGGCCATCATGCAATAGATCAGGACCTTATGGCTCAGCATGTTTCTGCGCATGTTGCAAATCAGGATGTGGCTGACGATGCCGATGGCCGGCAGGATGGCGATGTAGACCTCGGGATGCCCGAAGAACCAGAACAGGTGCTGCCAGAGCAGCGGCGACCCGCCCTGGTGCGGCTGGATGTGATCGCCCACGTTCAGGCCCGCGGGGATAAAGAAGCTCGTTCCCGCGATACGGTCAAGTACCAGAAGCAGGCAGGCCGGCATCAACACGGCGAAGGCCAGTAGCGAGATGCACGAGGTGATGAACCATGCCCAGGTCACGATGGGCATGCGAGAGAGCGTCATTCCCTTGGTACGCAAATCGAGCGTAGTCGCGATGAAGTTCAGCGAGCCGAGTAGCGACGCAATACAGAAGATGAAGATCGAGATTCCCCAGAGGCTTTGGCCGACTGCCTGACCTGGGCCAGCATCACCACCGACGGCGCTCAACGGGGCGTAACCGGTCCAGCCGGAGAGCGGCGGACCGTCGCCGACGAAGAATGCCGCGATCAGAACGCAAAAGGCGACGAAGGTCGTCCAGAAGGACATCATGTTGAACCGTGGGAAGGCCATGTCTTCGGCGCCAATTTGAATCGGCAGGAAATAATTGCCGAAGGCGGCGAATGGCGCGTTAGTCAGGACAAAAAAGACCATTAGCGTCCCGTGCATGGTCATGAGCTGCAGGTAGTATTCGGGTGTGACGACACCGCCGGGCGCGCCAGTTTTCGACAAGAAGCCTAGTCCGGGAATCGGCGCATTGGGCCAGACCAGGTGAACGCGCATGATCCACGACAACACCATGCCGGTCACTACAGCGACCAGAGCGAGCCCGTAGTACTGCAGCCCGATGATCTTGTGATCGAGGCTGAAGACATACTTGCGGATAAAACTTGTGGGAGCTGCGTGAACCGCTACATGATCTGACATGGCCTTTCCCTCAGGGGCTAAAGCCCAACGTTCATCTCTGCCCTACGGCACGCTGAAGGCGTGCCCTTCCCAAAACCAACTCGCTTGCGGTTGAGGCTTCTAGCTGGACTGCGACTTCAACCACTTGTCGTAATCTTCCTGCGACATGACGGTCAGGTAAGACTTCATGTTGTAGTGACCGAGGCCGCAGAGCTGGGTGCAAACAATCTCGTACTTCCCTACTTTGGTCGCCGTGAAGTGAACGGAAAGATCGAGTCCAGGGACGAAGTCCTGCTGGATGCGGAGTTCGCGGACATAGAAAGAATGTCCGACGTCCTTGGCGTGCATCATCAGGTGAACTTCCTTGCCGACCGGGACGACGAGTTCGCCGGAGGTGATGTCGTCACGGGCAGGAATGTCGTTCTCTGGATCAAGGCCGAAGAAGTTGGAATTGCCCTCGTCGATCTTGTCGGGATGAATCTGCCCGAACTTGCCATCGGGGCCGGGATACCGGAAATAGAACGCGAATTGCCCCGCCTGGGCCTGCACTTGAAGCGCATCGGCGGCCGCGGGTTTGAAATACACCATCGCCCAAGCCTTCGATCCCACTAGGCCCAACGCGAGCACCTCGGCACCCACGAAGAGGAAAGCGACGATGACCATGGCGGCGGCACCGCCAGGAAACTTCTTGGTCGCGCCTCCCTTGCGATTGGCGAATTGCCAAACGAACAGCCCCAGGATCAATTGCGCAGCCAGGAACGAGACGCCGGCTTCCGCCATGGTGACCGACATCTGATCGTCGATGGCTTTTCCGTGCGTCGAAATGTCCTCGGGTGGGGTCACGCTCGCTCCGAGGAATGTGTGATTAATGATGGGAACTGCCGAGGCTATTGCAATGATCACCACCAGCACTGCGAAAATTTTGCCGCCCATGGTCCCTCGCATGTGCCCGTACGTGTCGGGCGATCGCGGTGAGGCCAGCCCCTCGCAAGCAGCGAAGGGCAAGCCGTCATCGCAAAATGTGTCTAGTAGGCCTTCGCTTTGAAGCTGAAGTCCACGTTCTTGGTCTCATTCCCCGTGATCGTGATGTCCTGAGTTTGAGTGCCATAGTCCTCGTGCCACGCCGTCACGGTGTATTTGCCCGGCGGCAAGTTCGGCAGAGAGAACGCTCCGCCATCTTTGGTGATGGCGTAGTGGTTGGTCTTCAGAACTGCGAACCAGCCGTGCATCCAGGGATGGATCTGACACTTCACCGAGATGAACTCGGGGTTTTCGAACTTCTGCACGATGGGCGGAGCACCCGGGGGCTGCGACTTGTTCCACTCCGGATTCGCCTTCGGCATGGGATGAATGTTGTGGGAAGTCTGGTCATCGTTTACCACATGAAGTTCCTGGCCGGTGTGCATAGCCAGTACGTGAGGAATGTATTGACATCCCTTTTGCTCGAAGGTCACCGCCTGAGCGGGAGCATTCGCGTCGTCAGCGCCAGCCGAGATGTAAACAACGACATTCTCAAGAGTGTTGTTGGCACCGGTCACGATGGTCTCGGTTGTGACCGGAGTGGGATGCTGCTTCTCACAGCTTGGCTCTTTGGCCATGCTGATGGGCTTCTGTTTCACCGGCGTTCCGGTGTAGGTGACTTTGCCGCTGATGGTTCCGGCGAACGTCAAAGCCGGACACAGCGTGGCGATTGCTACGGCAATGCAGGGCTTGCTCGCACGCATTTGTTGCCTCCTGGGTCTCAAACTTGAGTTTTACCTCCCGCCTCCAGCGGCGCCACTGGCCGGCTGAATCGAGGGTGTGGCCTTTTCTTCGTAGGGAGGAATCTTGCCTCCCGCGGCCTTTAGCACATCGTTTTCTTTGCTATGGCGATTCACCTGAAGTGTGCGCAGGAAGTGCACCAGATCCCACGCGTCGTTCGGTTGAATGGTGTCGGCAAAAGAGGGCATTGGAGTGCCGTCCACGCCGGTCATGAAGATCTTGTAGATGTCTTCATTGGTTGAGCCACATTTGAAACGCGAATCGTCGCTGCCAGCGGCGAAGTTGTAGGGGCGGATGGGTTGATCTTTGCTGTCGGTGAGCGTTGCTGCGGAAGGCCCATCACCTTTGCCTTGCGGACCATGGCACTTCCAGCATTCCAGCTTGGTGAACAGCGCTTTGCCATGCGCGATGCTTTCGATGGTCACCGGAGGTTCGGCCGGGATTTTGATGGGCTCGCCGGCTTTCTCCTTCTCCCAACGCGGAGAGAAGGTTTTGATGTACGCCACAAGATCGGCCCTTTGCTGATCGTTGAAGGTGTTCCAGACCGGCATGTTGGAATTGGTGATGCCGCGTCCGATGGTATTGAACAGATCCTGATCCGTAGGTAGCGTCCCGGTTGGAGTCGAACGGCATTTAAATGTTGCGATGGTGAAATCCCGCGGCTTGGGATCAAGCCAGATAGCGTTTTCTCCATTACCGTCGCCCAAGTCGCCATGACAGCCAGCGCAATAGCGCCGGTAATCCATCTTTGCGTCTTTGGAGTGCCCCGTCACATTGCCAATGTGGCTCTCCATGTTCTTGGGAGGCTCCGGCGGGTGCGGTCCGACATCCGGAACATCCTGAGCTGCGGCTGAGAGCAGGCAACACGCTCCGAGAGCGAGGCCGCCCAGCACGATCGAAAACCTCTGCGTCAAGTTCTTCATCGTTGGTCTCCTCGGATCTCAGAAGTCGAAATCAAAGCCGAGCAGAAGGCTGTTGCTCTTCAGGTCAGTTGCGTCGGGCGCGGTACCGCGCTGGCGGATCCAGGAATACTCGTTGTGGAAAGCAAATCCTGCGCGGCTGGTCATAAACGGGTTATAGCGATAGCCGAAGACGTAGTTGTCGATGTCGCCCAAGTTGCCGGGCGTGCCCGGAAGCGCCTGCTGCGACATGCGAACCCACTCAGAGCGCTGGAAGATCGTGAATTGCGGATTCCAGACGTAGTGGGTCTCGACAAAAGCACCGTTCCATGTGGGATTGCGCGCACCCGCCGGCAGTGTGGCTCCCGTGGAGGGGTTATTATTCGGATCACAGGTTCCGCTGATGATGTCGCCGAAGCAGGCGCCGAACCACGCGTCATCCCAGCCGTGCTGCGTGAAGACTTGAAAGTCGACGTGGGGTCCAAGGTAGAACAAGCCCTCGAATCCGACTCGACCGAAAGTCTTGTTGCCGGTGCCGGAACCCGGGATCGGTACGCCGACGTTCGTGAGATAGGTGGTCGGCGCCTCGCCTATCATGGCGTATCCACCGATGCGCTGCGTTCCTAGTCGCCCCGTACCGAAGGCCTGACTGCCCGCGAAGAATGCCGAATACGAATTCTGGCCGTACGGCAAGTCCACATTGCCGTCGGTTGAGCTGAACACAGCCGCTGACAAGCGCGTGCGGTCGTTGAAGGAGTGGCCCATCCACTCGACCCCGAGCTGGTTGTCGCCCAGTTGGCCGAAGATATTGCCACTGCCAACAGGGATGAAGTGGAACAACTGATAAGCGCCGCCACTGGCCGAAAGCGTCAACGTCCGTTTTTCGGAGATGAAGCTGTCGAGTTCGAACTTTCCTACTTTCACGTTGAGCCACGGACTGTGGAACAGGTTGTCAAACCGGACGTTCGCGGATTCGAAGTGGAAAGCTCCCGTCTCGTCAGAGGACGGAACCAGCAGGAAGGAGATGTTCTTTTCCAAAGTGCCGCCGGTCAGGATATCCAAGCCACTCAGGTTGAAACCGGTAGTAGCAAGGCTGGCCACGCCAGTGGCAGTATCGGCTGCGATCTTGTTCGTGCTCTCGCGGCTCCAGTATGGCGTTATCCGGAGCGTGATGGGCCAATAAGACGGATTCTGCCAGATTGGCGCATCCTTGTCGTTCATGAGCTGATAGCCGTTATCTTTGAATTTTTGGCCGAAGTAATTCAGCATGGGCCAGGATTCGTGGCAGGCGGAACAACGAAGGCCATATTTTCGGGCAAAGGCCGGAAGGGCGCTTGCCGGTTGGCTGCCGCTCAGGACAAGTAAAGCCAGACTAAAGGCGGCGCTTAGGAAATACCTCAAACGGACAGATATTCCCGGATAGCTCGACTGCATCCCCATGTGCATGCCGCACTCCTAGGCAAGTTGTCTTTTTCACGATCTGCATTCCACAAAATGCAAGGCAAGAACTACAGCGGAATCGGCCGGAACCCCTTCCAAGGCCGAAACGCTTGATAGCTGGACCTAAATCGATTTCGCTTTTAGGCCCTACCAGTCACCGGGCGGGAATCGTACTACGGTGTGAAATCAACATGGAAGGGGTAATTAAACAATTTTTTTACCTGTTTTTTACAAATTGTAGACATGTCGAGCTTGGGTTTGGCAATTCAATGCCAAGTTGTGGTTGACAGCACACGTGAAAGTTGAGAGATTTGGGCGGGTCTGGGGGCTCTGTGTTCAAGCCGTATTCAGTCTTTCGAACCATCGGAATCGAAGACCGTCGACGTGTGGTTCGCGGAAATTCTTCTAAAATCCGAATCGCTCTTATCGCATGGGGGCTGTTACCACTGTTTGCGGGCTCGCCGCCAGACATACACGCACGCGGGAAGGATACCGCCCAGTATGGAGCGGGGCTCATCGTCAACGTACCGTTTTCAGAGAACGAAGTTTCCAGGGTCGTCGAGGAAGTTGTTCAGAACGGGTTGATCCGGGGAACGAAGGAGTACGACAAAGAGGAATTCCTCGGCGGAGCCCAAGCGATGAGTTCCACACGTGTCTTCCCCGATTGGACCGAAGGCGGGAAGGTGTTCTACAAGGTACGGCTCAAGGCGCTTGATCCGCGAAATTTCAAGAACACGAACGACGTTGGAACGGTAGCTGTTCGTTACGTGGTGCAGAGCCAGGACGAGAAACACACTGTCCTTCGGATTGACGCTCGCTTTGTCGAAGACTTCCGGCATGAGTCGCATCCATCCAATGGCTCAGTCGAGGCTGCTGAGTACAACGATGTCCACAGCCGCCTTGAGTCGCTCGAGTTGATGAAAAAAGAGGCAACTGAAGCGAAAGAGAAGAAACAGGAGTCTTCTTCGCGAACTACGCAAATTGCGCTGGCAGACGTGCCTGACAAGCCCTCAGCGCCGATGCCGTCCCCGGCGCCAGCCGCAGGGAACCCCGTTCAATCCGTGGATGTACCTCAACCTGTGAATCTCGAACAACGCGTGCACGAACTCCGGCGCGAGGTGGAGAGAATTGTGAAGACGCCGGGTGCACCTTTGAAATCGGCGCCCTTTCACACGGCAAAGACCCTGCAATCGCTGCCCGGTGGGGCCGAAGTTCTCGTAGTAATCTCGACACCTTACTGGTACGGAGTGGAAACCCACGACCACCAGCATGGCTGGATTCTGCGCAATGACCTGGAGCTGGTGCCATGAGTACTCGGTTCACGTCTCATGGACGCGCAATTCTGCTTTTCGGAGCAGTCCTGCTTCTCGCTGGCCTGGCGTATGGTCAATCGGCTTCCTATCAGCGTATTTTCCCTCAGTCGAAAGCTGCTGTTGAAAAAGCACTCCGGGCGATGCAGGGAAATATGGCAGGACGGCTTCCTGCTCTGGAGGGATTTGCGAAACCCGGAGACCGGCCGCTTGATCAATTCCGGCGTGGCTACTACCAGGCAGACATCGAGGTGGTTTCGAATCCGGGAGGAGGGTCGACAGTCCGTATGCGGGCGAAAGTCACAGCCTGGTACTCCGATCCCGCAAACTCGCACTCTGGTTATGAGCTTTTGATTTCGAATGGGCGGCTGGAAGCGGATTTGCTGGATCAGCTTTCCGAGCAACTTGCGGGCACGGCGTCAGAGAAGCAGTCGGCGAAGGCTTCCATCACAAACACGCCGGCCCAAGTTGCTATCGACGAACATCCAGCCGCTCCGGAACCGGAGCGCAGGTTCTCTGAACGCAGTTCGAGTATCTCCTCCCCACTGACACAGGTTGAGACTCCTCCGGAAAACGCCGCCGCTCCGGACAAGAGCCAGAGCGCATTGAACGCCGAAGCCGACAACCTGGAAGAAATCCTGAAGAACACGGCGCATCCCCAGAATCTGGTTGCGGTCAAGAAATCGGGAACGCCGGTTGTGTCGGCTCCCAGCCTGACAGCGAAGCCTCAATTCATGGCCAGCCTGCACGACGAATTCGAGCTGCTGGATTTCAACGCCGACTGGGTTCATGTGAAAATCTCGGGGCTGTCGCGGGGATGGATCTGGCGCAATAGTGTTGAAATGCCCGAGGGCATTGCTGATACAACGACATCGTCTTCCAAGGCGCTCGCGCCTGCCGCAGACCTCTTCCACGTGGTCCGTGAGGAGACGGCTCCGTTCCCGGGTGACTGGGAACCGCTTCGGGGCAAGAACGTGAAGATCATATCCGTGCAGAAGGTGGATGAGTCGCAGAAGAATTCCGGGGCGCGGGAGCGGCTTGAATTCGCCAAGTTCCTGCTGGAGGAGAACTACGGGGAGATTGCGGACAAGAAGTCCGAAGTGGCAGGTATCGTTCTGGTGTTTGACTCGGCCGATGGGGGATTGATCGGAGCGACAGTATCCGTGCTGCAGCAATGGAAGGCTGGTGCTCTGACCGATGCTGCCATGTGGCACAAGTGTTTTTTCGACCCGCCGGAGGTGCTGGATTCCACGAGTCCCTCGGGCGGGCAGTAGTCGTTTGCGGTGGGAATGACATCCAATGTGTTACGCTGAAGTAGAGCAACTTTCTCGTTTTTCGCTTGACTTTGCAAAATGAACAGAGTACCTATGCTTTCCTTAAGCCGTAACGGATGGGGTCCGGACGGCTTGTAACCTGCTTTCCAAGTGACACGGCCTAACTCATGAGCTCGACAACTTTGCCTCTGACCGGCTTCCGTACACGGGCCACTTCTGTTTTCCGTGACTATTCCGAACTGACCAAGCTGCGGGTCACCACGTTAATCGTGATGACCGCGTGGTGCGGCTATTTCTTCGGCGCGCATAAAGCAGGAGAATCATGGCTTAGCTTGGGGCTATTACACGCTCTGATCGGAATCGGACTGGTTTCCAGCGGTACGGCAGCCTTGAACGAAGTGATGGAGCACGACATCGACGGGCACATGCGGCGCACCGCCTCGCGCCCGATCCCTGCCGGACGGATGAGTCTGGCCCACGCAATGATCGTCGGCTTGCTTATGTCGCTCGGCGGATCGTTTTACCTGGCGATCTTCACCAATCCATTGACAGGTTTGCTGACATTTCTCACGTCGGTGGTCTATCTGGCCGCGTATACGCCGTTGAAACGTATCTCGCCAATCTGTACTCTTGTGGGTGCATTTCCGGGAGCCATGCCGGGAGTTCTCGGCTGGACGGCGGCGCGCGGACGCCTGGAGTGGGAAACCCTCATCCTGTTTGCAATTCTGTTCGTGTGGCAGTTCCCGCATTTCTTCTCGATCGCATGGCTGTATCGCGAGGATTATGAAAAAGGCGGAATCAAGATGCTGCCCGTCGTCGAAGACGATGGCCGCTCGACCGCTCGCCGGATTCTGGCTTACTCGATTGCTCTGATCCCGATCAGTATTCTTCCAAGCTATATGGGGATGGCGGGAAAGATCTATATGGTCGGGGCGTTTGTTCTAGGAGTCGCGATGCTCTACTTTGGAGTTCGCCTCGCGTTCCTCAAGCTGCCACTGGCTGCCGCCCGCTCCAAGATGCGGGCACGCCACGTGCTGCAGGCCACAGTGATTTACCTGCCTCTCCTTTTCGCGCTGATGATGGTCAACGCGGCAAGATCGTAGATCCGCCGCGTGTGATCTCGGCTTATTTCTGCCCGGCGGCTTTCGTCACCAGATCTGGGGGTGGTCCGAGGTTCTCCGGCATCTCGGCCGAAAGCGACTCCATGAATGCGACCATGTCGTCACGGTCGTCAAAGCTCAGAAAATCGAGGGCGTGGATCTCCTTATCCAGATGTGGGTTGAGATTCCCGCCACCGATGTAGTGTCCGAGAGCGTCCTTCAGGGTGGGGAAAGTCCCGTCATGCATGTACGGAGCGCGTTTCGCGATATTGCGTAGCGTCGGGGTCTTGAAGGCTCCCCAGTCGGCATCATTCCTGGTTTGCTCGTAGCGGCCGAGATCCACCATCTTTCCATTCACGTCGGCGCCGATGCCGAGATTGTGAAACTTGTTAT
>Ga0335070_10008328_pt1 | contig 12156 bp, 9 predicted proteins | sample Lox_Sample_13_FD_206722 | JGI IMG/M metagenome (GOLD analysis project Ga0335070, IMG submission 206722) | Soil microbial communities from Loxahatchee National Wildlife Refuge, Florida, United States - Lox_Sample_1.3 | ecosystem: Environmental > Terrestrial > Soil > Wetlands | place: USA: Florida...
CGAGCCCTGCAGCGACGTGCCGGAGGTAGGTGGCATAGAATGCTCCTTGTTCTTTTGTGGGATTCGTGCAGAATAGTGGGCACGGCTACGTTAGAGAAAATACCCTGGCGAGTGTCCCTAGTATATCCCCTCCCCGTGAGCTCGCCAAGGTGAAGTTCCTACTCGGGGAGAGTCAGGCGCAGGGAATATTACCCTACCTCCGGGCGACGGACCTTCGTGTACCCCACCCGGGAGAGCGGGAAACAGCGCAAACAATGACAGGAATAACACTTAGCTTACCCTAGATAGGCAGGGGCCGGTCGTCCTCTGCCCGCAGATTTATATGAGAATTTCTTCACGCTGTCAAGACGGTTGTCTCGGCGGACTCAGTTCCCGCGCCGATGATCGGCTTGTTTCTCCGGTGGTTTTGTGCTAGAGTAAAAACTCCGTAATTGCTGTGAATTCTTCGTTTTTTTTGTTTCGAACACAAGTCATACCATAGCGTCGGCTGGACGCCTCTCGAGAACGGTGAAGGTCATCCTGTGGCCCTGGGTATGAGGACGATCCGGGTCCGACGGCTGCCATGGCAGCGAGGTGAGTCTTCACCTTAAGGAGACAGAGCAGGGATCTCATGAAAGAGCACAACGACTACCAGGCTCTGTTGAGCGACGTGAACGACTACGTGGCGGCGGTGAACCGCACCTTTCAGATCATTACGAGCAACGAGCGTTTCCAAGCCGAGTTCGGTGTGCATCCCGACGGTATCTGTTACCAGGTGTGGAGAGGGCGCTCGAGCAAGTGTGAAAACTGCGTGGTGGAGAAAAGTTTCCAGGACGGCGAGGTCCATACCAGCGAGGAGACCTTTGTCTTCAGAGACGGCCGGAAGGGGAAGGTGGAGGTTCGCGCCACGCCGGTAAAGAACGGTTTTGGCGAGATCATCTTCGTGCTGGAGACGGTAACCGATATCTCAGAAAAGAGACGGCTCCAGGCGGAGGTGCGCCAGATGGGAGGGGCTCTCGAGGAGCGGTTGGCTGATCGGTTGCGTCGGCTCCAAGCCTCCGAGGAAAGATTCCGCACCATATTCGAGCGTTCTCAGGACATGGTCCTGATTTTCGATGCCGAGGGGCGAATCGAGGACGTCAACCCAAGCGCCGTGCGCATACTCGGCTACGATGACAAAGAGGATCTGCTCGCCGTGGGTTCGGTGGCCGAGCTCTTCGATGATCCGAAAGCTTTCCTCCGGATTCGTCAGCGTCTCTGGGACCGGGCGGTGGTGCAGAACCTGGAGATCGCTCTCAGGACCAAACAGTGCCAGACCCTTGATGCACTGCTCTCGGGGACCTTGATTACTGATGCTCAGGGAAAGGTGATCGTTGAAGCCATAATCCGTGACGTCACCTTGCGCAAGCGGCTGCCTTCACTGGGCAGGCGGATGGTCGATCAGATGCGGCAGAGCAGTGAACAGCTCGACGCGCTCAACAGGATCTCCCTCACCGTAAGCAGCTCCATACATCTGGAAGAGGTGCTGTCGAATACGATCGATGCCATCCTTACCGTGTTCCAGGCTGATAGCGTTCGTATCTACCTTTTGGACGAAGCCAGCGGTTGCCTGCACTTGGCGGCGAGCCGCGGCCTGTCGCAGCGATTCCTGGAGAAGCCGTACGTGCAACGAAGAGCCCTCGGGGCGGGGCTTCTTGGGGAGGCGGCGCAGCATGGCAGGGCGGTGATTCTTGAACATTGGACCGAGTCATCCAAGCCCTTTGTGGATGCTGTTCTCGAAGAAGGTCTGAAATCCGTGGCATACATCCCCCTGCTGTGCAAGGGGCGCAGCCTGGGCGTGCTCGGGATTTCCAGCCGCTTTACCCAGAAGTTTTCCGGTCAGGAAGTGGAGTTCCTCACCTCGGTCGGCAGCCAGATCGGCATGGCCGTCGAGCATGCCAACCTGTATGAAAAGACGTACAAGGCCTTGGAGGAGGTGAAGGCGGCGCAGGAACACCTGCTGCGAACGGAGAAACTCGCCTCACTGGGGAAGCTAGCAGCCACCATCGCTCACGAGATCAACAATCCGCTCGCTTCGGTGCTGACGTACATCAAGCTCATGCTCAAGCTCATTACTCGAGACCGTTTCAGCCCCGAAAGGCTCGATGCGATTACCCGGTACCTGACGACCATGGAGGCTGAGACCAGCCGGTGCGGCGACATCGTGAAGAATCTGCTCGCCTTCGCGCGCCAGTCCGAGACGGACATGAAGCCCAACTCTGTTCGGGAAATCCTGGAGCGGACCCTGGCGATCATCTCCCATGACCTGGACCTTCGTGGCGTTCAGGTGGCGAAGAAGCTGGAAGAGGACCTTCCCACCATCCAATGCGATTTCAAACAGATTCAGCAAGCCTTTCTCAATGTCATGGTAAATGCTGCCGAGGCGATGCCGGCAGGAGGTCCGCTGGTCCTTGAGGCCCGCCGTGCCTCCGAGGACGGTTTCGTGGAGGTGTCGATCACTGATGCCGGCTGTGGTATCCCGCCTGAAAACGTGAAGCTTATTTTCGAGCCATTCTTCACGACCAAAGAGGAAGAGAAAGGGGTTGGGCTGGGCTTGGCCGTGGTCTACGGCATCATAACCCGGCACGGGGGGACCATCGAGGTGGAGAGTCCACCCAAAGGGGAGCGGCAGGGCACGCGATTCTGCATCCGCTTGCCCGTCGCGACAGGAGCAACCGAAGCCCGCACTGAGGGAGTGGAGGTCGGCGGATGACCAGAAAAGCCCGCATTCTCGTGGTAGATGACGAGGCTCCCATGCGAGAGAGCCTACGGGACTGGCTTCTGGAGGAGGACTACGAAGTGGGCCTGGCGGCTGGCGGCGAAGAGGCCATTGCCATGGCCAAGGACGGCACCTGGAGCATAGTTCTCCTCGATCTGAAGATGCCCGGCATGGACGGGCTCCAGACCCTTGCCGAGCTCCGACGTCTGACGCCGAACACCGAGGTGGTGATAATGACCGCTTACGCGACGGTAGACACTGCGGTCAAGGCAATGAAGTGCGGCGCTTATGACTACCTGGTGAAGCCCTTCGATCCTGACGAAATGGAGTTGCAGATAAAAAAGATACTCGCCCATCAGGAACTCGTGCTTGAAAATATCATGCTTCGGCGCCGACTGGAGGAGCGGACGGAGTTTGATCAGATCGTCGGGCGTAGCCGACCCATGCAGGCGATCTTCGACCTCATTTCTCGGGTGGCGCCCACAGACTCCACGATACTCATTACCGGAGAAAGCGGTACGGGCAAGGAGCTCGTGGCCCGCGCAATTCACGGCCACAGCTCCCGATGTTACCGCCCGTTCATAGCGGTAAGCTGTGGGGCGCTTCCCGAAACCCTCCTGGAGAGCGAGCTCTTCGGCTATGAGAAAGGGGCCTTTACCGGCGCCGAGCAGAGCCGCAAGGGCCGCATCGAAATGGCTCACGGGGGTACGCTCTTCCTGGACGAAATCGGCGAGATCAGCCCGAAGACTCAGGTGGACCTCTTACGTGTGCTTCAGGAAAAGAGAATCCACCGCTTGGGGGGAGATAAGGAGATCTCCGTGGATGCCCGCTTCATCTCCGCCACCAATCGGGACCTTCCTCGGGCGATCAGAGAGCAGCGTTTCCGGGAGGATCTTTACTACCGGCTCAACGTCATCACCATTGACTTGCCCCCCCTGCGTGAGCGCAAAGAGGATATCCCGCTCCTGGTCGACCATCTCATCCGCAAACTCAGCATGGAGATGAACCGGGAACCGGCCCAGGTCGCACCTCCGGCGATGAAAATGTTCATGGACTACCATTGGCCGGGAAACGTCCGCGAACTCGAGAACGTCATCGAGCGAGCCTTGGTCATCGGCTCGGGTAAGGTGATTGCGCCTGCGGATCTGCCGCTGGGTGAGGTCCGGGCCCCGGAACAAGAAGTCCCCGAATCCCTGCGCGAAATGGAGCGGTTGCACATCCAGCGGATGCTGGAGAAGACGGGATGGAAGATCAGCGAGACCGCGCGCCGTCTCGAAGTCGACCGCCAGACCCTGTACAACAAGATTGAGAAGTACGGCCTCAGGTCCGCTGAGTAACGGGTTGTGGCTTGGGTTGCTTCGCCACGAAACCCCGCAGCTCTTCCCCGGCCGAGGGCCGGTTGATCAGTCCCCGCATAATCCCATCCGCCTCGCTTTTCAGCCTCGGTGGAGTTAATGTTGGCGACGCATATGGAGCCGGAACCGCAACCACACGTAGTCATTCACCCGTTAGGCAACGTGGACGAGCGCATCCTTAGGCATCTGGTCGCGACCGTCGAGCATGCCTGCCAACTGCCGTGCTTCATAGACCAGAAGCTCCAAAATCCGAGCTACGCCTATGATCCGGTGCGACGTCAGTACTGCTGTCAGCGGATTCTCCAGTGGCTCGAGCGGGCCTGCTCGCCTCATCCCTGTCAGGTTTTGGCGGTCACCGAGGTCGACCTCTTCATCCTTGTCTTCAAATATGTGTTTGGCGCCGCTCGGATAAAGGGTAACTGTGCCGTTATATCTCTCAATCGGCTCCGTCCCCAGTATTATGGCGAGGAGGAGAATATGGCTCTCCTCTATCAGCGGGTGGCAAAAACCGCCCTCCACGAGCTCGGGCATTCAGCCGGGCTCACCCACTGCCGAAGGCGCAACTGTGTCATGTACTCATCCACGAGGATCCAGGACACTGACGCCAAGACTGCCGAGTTCTGCGACACATGCCGCGAGCTCTTTCGCAGGTCCTTGACGGCCGCGACCAGCCCGGATACTTAACCCGTAATGTGCACGAACCACTTGCTGTGACCACGACTCCTCTGGGACGACCCCCGAGGACAGGTCAGCCTGGATGGATGAGCAGAGGCAGGGAGGTCTGCTCTGCAAAGGCGCGGGGCAGTCCTGGGCACCTCTCCCATGGGGTGAATAGGCTGTAGAAGATTTAGACAGGTTGCCTATTTTCTCGACTAACAAAAAAATTATACTTATTTCAGAATATTAGCTGATAATTTACCTACTGATTTCTGATCCGCTGTCGAATTCTTCAGCAAGTAGATGAGACCCTCGGGTCAGGGCCAAATAGGCGGTTTAGAGAAAAATACAAGTTAAATTAATATGTTATTTGCTCGGTAACAGAAAGGGTTGGGTGTGGCATGCTCCTTGCTCCAAGGGAGTGCGAAAACAAACGATGATGTTGGAGCTAGGAGGATGCCATGGCCGAGCAAAGGAAGACAGCCTTAAAGGTCGTACCCCCGGACAAGAAAAAGTGCATCTGGATGGAGGCCGGGGTCGTCTCCTATAAACTTTGCGACAATAACTTCGACTGCCAGACTTGCACCTACGATCAAGGCATGCAGCTCAAGGTGGCCCGGGAGCGAGCCGACCTGTTCACCCCTGCCCCAGTGGCCGAGCCGCTACCCCAGGAGTTTACCCCCACCTGGGTTGAACAGATGATGAGGCTACCGGCCCACAGGCGCAAGTGTCGGTACATGCTCACAGGAGAGGTGGAGCGAAAGATCTGCGCCAACGCCTATGAGTGCGGGAACTGCGCCTTCGATCAGATGATGCAGGAACGTTTGCAACCTGCAGAGCTTCCCGCCCAGGCCCGGAAGGTCGTCGGCGGTTTCGAGCTCCCCGAGGGTTTCTACTACCACGACGGTCACACCTGGGCGCGACCGGAATACGGTGGTCGCGTTCGCATCGGCGTCGATGATCTGGCTCGGAAACTGCTGGGGCGCGTGTCGGGCGTCACCGTTCCCGGGGTGGGCCACGCGGTGAAACAGGGCGAGGTGGCTTGCGAACTCCGACGGAACGGATGGCGGACCGGCGCCCTGAGCCCTGTCGACGGCATCGTAACCCACGTGAACTACGATCTTCTCGAGGATCCAAGCCTGATGCAGGAAAGTCCTTACGAGAAGGGATGGCTCATGATTGTGGAACCGACGAGCCTGCGCAAGAATCTGAAGAGCCTCCACTTTGGCAAGGAAGCGGAAAACTACATGGAGGAGGAACGAGAACGGCTCTTCGCCAGAATCCATGAGGAAACTCGCTTGGCTGCCGACGGCGGGGTCTCGGTGGATGACCTGACGGGCGCACTCAAGGAGGAGGAGTGGTCGAAACTGGTCAAGGAGTTCCTCCGGTGCTGAGGACACGATTCGGGTGACGATCACTGAGGCTGTTGAACTCCCGGCGAATTAGCCGGGAGTTTTTTTTCGCCCCTCGCTACGGCGTTTCGTGCATAATGCGGGTCAAAAAGTTCGACGGTGCATTTTCCGCGTCGGTCGCGAAAACGCAAGGCTCGCCGGCCGACGTCGGGGGAGATGTGTATGGCAGGAAATACCTTCGGCACCCTGTTTCGCGTCACCACCTGGGGCGAGTCCCACGGGCCGGCCTTGGGAGCGGTAATTGACGGCTGCCCGGCCGGCCTCGCCCTTGCTGAGGAGGACATCAACCGCGAACTTGCCTGGCGGCGCTCTCGCGATTCCCGGGTTAGCACCTCCCGTCGAGAGCCGGATCAGGTGGAGATTCTCTCAGGCGTGTTCGAGGGGCGCACAACCGGCACTCCCATCAGCCTCATGATTCGAAATCGTGACGTGGATAGCAGCCCGTACGATCCACTGAAGCACGTTTTTCGGCCCGGGCATGCGGACTATACCTACTGGCACAAGTACGGGATTCGCGACTGGCGTGGGAGCGGTCGGGCCTCGGGCCGAGAGACGGTGGCGCGAGTGGCTGCCGGGGCGGTGGCGAAGAAGGTTCTCGACCAGTATGGGATCACGGTGGTGGCCTACACCCTTGCTTTGGGGGGCATCCGGGCTGAGCGGCTGGAGATGGGGGAGATCGAGCGAAACTCCCTCTTCTGCCCCGACCCGGACGCTGCGGCCAAGATGATCGTGCGACTGGAGCAAGTGAAGGCCGCGGGTGACTCGGCGGGAGGGGTGGTGGAAATTCGGGTCCAGGGCTGCCCTGCCGGCCTTGGAGAGCCGGTCTTCGCCAAGCTGAGTGGGCTGCTCGGACTCGCCCTCATGGGGATCGGGGCGGTGAAGGGTGTCGAGATCGGCAGCGGCTTCGCTGCCGCGAGCAGGATGGGCTCAGAGAATAACGATCCCATGGGCCCGACGGGATTTGTCTCGAATAATGCCGGCGGCATCCTCGGCGGAATCTCTACGGGTCAGGAGATCGTGGTGCGGGCGGCAGTGAAGCCCATTTCCTCCATCGAGAAAGAGCAGCAGACCATCACCCAAGATGGGCAGCCGACCACCATTTCGGTGAAAGGAAGGCACGACGTCTCCGCCATCCCGCGCATCGTTCCGGTCTGCGCCGCTATGGTGCGCCTCGTTCTTGTTGATCTGCTCCTGCAGCAGAGAGCGAGAAGGTTGGGGGTCAGGTCATGAGCTTGAGTTGCTCGAATAGCCCGTCAGCATAGGCGAGGATGTAGTCCCGCTGCGCCCGGCTCGCGTATCCGATGCAGCCACAGCGCAAGCGAAGCCGCGTCCGGATGAGGAGTTCGAAGCTGATGGCCCGGCGATCCAGGCTGACGGCGAAGTAGAAAGGTTGACAGTCGGCGTGTTCGCTCTGTGTCACCTCATAGAGCTCCTGGGGAATGGGGACCCAGTAAATGCCGGGGAGATCGCCCCCTTCGGCATGGTCGTTCAGATGAGCTTCCAGGGCGAGAAAATCGTGCTCCCGCAGTTGATCAATCACATACTGTTTCATCGTCCATCCTCGTGCGATTCAGTGAGGCGACCCTGGCGCGGCCACGGGATGCCCGGTAAACCCCAGTGGAAGGGATCGGAAACCGCTCTCACTCTATACCCATTTTTTCTGGATTTCCAGAAAACCTTCAGCTAGAATGCTTTTCAGATGCGGATTGGGGGCGACGCAGGTCTTGGGAAAAACGGGGCTTTCGCTGACTGGCGTCTCTCCCCGACATCGAACCCCTGCCACCGGCTCAGCCTTCTCCACACCTTTGGAGCAGAGCCGCGTTCCTCCACGGGCACGCGTGCAGGCAATGGTGGCGCCGATGGCCTTGCATCGTGGGCCGTCGAGGGATTGCGCCCACCCACTCCGCGTCGGAAGGGTAACGAGAAAGGAAAACGCCAGGTGCCTGATCCTCAGGGGGCTCGCGCGGGAGTTTTGAGCTGTGTGCAGGTCAATGCCCCATTTCAGCAACTGGTGGACGGTGACCTGGATCTGTTTCTCCGCTACCGAATCAACCCGGAGATCGGGTTCGACGCCTCCGCTCTGGACCGAAGGGATGAGTTGCCCCTGGAGCAAGTGGCCCGCCTTTTTATGGACCACGGGCGTACCGTGACCTTGCACGGGCCCTTCATGGACTTAGCTCCGGGCTCTCCGGATGACAAGATCCGGGAGGTGACGGCACGACGTCTCCTCGAGACGATGGAGCTCGTGCCCATCTTTCACCCCCTAAGCGTCGTATTTCACGCCGGCTACGACGATCGCTGCTATAACGCTTACCGGCAAGAATGGCTCGCCGGAAGCCTGGCCACCTGGGAACCGCTCGCGAGGAGAGCGGAAGGGCTCGGGGTGATGATTAACCTCGAAAACGTCTACGAGCGGACCCCGGATATGATCGTCGCCCTTCTGGATTCCCTCTCCTCAGGGAACGTGGGGTTTTGCCTTGACGTGGGCCACCAGAACGCCTTTTCAACGGCCCCCCTGGCCGAGTGGTTGAAGGCCCTGGGGTGCCATCTCAGGGAGATCCACCTCCACGACAACGACGGGCATGCTGACGACCACCAACCCGTTGGGAGGGGTAGCGTCGCCTTTTCAACGCTTTTCGCCTATCTCGTTGAGACAGGGTTGCGACCGGTGATCACGCTTGAGCCCCACGCGGAAGCCTCCCTGTGGAAGAGTCTGGAAGCCCTGGAGACGCTCTGGCCCTGGGGGGACCGGGCTCCTGCACCCGGAACAGGGTGAAGGTGTGAATCCAAGGACACGGGACGTCGCGGCAGCGAGAACTGGATGAGGTCAGATCAATGAAGGCGCTGGTTGAGTACATCGTGAAGGCCCTGGTAGACCATCCGGAGCAGATCCTGATCGCCGAGCGGAGCGGCCTCAACACCACGATCATCGAGTTGTCCGTGGCCAAAGAAGATATTGGCAAGGTGATCGGCAAAGAGGGACGGACGATCAACGCCATCCGCACCATTCTCAATGCGGCCGGTGCCAGTCAGAAGAAACGAGTGGTCCTTGAGGTCATGGGGTAGGCGGTGAAGACACCCCGGAGTCGCGGACGACAGGGGTGTCTCTGCCCTCTGGCGATTAGCCCCTTTGCCTTTGGGGAGCACGGCGGTGTGGGGCCGGGTGATTTTCTCGATTCTTTGACCTGCTGGACGGCGATGCGAATTCCGATCTAGGTGGATGGGACTGCGCTGAACGACATGAAGGAGGCGAAGTATGGCAGAGAAGTATAGGGAGGTTCCGCTCGAAAAACTCCGCGCCAACATTGATCCTGCCCAGCTCGATTTCGAGACAACCGAGAGCTTGTGCCCACCTGAAGAGGGCGTGCTGGCACAGGACCGAGCGACGCAGGCGATCAAGTTCGGTATGGGAATGAAGGACATCGATTACAACATCTTCATCGCCGGGGAGCCCAAGACCGGACTGACCTATATTGCCAGGACCTTTCTCGAGAAGCGTGCCGCGGCGGAGTCCACGCCTCCGGACTGGTGCTACGTGTACAACTTCAAGGAACCGGACAGCCCGAAGGGGATCAAGCTCTCGGCCGGGCGGGGGAAGGAACTCAAGAAGTGCATGGAACAATTCGTTCAGACCCTCCAGGCCAAGATCCCTGAGGTATTCGACAGCGACGACTACCGGACCAAAGAGGCCGAAGTGCACCAAGCCTTCGAACGGAAGCGGCGGGAGCTCATTGACGCCCTTTCCGCAAAGGCTCGCGAGGACGGCTTCATCCTTCAGTTCTCCCAAGTTGGCATGGTGATCATCCCCGCCTCGGAAGAGGGGCAGCCTATGTCTCAAGAGGAGTTGAGCGCGCTGCCGGAGGAGAAGAAAAGCGCACTCCGGGAGAAAAGTGATCAGCTCCAGCGGGAAATGAGTGACGCCATAAAGGAGATTCGGAAGGCTGAGGCGGCGTTCCGGGAAAAGCACGGCAAGCTCGATGCCGAGATCGCCATGTATGTCGTCGGTCACCTCATGGAGACCCTGGAGGAGCAGTTCAAGGATGAGACGGATGTCCTCGACTACCTGAAGGAGGTACAGGAGGACATCCTGGAGAACATTGACGATTTCAAGAAGAAGCCGGAGGCGCAGCAGCCGTCCACACCCTTTCCCATGCCACCCCGGGAGGTCTCGTTCCGAAAGTACGATATCAATGTCCTCGTGGATCACTCGGAGACCCAGGGGGTACCGGTCATCATCGAGTCCAACCCCAGCTATCCCAACCTCTTCGGCAGCATTGAGCGTCAGGCCTACTTCGGCGCTCTGTTCACCGATTTCACCATGATCAAACCGGGGGCGCTGCATCGAGCCAACGGCGGCTACCTGGTGATGAAGGCCCTTGACCTCGTGAAGTACTGGATCTCCTGGGAGGCCCTAAAGCGGGCGGTCAAGGACCGGCAGATCAAGATCGAGGATCTCGGTGAACTCTACGGGATCTTCAGCACGAGGACGCTGAAGCCCATGCCCATTCCGCTGAACGTGAAGCTCGTCCTTACCGGGGACGCCTACCTCTACGAGCTTCTTTACATCTATGACGACCGTTTTCAGAAGATGTTCAAGGTAAAGGCCCATCTGGACACGGAGGTGGATCATAACCAGGAGATGCTCAGGCAGTGCGCCTGCGTCATGTCCAAGTTCTGCGTTGATCAGAAGCTCCGCCATGTAGCCAAGGCCGGGGTGGCGCGGGTCCTCGAGTACAGCATGGAGCTCACAGGCGACCGCGAGAAGCTCACCCTGCGCCTCGGCGATATCAGCGACATTCTCAAAGAGGCGAACTATTTTGCGGGGCTGGAGAAGAGCGACTTCATCAGTCGGGAACACGTCCAGAAGGCCATCGAGACGAAGATCTACCGCTCCAATCTCTACGAAGAGCGAATCCAGGAGCTGGTGAAGAAGGATATCTTCTGGGTCGAGACGGACGGCTACAAGGTGGGTCAGGTGAACGGCCTTTCCGTCCTCATGACCGGTGACCACATGTTCGGCAAACCCAATCGGATCACCGCCACCATCGCCCTCGGCCGGGAAGGGGTGGTCGATATCGACCGGGAGGCAAAGCTGAGCGGCAATATCCACACCAAGGGCGTCATGATCCTCACCGCCTACCTGCGGGAGCAGTTCGCCCACAACAAGCCTCTCAGCCTCTCTGCAAGCCTCTGCTTCGAGCAGAGCTACGGCATGATCGAGGGGGACAGCGCTTCGAGCACGGAGCTGTATGTGCTGGTTTCCGCCATCTCCGGGGTTCCCATCTACCAGGGCATCGCCGTGACCGGCTCGGTGAGCCAGAAGGGTGAGATCCAGCCGGTCGGCGGCGTGACCCAGAAGATCGAAGGATTCTTCGAGATTTGTAAGCACAAGGGTTTGAACGGCAAACAGGGAGTTATCCTTCCCGAGAAGAATGTCAACAACCTGATGCTTAAGCAGGAGGTTGTTGATGCGGTAGCCCAGGGAAAATTCCACCTCTATCCCGTCCGGACCATCGAGGAAGGCATCGAGATCCTCACCGGCGTGCCGGCCGGCGAGCGGCAGCCCGATGGCACGTACTCGGAAGGCACCATCTTCCGCAAGGTGGATGACAGGCTCCGCCAGATGGCAGAAACGGCAAGGGAATTCGCCAAGGGCAAAGAAGACGGAGAGAAGGAAGGGGAGAAGAAGAGCGCCCCATAGCAGGTCGTTAAAGACCCAACAGCCGTACTCGGCCCGGGCAGCAGCCGTCGGGTGATGGAAGAAGACAGACCACTCTGCCTTGGCAGATCATGAAGGGGGCAGGGGGATCTACTCCGCGAGGCTGCATAGTCGCGGCATTGACAGCTTCGAGTGAGGCCCGGCCTTGTAGCGGACGGCCGCGCAAAGTCCGGGAGGCATTCCTGTGATCGAAGGAAGGTAGTGGCTCCGCATGCGCCTCGCTTCGTAGATCACCCTGCCTTTCCCGCGCTGGGTGGTCGGCGGGTCGATCGGCGC
>Ga0335070_10008329_pt1 | contig 12156 bp, 9 predicted proteins | sample Lox_Sample_13_FD_206722 | JGI IMG/M metagenome (GOLD analysis project Ga0335070, IMG submission 206722) | Soil microbial communities from Loxahatchee National Wildlife Refuge, Florida, United States - Lox_Sample_1.3 | ecosystem: Environmental > Terrestrial > Soil > Wetlands | place: USA: Florida...
GAAGACGGGGGCGCCCAGGTGGTGTTCGTGTTTCGTGACGGGACCCTGGAACGGCGCGCGGTGAGCGTCGGCTCGACGCGAGGCTCGGACGTGGAGATCACGGCCGGGGTATCCGTCGGCGAGCAGATCGTGGTGAGGGGTCCGGAGGGGCTGCACGAGGGCCCGCGCGTCAAAACAGAATAGGCGTGCAGGCTTGGAGGGGTGCAGGCTTGAAGCTCATGCCTCCGAGCCTGGGGGCGGGCGGTAGGGCAAGCCTTCAAGCCTCGGCGGCGGGGAGGTCGTAATGGTGAAGGTTGACGGAAGGGGCAACGGGGACAGCCTGGTCCGGGCGCGGAACCTCGACAAGAGGTACCAGCGCGGGAGTGAGGAGATTCACGTCCTCCAGGGGCTCAACCTCGACGTCGAGCGCGGTGAGTTCGTGGCGTTCATGGGTCCCAGCGGCTCGGGCAAGACCACGCTGCTCAATCTGCTCGGCGGCCTCGACGTGCCGACGTCCGGGACCATCTCGGTCGCCGGTGATGAGATCTCGAACATGGCGTCGAGCAAGCTGACGGCGTGGCGCGCCCGGCACGTCGGGTTCATCTTCCAGATGTACAACCTCATCCCGGTCCTGACCGCCTTCGGGAACGTGGAGCTGCCGCTGCTGCTCACGCGGCTCTCCAAGGCCGAGCGGCGCCGGCACGTCGAGGCGGCGCTCGGGATCGTGGGGCTCGCGGACCGCATGGACCACTTCCCGAGGCAACTCTCCGGCGGGCAGGAGCAGCGCGTGGCGATCGCGCGCGCCATCGTGGCGGACCCGACGTTCCTGCTGTGCGACGAGCCGACCGGCGACCTCGACCGCAAGAGCGCGGAGGAGATCATGGATCTGATCGACCGGCTGGTGCACGAGCACGGCAAGACCGTGCTGATGGTCACACACGATCCGCGGGCCGCCGAGCGGGCGCACGCGGTGCTCCACCTCGACAAGGGGGTCCTCGTCGAGGGCAGAGGGACCGGCGCATGAGGTTCTTCCGCCTGGTGTTCGCTCAGCTGCTGCGCAAGAAGGTGCGCACGACGCTGACCATCGGGTCGTTCACCGTGGCGCTGTTCCTGTACGGCCTGCTGGTCACCATCCGCATCGCCTTCCTCGGCGGTGCCGACGTGGCGGGGGTGGACCGTCTCAACGTGATCAACAAGACGTCGCTGATCATGCCGCTTCCGATCTCCTACCGCGACAGGATCGCGAGCGTGACGGGCGTGACGGGCGTGACGTACGCGACCTGGTTCGGGGGCGTCTATCAGGACGAGAAGAACTTCTTCCCCCAGTTCGCGGTGGACAAGGACACCTGGTTCGACGTGTACTCCGAGTACCGCGTAGCGAAGGACCAGCGCGAGGCGTACATGCGCGACCGCCAGGCCTGCCTTGTAGGCCGTGGGCTGGCCAAGCGCTTCGGGTTCAAGGTGGGGGACCGGCTGCCCCTGAGGGGCACGATCTGGCCCGGCCCCTGGGAGTTCAACGTCGCGGGCATCTACGACGGCAGCCGGCCGGACGTGGACACGACGCAACTCCTGTTCCGCTTCGACTACCTGGAGGAGCGGCGGCAGTTCGGGAAGGGCACCGTCGGCTGGTACGTCCTCAAGCTCGCCAATCCCGACGACGCCGTCACCATCTCGAAGAAGATCGATGACCTGTTCGCGAACTCGCCGTACGAGACCCTGACGCAAACCGAAAAGGCGTTCGCGACATCGTTCGCCAAGCAGATGGGCAACGTCCAGTTCCTGGTCATGACCATCGGTTCCGTGGTGTTCTTCACGCTCCTCCTCGTGACCGGCAACACCATGGCGATCGCCGTGCGGGAGCGGACTGGTGAGCTGGCGGTGCTCAAGACGATCGGGTTCCCGGACCTCGGGGTGCTGAGCCTCATCCTGGCCGAGTCGGTGCTGATCGCGGGCCAGGGCGGGATCATCGGCCTTCTCCTGGCCAAGCTCTTCACGCTGGGCGGCGATCCGACGCGGGGGCTACTCGGGACGTTCTACCTGCCTTGGAGCTCGGTGGGCGTGGGCTTCGCGCTGGCCCTGGGCGTTGGGGTCGTGGCGGGCTTCCTGCCCGCCGTCTCGGCGATGAGGCTGCGGGTGGTCGACGCTCTGCGGAGGGTGTGAGATGGCCATCCCGCTCAGCTACAACGTCCGCAGTGTCGTCCAGCGCTGGACGTCGGTGATCGTCGCCGTGCTCGGCATCGCGGGCACGGTGGGCGTGTTCGTGGCGATGCTGGCGATGGCGAACGGGTTCCGGGCCACGCTCGTTGCGTCCGGCTCGCCGCGCAACGCCCTCGTACGGCGGGCCGGCGCCGACTCCGAGATGGTGAGCGCGGTGACGCTCGACCAGCTCCGCGTGATCGAGGATGCGCCGGGCGTGGCGCGCGACGCGCGAGGGCCCCTCGTTTCCGGCGAAGTGGTCGTGATCGCGGCGTTTCCGCTGGCGAGCAGCGGAACCGACGCCAACGTGCAGGTGCGGGGCGTCTCCCAGCGCGCCCTGGAGGTGCGGGACAACGTCCGCATCGTCGCGGGTCGCTTGTTCCAACCGGGGCTCGCGGAGCTGGTGGTGGGGAGGAACGCGGTCAAGACTTACAGGGGCCTCGATCTCGGCAGGGACGTGAGGTTCGGCGGCGGCAACTGGAAGGTCGTCGGGGTGTTCGATGCGGGCGGCAGCGCCTTCGACTCCGAGGTGTGGTGCGACGCCAACGTCCTCAGCCAGGTCTACAAGCGACCCACGAACGTGTTCCAGTCCGTGACGGCGCGCCTCGAGTCGGCCTCCGCGCTGACGCAGTTCAAGGATGCGCTGACGGCCGACCCCCGGCTCTCCGTGCAGGTCGAGCGCGAGACGGAGTACTACGAGAAGCAGTCCCGGATGCTGACGACGCTAATCAGGGTGCTGGGGTTCCTGATCGCGATCGTGATGGGTGTCGGGGCGGTGTTCGGAGCGCTCAACACGATGTACTCGGCCGTGGCGGAGCGTGGGCGGGAGATCGCGACGATGCGGGCACTCGGCTTCGGGGGCGGGGCGGTCGTCCTCTCGTTCGTGATCGAGTCGCTCGTCATCGCCTTCGCGGGAGGGGTTCTGGGCTGTCTCGTAGTGCTTCCTATGAACGGTTTCACCACCGGCACCATGAACTGGCAGACGTTCTCCCACCTGGCGTTCGCGTTCAGGATCGGGCCGTTCCTGCTGGCGCAGGGAATCGTCTTCGCTCTCGTGATGGGTCTGATCGGGGGCGTCCCCCCCGCGATCAGGGCCGCCCGTCGCCCGGTCGCCGTCGCGCTGCGCGAGCTGTGAATCCGGCAAGCAGAGGTGCCGGCTTCGCATCCTGAGCCGAAGCGTACCGAGGAAGAGGAGTCTCATCGCGCGAGAGACGCTGGCCGGCCGTGTTCCGGGCGGGCCTTCGGATGGGGCCAGAGGTTTTCGACGCGCGGCTGCTCCGCTAGAATGCCACGGTGATCCGGAGATCGTCCAGGCCTTTCGCGGCGGCCACGATCGTCGTGGCCCTGCTCGGGCCGCTGGTGGGCCTCGCGGCGCAGCGCGCGTGGCGCCGCGCCGACGAGCGGGGGACGCTCGAGAGGTTCGACAGGAGGATCGCGGAGCTGGCGCAGGCGCTCGAGTCGGAGGTGGCGGACGGCCACCGCACGGTCGTCGCGGCGGCGGCGCTGCTGAGCACGAGCGAAGCGACGACCAGCAGGGAGTTCGCGAGGTTCGCGCTCGAGTTGATGGCCCGGGGATCCGCGCTCCAGGCCCTGTCGTGGGCGCCGCTGATCCCGCATCGTGAGCGCGCGCAATATGAGGAAGAGGCACGACGGGACACCGGGACGGACTACAGGATCACCGAGCGCTCTCAGGCAGGTGCGCTCGTGCCTGCGGCCACGAGGGATCGGTACTTCCCGGTCCGCTTCATCGAGCCCGTGCAAGGGAACGAAGCAGCGGTCGGCTTCGACCTAGGGTCGGAGCCGGTGCGACTCGACGCCCTGTCCCGGGCGGCCGAGACGGGGCAAGCAGCAATTTCAGGGTTGGTGCGCCTGGTGCAGGAGACCGGGGAATCGAGGGGTTTCCTGCTCGTCGTCCCGGTTTTCAGGGCCTCTACGGATGCAGGCAAGGCTCGAAAGCTTTCGGGATTCGCCACTGGTGTTTTTCGCGTCGAGGATCTTCTCTCCGGGGTCTCTTTGAACCGGGGGACCGGGGGATTGCGGACCATGGACGTCGAGCTCATCGACGACGCCGGCGTCAGCAGCGGCGGCGCGTCCTCTGCCAGTCCACCCCTGCAGGGCGGACAACATCCCGGCGGGGATGTCATTCGCCGCAAGCTGAACCTGGAAGGCCGGCCGTGGACGCTGATCGCCCGCCCGACCGAGGCCTACATGGCGCGCGAGGAGCATAGCCGCGCGAGTGCAATCGGCTTCGGCGTATTCCTGGCGTACGAAATGCTGCTCTTGCTTGGACTCACCGCCCACAGGTGGTGGTTCGAGAGAACCCGTCGCCAGCAGGCCGAGTTCGCCAAATCCGTGATCCACAGCGTCTCCGAAGGAGTGATGGTCGCCGACGCGAGTGGTCAATTCAGCATCATCAACGAGGCCGCGAGGCGTGTGCTCGGCGGAGGCCGCCTGGACGTTCCCCGGGCGGAGTGGTCACGAGCCTTCGGGTTGTTCGTGCCCGGCACCGAAAAGCACTTCCCCGCGGATGAACTGCCGCTGCCGCGGGCGGTCCGCGGGGAGCACGTCCCGGAAACCGAGGTGTTCGTGCGCAATCCGCAGGTGCCCGACGGCGCGTGGACAAGCGTCACCGGCTCGCCACTCAAGGACGTCGCCGGCCGGCTGATCGGCGGGGTCGTCGTCTTCCGGGACATCACGGACCAGAAGCGGGGGCAGGAAGTCTCGCAACGTCTGTCCAGTGCCGTCGAGCAGACCGCCGATTGCGTGTTCATCACGGATCGCGCCGGTGTCATCGAGTACGTCAATCCGGCGTTCGAGGCTACTACCGGGTACTCCGGGAGCGAAGCGATCGGCCAGACCCCGAAGCTTCTGAGGTCCGGGCTCCAGTCGCCCGAGTACTATGCGGCGCTGTGGGCGACGATCAGCAAGGGCGAGCCGTTCAAGGGAACGGTGATCAACAGGAAGAAGTCCGGGGAGCATTTCTACGCCGAGCAGACCATCACCCCGATGAAGGATGTCAGCACCGGGGAGATCACGCACTTCGTCTCGGTCATGCGGGACATGACCGAGCGCATCAAGCTCCGGGAACGTGACTTCGAGATGCAGCTTGGTTCGGCGGTGCAGCAGCGCCTTTTCCCTCAGGCCCCGCCAGCGCTGCCGGGCTACGACATCGCAGGCGCGGTGGCGCCCGCCAGTGCGACCTGCGGGGACTACTACGACTTCATCCCGCTTCCGGACGGCAGACTTGCCCTCGGCATCGCCGACGTCTCCGGTCACGGCGTCGGCTCGGCGCTGATCATGACCGCAATGCGCGCCTATCTTCGCTCCCTGACCGGCACGCTGGCGTCGCTTGACATTCTGGCCGGCGAGCTCAACCGGCTGCTGCTTGCCGACCTCGAGGAGCACCGGTTCGTGACCATGATCCTGGCTGTGCTGGACGGGGCGTCCGGCACGTTGAGTTGGGCGAACTTCGGGCACCCGACGGGCTACGTGCTCGACCGTTCAGGTGCAGTCAAGGCCGAGCTGACAAGCGGCTGCCGGCCGCTCGGCCTGTTCCCTGACCTCACCTGCGCGCAGGGGCCGGCCATTGCTCTCGAGCCCGGCGATTCTCTCGTGCTCCTCACCGACGGAATCCTCGAGACGTGGTCGTCCGAGGGCGCGGAGTTTGGCCACGCCGGTGTCCAGGAGGTGTTGAGGGCGGTGTGCGACCAGCCCGCCGCCGAGATGGCCGCTCGGCTCATCGCAGAGGCGAAGCGGTTCGGCCGGGAGCAACCGCAGGACGACGACCTCACGGTTGTCGTGTGCCGGCGGCTGGTTTCCTGACGCGAATCGCGGCGGCTCGCTGAACAGCCGCCCGGTGGCCGCAGCGCTGTGGGAGCGGTGAGGGCGGCCCGCTCATGAGCCGCCTTCACGGCCCGGCCTCAGAACTTCAGGCCAATACCGATCCAGTAGTTCGGGCCGGTGAAGTCGGTGTCCGCCGTGACCTCCGGCGCCGGGGCGAGCGACCCGCTGGCCGGGACGGTGTTGGTCATCCGCGCCCACACGTAGGCCCCGCCGAACTCCAGGTACCACCTGTCCTTGGAGGAGAGCGGGACGTCGATCCCCACTCCCGCCGAGTAAGTCGGGAACCAGCCGTCGTTGTTGACGGTCAGGTTCTCGTCGAGGTAGTCGTTCTGGAGCGTGAGCGTCGTCTTGTCCTTCTCATAGCCATACCCGATGCCGCCGTAGATGAAGGGGACGACCTTGGTGCAGTTCGGGCAGGGGAGGAAGTGGGCCACGGCGTAGACGTCGAAGTAGGTGTTGTAGCGCTGCTCGAAGGAGAGGGTGGCGGGGCCGGCCTCGGTGTCGATGGTCGCGTCGCCCTTGATCGAGCCCGCGCTGTAGTCGAGCTGGACCCCGACCTTCCAGTAGGGCGACACGCGCTTGAAGTACTGGGCCCCGAGGCTCAGGTTGGTCACATCGCTCCAGTCGTTGAAGTCCACCCCGAACATCTGGTTGATCTGCTGGATCTGGTTGTTCGTGTTGGTCTGCTTCGGGAAGCTCTGCTGGAGGTAGAAGGTGAAGTACGAAGGGGACGGGTCGGCCGCCCACGCCGGCAGGCCGGCGGCGACCGCCAGGCAGGCGAAGAGCGCAGCTCGGAGCGGCAGGCGGCGGGTGCTCGCCGTCCGGGCAGGGCGCAGACACAGGGGGATACGTCCGCGTGTTGAAACTGTCGGCTTTTTCATGGCCGCATCTTATGACCAAAGCAACCCGCAGGCAATCAACCTGTCGCGCGCCGTCGCGGGCGTCGCTTGCCGGTCCGCGGGGCCGCTGGTAGGATGGCGGCGCCCGCCCCGCGGGCCCTATGGCAAGCCATGAAACGCTTTTGATCCTGGACTTTGGCGCCCAGTACACCCAGCTCATCGCGCGCCGGGTGCGCGAGCTGGGGGTGTTCAGCGAGATTCGCAGGGGCGACCTGCCGGTTTCCGACATCCGCAGCCTGGCGCCGATCGGGATCGTGCTCTCCGGCGGCCCGGCCTCGATCTACGAGGACGGTGCCATCCAGCCGGATCGCGGCGTGTTCACCCTCGGGGTGCCGGTGCTCGGCCTCTGCTACGGCCAGCAGGCGATGGCACACCTCCTGGGCGGCCGCGTCGAGCCCGCGGGGAGCAGGGAGTACGGCGCGGCGGAGCTGGAGGCGGACCTCGGTTGCTCCCTTTTCGCGGGTACGGCGGCGAGGCAGCGGGTGTGGATGTCTCACGGCGACCGGGTGGAGCGGCTTCCGGGAGGTTTCAGGGTGGTAGGGCACACCGCCAACGCGCCGGTCGCGGCGATGGCCGACGAGGCGCGCCGCCTGTTCGGGATCCAGTTCCACCCCGAGGTGCGGCACACCGAGCTCGGCGGCCAGATCCTCGACAACTTCCTCTCGGTGTGTAACGCGCGGCGGGACTGGACCCCCGCCTCGATCCGGCGGGAGGCCATCTCGAGGATCCGCACCCGGGTGCCGGACGGGAGGATCATCGTGGCGCTATCCGGCGGCGTGGACTCCTCGGTGACCGCGCTGCTGTGCCGGGAAGCGGTTGCGGAGCGAACCGTTCCGATCTTCGTGGATACGGGGTTGCTGCGACTGAACGAGGGCGACGCCGTACAACGGCGTTTGGACGAGTTCGGTCTGAAAGTGGACAGGGTCAACGCCGCGGAGCGCTTCTTCAGCCGTTTGGCAGGCGTGGAGGATCCGGAGGAGAAGCGGCGCAGGATCGGGCACGAGTTCATCGCGGTGTTCGAGGAGGAGGCGCGGCGGTTCCCGGACGCTCGCTTCCTCGCGCAGGGCACGCTCTACCCGGACGTGATCGAGTCCACGTCGGTGCGCGGGCCATCGGCCACGATCAAGACGCACCACAACGTGGGCGGCCTCCCGGAGCGGCTGGGCCTCGAGCTGGTCGAGCCTCTGCGGGAGCTCTTCAAGGACGAGGTGCGTCGGGTGGGCGAGGACCTGGGCCTGCCGGCCGAGTTCGTCTGGCGGCACCCGTTCCCGGGGCCCGGTCTCGCGGTGCGCATCCTCGGCGACGTCAACCCCGAGCGCGTGGGCCTGCTGCAGCGCGCCGACGCGATCTTCATGGATGAGATCCGCAGTGCCGGGCTCTACCGCGAGATCGCTCAGGCGGCGGCGGTGTTGCTGCCGTTTCGCAGCGTGGGCGTGATGGGCGATCAGCGGACGTACGAGAACGTCGTCGCGCTGCGGGCAGTCACGACGGAGGACTTCATGACCGCGGACTGGTTCCGCTTTCCCCCGGAGGTGCTTGACCGGGTCGCGCGGCGGATCGTGAACGAGGTACGTGGCATCAACCGGGTGGTCTACGACGTGACGTCGAAGCCGCCCGGCACGATCGAGTGGGAATAGGGGACAGCGGACAGGGATCAGGCACCTGACCCCTGTACCCTGAACCCTGGTCACTGTGAGCGAAGCGAACAAGGCCGCCGGTTCAGCCATACCCGGCGGAGCTGCCCGGCTACGCCAGGTCGGGCCACGGCGCGGCAGGATTGCGCCGGCACACCGTGGGAGGTGAGAAGTGGCGAAGCGCAAGGTCGTGATCATGGGAGCCGCGGGGCGGGACTTCCACAACTTCAACTGCCTCTTCCGGAACAACCCGGAGGCCGAGGTGGTGGCGTTCACCGCCACCCAGATCCCCGACATCGAGGGCCGGATCTACCCACCCTCGCTGGCGGGGCCGCTCTACCCTCAGGGGATCCCCATCTACCCCGAGACGGATCTCGAGAAGCTGATCAAGCAGCACGACGTGGACGAGGTGTGGTTCTCCTACTCGGACGTGCCGCACCAGTACGTGATGGACAAGGGGTCGCACGTGGTGGCGTGGGGCGCTCACTTCGGCATCTGCTCGGTGCAGCGCACGATGCTGAAATCCATCAAACCGGTGATCGCGATCTGCGCGGTGCGCACCGGTGTCGGCAAGTCGCAGACCACGCGCTACGTGTCGCGCATCCTCAAGAAGCTCGGCAAGAAGGTCGTGGCCGTGCGCCACCCGATGCCGTACGGAGATCTCGTGAAGCAGGCGTGCCAGCGGTACGAGACGTACGACGACCTGGACAAGCACGACTGCACCATCGAGGAGCGCGAGGAGTACGAGCCCCACATCGACAGCGGGTTCATCGTCTACGCCGGGGTGGACTACGAGATGATCCTGCGCGAGGCGGAGAAGGAGGCCGACGTCATCCTCTGGGACGGCGGCAACAACGACACCCCGTTCTACAAGCCGGACCTCCACATCACGCTTCTCGACCCGCACCGGCCCGGCCACGAGCTGACGTACTACCCGGGCGAGTCAAACTTCCTCATGGCGAACCTGCTGGTGGTGAACAAGGTCCAGACTGCCGACCCGGTGAAAGTCGAGGAGGCGCTCGACACCTGCCACAGGTACAACCCCGGAGCGCGGGCCATCAAGTGTGCGTCGAAGATCTTCGTGGACAGGCCCGAGTTGATCGCCGGCAAGCGTGCGCTGGTCGTGGAGGACGGACCCACGCTGACGCACGGCGGCATGACCTACGGGGCGGGGTGGTTCGCGGCCAGGAACGCCGGCGCCGCCGAGATCGTGGACCCCAAGCCGTTCGCGGTCGGGAGCATCGCCGAGACCTACAAGAAGTACCCGAACTCGGGCCAGATCCTCCCTGCCATGGGTTATTCGGACCAGCAGATTGCGGATCTGGAGGCGACGATAAACGCCACGCCGTGCGACGTCGTGGTCGAGGGCACGCCGATCGATCTCACGCGGGTCCTCAAGGTCAACAAGCCGATTGCCGAGGTGACCTACGAGCTGGAAGAGCTCGAGCCGGGAGTCATCGAGCAGATGGTTCTGGGTGTCGTAGGGTAGAGAAGGACGGGGCTGAGGGGCGAAGGAACAGGGCGGGACTCGTGCCCGCCCTTTCTGTTTGCGCGTCCTGAGGCTCTCAGCCGGGGCACGCCGATCGCGGTGCCGGCGCCGCGCGAGCGGGGGATCACCTCCCGGGCGCGGGCGCCTGGGCGAACTCCTTCTCGCCCAGGACCGCGAACACGAGCGCTGCGACCCCGAGCGGCAGGAAGCAGAAGACCGCGGCGGCCGCGCCGATGACGAGCACCCAAAAGTGCTCCCTGCGCACGCCGTACACGCCGCCGATGATCGCGATCACGCCAAGAGCGAAGATCAGCACCGAGAGTGGGATGAAGAGCAGCAGCGGGAGCAGGGGAAGGCCGTGCGGGGCGTGTCCGGCCGAGCCGAGCACCGCGGAGCCGGCAACGCCGATTGCCCCCAGTACCAGGCTCCCGAACAGGGCACTGACGCCGGCGATGATGCTCAGGATGCCGGCTATCTTTGCGTTGGCAGGAGACTTCGTCTCCATGGTTTGCCTCCGGGGGGGCCCGCTTGCAGCGGGGCACGGGCTCGCCCCTTCTTCTACGCGGCGGCGTCGTGAGAGGTTACCATTTGACGAACTGGCGGCCGCGGCGTGATTCCCCTGCTGGGGGCGGATGTGCCACCGCTCTGAAATGAACCGCGCTGCCGGCCTGGTTCGGGGAGAAGAGGCGAGGAAGACCATGACCGTGATCCGTCAGCCGGAGGCCACCGAGTACGCGCCGTACTACGAGCGCTATGTCGCGCTCGTGCGCGGAAGCGACATCCTGGAGACCCTCGAGCGCCAGAAAGGGGCGTTCCGCCGGGCACTCTCGGGGTTGCCGGACGATCGAGCGGGCTTCCGGTACGCCCCCGAGAAGTGGACGATCCGCGAGGTGGTGGGCCACTGCATCGACGCGGAGCGGGTGTTCGCCTATCGCGCCCTCTGCTTCGCACGGGGGGAGAAAGCTCCGCTGCCCGCCTTCGACGAGAACGAGTACGCGCGCCAGTCGGGCCACGACGCCGTGTCGCTCGGGGAGCTTCTCGACGAGTTCGAAAGCGTCCGCGCGGCGACGCTCGCCCAGTTGCGCCATCTTCCGGACCATACGTGGCTGCAAATCGGGGTCGCGAGCGGGAAGCCGGTCTCGGTGCGGGCGCTGTCGTTCATCATGGCGGGCCACGTCGAGCACCACCTCGCAATCCTGCACGAGCGTTACGCGGTGCCGACCGGCGCCTGACACCCGAGAGGCGGTTTTCGGAGGTTGCACGGTCTCCCGGTGCCGGGGTCGCGCGGCCTTCGCCTTGCAGCGCCCAGTCGTCAGTTGGCGCCGCGGAGCGGGGGAGGCGCCAGCACCTCGAGCGCGCCTGGCAGCACCTCGAACGTCATCCCGGGAGGCTCGATGTGGTCGGGGTTGCCGTCGAAGTGGCAGGGGAGCGGAACAGCGGTCTCGAGCTCCAGGCGGGTGAAGCGCAGCTCGTGGGAACCGGGCTTCTTTGCGACCGTGCCCTGCACGGCGGCCACCAGACGCGCGAGCCGGGTCGGCACGTTCGTCCCCTCGACGAGCAAGGCGTCAAGGATGCCGTCGTCCGGCACGGCGGCGGGGGTGAGTCGGAAGCCGCCCCCGGTGGTCACGCCGCTGTGGACCGCGAGGATGGTCATGCGGCCCCGGTACTTGAAGGGCCCGGTCGAGACGACGATCTCGGGGCAGTCGTAGCTGAAGAGAGTCCCCGCGGCGGCGGCCAGGTACGCGGCGATCCCGCGCACGAACTTGATCCGCGTCGAGTTGACGTTGATCGCCCCGAGCAGGCCGATGCCGATCGCGTTGAGGACCACGCGGTGTCCGGCGCGCATCAGGTCCACCCGCCGCGTGGCACCCGCCTGGATCACCGCGGCGGCTGCCTCGAGCCCGACGGGCACGCCGACGCTCCTGGCCGCGTCGTTGCCGGTCCCCAGGGGTATGATGCCCAGCACGCCGCCACCGGCGTCGTGAAGGCCCTGGACGGTCTCGCAGATAGACCCGTCGCCCCCCGCGACCACGATCACCTTCTCACCCAGCTTGACGGCTTCGGATGCCAGCTCGGTGGCATGTCTGGGCGCCTCCGTGAAGACGAGGCGCGGGTC
>Ga0335070_10008330_pt1 | contig 12156 bp, 11 predicted proteins | sample Lox_Sample_13_FD_206722 | JGI IMG/M metagenome (GOLD analysis project Ga0335070, IMG submission 206722) | Soil microbial communities from Loxahatchee National Wildlife Refuge, Florida, United States - Lox_Sample_1.3 | ecosystem: Environmental > Terrestrial > Soil > Wetlands | place: USA...
GGGCTACTGCTTCAACGCCGGAGAATGGAGTTTCCCCGACCACCCCTTGCGTGGCGTGTTCGCCAGAAACGAAGTCTATGAGGGTGTACGCGGATGGGAATCCTTCGAACCCTGGTTGTCACGCATCGAAAAAATGGACGAAGACGTAATCTGGGCCGCAGCCGGGGAGATCCCCCCCGACTGGTACTGCAACGACTGGGATGCGCTAGAGGATTTAGTGAAACAGCTGATCGACCGTCGCAACCGCGTCCGCGAACTGATCACCGCATTTCGCCTTTCGCCCAGAAGGCCCTTTCCGAACTGGAGAGAAGATGCATGATAAATCGTGCCATCGCGAGCGGCCACGTAGGGACCGCCGCTTCGGCCGTCCAGCCGAGCGAAGCGAGTCCTCCTGCGAAGCCAAGCTCATCGTCATCCCGAGCGGAGTTGAGGGACCTTGCGTTTCCGGCGACTTCAATTGTAAAGACCCGCAGAATGCAAGGACCGAAGAATGTAGAAACCCGGAGAATACAAAACCGGAGCGAACCGTGGAAGAGGGGCCCTTTTGGGCCTGTGTCGCAACTCGACCGAAGCGGACTCGGTGGAACACGCGCCAGCAAAAACTAGCTCCGGAGGAGCGTTTGCCAGTAGCCCAGGGCTTCAGCGCTGCGTAAAGTGGGACGAACCATCGAGTGCCGTAGGCAAGGCTGAAGTTGCGATACAGTCTCTTTAGGACCGCGTGGAGCGTTCGACCAAAGGGGCTTTAGCCCCGGCGCCATGCCCGACCAACGCCAATACGAATTCTTCCTGCTGCGCTACGCCCCCGACGCGCTCAAGAACGAATTCGTCAACATCGGCGTCGTGCTTCTGGGAGAAAACGGTTACGCCAAAGTCCGCATGACCCGCGACTGGCGCAGAGTGCTCTGCATGGACGCGGATGCCGACCTGGAACTCTTCGACGCTCTTGGCCGCGATCTCCAAACGCAACTGGCAGATGTCGACAACCGTTCCGCCACCCTGAAGAGGATCACCGAATCGTTCTCAGGCGTGATTCAGATCTCCGCAATGCGCGCATGTCAGGCCGAGCAGCCGGATGAGCAACTGGAGGACCTGGCGAAATTTTACGTCGACAGCCGCCGTGCCACCGGCAAACGCGACCTCAGCGGCAGACAAAGAATATTGCGGATCATGCAAAATGAGTTTGAGCGAGCTCGTGTTTGGGAACTCATGAAACACAAAATACCCGTAGCCGCATACACGTTCCCGGGCGACCCGCTGAAAATCGATTGTGCTTATCGCACGAATGGCTCGCTAAAAATGTTTCACGCCGTCCCACTGATCACAGGTGTTGACCTGGCGAGGAGTTTGGCATTCACCTACCCGATGATTGTGCGAGGCATGCAAAAAGAAGAGAAGGTAGCAGCGGAACTGACTGCGATCGTGGATACGTTAGAGCGCGAGCGGGCCGAAATTGGATTCGCTCTACACACTCTGGAATCGAGTGGAATCGCACTAGCACTCGTCGACCAGATCCCTGTCATCGCAGAACAAGCGCGCCGAGAGCTGCGCGCATAGTTGTCAACCACGTAGGGACGGCCGCTCTCGGCCATCCAGTCTGACCCCAGCTCAACTTCTCAGATCTAACCTGAGCCCCGTAGGGGCGCATGCCAGCAGCCCAGCGCTTCAGCGCTGGGAACAAACTGACCACCGCCGACAAACCACTACCAACTAGGATCATCATGCCCATCACCGAAAAATTACGTGGCGCTCTGCGCCGAATCGCCGGTGCACGCCTGTCGCCCGCGAACACGGAAGAGAAACGCCGAACCGTCCCCCTCCCCTCCATCGTGAATGTGTACGGTCCCCGCGCGAACTCCATGCCGAAGCCCACGCCCAGCAACCTGCGCCGCTTCGCAGAGAACCCCGTGGCCCGGCGCGCGATCAACACCATCAAGGACCGCATCGCCGGCATGAAATGGCAGATCCAGCCCCGTCGTGGCCGCACGCTCGAAGACTTGCCCGACGGGCCTGCCCGCGCGCGAATCCTAATGTCCACATTCGACACCCCCAACCCCGACGATTCCTTCCGCTCCCTTTGCGAGCAAGTCCTGGAAGACATCATCGTCGGTGGCTTCGGCGCCATAGAAATGCAGCCCACCGGCGATTCCAGCCATCCTCTCGAATTCTGGCCCGTTGACGGGGGCAGCATCCGCATGAAAGTCGACTGGGACGGCCTGCCCGGATCGCCTCGTTACGCGCAAGTCACCGCGCGTGGCGGCACTGAAATTATTCTCAACGACGACGAGCTGATCTACATCCGATTGAATCCGCGCACCCACACCCCCTTCGGCCTGGGCCGCCTGGAAGTCGCCTTCGAAACTATCAATGCATTCCTCGGCGCCCATCGCTATGCCGCGCGCCTGGCCTCGAATTCGGTCGTCCAGTACGCCTTGTGGCTGCAGAACCTTACACCCGCGCATCACGAACGCCTGATTCGCTGGTGGCAGGACGAGATTGAGGGCACCGGCCGCGTTCCCATCCTCTCGGCCGAAAACAAGCCAGAAGTTCTGCGTTTCGGTGCCGGCACCGACGCCGACCTCCGCCTTGCCTGGCAGGAATTCTTGCTGCGCATCATCGCCGACGCCTTTGACCTGCCAGCGCATCTGCTCGGCGTCGAGCGCGACGTCAACCGCTCGACCGCCGCCGACCTCAGCGAGCAGGCATTCCGTTCCGCCATCGTCCCCACCGCCCGCCTCTTCGCCGAGCACTTGAGCCGCGAAGCCATAGCCAAAAAGCTGGGCTGGCCCGACCTGGAATTCCTCTTCAACGACCTCGACTCCCGCAACGAACTCGAGGAAGCCCAAATCCAGGAAATCCTCCTCCGTAACGGCGTGCTTTCTGTCAATGAAGTCCGCCGCATGCGTGGCCTTGCCCCACTATAGACGCGGGTGTCCCACATCTGCCCGGTGTTGGCAGACGTGGGTCCGCGACCGGCCAAAGACGAATGACTAATTGCAGACCATAGCGCCGGCGTCTCGCCGGCAGATGACTTGCCAACGACCAATGACTAACGACCAACGACGGTGAATGAATGCTTACTGACCTCGAATCCATGGCCATTGCCATCCCCGAAGTAGAAGGCCACCCCAATCGCGAACCTTTTCGTGGTGTCTTGACCATCGTCGACGCCCCTTCCGACAAGCCCCCCGCCGGCGCCCGCGGACATCGCGTCCTGCTCACGCGCGCCGCCGCCGAAGCCGCGCTGCCGTCTTTGCTCGGCATGGCGCTCGACTACGCCCCCAATCTCGATCGTCACGACGCCCGCCGCAAAGTCGGCGTCATAACGAGCGCTGAAATTGTCGGCCGCAAGCTGGAGCTAGCCGGATACCTCTTCGCGAAAGATTTCCCCGAAATCGTCCGCGAAATCGAAGCCGCCAGCCGTGCTCACGCCACCAACCCCGAGCCAACGGGTCTAGGCATGTCCTACGAGATCGCCAACGCACAAATAGCCGACGTGCGCGCCGCCGTTTGGACCCTGGTAGCCGTCACCTTCACCGGCGCCGCCATCCTGCGCCGCGACAAAGCCGCCTATCGCAACACTTGGATTCAACTTTCGCGATAAGCGCCAATTACGAGTCTCAGACGCTCGCCCACCCTGTCATCCCGGGCGAGGCCTGACAAGCGAAGCGCAGGTAGGCGCCGTCGCGAGACCTTGCGTCTAGGTTTTAACAAATTTCTTCCATGGAGACCCAATGAACGAAGAACTGCTTCACCAACTGACTGCCACCGCCGAACGCCTGGCCACCGCCGCCGAGGCGCTGGACCGCGTCCTCGGCCGCCTCGATTCCCAACAAGAAGCTCTCAACACCAAAGTGGACCGCATCGTAGCCGCAGTCGAAGACAGGCCGACAACCACTCCAGACGTAACCGAAACGAACGATCTGCAACACCGTATCGCCGAACTGGAAAAAGCCAATGCCGACTTGAAAAGCCAGGCAGCTCGCCTGACCCGCAAAACTCTCTCCCCGCTGGCTTCCGCTCTCCTGGCCAAGACCACCGCGGAAGACGGGGGACGCGTCGATTCCGCTATTCTCGACAAGACCCTGCAATCCCTTAGCGTCGAACAGCGCATCGCCGTCAAAGCCGAAATGGCCCGCGCCGGCATTATCGAGTAGTACTCGAAACCCCCGTCCCCCTGAGCCTTGCAACTGGGCCCGACCACAGGCCCAGAAGGGAATTTCGGCCACTGCGGGTGCCCCATATCTGCCCGTCTTTGGCAGATGTGGGTTCTGGTTAACGCCTAACGACCACCTCACGCGCTCAACTTCGGAAAGAAAACTTCCTCACGAAAGGACCATTCATGAAAGCACAGTTCCTCGACCTTCTCGCGGCCGCCGATTTCCTCGGACCCGGCGCGGTGGAGATCGATCGCTACCAAACCGAAATTACCGACATCGTCCGCCGTCGCGGCGTCCTCGGCCAACGCATTCGCCAAGTCCCCGCCACCGGACACCCCTCCCGCTACTTCGAGCAGACCGCGATCACCTCTCCCTCAGCGGCCAACGCCTTCGTTGATCCGCGCAACATCGTGGCCACCGTAGGCTCGCCAACGCGCGTCGAGCGCAGCCTCCCTCTCAAAGCGCTGGTTTCGCAGATCAATTACAACCTCTTCGACATGGAGGTCGGTAACCAGCAGAGCCAGTTCGCCTACCTCCAGGCGAAAGATCTCGCCGACGCCGTCGAAGGCCTCATGCGTACTCACGACGTTGCCCTCTGGAACGGTAACGACACCTCTCTGAGCACGCCAACCACTCCGCAGTATTTCGGTCTTGCCGGTCAGATTGCCGCCGGCAATAACCTGCTTACGGTGGAAACCACCGATTCCATCGTCGACAGCCTCAAGTCCAAGGTCGCCGCCATGGTCGCCAACAGCAGCTATGACGTGCGCCCCAGCGCAATCTACGCCAACCCCGTTCTGCTCGACCTCATCGATCGCGAACTAAAGTCCGACTACAACGTGGTTCTCTCCACCGTCGAAATCACCGGCGGATTCCGCGTAAAGGCTCTCTCCACCCAGGCCGGCGAAATCCCTCTCATCCCCGAATGGGCGCTCAGCTACACCGGAACTCCCGGTAGCGGCAGCGCCGTATTGCCTGCCTACATCGTCTCCGAGGACATGATCGAGTACCACTGGCTGACCGACCCCAACCCGCGCGTCTTCCAGTTGGGAACGCCGGGCTCCCTCGCCTCGCAAATGGTGGTCGTAAAATTCGGCGCTCCCGTAGCCAAAGGCCCCGATTACGCCCACTGCAAAGTCACCGTCAAGCGATAAGCAACCGAGCCTGTCATCCCGCGCGAGGGCGCAAGCCCGAGTCGAGGGACCTTGCGTTTGTTTTCGTCGGGTGCCCCACATCTGCCCGCCTTTGGCAGATGTGGGTTTGCTTGACACCGATTGCTGTCGGTCGCTGACGATCATTCCCAACCGTCAGGTTCTTGCTGACGACCGACGCCTTTCTTGCCAACGACCAAAGACCAACGACCACACTTGGAGCGGAAATGACCTATCTTTCTCCGCCGGAATACGAATCCTACGGCCTGGACGCGACCACTCCATCAGCCCTGGTGACCGCCGCATCCACCATCATCGATGCCCACTGCCGCCGTGATACTCTCTCGCCCGCGCAGTACCAGGAGCGCATCCGCACCCGTCCGGACCGCAACACCGTTCGCCTCACCTATCTGCCGCTCGTCGCAGTGGCGCCGGCAACCTCGCCCATCGTCTCTCTACGCGCTCGCTACGCGCCGCCGCGACGAGGCGAGTACCCCTGGACCGACTTTCAATCCGCCGTCACCGACGTCGGCCTGAGCGTCGCCTACTACTTCGGCCTGCCCAGTTCCTGGATCGACTTCAACCCGTCCGATCTCGACTTATTCGAGACCACCGGCGAACTGACCCTGCCCACCAACGCGCTCGGTCTGGGTTTCAGCGAAGTGGAGATTACCTACACCGCCGGGGTCGATCCCCTCCCCGACGGAATCAAAGCTGCCTGCGCCCAGATCGTCCGCAACGCTCAAGCCACGCCCGCCTTGAATGTTCGCCAGGGAAGAATCGACCGCATGTACCTCGAGTATTTTTCCGACCAACTCGTCGACGAAACCGTCCGCTCCTTGCTCGCGCCCTACGTGGCACAAAAGGTCGGCTGATGTCTTCGTGCGGCGCGGGCGCCCTCGCCCGCAGCCCGTTTTCGCTCGTGACTGAAAACTGACGACTCGCCAACAACCAGCGACCGCAAACGTAGCGCCGGCCTCCATGCCGCAATGCAACTTGGACTGTCTTTTTCGCCGACGACCCACGACTAACGACCAATTGCAATAAGGAAAGTAACGATGATGCTGACATCCTCTGTCGAAAACGCCTTCCGCGGCATGGCCCTGGTGCGCGCCGCCGAAGCCATGATGCGCGCCTTGGGAGGCGAGGAGATCACGCTCTTGTTTCCCGCCATCTCCTTACCCAATGACCCCGCTGCTCAACTCGGTTTGGCCGACCCCGGCGTCGAGCAGGTACAGATTTCCCCCGTGGTCCGCCGTGCCTTACTCTTCGATAACGAATCCACGGCCCGCCGCTTTGAATACCTCATGCCCGCCGCTGTCGTCCTCCCGCTTATAGAAAAGCGTTCCGCCCCTTCCGCCCAGGAATTTTTTGACGCTGCACTCGGCATCCTTCACCAAGGCGTGCTCTTGCGCATCGAACGAATCACAACCGAATATTTCGCCGGCACCGCCTACCTGTATCGCGTCATCGCGGGTGACTAGACCAATGCCAGCGGGTGCCCCATGTCTCGCCGCCTTTGCGAGACATGGGTGAGCGTTACAGCACACATAAAAGACCGCCGAGCGCCCAAAAAAAAAACTAGCCCCGGGCAAGCCCGGGGTAAGAGCGAATTAAGCCCCTTTAGGGGCGATACCAAAACTATGCAATTTGCCAAAGACACCTTCTACATGGCCCTGCGCACCAGGCTATCCGCGCTGGATCCCGCCCGCACCGTCTCCCTCGACGGCGTCTCCATGCCCGCCATCCTGGTCACCGAAAATTCTCTGGATTGTTCCGAGAAGCCCCTGCCCGAAACTTATTACCTGACCTGGGGCGCGTGCCGCCCGCTATCGAAACACAACACCCGTCGCCCTCTGCTCGCCATCGACTGCTCCATCTCATACTGGACTGCGGGTACGAACGAGGCAGGCGTAGATCGCGGCCGCGTTCTCGGCCAACTCGATACCGAACTGATCGCGATTTGCCATCCCCTTTCAACCGCCAAGCTGGACTACACGCAATCACCGAGCCTGGACCTCGGCACAAACATCTTCTGGACCGCGCCCCTGCTCAACCAGGTGGAATTCGGCGATATCGCGCGTGATCAGAGTAAAGCTCCGTCGCGATCGCTTCGCCGCACCGCTGCACTAACCATCTTCTTCTTCCCGGAGGCCGACCTCTCATGACAGGACTGGCAATGCGAGCCGCCATGGTGCCGGTCACCAGCAAAGTGCGGGCCTATTTCGCGCCTGTGGACCGCAATTCCCAGGCTGCGACGATTTTCGATCCCGCAAAATACCCCGCCTTTGACCTCGACGCGCCGCCGGCGCCCTGGATCTCGGTCGGCGCGATCGCCAACGTCGAGCGTTCCAGCGGCACCAAAACCGAAACTCTCGTGGCGGGGTCACCCGCCGCCGCTGCGCTGCAATATCGCTCCACGCTCAGTGCCCAGATCGAATTCGATTTCCGCGAATGGGGCAAGCTTCAGATGGCGCTCGCCTCCGGCGTACAACACATGAATGTGCTCGCCGCCGAACCCAGCGCCGACCCGCAGCCTTCCGGTGGCACCCCGCTCGCCCCAGTTGCAGTTCTGTCCGGTTCCACCGCGAGCGAAATCATCTTCGGCCCCGGCGCCGTCGACGCCTTCGCCCCCGGCGACATCCTCGCCATTGATGTCGACTACAACCAGGAAACTGGATTCATCGGCACCGGCCTTTCCGCCGCCTACGTTCGCGATCCCATGGACGTGCAGCGCGACGCCAACTACACCCGCCGCGTCACTTTCAATGTCGCGCGTGTCGCGCAGAAGACCACGACCTCAGTTCTCTTGTCGCAAGCCTTGATCGGTGGCCCGCCCCTGGCAGGCGCAAGCGCACAGAAAGTGTTCGCCTTCCTTGATCGCGAAGGCGGCTCATTTTTCCAGCAGTGGTCAGCGCTTCTCGTCTTCGAAGAACAAGCTGGTGGCCGCGTCTGCTTTTACTATCCGCGCTTGAGCCCCACAATGCCAAACAGGAAACTCGAAGCCGGCTTCCCGCGCGAAACCAATGTCGAAATCGCCGACCCAATCCAAGCCGTCGCCCTGCACGCCGCCTTCACCGCCTTGCCGTTCAGCGACCGCGCTGACGGCGAGCAGGTACTGTCGTATCGCTATTATTATCCAGCCCCAAGCGCTGCCGTGTACTGACGTCGGTTTCTCCGCCACCGATCGAGTAACCAACCAATCAGGTAGTACCAAGCTGTGATGAGTATGGGAACGGCAATCATGAATGTCAGGACCTCACTAACGCCAAGCTTTGCCAGACCGAGCCCAGCGACGCTGAACGCTGGAAAAGAAGAGAGCCCTAAGGCCAGAGTCAAAACTCCAGGGTCCACCCAGATCTCGACAGGATCCCATTCGACACAGGTGCCCTTTCCATCCTTACATGGTGGTGGAGAGACCTGGCGGGGATGCCTGTTCTGTGGGTCTGAATCAAGGCGTATCGAGGACCACCAGAAATACCGAGTACTCAGTGGGTGTGCTTCCCGGTTCACTCGAACTGCGTCGTAGGTTACAACTGCGAATAGCACCAAGCCGACGATCGGCAGCAGCAGCCTGTATCGAATTCGCACATACAAATTAGACACCGCACTTAGGCAGGAAACCATCCGCTTCGGTACATGTTCCGGGGTGCTGGGGTGCCCCACATCTGCCCGCCTTTGGCAGATGTGGGTTCTTTGCCCTGGCACGCTAATTCAAATCTGACCACTCCGTATTCCAGAGCGGTAATGAACTGATGAGCTCCGGAGGAGCGTCCGCCAGTAGCCCAGACCTTGAGCGCTGGGAGAGTCCAAAGTGAACGCCAGTCCGGTAGGGACGGCTGAATTCTCAACAACCACGCGGAATTTTTGAAAGCATGAAACTTCTCATCGACAATCTCGACGGTACCGGCCTGCGCGACTACTCCGCATCCCTTGAGCTCATCCCACCCAAACTCCTCCGCCGCAAGAACCGCCCCACCCAACTGGAATTCGCACTCGTTGCCGCCACCGCCGATTTCATCGTTCCCGCCGAGGGTGCTCGTGTCATCCTCACCCGTCGCAACGGCACCAGCCTCTTCACCGGCTACATCGCCAAAGTTCCCGAGTTCGACTACCTCGGCTGGCAACAGAGCGGCCCCGCTTACCGCTACCGTTTGCTCGCCGTCAGCGACGAAATCCTCCTCGATAAGAAAACCCTGCCGGCTCGCCACCCTTTCGTCCGCAGGAGCGCCGGTGATGCGCTCCGCCAACTCGCCAACGACCTGCTCCCCAGCTTCTTCGATACTACTCAAGTCGAAGATCTCGACGAGCTCAGCTGGTACCCCTGCGACCGCCAGAAATCCTGGTCCGAACACGCCGCCGAAATTGGCGTGCGCACTCGTGGCGCTTACCGCGCACTCGATGGAAAACTATTTTTCAGCAGTGTGGGCGCAACGGTTCACGTCATCGACGAATCGGATTCGTCATTTTCTGCCGACAACCTCACCTTCGCTGCCAATGGCAACGAAATCAACCGGGTCACCGTCTTCGGCCAGTCTGAACCGCAAGCCCACGTTAAAGATTACTTTCTCGGCGACGGCTTCACTTCGAAGTTTTATCTCTCGCAACAGCCTTTCACCCGCAGTAGCCGCATCCTGCTGGACGAAGAGTACCAGGGTGTAGCGCTTGATCCGACCCATTGGACCGCGACCGATCCCACCGCTGCTATCGCAGTCGCTAATGGCAATCTGCAAATCTCAGGCGGCACAGGGCACGATGCCCAGACCACGTGCAACTTCGTCGAGCAAATCGAATTAGGCGGCGCTTTCCTCCTGCAGCACGGACAGCTAGTATTCACGGCCCCGTCGGATGGGATCATCGGCGGCCTCTACTCGGGCGCGGTAGCAATACCGAACTGCATTGCCGGCTTCCGCATTACTAAGGTGGTTTCCGACTCACACATCCAGGCAATCATCAACGGCGCCTCAACCGGCCCCGTAATCACCACCAATCTCACGCACCACTATGCACTGACCACTCGCGTGTATGCCTCGGAAATATATCGCAGCCGCACGATCTTCCATTCCTCGTCGCACGGTACCGGCAATGGCCGTGGCGGCGATTCCGTCGCCGACAATGTGCGCATCGTTCTCGAACTGCACGACATCGATCCCAATAATCCGGCCACTCTGATCGCCCCTTCGACGGTCCTCTACGACGGCGTGCTCTCCGCTGCCCCCGGATTTTGCACCTACGCGCTGATGAATGCCGCAAACCTCCACGCCACGATCGCATTCACGCGCATAATGCGCGCAGTAGATGCGGAAGTGCGGAGTGCGTTGGAGGGCGCCGCATATCGCACCCGCCTGGCAGGCAATCTATCCGACGGCGCCGAGTGCCACATCACCGCCGATCCTGCTGTGCAGTTTTTCCCCGAATACGTCCCCGCGCTTGGCGAGCAGATCATCGTTCGCTACCGCGGGTACGGTGTCCCGAGCGTGCAGCTCTCGAATGCAGCGGACATCGCCGCCCGCCAACGCCCAGGCGACGATGGCGTCCGCGCCGCCGTGCGGGTCATCCAATCCCCGCCCACCCGCACGGCGGCCGACTGCGAGAATGCCGCCCTCGCCCTGCTCGACGATTCCACCGCCCCCGGTTGGTCCGGCCAATACGTCACCTGGAGCGATTTCCTGCCCTCCGGCGCCGATATTTTCCCCGGCGACAGCGTGCAGGTGAATGCGCCTTCACGAGGAGCCTCTTTCCAGGCCATCGTGCAGCAAGTCGAAATTGACATCAAAGACATGGCCGGCGAGCACAGCCACTACACCATTTCATTCGCAGATGACGCCGCAATTTGCAATTCTTTCGAATTCGAGTCGAACAGCGCCCGTGTCGCGCTTTCAACGAACTCTTTGCTCCCAACGGCTTTCGCTCCCGATCTCGTTAACGCGGAGGTCACCGACGTTTCCTCCACCGCGATCACCGTCGACGCTGGCGTTTGGCCGCCATCCGGAGGTGGGATTGAAGTCAGATGGACCGACACCGCCTGGGGTCCAGGCAACGACCGCAACCTCGTAGCGCGCTTCACCACCCGCACCTTCACGGTGCCGCGCCTCGGACGCAGCCAGTCCTACTTCCTCCGCCAGTACGACTCAGCCAACAACTACTCTCGTTACACCACTGCATTGCACGTGGACTACCCACTCTCATGATGATTGCCGAAGAAATTGACGCCCAACTGAACGCGCATTCCGCCGAAAAATCAGGCCATGTTTTCGTGGCCATGCCCATCAGCGAATTCGAACGGGAAGTCCTGGAACGCCTCGGCCAACTGCAGGCAAAAATGGACATGCTCGCCGGAAACGGCCAGCCCGGCCGCGTCTTCCTTTTGGAGCAACGCCTGGGGTGCCTCGAAAAAAATGACGTCCGCCGCAGTGTCTACGACCGCATCTTGAACGCCGTCATCGCTGTCCTAGTCAGCGCCGCCATCGCCATGCACGACCATCTCGGCCTGAAATGACCCTCTCGGCAATCCCTTCCCAGCAGCTGTCATCCCGAGCGGAGCGAAGCGCAGTCGAGGGACCTTGTGTTTGTTTTCTCCGTCGCCCCAAGGGTGCCCCACATCTGCCGGGTGCCCCATCCAAGCCCGGTTTTGCCTTGGGTGGGGAAGTTGCTTTCCCCGACCTCTCGAGCTCCGGAGGAGCGCGCCCCAGTAGCCCAGCGCCTCAGGGCTGGGAAAACTGGGACAAAGTGAATCAGTGCTGTCGGCACGGCTGAGACTCACGCTGGACCACTAAACCAATACCCACAATTCACCCCAAACCAACTAGGAGACAACCATGAACTTCCTCTCAAAACTGCTGCAAGGA
>Ga0335070_10008331_pt1 | contig 12155 bp, 7 predicted proteins | sample Lox_Sample_13_FD_206722 | JGI IMG/M metagenome (GOLD analysis project Ga0335070, IMG submission 206722) | Soil microbial communities from Loxahatchee National Wildlife Refuge, Florida, United States - Lox_Sample_1.3 | ecosystem: Environmental > Terrestrial > Soil > Wetlands | place: USA: Florida...
TCTGCAGGATGGTGTTCACCCGCGGCCCGAGGCCCAGGCTCTGCGCGACGCTGCTCGCGTCGATCACAAACAGGCGCAACGCCTTCTGGATGATATGCTGCTGTGCCGGTCGAGGCAAATGGTCCCAGACGGTCGCTGCATCGTAAGGAGAATTGATGAGGACTGTGGCGCCCGGCCTCGCGGGGGCCAAGACATTCAGCTTATTCAGGAAGTCAAATTTGTGCACGCCGACAAAATCGGCTGTCTTCAAAAGATAGGGAGCAGTGATCGGAGTCTTGCCGAAGCGCAAGTGGCTGATGGTCTCTGCTCCGGATTTGTGGCTGTCATACACGAAGTAACCTTGCGCATAGTGTCCCTGGTCTTCGGCCAGAATCTTCACGCTATTCTTGTTCGCTCCGACCGTTCCGTCCGCGCCAAGCCCAAAGAACAGGGCGCGGGTGACCCCGGGCGGCTCGATGTCTAACTGCGCATCGACGGGAAGGCTCGTTCCGCCAACATCATCGATGATGCCGACGGTGAAGCCGCTACGCGGGTCCTTCTCCTTTAGGTGATCGAAGACGGCCTTGGCCATCGCCGGCGTGAAGTCTTTTGACGACAGCCCGTATCTTCCGCCGACCACGAGCGGCAGGGCGCTGCGCGCGCCGCGGGAGACGGCGTCGGCCAGGGTCTGCGCGACGTCCAGGCAGAGTGGCTCGGCCGACGCGCCGGGCTCCTTGGTGCGGTCGAGGACCGCGACGCGGCGCACGCTGGTCGGCAGCGCCGCAAGAAAATCCTTAGCCGACCAAGGCCGGTAGAGAAGCACCTGCACAATGCCAACCCGCTCTCCCTGCGCGTTCAGGTACGCGACCGTCGCACGTAGAGTCTCGGCGGAGGAGCCCATCGCGACGACGACCCGCTCTGCCTCTGGATGACCGTCGTAGCGAAACAGATGATATTGGCGGCCGGTCAGCGACGCGAGACGATCCATGGCGCGCTGCACGATGCCGGGCGTTGCGAGGTAATGCAGGTTTACCGTCTCGCGCACCTGGAAATAAGTGTCCGGGTTCTGCCAGGTGCCCCTGATGTCGGGACGCTCCGGACTCATGGCTCGCCGCCGGTGGGCCCGCACGAGTTCGTCGTCGATCATGGCTCGGATCTGCTCGTCGGACAGCATCGCGAGCGTATTGACCTCGTGCGAGGTGCGGAACCCGTCCGCGAAATGGATGAACGGCACCCGCGATTCGAGCGTCGCCGACTGCGCAACGAGCGCGAGATCATGCGCCTCTTGCACCGATCCGGCGCCGAGCAAGGCGAAGCCGGTGGAGCGGACCGCCATGATGTCCTGATGGTCGCCGAAGATGGACGACGTGCCGGCAGCCAGCGCCCGAGCCGCAACATGGAAGACGCAAGACGTGAGCTCGCCTGCAATCTTGAACATGTTCGGCATCATCAGGAGCAGGCCCTGAGAGGCGGTAAAGGTCGTGGTCAGCGCGCCGGTTTGGAGCGACCCATGCACCGCCCCGGCAGCGCCGCCCTCCGCCTGCATCTCCTGGACGAATGGCGTCACGCCCCAGATGTTGGTTCGGCCCTCCGCCGACCACGCATCCGCAAGCTCGGCCATCGGAGACGACGGCGTGATCGGGAAGATGGCGCACCCATCGTTGACGCGGTAGGCGACATGGGCGACGGCGGTGTTTCCGTCGAGGGTTGCGATCTTGTCCATCGTAGTCTTCCTTGATTTCGTCGTGGTCAGACGCGCACGCGCAAGCGATTCGGCGCGAGCAGCTCGCCGAACGCGCCAAGCGGCGCCGTCGCCGGCACGGTCTCAGGCTGCATTTCGATCGCGTGACAGGGACATTGCTCGAAGCAGGTCGCACAACCCGTGCAGAGATCGGGCTCCACCCGATAACCTCGACCTGGGCCGAGACGGATGATCGCTTGTTCGGGGCAAGCGGCGAAACAATTGTCGCATTCGAAGCAGTTGCCGCACGACAGACACCGGCCTGCCTCGGCTTGTGCTTCCTTGGCGCTGAGGCCCTGCACGACTTCGGCAAACGAACCGCGCCCGGCGAGCGACAATTCGGGCTCGGCATGCCGGATCGCTTCCAGGAACACGGGGAGATCGAGCATGCCAAAGTCGATCGAGGGGTGCTTGGGCGGCCGTTGATAGCGCACGCCGTTGATATAGGCGTCGATCGCGCGCGCCGCATGCTTGCCCATTCCGACGGCCGTCGTCATGGTCCGCGCGCCGCCAACCATGTCACCGCCGGCAAAAAGGCCGGGATGTCCGGTCATGAACTGCTTGTCGACGGCAACCACGTCGTGGGGACCAATTGCCACATCGGGGACGGCGCGCAGAAAGTCGAGCTCGCTGTGCTGGCCCACCGCCAGCACCAGGCTGTCGGCGGGCAGCGTCTCAAACTTCCCGGTCGGGATCGTGCTGCCGTCCGGCCCCATCCTCACAGCCTCGACCGTGACGCCGTTTGCGCCGAAACGGCTGGCTACGGAGAGCCAGCGGATCTTCACGCCTTCCGAAAACGCCTCGTTCGCCTCGCCCGGCAACGCTTCCATGTGCGGCTGGTCATAGCGGAAGATCAGCACCGCCTCTTCCGCGCCGAGTCGTTTCGCGGTTCGGGCAACGTCCATCGCTGTGTTGCCGCCGCCGATCACTCCGACCACGCGACCGAGGCGAGGCGCGCGCCCGCGGGCCGCATCCTCGAGCAAGGTCAGCCCGTCGATTAGCTTGCGGCCATCGGCTGCCGGGATGTCGAGTCGATTGGAGGCTTGCGTTCCGACGGCGAGGAACACGGCGTCGAATCCGCCCTTTTGCTTCTCGGCCAGCACGTCCTCCACTTTGCGATCGCATGTGATCGTAACGCCCATCGCCGTAATGCGCACGATCTCCTCGTGGACGACATCGCGCGGCAGGCGATAGGCGGGTATGCCCCATCGCATCATGCCGCCAGGGTCCACGGTCGCTTCGCGAACCTCGACGCCGTGGCCGAGTCGAGCCAGGTGGTAGGCGCATGAGAGGCCAGCGGGACCGGCGCCGACGACGAGGACGCGACGCCCGCTCGGCTCGCCGTAGCTCGGTTGCCATTTTTCCTTGCGGGCGAGGTCGCCGACGAGGCGCTCGACGGCGTGAATACCTACGGCCTCGTCGAGCTCTCCCCGGTTGCACTTGCTTTGGCAGGGATGATAACAGGCCCGGCCATGCACGGCCGGAAAGGGATTGTCATCGAGGATTTGCTCCCACGCCTGCCGCCATCGGCCGGCCCGCGCATGCTCGAGCCAGGCTTGAATATTCTCTCCCGCCGGGCATGCCGCGTTGCATGGCGGTAGATGTGCGATCCAGTGCGGCAGCTGCCGCCGCGTCGCTCCCGTACCGGCTGCCATCGCATGAATGCGGGTGGCATCGGCTTGCTTCAGCATTGTGACACTCCAACAAAATCCTACAAAATTTGATGCAAGGCGCTTCTCAGCGGCGAACGATCCGACCATCCATCGCAGAGGAAACCAATGGAGCCGCCACTGCGGGCGCTGGCACTGTTTGAGCAGGCATGATTGCCTCGCTGCCTTGAGAAACCCGTCGCGCTCCTTGGAGGCGATCGAAAAGCGTGCCCCGTACATCGCAGTTCTGCGCCGCGGAAAGCGAATAAAATCCGCCAAAGCCCCGCAAATCTCCGTAATGCGATCAGAGCGATCGAAAATGACCCAGCTCCGAAGCGAGTAAGTGTCCGAGCCGCAGCGCGCCGAAGCGTCCAATTCCTGACATCGCGGTCGCACGCGTCCATTCGCCGCGTGCGCGTCATGGGTCCGACTCTGCCCACATCGAAAAAAGTTGTTGGGCTAGCGGAGGTCGAAAAGCCGCGTCGCCGATTCGTCTCGATCTGCGAAGAGGGGACGTCGTCAGCGGGAGCTGAGCGACGCGTTGTCAACGAGACGCATTAAAGCGGCCGAAGTTTCTGAGCTTCGCGACGATTTGCGCGGATTTGGCCGCCTTAATTCGGGTTCTTGGACGAGGACGATGTAGTTTGCGTTTGCACCCGCAAGGGAGCCTGTCCCGCCGGTCCTGAATCTTTCGTCACAGGCGAAAGCGTTTGCGGAGCGATCACCGGTGTCGATTAAAGCGAGAATTGCATGAACGCCCAGCGCAGCGTGGGAACGATATCAGAACTCAGTCGGCCGCACAGTGAAGCGCCGGTCAGCGGCCTCGATGCCATGGAAAGCCTCGCTCCCAATTTGGGCGCGCTGGATCTGCCCTGGCTCAACGCCACATACGAGTACTGGGTCGACACATGCCAACGAACGATTCTGACATTGGACGTGTTGCGTCAGCGCGGCAATAACTATTTCGAGCAAGCCGCGCGTATCTCGCCCTCTGTGTTGAACTTTGCGGCCGACGTGGTGATGGACGGCCGAACGTTCGAACGGCCGGTGAACTATGTTCTCGTTCGCATCAAACCACCCTCCGGCGTCACGATTGATCCGCGCAAGCGCCCGTTCATTGTGTTCGATCCACGGGCCGGCCAAGGGCCGGGCATAGGCGGGATGAAAAATGGCAGCGAGATCGGCGAGGTGCTTCGTGCCGGACATCCGTGCTACTTTGTCGGCTTCCTGGAAAACCCCATGCCGGGGCAGACGGTCGAGGATGTCTGTCGCGCCGAGGCGCGCTTCGTCGCCAAGGTCGCAGAGCTGCACCCGGCAGCCGCGGGGAAGCCGTGCCTGATCGGGAATTGCCAAGCCGGCTGGCAGATCATCATGATGAGCGCCATTCGCTCGGACGTCGTCGGCCCGGTGATGGTGGCGGGCGCGCCGCTGTCCTATTGGGCAGGCGTGCACGGCGGATCCCCGATGCGCTATCTGGGAGGGTTGCTGGGAGGCACCTGGCTGACCGCACTATCCGGCGATCTGGGCAACGGCCGATTTGACGGCGCCTACCTGGTTGAAAACTTCGAATCCCTGAAACCCTCGAACACCTACTGGACCAAGCTCCATCACCTGTATTCTCAGGTCGACACAGAGGCTCCGCGGTTTCTCGAGTTTGAGAAATGGTGGGGTAACCTGATTTTGCTCAATGCCGAGGAGATGCAGTGGATCGCCGACCAGTTGTTCGTCGGCAACAAGCTGTCGAGCGGCGAGTTGCGCACGTCGGAGGGCGTTCGAGTCGATCTGCGCAACATCAAAGGTCCCATTATCGTGTTCTGCTCGCGCGGCGACAACATCACGCCGCCGCAGCAGGCGCTCGACTGGATTCTCGATCTCTATAATCACGACGACGAAGTGATCGCGAACGGCCAGACGATTGTCTACACGCTGCACCAGACCATCGGACATCTAGGCATTTTTGTCTCCGGCAAGGTAGCCACGAAGGAGGACAAGGAACTTGTCGACTTCATGGACATGATCGATTTGTTGCCGCCCGGCCTTTATGAGGCAGTGATCACGGAAGCGACCGATGAGACCGAAAATCGGGACCTCATCAATGGCGGCTACCAGTTCAGTTTGGAGGCGCGCACGTTGGGCGACATTCGCGCGCTGGGCGGCAACGATGCTGCGGACGATCTGCGCTTTGCAACTGTTCGCGCTGTTTCCGAGGTTAATCTGGGTCTGTATCGAACATTCCTTGGCCCGGCAGTGCGCAATGTCGTGACCGAGCAGAGTGCGGCCCTTTCCCGCCACCTGCATCCCAACCGCATGCGCTTCGAGATGTTCTCGGACAAGAACCCGCTGATGCCGCCGGTCGCGACGTGGGCGGATTCGATACGACGCCATCGTCAGCCGGTCTCCGACGGCAATCCCCTGCTGGCGATCGAACGGACGGCATCGGATTGGATCGTCAAATCTCTCGATGCACTCGCCGAGGCGCGCGATGCTGCGTGCGAAGGGATTTTCATGGCCACCTACGACCAGCCATGGCTGCAGGCGCTTGTGGGCCTGCGCGCCGATGGAGCGCAGACGCGGCAGCATGTGGAACGCGAGTTGGCGCGCGAAGCGGGCATCCAACGGACACGGGCCGAACTGAACGACCGGATCGACAAAGGCTCGTCGATCGAAGCGGCCCTGCGTGCGGTAATCTATGTTCAACAGCCGGAACGGAAACTCGACGGGCGCAAATTTACAATACTGAGTGAGATCAACTCGGAGCTGCCACCAGCGAAGCAAATGAGCCTTGCCGTATTCAAGGAAAAACTGAAAGAGCAGCACTTGATCACGATGCTCGACGAAGAACGCGCTGTTGCAACAATTCCAAAGCTGCTGCCGACAGACGATGCAAAGCGCACCGCAGTGATCGGCGCGGTCCGTAGGATCCTTGGCGTTCGCGGCAATCTGTCGGATGAGGCCAAGCGCCGTCTGGCGAGAGTTGAGACATTGTTCGGCGAGACCAACGTGGTTTCCGCCCAGCCCCGCAAGCAGCTCCAAATACCGGCCGCTTGATCGAGGCGGGTGGATCGGTCGCTCAGGACTTTCCAAGCTGGTGCGCGTTCCGCAATCGCATTCAAAGCATCTGACGATGAGGAGTTGTGCCTGATGGCTGAAATGAAAATTGCGTTCGAAGAGATGCTGGCTCGCCGCAAAGGCGCAACCCCGTTGCCAACCGCAATTGTGCACCCATGCAGCGAGGATGCGCTCGCTGGAGCCGCGGATGCCGCACACGCCGGGCTGATCGACCCGGTGTTGGTCGGGCCTGAGGAACAGATCGCCGAGGTCGCAGCAAAAGCAAAACTCGACGTGTCGTCCTACAAGATGGTGGCGACCACCGATCCATTGGAGTCGGCCGCTGTCGCCGCCAATCTGGCCGGCGGCGGCAAGGTCGGCGCGCTGATGAAAGGCAGCTTGCATACTGATCAATACATGCATGCTATTGTCCAGCGCGAGAGCCGACTGCGAACAAACCGTCTTTTGAGCCACTGCTTTCTCATCGCAGCGCCGGCCTATTCCCGTCGCATCATCATCAGCGACGCCGCGGTGAATATCGCTCCCGATGTCGATCAGAAGCGTGACATCGTCCAGAACGCAATCATCCTGGCGCGGGCGCTGGGGATCGCGGAGCCCAAGGTCGCGATCCTCGCGGCCGTCGAGACGATGAATTCGAAGATGCCTGCGACCATGGACGCGGCCGCGCTCGCCAAAATGGCGGATCGCAAGCAGATCGTCGGCGCCATCGTCGACGGACCTTTGGATCTCGACATTGCGGTGGACGAGGAGGCAGCGCGGGTGAAGGGCGTGGAGTCTCCAGTCGCGGGGAAAGCCGACATCCTCATCGCGCCCAATATCGAAGCCGGCAACATGATGTACAAAGAATTGGCGTTCATGGCTGGCGCGCAAGTGGCCGGGTTGGTGATGGGCGCGCGAGTGCCGGTGATCTTGACCAGCCGCGCCGACACGCCGCAGGCGCGATTGTTCTCCTGCGGCTTGGCTGTCCTGCTTTCCGAGGCGGTCGCCAAGGATCCCTCCCTTCTGCATCCCGTAACCAGCGAGTAAGACGTCATGGCGCAAGGCATTCTTGTCATCAACGCTGGGTCAACGAGCGTTAAGTTCGCCGCCTACAGTTGCAGCGCCGCCAAGTCCCTGGATTTGGTTTGTCGCGGCGAAGTCGAGGGGATCGGCTCGCAGCCCAGCTTCGTCGTGAAGAACCCCGAGGGCAAGCCGGTCGGCGCCCATGATTGGAAGGAGGCGGATCCGCTCGACCAGGAGGGCGCGATCAGGTTCATAGTCACCTGGCTCGAGACCCACCAGACGGACCTTAAGATCGCTGCCGTGGGTCACCGGGTGTTACAGGGCGGCCCGGCCTACCCCGGGCCGGTGCTGGTCGACGAAACGGTGATCTCGGAGCTTGAAAAGCTCGAAGAGATCGAGCCCTCGCACCAGTCGTTCGAGGTCGACGCCATCCGAGCCTTCGCCAAGGCGCATCCCAAACTCCCGCAGGTCGCGGCGTTCGACACGGCGTTTCACCGGACAATGCCAGCGGTGGCCCAGCGCTACGCGCTGCCCGCGGAGGTCGCAGGGAATTTGATACGACGCTGGGGATTTCACGGCATTTCATATCGCTACATCTCCCGCGCGCTGCCGCGCTACGCGCCGACGGCGCGACGCGTGATCGTCGCTCATCTCGGCGGCGGGGCCAGCATGTGCGCCATGCTCGACGGGAAAAGCATGGATACTTCGATGGGCTTGGGTGCGCTCGACGGTCTGCCAATGGCCACGCGTAGCGGCGGGATCGATCCCGAAATCCTGCTCTTCCTCATGAGAGAAAGGAAATACACCGCGATCGAGCTCGAGACTCTTTTGTACAAGAAGTCCGGGCTGCTCGGCCTCTCCGGCGTTAGCGAGGACATGCGCAAGCTGAAAGACAGCAAAGCGGCGTCCGCGGCCGAGGCGATCGATTATTTCGTCTACCAGATCGTGAAGTTCGCCGGCGCCTATACGGCTGTGCTGGGCGGGCTCGACGCCTTCGTGTTCACCGCCGGCATCGGTGAGAACGATCCGTCGCTGCGCGCTGCAGTGGTTCAGAAACTCGAATGGTTGGGCGCAAAGCTCGACGTTGCGGCCAATAACCGCAACGGCCCGCTTATTTCGACTGAGGACAGCAAAGTTTCGGTGTGGGTCATCCCGACGAATGAGGAACTCATGATTGCCCAGCACGCCGCCACGCTTGTCGGTATGTGAGCCTAAGTCCTTTACACGTGCCGTATCAGCTTGCCATCCTAACCCCGTCAAGCCGCAACCGCAGTGTTAATGAGAACGAATGATGACTTTGGCTATCGCCTTAACGACGCATGACGATCGAACGCTGGAACCCGACCCCACCGGCTTTGGCGCCTTTCTCGGCAACCTACCGACGAATCGACGCACGCCAGCGAATGAAGCGCGGATCAATGCCTCAGGCACGACCGCCATCATGTTTGGCGCCTTCTGCCTCCTGCCAGGGCAGCGCCTCCTTCTGGAGGCGCGCCAGCCAGTTCATCTCGGCAGCCGCTCCCTCGATATTCTTATCGCGCTCGTCGAACGTCATGGCGAGCTGGTCGCCAAGAAAGAACTGATATCGCACGTTTGGCCGGGCGTCGCCGTGGTAGAGACCAATGTCGCAGTCCATATCTCCGCGTTGCGGCGGGCCCTGCGCGACGGTCAGGCTGGAAGTCGCTACCTCATCAACATTCCCAGGCAGGGATACTGCTTTGTCGCGCCAATCTCGATCGCCGAGGAGCTGCCGCCCACATCGTCATGGGTCCCGGCGATGGAACGAGATTTCGACACGCGGGCGATGCTCACCCGACTGATCGGAAGCGCCGACGAAATCCGGAGGCTTGCGACGGAGCTGCTCCGGGCTTCGGATTCGGGCTCGTAGCGGCTCGACGAACGGGCTCTGACACCCCCTGCGCTGAGGTACTGAATTGGCTGCGGCGCCAAGCTGTTGGCGTGCTCTGGGATGTGCGGCATCGCATGTCCCTGAGCACTGCGCCAAACCCCACCAACCAAAGTCTGGCAGCGCGCCGCGGACATTCCTTCTGGCGCCTGTTCGCAAGTCTATCACGCGCCGGGAGTCGTGGTGAGCGGGACCCCGTTGAAGATGCTCCGCCTGCTGGTGACCACGTCCCAGATCTGTTGTTGATCGACATAGGGAGCAGATCTAGTGTTGGATTGCCTCCCCTGAGGGGATCCGATGTCGAGCCTCAATGGTGAATTGGCGGGCGGGCGGCGCTTCCGACTGGTCGTGGACGCTGCGCCAAACGCTATGGTGATGGTCGACCCCGGCGGCAGGATTGTTATGGTCAATGCCCTGGCCGAGCGGGTTTTCGGATATTCGCGGTCCGAGCTGGTGGGGCAGTCGGTAGAGATGCTCGTTCCCGAACGGTTGCGTGGTGGCCACCCGGCGTTGCGGAAGACATTTCTTGCCGATCCGCGCCCGCGGGTGATGGGGGCCGGGCGCGAGCTCCACGGTCTCAGGAAGGACGGCAGTGAGTTTCCGATCGAGATCGGCTTGAACCCGATCGAGACCGACGAGGGGACGATCGTGCTGGCGGCGATCGTCGATATCACCGCGCGCAAAGCAGCCGAACAGGCGCTGCGCGAGAGCGAACAGCGCTATAGCGCCGGCGAGCGGCGCTTCCGATTGGTTGTCGAGGCTGCGCCAAACGCGATGGTAATGGTCGATCGGACCGGCAAGATTGTCTTGGTCAATGCTCAGGCCGAGCGTGTTTTCGGTTACTCGCGGTCTGAGCTGGCAGGGCAGCCGGTGGAGATTCTCGTCCCCGAACGGTTCCGCAGTCGTCACCCGGCGTTGCGGAAGACATTTCTTGCCGATCCGCGGCCGCGGCCGATGGGCGCCGGGCGCGATCTGTTCGGTCTCAAGAAGGATGGCGGCGAGTTTCCGGTCGAGATCGGCCTGAACCCGATCGAGACCGACGAGGGAACAGCGGTGCTGGCGGCGATCGTCGACATCACCGCGCGCAAAACAGCAGAGCAGGCGCTGCGAGAAAGCGAGCAGCGCTATAGCATGCTGATCGATGGCGTCACCGACTACGCGATCTACATGGTCGATCTGAACGGCGTCGTCACCAACTGGAACCGGGGCGCGCAGCGCATCAAGGGCTACCGCACCGAGGAGATCGTCGGCCAGCATTTCTCGTGCTTCTACACCGAAGAGGACCGCGCTGCGAATGCCCCGCAGCATGCGCTCGAAGTCGCCGCCCGAGATGGCCGGTACGAGTCGCAGACCTGGCGCGTGCGCAAGGATGGCAGCCGCTTCCTGGCCGACGTGGTGATCGACGCGCTCAAGGATGACAGCGGCCGGTTGATCGGGTTCGCCAAGATCACCCGCGACGTTACCGAGCGCGTTCAGGCGGCGCGCGCGCTCGAGGAGGCACGCATCGGCCTGGTGAAGTCACGCGCCGAAGAGGCGCTGCGTCGCGTGCAAGCCGAACTTGCGCATGTCGCACGGGTCACGACAATGGGCGAACTCACCGCCTCGATCGCCCATGAAGTGAACCAGCCGATCACCGCGACGATGCTCAACGCTCAGGCGGCCTTGCGCTGGCTGGCCGCGCGGCCGCCTGATCTCGAGGAGGCGAATCAAGCGCTCAAGAGAATCGTCGAGGCCGGCAAACGAGCCGGCGATGTGATCGGCCGCATCCGCGATCTCATCAAAAAGACACCCCATCGGGCGGATCGGGTGGACATCAATGACGCAATCCGAGAGGTCGTCGAACTCACGAGCCCCGAAGCGCTGAAGAACGAGGTTTTGGTGCGGACGGAACTTGCGGGCGCGTTACCGACCGTCAAAGGGGACAAGGTTGAACTCCAACAGGTCGTCCTTAATCTGATCATCAACGCGTTAGAGGTGATGAGCGCTGTTGCCAAGGGATCACGAGAATTGGTGATCAACACAACGCGAGCGGACGCTGACGTGATGGTTTCGGTGCGGGATTCGGGCCCGGGGCTGCCCCAAACAGACATTGAGCGTATCTTCCAGGCTTTCCACACAACCAAGCCGACCGGCTTGGGAATGGGGCTCTCGATCTCCCGATCAATCATCGAGGCCCACGGCGGACGATTGTGGACGAGCGCGAATGCCCCCCGTGGCGCCGTCTTTCATTTCACCGTGCCCGCCGACTCGGGCGGCGCGTCGTAGAGCTCCTGAAGCTGTAGAAACTGTCACGGCTACAAGCCCACCATTTTGCAGGCCCGGCTGACGTCGCCAGGTGCTTGGCCGTTTATGCGCCTCACGCACTTGGCAAAGATTGATCGGGATTTAGCGACCCCCGCTCCAGCTACAGGAGCGAGCTTTCATGCAGACAAGCACAATCGGCGTCGTCGGCGCCGGCACGAAGGGCAGCGGCATCGCTCAGGTTGCCGCGACCAAAGGTCTCGACATGATCCTGATCGATTTGAACGAGGCGCCGCCTGGATTCCGGAGCGAAGCGCAACGAGGCTAAGAGAAGCGTAAGCGGCCTTTGGACCGCACGGGCCGGTTGAGGGCTCGGGAAGCCGCCTAGTTTGGGCGGAGCCACCGTCGTTTTCGGCGCCTGCTGCGGCGAAGCCAGGAAGTTCGATCCGACGGCAATCGGATCGATCGTCACGCAGCGACCTTTTCCGGCTCGGCGATCCGATGGGCGGCGCCCCAGGCCCAGGGCATGAGGTCGTCGATGCGGGAGGCGGGCCAGAGGTTGACGAGC
>Ga0335070_10008332_pt1 | contig 12154 bp, 7 predicted proteins | sample Lox_Sample_13_FD_206722 | JGI IMG/M metagenome (GOLD analysis project Ga0335070, IMG submission 206722) | Soil microbial communities from Loxahatchee National Wildlife Refuge, Florida, United States - Lox_Sample_1.3 | ecosystem: Environmental > Terrestrial > Soil > Wetlands | place: USA: Florida...
ACGCAGCCAATCACCGACGAGTCCAACCAGGAACGACGAGCGCTACGAGTCGAGGGTCCGAAGAATCGTCCTGGCCCACTGCAGGGTTTCCGCAAGAGCGCCGTGCGCCCCAGCGTCAGTCGAGCCCCACGCTGCGAGTCCGTCGCGGAGCGTCTCTCTCGCGCGTTCTCGGTCGCCGAGTTTCAGGGCGAGTTGGGCTGCGAGGATGTTCGCGCTGACGACCAAACTGGCGACGAGCGGCAGCTTTGGGTCAATCCTCGGCGATGAGAGGCGCGTAAGCACATCTCGCAGGATCGGGTCAGCTTCCTGGTCACGCCCGGCACGCTCTAGCTTCACGGCTCTCCCGAACAGCCCTGCGCAGCGCATGGCAGCCAGAAGGCTACGGACCGCGGTGAGCACCCTGGCATTGAACCACATGGTCGAGTTCTGACCGCGCCGTGGGACCCGTCGTCACTGCTTGGTCACTGCTTCCAGACGGAGAAGCTGTGCAACGAGCGTGTCGTCGAAGCTCAATGGCACAAGTTCGGCACAACGGACCGGAAAGCCCGACTACCCAGCGGAATCGACGGTCCAACCACCCGGATTCACGCGATTCGAGAGCTGGGGAACTAGGATTCGAAAATAGAAACAAGCCCAAGAAGCCCAAGTGAGTCCAAGTGGTTGCGGGCAAAGCCCGCGGAAAGCTTGGAGTCGCGTTGAACGTCGTTGCAGCTGGTCGAGTTGGGTTTCGCCCTGTTGAGCGCCGGAGCGCAACACTGGCGCAACATGGGTCCTATGCAGGTCTCCGCCTGCCTGGTCGCCCTGACTTCACGTCAGCGGTGAGCGATCAGCGGCGTCGACGGCGGAGATTGCGGACCTCGTCGAGCGTCAGCCGTTCCTGCGGCTCGGCGAAGATCGTGCCGTGAAGCGCCGCCTCTTCCCCGACGAGCAGCTTCCGGAGGTCATAGGTAATTGGAAAGACCGCATCGACGGAAAGCCCGAGCGCCTGGGCAAGCTGGGTGGGCCCGAAGATCCGTACCGTCGGCTCGAAGTAGCGGGCGAGGTTGAACCATTTCCCGTTCGGCATCGCCACGGACAGAGTCAGCAGATGACGCGTCGAGCGCGGGTCGTCAGGGTAGACGTTCCCGAACGTCGCAAAGACTTTCCTGTCGTTGGCGAGAGTGACCTCTGTGCCCACGACGGAGCCACCGAGGTCGGCCACCGGCCACTTCGTGACGGGGCGGAGGAGAAGGTCCTCGTTTCCGGATCCCTCGAAGGTCCAGATGGGAAACTCTTGGAAGTCCGCCGGCCGAAGCTGGGCGATCGTCTTGCGTGTCGCTGCCGTGTTCGTCATGGCTGTGGGAATCCTTCGCGCATCGCTGCGTCCCAGAGAGATGTTCCATTCTCGGCGTCGAACTGCTGGGTATAGCCCTTGAACTCTCCATGGAAGTAGTCGCGCACTTCCGGCGGTAGATTGTCGAACCAGTCCTTGCCCCATTGACGAGGGGCGATTTCGTCGAGTCCTCGATGGTATTCCCGATGGAGGTCGTCCGGTAGGAGCTCGAGGAGCTGATCCTCGTCCCCACCGAGGTACATCGGGAACGGATGGTGAAACGCAACCCCACCCCCGCACTGCGGCGCCGGACCTGCAACGGACGGCGCGGGGTCGTCATTACCGAAGAGCGACCAGAGCGCAGCCTGGATGGGTTCCTCGAGGAAGCCGTTGAGCCAAGACCCGGCAACCCAGCCCACACCGAAAGCAAAGAGTCCGGCTCCAAGAGGAGTGACGACCGAGACAACACCAGCGCCCCCGGCTCCAGCACCTGCTGCCCCAGCTGCTTCCGCGGCGGCTGCTGCTGCGACAGCGGCATCTACGAAGAGCCCATTCGGGTCGATACGATCGACGGGACTGTTCTGGACATAGGCATAGAAGTTTGCGCCTCCCGCGAGGCGAAGCGGGTCCTTGGTCGTCCAGCGCCCGACCTGCGGATCGTAGTCGCGCACTCCGAACCGGACGAGGTTCGTGTCGCGGTCCCAGAGTCCCCCGGCGAAGCCGAATGGCTGGAAGCCGGGATTCGAATCGGCGGTAACATTTCCCCAGACGTCGTAGTCGATGCGCTGGGCGACGGCGCCGGTCGCGGTATTGACGACAAGCCGGACGCTCCCGCGCTCGTCGCAGACAAATCGGTAGACCACGCCCGCGCGCCACATGAAGTCGGGGACGTGGGCTCGAGTTCCGAACGCGAAGCGTGAGACCACGGAGCCGCTTGCGTCGAGCTCCGCGACCGGACGCATTCCGTAGTAGAGCCAGGCTTGCTGAAGGGAACCGTTTACCTTCCGTCCAACCCGCCTCCCCACTGCATCGAGCACGTAGTCGATACGATCCCCTGTTGGGAGGGCGACCGAGATGAGCGCGCCGGACAGGTCGTAGGCATAGTTTGTTGTTTGATTTCCATCGACCTTCTGCTGAAGGTCACCGTTCTGTCCGAACGAGTAGGAGGCCGACCCGGACGAGACAAGGCGGTCCTCTTGATCATAGGTGGCAGCGACCGAGGTGCTCGGCGCCCCCGGTGCAGAACTGGCGGTCCGATTGCCATTGAGATCGTACTCCCAGTGACCGCTGGCGCTCCCGTCGGTCGTCTGGGAAACCAGGCGCCCAGCATCATCATATGTATACGTGAAGCTCTGCGTGTGACCCTGGATGGTCTCCGTGCGCTGAAGGGTTCGGCTGGCGGCGTCACGCTGGATGCTGACGCCATAGAGTAAAGTGCCGCCGGCGGCCGCGGTGAGTCCCGCGAGCCTTCCATCGGCGTCGTAGCTCTGGCTCGTCGAGATCTGCCCGAGGACCGTTCCTGAAAGAAAGCCCGTCAGTGGGTTCCGCGACAACGTCAGGAGTGACGAACCCGCTCCGAGGCTCGTCAGGAGCAGGTCGGAGTCATAGCCATACGAGATCGTGGGACTGCCGGACAGCGCCGAGCTAGCAACGAGAAGGTTGGAGTTGTAGGTGTAGTGAATCGTTCCAGAAACGGCTCCGGACCAGCTCGTGTCCGAGACCAGGAAGCCGTCGTACGTGAGCCCAACGCTGCTTCCCGTCGGATTCGACCCGGTGGATTGATCGTCGTCGACGGCAACGAGTCTCCCCGAAGCTTGCGCGTAGTGGAGCCGCGCCGTTGTCCGGGGGGTGGAAAGCGCGACCAGACGGCCACCATTGTCGAAGCTCGCGCTGACCCTGCTCCCATCGGGGAACTGCTTCGTCGCCAGGTACCCGTCGAGGTCGTACTCCAGCGTGGTCGGTCCCGAGAGGGGGGGCTTGTAGGAAGCCAGCGTGTCGAGCGAATTGAATCCGAACTGATGCGTGGCTCCGCTGGGAACGGTCACCGTCGTCAGGTTCCCGCTCGGGTCGTACTGGAAGGAGAACTGCAGCCCACCGGGGAGATTTCCACTCGTCGTCCGGCCCGCTGCATCGCGCGTCATCGTCGCCCGCTTGCCCAGTGGGTCGACCGACGCCGAGGCGAGACCATCGGCTCCGTACTCGAGGGAGGTCGCGACCGTGCCCCGGGTAAGGCCGAGCACCCGGCCGCGGTCGTCATAGCGATAGGTCGCTGTCGGCAGCGGGCCTGCCGTGCCGCTCTCGACCCTCCCGGTCGAGTCGAGCGCCACTGAGAGGTTCCGGCCGAGCGGCGTGGTCAGGGTCATCGCTCGCGACGCCGCGTCGAACGTCTGGACCCATGCCTTCCCGTTGACGGTCCTCGTCGTCGTCAGGGTCGAGAAGCCGAAGGGGTTGAGATCTCCCAGTGGGAGCAACCCGGAATGGGTGACCGTCTGCTGGAATGAAAGCCCGCTGGGGACAGTGATCTTTCGCAGTCCTGGCCGACGCACTCGCATCAGGAACCGGGGGTCCGGGGCCAGAGTGGTCACGGTCACGGTGCCATCCGGGGAGACGGTGGTGGTCTGCCCACTCCGCGTGGTCGTCGAGACCGTCATCGTTCCATCCGGCTTGGTGACTCTCTTGGTCTGGAGATCGAGATTGGTATCCGTGGAGTACGTCGTCACTCGACCGAGCGCCGAGGTCTTCGTCACCGTCGTGGTTTGAGAACGACTGGCGCCGCCGGTTCGGCTGAGCTGGACGAAGCCGCCGGTCGGCCAGGTGTCCCGCGTCAGTCGACCTCGTGAGTCATACTCGAATTGATGAGTTCCATCGCGAAAGTCGACGAATTGGCTCAAGAGCCCATCTCCCCGCGTCGTCATCGAGACGCGGTCCTGCAGCGGATTGATCACCGCGCTGAGGAAGCCGTTTGCATCGACTTCGAGGTTGGTCGTTTGCCCGAATGGCGCCACGATGCTCGTCGGTGCTCCGGAAGCATCGCGCTTGATCGTCGTGACGTTTCCCGATCGGTCGGTCGCTGAGATCAGCCGGCCATTGGAGTCGTAACCAAAGGTCTGGGTGATCGCGAGCGTCAGGCCGTCAAGCGTTCTCAGATGTCGGCCATCGGTGTCGAAGATAAAGATCTCGCCCGCGTCCTCCGATGGGACCCCCTGCTCACCAAGCGCGAAACCAGCGGGTTTGTCCGTCAGGCGTCGGATGACCTGCACGTGCGCGGACGCGGTGAAGTAGATGGCTCCGCGGGTATCCGAGGCGATGCTGAACGCATCGCTGACGTCGGTGGACAGAGCTGGCGCCCCGAACGCACTGGATGAAGTGCTTGGGTCCCCTGCAAACCGCGTCACCTTTCCGCTCAGGTCGACGCGGCGGATGTCCCCGGCGTTGAATGTGCAGAGCACATAGAGAGCGCTGTCCTGGTCCAGGGCGATGTCGCTGATGGAGAGGCACGGTCGCCCCGTCTCTCCAGGAATCTCGAGGCCTGACGGACCCAGCTGAGAGATGCGACCGTCGATGCCTATCCGAAACAGCGGACCTCCCGTGAACGGCGGACCCGACAGCGGGACTGCCGTGGACCCCACATAGAGCGTTCCGTCCGGACCCGCGGCGATGGCGTTCACGGACGGCAGGGAGGCGCCAAGGGCGCCGCCTCCGATCTGGGCCAGACCGGCCACTCCCGTCAGGGCAAAATGGCTGATCTGTCCAGTTCGGTCGATACGGCGGATCACCGATGAATCGGTTTCGCCGAGGTACAGGTTCCCGGACGCGTCGGCCGTCAAGCTTCCAGTGGAGATCTGAGCCTGCGTCGCCGGGCCGTAGTCTCCCGAGTCGCCGAATCCCTGGGTGCCTGCGATGTGCTCGATCCGTCCGTCGGGTCGAATCCGTCGAACGCGGAGATCACTGTTCGTCGGCGTGCTCAAGGCGGAGAACTCGGTGAAGTAGAGCGATCCGTCCGGCCCGGTGGCCATCACGCTCACGGCACCAACCGTTGTCGTCTTCGCATCTACGTCATCCGCGTAGCGGGATCGGAATTCCCGGGGATCCAAGATCTGGTCGGTCACTCCGGCGACCCGGGTCAGGGTGCCGTCCGGTTTGACCCGCCATATCTGCGAATTCAGGAGGCCGCAGCGAGGGGCCCAGTTGAAATAGACGCTCCCGTCGGGGCCAACGGCGTGGCTGAGGATCCGACAAAATGTATCAAGAAAAATTTGTCGGGCCTGTGCACCCTCAGAGGGTGGTGGTCCGTTGAGACCGAACTCCCCGACCAGGACCTCGGTTCCAGCGCGGATCATGTCCGGGTGCTGCCTGGCGCCGTCACTTCGGAAGATCGTGTCTGTCTCGCGCTGGTAGCGGTGGTTGACGCTCAGGCTCCATCCACCGAGATCTCCGACGGGCGCGATCCACTGGCCGAGCGTCGTCCAGAAGATCGTGGGGAAGAAGACGGTACCGCGCGCCTGGATCTCCCTGGGGTCGCCGAAGACGCTGGATTCCAGAGTTCCGCGAGCAAAGAGGCGAATGGTGGAATCGTTGAGGACGCTGGTGAGCTGGTCGACGGTCCTGGTCGTGGACGCGAGGTACTTGAGGTCGTACTCGAATGCCGTCGTGATCTTGAATCTTTGCGGGCCCTGCGGCCTCCGGCCGTAGCCGTCAAGCCCATCCCACACGAAGGTGTAGGTCTGGTTGGGAGCGGAGGTGAAGCTGGCCGACCAGGCTCTGCCAACTCCTTCGATGTCGACCCGCACGGAGCGGATGCTCGCGGGAACTGTGGCACCCGTGATCGGGATGTCGACTGCCAGCGCGTCGAGTCGCCCTGCGGTGCGGTCGCTGAAATAGGTCAACGAATAATTCGTTCCGGCCAATGACACCCTCTGGCCCAGCACCTGGTTTTCGCATTCGACGATGCTTCCCTCGTGGCATTCCGGGTCCGGCTCTCCGGCAGTGCCATCCGGGGTGTCAGGAGACGGTGGGGGTAGAGCGTCAGCGGGTATGCCAAAGACGTTCCAGTTGAGGTCGTAGGGCGTGAAATGACTGATTGGCGATCGCCAGATCGTGGTCGGGCTGGAGTAGGTCTGCGCCAGCATTCGGCGTTCTTCAGCCGTGATGCCAATCCCCTCCAGGAGGGAGTCGGTCTCAGCGATCCCATCTCCGTCGAGATCGATACTTGCGCTCCCACCGGAGTTCCCAAGAAGACTCAGAACGACGCCGTTGTTCGACGGGACCCACTGCCCAACCCAGCGGTCGTACCAACCCACGGGAACGATGGTTCCCGCAGGGAAACCGAGAAAATTGTCGACGTAAAGAGCGATGGGTTTGTCGAACGTTATGCTCTGCGCACCGTCAGTCGGAACCTCATCTGCACTCAATTCGACCGCGTAGGTGTACTGGCTGGTCGGCGGAAGGGTCCCTGGCATCGCAGCCGGCCCCCACGTACCAACGGTGTACTCCGTCGCTCGCACGTGGAGCGTCGCGGCATCACTCATGCCGCCGTCAGGGAGGCTCACCTGCGCGTGGACTCCGGATGGAAAGAAGAGAGAGGCCTGCCGACGTCCGGACTCGTCGGTGACGGGAGTGCCTCGCGCAAGCTGCGGAAACGCCGCGCCGGAGACGACCGCCGTTACTGTCGCATCGAGCTGTGTGAGCGCCACGTCCTCGACATGGGCGTAGTTCCGCCAAGGTAGCGTGATGCTTTTCTGAACGCTCAGATACCCTGGTGATTCAAAGACGAGCGTGATCTGCCCACCGCCGTTGACGACCAGGTCGTACCAGCCGTCCTCTCGCGTCAGTGAAAAGCCGAACTCCGGCGCACTCAGGACACGAACCCGGACGTTCTCGATCGGCGTTCCCTTGGTGTCGAGCACTCGGCCGCGGAGCACCGCGACCCGGCGCTTGTCGATGACGCCTGCGTCGGGGAGTTGCTGCACGGCGAGCGGGCCGGAGTAGAGGAATTCGATCGAATGACCGAAGTCCGTCGGCACCGTCGGGTCGATGGGCGACGCGGAAATCTGCCCACCACCGATCGAGCCTCCGCCGTCCGTTCCACCATCCGTAGGGTTTCCACCAGTGTCGGTTCCACCGTCGGACGGACGCAACCCTCCATCCGGGTTGTCCCTCGCGGGCTGAGGGTGGCAGGCAGCAAACAGAAGCCCGAGGAGCAGCAGAACGAAGCATCCGCCTTTCCCAGCGGATTGCGCTCCGGCAATCGATCCCATGGACCCCCCAGCAGGCGACCGACATCTCCAGCCTAGCCATAGTTTTTCAGCGTGGACGTTCGACGTCAAGTGACTTGGGAGAGCCAGAAAGTGTCGCCGTTACGAGAGGCGGCGAGCCAGACGAACGTCTCGCCGGGCATGTACGGGTCGGAACTCGCGCTGGAGGCGAGACCGCACGTAGGGCGAGGCGCGGCCGGAAGGCGGCCCAGGCCAGCGCCGCTACGGCTGGTCCCGCCGTTCAAAAGTGACCCACTAGCCGGTGCAAACTGACCCACACCATCGCCGGGCGGGCGGTCAGGACCGGGGCGTCCGCCGCGAGATGAGCTAATCGGAGGTCCTGGAGGAGAACTGCTCGCAACCTGCGAGCTGATTACCCGGCCGTCCGCAAGCGTGAGCTGCTTGCGCTGCGGAGGGAGGAGGTAGACCTCCGGGACCATCGACCGCGTAGCGTGTTTGCTGAGAGTTCGCGAGCCGGAGCTTCTCGAGGGCCCTTCTCCTTCTCGCACCTATGCGAGCCCTCGGACCGGTGAGGGAAGGATTAAGGGAAGAAGCTCAGCGCCTCGCGCGGCTACTCCGTCCGGCGTCGTCTCGCCGAGTCGACGCCGAAGCAACTGCGAGCTGACCCGTCCGCATCGCGGTCATCCAGTCGAAGCGCGGCCGGACACCGCCGGGACCAGCCAGCGCAACATAGGCGCGACATGCTGGAATCAGACTTTGTAAACTACTAAATTATCTATTGAAACTACTGGGGAACTAGGATTCGAACCTAGATAGCCAGATCCAGAGTCTGGCGTCCTGCCGTTAGACGATTCCCCAAAGACCGCTACTTCTTCGGTGTCTGCTTCTTCTTCGGCGCCTTCGCCGGGACACCTTCCGGCGGGACGACGTACACCCTCACTTCCTCGTTGGCCTCGTACACGTTGAGGCCGGCCCAACCCTTGCCACTCGGGTTCGTGATGTGAATCGCCTTCACGCCCGGCTGGTTGACGATCGACCGGCGGGGGTACGTCGCCGTCGGGTAGACCGTCTTGAAGTACTTCAGCGTGTTTTCCCAGTCCTGCGGAACCCGGTACCGCCGCTCACCCACCTTGGAGGACTTGTCCGGCAGCTGCACGCCGTCCAGGAGCTCCGCCCGCGCCACGCCGGCCAGCACCAGCACCGCCGCGGCCACCGCCGCCCACGCCGAGCGCGGCTTATAGGAACCGGGTTTTGGGGTGTCAAGACGAGCCACGGGACCCCCCAGCCTAGCGCAGCGCCGCGTCGATCCGGCCGAGCGCCTCGTCCTTGCCGAGCAGCTCCAGCGTCTCGTCGATCGGCGGGCTGACCGTCGACCCGGTGACGGCCACCCGGATCGGCTGGGCCACCTTCCCGAGCCCGACCCCGGCCGACTCGGACAGTGCCTTGAGGACCGGGTCGATGTTCGACGCAACCCAGGGGCTGACGCCCGCCAGCGCCTCGCGCGCCTTCCGGAGCAGCGCCTTCCCCGCGTCGTCCAAATGCTTGGCCGCGGCCCGCGGGTCCAGCTCCGGACGCACGAAGAACGGGCGCGCTAGCTCCGCCATCTCCACCAGCGTCTTGCTCCGCTCCCGCAGCGCGATGACCACCCGCGGCAGTCGTGGATCCCCCGCCGCGTTCACCCCGCGCTCGGCCAGGAACGGGACCAGGCGCTGCGCCACGTCCGACTCGGGCAGCGTCTTGAGGTAGTGCTGGTTCAGCCACAGCAGCTTCTCGGGGTTCCACACCCCCGAGGTGCTCCCCACGTGGTCGAAGCCGAACCACTCGATCATCTGCTCGCGCGAGATGATCTCGTCGTTGCCGTGGCTCCAGCCAAGCCGCACGATGAAGTTCAGCAGCGCCTCGGCGAGGATGCCGCTCCGCTTGTGCAGCATCACGTCTGCCTCGGGATGCCGGCGCTTGCTCAGCTTCTCGCGGTCCGGTCCGAGGATCAGCGGCAGGTGGGCGAAGTCGGGCGTCTCCCAGCTCAGCGCGCGGTACACCAGAAGCTGCGGGAAGGTCGAGTTGATGTGCTCCTGGCCGCGGATGACCAGGGTGATCTCCATCGCGTGGTCGTCCACCACCGCGCCGAAGTTGTAGAGCGGGATGCCATCCGCCCGGAGCATCACGAAGTCGTCCAGGTCGCTGGTCTGCTTGGAGATCTTCCCGATGACCCGGTCCTCGAAGGTCAGCGCCTGGTCGGTGTCCGGCATCCGGAAGCGCACCACCGCCGTCCGCCCCGGCACGGGCTCGGTCCGGTTGCGGCACGTCCCCTCGTACTTGTACGGCCGCTTCTGCCGCTCGAAGACCTGCCGGCGCTCCTCCAGCTCCTCCTTGGTGCAGTAGCAGAGGTAGGCCTTCCTCTCGGCAACCAGCCGGTCCGCCGCCGCCCGGTAGGTGGCCAGCCGATCGGTCTGGAAGTACGGCGCGTACGGGCCTCCCACCTCTGGCCCCTCGTCCCAGTCGAGCCCCAGCCAGCGGAGCCCGTCGAGGATGGCCTGCACCGACTCGGTGGTGGACCGCTCCCGGTCGGTATCCTCGATCCGAAGGACGAACCGGCCGTGCTCGCGGCGGGCCTCCAGCCAGTTGAACAGGGCGGTGCGCGCGCCGCCGATGTGGAGATAGCCGGTCGGCGATGGGGCGAACCGGACGCGGGGTGGGGTGGCCATGACGGAACCCGCGGGATTAACAGTGCCCCCCCGGAAGGGTCAACGCGGCCGCCGCCCTCCCGTGGTACGCGTGGGAGGGCGTGAAGCTCCTCGCCGTCCTCGCCGCCGCGGCGGCGGCTCTCGTCACCGGCTCGACCATTCCCTATGTCCGTAGCCGGACCGACCGGACCGTTCCGGACGGCGGCCACTGCCTCGGCTGGCCAGCGGGAGCCGTCGAGTTCCACGAGAACGCCGACGGCGCCCCGGACGCCGGTGACGCTGGTTTCGCGGCCATGGAACGTTCGCTCGAGACCTGGGCGACACAGATGAACGCCTGCGGCAATCTCTCGCTCCGCATGGGCCCCAGGACCACCAGCCGCTCCGTTGGCTTCGACGACCGGACGGGCGCCGCCAACGAGAACCTGCTGCTCTTCCGCACCCGGCTGTGCAGCGAGGTGGTCCGGTCCGATGACCCGTGCATCGGACAGGGAACCTGCGCCAACGTCCACGACTGCTGGGACTTCGCGTCGGGGACGCTCGCCATCACCACCACCACGTACAACTCTCACACCGGACGGCTCTACGACGCAGATCTGGAGATGAACGCCAGCGTCCACCTCTTCACCACCGTGGACTCCCCCCCCTGCAGCGGTCCGGACCTGCCCAGCTGCATTTCCACCGACGTGCAGAACACCGTCACCCACGAGTTCGGCCACTCGCTCGGGCTGGCCCACTCCCCCGACCCGCGCTCCACCATGTTCGCCGGCGCCGACCGTGGCGAGACCTCCAAGCGGGTCCTGGACGATGGAAGCATCGAGTTCGTCTGCACCGCTTACCCCGCCGGTCGTCCGACCCTCGACTGCGACGGCACGCCGCTCGACCTGACCGACACCAGCGTTGGCTCGTGCAGCGTCGCCCCCATCGGACCCCTGACGCTCCTGGCCCTGGCGCTCGCCGGGCTGCGCCGTCGAGGAGGCGCCTGATGGCTGCGATCGCCTTCTTCGATTTCGACGAGACCCTCATCGTCGGCAACTCCGGCCGCCTGTGGATCCGCCGTGAGCTGAGGGAGGGGAACATCTCCCGGCCCCAGTTCCTCCGGGCCGCGGTGTGGATGCTCCGCTACAGGATGGGCTGGGCCTCGATGGACGACGCGCTCCGGACCGCCATCGGCTCACTGCGCGGCCAGACCGAGCAGGCGCTCCGCGCGCGGACCCGCGCCTTCTACGAGACCGAGGTCCGGATGCTCTACCGCACCGGCGCCCGCCCGGCGCTGGACCGACACCGGGCCCGCGGCGACGCCATCGTCCTGCTGACCGCCTCGTCGCTGTACCTCTCCGAGCTGGTGGCCGAGGAGCTCGGGTTCGACGACGTGCTCTGCAACCGCTTCGAGGTGGACGACGCCGGCGCGCACACCGGCCGCCCGGTGGGCAGCCTGTGCTTCGGCGCCGGCAAGCTCGGCTACGCCGAGGCCTACGCCCGGGAGCGAGGGGTGTCGCTGTCCGACTGCTGGTTCTATACCGACAGCTACTCCGATCTTCCCGTCCTGGAGCGCGTCGGCCACCCGGTGGTGGTGAATCCGGACCCGCGGCTCCGGCGGGAGGCCGAGCGGCGCGGCTGGCCGGTCGAGTGGTGGGGGGAGGCGCTGTCGGAGGCCGACCCCGGGGCGTCGATGTTCGAGGGCTCGCAGCAAGAGGGCTGACCGCCGCGGGGGCGGGCGCGTCGCACCCGGTGCCCCTGCTAGGCTCGACCGACTCCTCCATGTCGCTCCTCCTCGCCTCCATTCTCGCCACCGCGCTCGGCGCGGCCCCGGCCTCCATCGACCCCCGCCTGTCCATCCTCGATGCGATGAAGGAGGAGCTGGAGCGCAACCGCACCCAGCTCAAGCTCGGTGAGAACCCCCCGCCGTACTTCATCAGCTACGCGGTGAAGGACCTGACCCAGGC